>Ga0224512_10003132_pt1 | contig 14709 bp, 14 predicted proteins | sample SF_May12_sed_USG_4_FD_169103 | JGI IMG/M metagenome (GOLD analysis project Ga0224512, IMG submission 169103) | Sediment microbial communities from San Francisco Bay, California, United States - SF_May12_sed_USGS_13 | ecosystem: Environmental > Aquatic > Marine > Sediment | place: USA...
CTAGTCACCCTATGTCCTCGTCATATGGCCTCGATCGGCACTTCATGAAAATCGCTGATTTGTCGATACTGGTTAGGCGACCACTAAGGAGCCTCTCGGTGCGCTACAGGCGATTCACAGTTATTGCGCTTTCTGCAGTTCTCACTGCGGCGACAGTTGCACCCGCTTTCGCCCAGAGCGAGGAGAAGCTCACCGGCCTGGATCGGGCACGACAAGCAACGATGCAGGCGCTCGAACAGGCCAGCAGCCGGGCAGCCGAAGCCCGCGGAGAAGTTCCTCCCGGCCTCGCCAAGCAATCCGCAGAAGGCAAGCTCACCGGGCGCGACAAAGCCGCCGCGTCAATCGCCAAGGGCCTGGCGAACGGGAACGGCAACGGTCGCGGTCGGTCGACCGAAGTCCTCCAGAACCTCCTCAACGGGAAGTCACCGGTCACCCTCGAAGGTGCCGCCAACCATGGCGCCGTGGTGAGCGCAATGGTCAAAGCCCACAACGAACTGCGCCGCCAAGAACGCGCCGACGGGTAGTACACCGCAACGGATACGACGGTACCGGGCAGATTCTGACGACCGCCCCCCACAAGAACGGCGTCGTGCTTCACAGTCCCCCTCGCTGGCGTCGGGTCGATGCAGTGCGTGCCAGGCTCACCAGCCGCGGCATAAGCCGGTAGGGACGGGCCGGATTGTCCGACTGGTTCACGGTTCCGGCCAGCACTAGCTGGTACTGCGGGCTGTAGAAGGCGAACGAACCGGTTGATCCCGAGTGGCCGATCAACTCGCCGGGGTTGCGGAACGGTGACATCCATTTCGGCAGGTAGAACCGCATCAGGCCACCGCCATATTGCATCGGAAAGAAGATCCGATTCCATCGGCCGGTCATGTATGCGAGCTCATCTTCCGCAAGTAGCTCGCCGGTGAATAGGGCGGCGATGAAGCGCACATTGTCGGCCAGGGTCGCCACCACACCGCCGTCGGCCGGGAATGACGACATGGCCAGCGGAATATCGAGAGGCCGGTCTTTGTGCCATGCCACGGCAGGCGTCGGCTGCGACCGAGCGCTGTCGAAGACGAAGGTGTCGGTCAGGCCCAGCGGGTCGAAGATGCGTTCTTCGAGGTTCTCGGAGACGTCGGCGCCGGTGACTGTTTCGATGATCGATCCGAGGAGGGCATAGTTGGTGTCGCTGTAGTGCGCCTTACGGCCGTCACCTGCGCCCGGTACGAAGCGCGGTGACTGGGTGCGAACGAGAGCGACGATGTTCTCGATAGTCAGCGCACGGTCATTGGCGGCATTCAGCTCCTCCTCGAGGCTGGGGCCCTCGCCGCTACTCCCGGTGAAGTAGTCGGCCAGCCCGCTCGTCTGAAAGAGCAACTGTTCGATGGTGATTGTCGCGCCATGGTCGGTGTTGTCGACCACATGGATCCCTCTGGTGAGCTCGGGTGCCAGGTACTTCCCGATCGGAGCGTCGAGATCGAGCGATCCCTCGCGCGACAGCTGCATCACGACCGTCGCGGTATAGGTCTTGGTGATGCTGGCAAGGTAGTACGGCGTCTCCGGTGTCAGCGGAACGGCCGCGACGGCGTCTGCGAACCCGGCTGCGGCCGCCGTCTCGAACGAGCCATCGATCGATCTGATGCTCGCCAGAATTCCTCGGATCGGCCGTTTGGCAGCCTCCCGGTCAAGCAAAGCTTGGAGTCGGTCCTTAGCGATTCCGGCCATGGGGACTCTCCCGGGTGCCGCCTAGCAATCTACGCGTCCGCCGCGTTTGTGCTCGCAACCCGCTCCTCCGTCGACAGACCATCCAGAGCGTTGCGCAGGTCCGCGACGAGATCGACCGTGTCTTCACACCCCACAGCCAGTCGAATCAAACCGTCGGTGATCCCGGCCGCTTCCCGCGCCTCCTGCGTCATCGAGGCGTGGGTCATCGAGGCGGGATGTTCGATCAAGGTTTCGACACCGCCGAGCGACACGGCCAGGGTGGCCAACCGGACCGCTTCCATCAGCCGCTTGCCGGCGCCGAGCCCCCCGTGGACACCGAAACACAGCACTGCTCCCGGGCCATCCATCTGACTTTCCACCAGGTCACGCTGTGGGTGATCGGGAGCGCCGGGATAGCGCACCCACTCCACGGCCGAGTGCTCGTGGAGCAGCTCCGAGATCGCCATCGCGCTGGCCTGCGCCTGGCCCAGCCGTAGGCCGAGCGTCTTGAGGCCACGATGTACGAGCCAGGCTTGGTGGGGGTCGATGCAGCCGCCATGGTGATTGAGGGCCAGCCGCAGTCGCGTGTACTGCTCTTCGGTGGAGGTGACGATTATGCCGGCCACGACGTCGGCATGGCCGTTCAAGAACTTGGTCATCGAATGGACCACGATGTCGGCGCCGAGCTCCAGGGGGCGCTGCAAGATGGGTGTCGCGAAGGTGTTGTCGACCACCAGCAGCAACCCGTGTTGGCGGGCTATCTCGGCGCAGGCGGCGATGTTGGTCAGGCGGATAGTCGGGTTCTCCGGCGTCTCGATGTAAAGCATCGTGGTCTCGGGCCGAATCGCAGCCCGAATACTGTTGGGGTCGGAGGTGTCGACGAAGCTCGACTCAACACCGAAGCGGCTGAAGTACTTCTCCACTACAACCCGTGACGGGCCGTAGACCGAGTCGGTGCCGACCAGGTGGGCACCCGCTTCGAGATACGTGAAGAACACGTTCACGATGGCCGCCATGCCCGATGACGTCGCCAGCCCCCTGTGGCCGCCCTCGAGCAACGCAACCGCGTCCTCGAGCGCCGCGGCCGTCGGGTTCCCCATCCGTGTGTATATGTAGCCGTCCTCGGTGCCGGCAAAACGCCCGGCGCCCTGATCGACGCTGTCGAATGCGAACGTGGATGTTTGGTAGATCGGCACCGAGACCGCGCCGAACTGCGGGTCCGGCGGGCTCCCGGCATGCACCGCCTCGGTGTCGAATCCACGGCGCCCATTCTTCATCACGGCCTCCTTCACCCTCATCGGAACCGTAAGGCTGAGCAGTGGCGGCGGACAGAGCCGAAAGACCCGACGATCTCCGACCCGACGATCTCCGACCCGACGATCTCCTCAGCCCCATCGCAGCCCGGACAGCCCACTCATCGCGGGGCAAAGTACTCTGAGGCAGGCCGCGGAGAAGCGGTCGGAGTCCACGGGTCAACCCTTCACGGCAGTCGCCACTCGGGCGACGTCTTCAGTTGTGTTGTAGAGGTGGAAGCCCACTCGGAGGCGGCCGGAGCGATAGGCGGTGGACAAGCCGGCAAGCCGCCGTTCGTCGAAATGTGGATCGAGTCGGAGCGAAACAATCGCCGAATCGGCGGCCGGCAGATCTAGCTCCGCAAGGAGCGCATTCGCCAGGCCCACGTTGTGCCCGTGAATCGCGGCGACACCAACTGCGTTCACTAGCTGCAATGCGGGAGCGGTCCCCACCCAGGCGAGCCATCCCGGAGACAGATCCAGGCGCCGAGCGCTCGAAGCGAGCCGCAGCGGCATGCCGTAGATGCTCTCCCACACCGACTCTCCGGCGTACCAGCCGGCGAACAACGGCCGGGTCTTTTCCAGCATGGCGGGGCGCACGGTCATGAATGCTGTGCCCCGAGGGCTCAGCAGCCACTTATACGCACCGACCACCACGAAGTCGAAGTCGGTGGCGTCCAGAGGCAGCCACCCGGCCGCCTGGGTCGCATCCACCATCGTGATGACATCGTTGGATTCTGCAGCCGTCTTGATCGCAGACAGATCCGCCACGGCTCCGTTCGAAGACTGCACCGCGCTGAAGGCCACGAGGTCAACCTCGGGGCGGATGGCGGCGGCGAGTTGACCGAGCGGCACCGCCTCCACCGTGAGCGGCAGGTCGTCGCGCACCAGAAAGGGGAAGATAACGCTCGTGAACTCGCCTTCGGGAACCAGCACATGTGCTCCGGGGCGCAGGGCCGTTGCCACCATTGCGACCAACGCCGACACCTGGCTGCCGACGGCCACGGTCTCGACCGGGGCGCCGACCAGGGCGGCGAAGGCCTCACGGGCGGACGTCACGACTTCGTCGTACTCAGGAGCCTGCGCTCGCCCGTCCTGCCACTTGGTAACCGCAGCGTGCAATGCGTCGACCGCTTGTTGTGGCGGTAGTCCAATGCTGGCCGTGTTGAGATACCCGGGGGCACCCGGGAACTGGTCGACGACGGCTTGCTCGATCACCAGGCGATTCTGGCATGAAGCGCGCCAGCGGGCCCGCGGTCAGCCGCGGGCCCGCTGCAGGCCTGTGTGTCTAGAGCCCCTTCTCGACCTTCAGGATCGTCTCAACGTTGCCCTTGATGCCGCCCTGGCTGTCGTACTCGGTGTAGGTGACCTTGATCTCCTCAAAGAAGTGGACCACAACGACGGTGGGTCGAGTGCCGTCGGCCCATCCGCCGACGTGATACGCCTCGCACCCGACGTTCTTCATCTCGTACGCCAGGTAAGTGAGCCGCTCTTCCTCGGTATCGAAAGTCAGTTCAACTTCCAGCTTCGGGATGATCTCGCCCTTGAAGCACTTCTCGAGAATCTTCGGCGATGCCTTCTCGTAGTCGAAGGTCAGGACGAACGGATCGAGCGTCGCCGAGGCTCGCCGGCGTGTCGTACCGGTTGCTCCGCCCCCTGACTTCTCGAGACCCCACTCATAGCGGAGAATGTCGATCCACTTGTCGTGGTTGGCGTCGCTTTCAGACTCGCCGTCGACGCCGTCGTATTTGGCGAACCATTCGCCGGAATACCCCAGCGGTGGTTGGTCGGGATTGTCTCCGACCTGGGCGAGAAACGGCGCGGCCAACGCCGTCTCGGGCGCGGCGGCCTCGGCTCGGTCCTCATTAGCCGACCACAGCGCAGCCGCCATTAGGGCCAGCGCCAACCCGATCGCGATTCCGCGCCGAGTGGCAGATGCGGTTGTCTCCACAGATTCCTCCTTGTCGGCGCCGCCACAGGCGAACACCCCTCGAGATGCGGCCGCGGTAGCTTCCGTCGCCGGGGCCGGTCGTTCAGAGACATGAGGGCCCTGCCGAGCCTGTGATACGCGGATCTGTTGTCAGTGCGTTGGCTCCGCGGGCCAGCTCGATGCGTTGGGCCGCCCGAATCAACACGACCGCGGCCCCCGGATGCCCCGGGGACTAGCCGACGGGGTTAGTCAGCGTTCCGATTCCGGTGACTTCCACCGACACTACGTCGCCGGCCTGCAGGAACTGTGGCGGCGTGCGGCTCAGGCCGATACCGGCCGGGGTCCCGGTTGGGATGACGGCCCCGGGTAGGAGAGTGGTTGCCTTGCTTATGTAGCTCACGATCTCGGGCACGCCGAATATGAGGTCCGCCGTGCTCGAGGCCTGCATGATGACGTCGTTGACGGTGAGAGAGATTTCGAGGTTGTTAGCAGTGCCGATTTCGTCTGTCGTTGTGATCCACGGGCCCATGGGCTTGAACGTGTCGAACGACTTCGCCCGGCTCCACTGCCCGTCGGCCTTCTGCACGTCGCGGGCCGTGACGTCGTTGACGATCGTGTATCCGGCGATATGGCCAAGGGCGCTCTCGACCGGGATGTCGCGCCCTCCGGAACCGATCACGATTGCCAGCTCAGCCTCCCAGTCGATCATGTCGGAGAATGAAGGGATCTCAATGACCGCTCCGGTGCCGATGATGGCGCTCCGGTGGAATGGGAATGTCACCGGCACGGTGGGTACGTCAAAGCCTGCCTCCTCGGCATGCGCTCGGTAGTTGAGCCCCACTCCGATGAACTGTGGTGGCTCGGGGATCGGGGCCAGCAAGCGCACATCCGACAGCGGCACACCTGACCCGGCGGAGGCATAAGCCTCAGACAACGCAGCCTTGTCAGCCAGAGCGCTCAGCATGGTGATCTCGGCGCCGACCGGACGCACCTCACCGGCCTCGACAAAACCCCATTGGTCACCTTCGCTACCCGTAAACCGAGCGATCTTCACTGAAACAGCCTCCTTGGCTAGATCATCAAGTCTCCGCCGCCGACCGTCCCATGCTGGCACTCACGAGGCGGTGGTGCGAGGCGGCGCGCTAACGAAAGACGAGATTCCATGGGCCGGTCACCATGGCAATCGGCGAACTCCGGCGAGGACTCCCGCATCGTTCAACCGCGAGGTGATGCGAATCCGAAAACCGCGCTTTGGATGAGGCGGTTGGCGGCGGCGACCTGACCCAATGATTGAGAGTCACGATCGCGGTGCGAGACGCGGATCATCGTCGCGTCTCGCACCGGGTCCGGTTCTGGACCGATGGGGCGGTGGCAGCCGCTAGTGATGCAGCGCGTCGCGCCGTTTTTCCTTCTCGTAGAGTTGCTGGGCTTTGCGCTCTTCCCACCCTCCGACGCCCAGGAATGTCTTGGCGCCGTGGACGATGACAAACGCGCCCCAGCCGAACACCGGCCAGAACGCCCAGTTCAAACCGAGGAAGACCTCATTGTTGTTTGGGTCTTCGTTGGCGAGGTCGATGATGACCAGAAACGTGCACACCAATAGGTACACGATGAGGTGGCCGTAGAACTCCCGCAACTCCTTGGCCCGCTCGCGAGCCCTTTCGAGCGCAGGATCCTCGAGCGTCATGCACTCCTCCCTTCCTAGGGTCCCCCCACAGTGGAGCCGGAATTGGTTGGCGACTAGTGGCGAAGGTCCCTAATCGTTGCGGATTCGCGCCCCGCCGTATCCGGCGGTTAGCTCGATGCTTGCGCTAGAGATTGTCGGGGACGGCGGCGCCGAGATCGCAGCGTGTGCATACCCATATCTGGCCGCGCAGCTCGCGCGAACCACCGCACTCTTTGCATTGAGACGCCTTTCCGAGCGGCCGCCCCCTGCCACGACGCAACGAGGGTCTGGTGAGAGATCGTGCCGGCGCCCGAGGCCTATCCGGATCGTGTCGAACTGCCGTGGTGGCGGCGACGGCGATCGCGATTGGGGCAATGAAGAATGACAGCATGAAGAACACGGCACCCGGAAGCCCGTCGAGCATCCGACTGATACCAAACGCGCCAAAGGATGCGGCGAGCCCCCCGAGGGCAATCAATACGGCACGCATGTCCATCCCAGGCGTTGTGCCCAAACATACAGGACCGGTCTCGCGATCGCGTGCGGCGGTCGGCAGAGACCGTGCCCTCGATCACAGTGCCGGTGCTGACTCAGCTGGTCCTGCGACAGTCCATGCAGCACCTAGCCGGACACCGGCGACCGCTCATCGATTTCAGGTTGGGCTGGAGCGTGGGGGCTCGAGGGGAAATGGGGCGTCGGCCCACGTTCGAGCCAATCCCTTACGGCCAAGGTTGCCTCCACGTCGCCGCAGTTGTAGTCCAGGAGCCAAACCTGGGCGTTGTCGTGCTCGACGTGGGCGGGGTCGGTGGCCCAGGCGTGATACAGCATGGACACTCCGCCTCCGGGGTCTTCAACTTCCCACTCGAACCCGGCAAGCGGGGCGATCTTCTTCAAGCCGGTCGAGCCGCCGGTGATCCAGCCGGCCTTGAATACCTTGTGCATGTCGACCCACTCATCCGACCTGATGAATTCCTTCACGGCACCGTGCCAGCGCTCATTTGCCGCGGTGATCCGGAGCATCTGCGTGTTCTCAGCGTTCTCATGCCAGCAGTACGCCGCCACGGTGTGGCCGGCCGCGGTTGCGCTCTGGCGGATGTCGGTCAGCCAATCCCAGAAGTTGGAGAAGGTCTCCTGCTCGAGTTCGGGTGTTATCGGGCCCCAGTCGATGAACGCCCGATATCCGGGCTCGACCAGTCTCGTGGAGGACCGGTCCGTAACGTAGACGCCCCACATGTACACACCGTCATTGGTGTTCTCCATGTCGACGTCGATCTCTATGTCGGCCCGGGGCACGTCTACGACGCCGCCGGGGAGGCGATATACCGGGTCCGGGCCAGTGGTGGCGCGCGCATTGATGATCGCCGAGGCGGCCCATCCGCTGAGCCTTGCGGTGGCAGGGTCGATGAGCTCGGTGGCGTCACCGACCGTGGAGATGCCGGCGGCGTTGAGCGTTTCGAGCTGTTTCTTGGCCCGGGGGCGCAGTTGGTCGATGGGCATCTCCGGATCGAGGTCGCAAGAGTCTTCAAGCCAACGCGCCACGTCAACTCCGGCCGCGAGGAGCTCGGCTGTCGCCAGGTCGAGGGCGGCGACACCGGTCCGGTCGGTAATGGCGTCGTCGCGCAATGCCCTCCATTGGCGGTAGCCAACGCCCGGAAGCAGCGATGGGTCCCCGCTGCCGGCGAGCAGCGTGACGTCACAGATCTCCCGCCACGGGCAGGTTGTGCAATCGACGCATGAGACAGGCTCGACGAGGAGCTGCACCGCCGGATCGGCGATGTGCTGGTTGGCCACTGCGGCGATATCACGGCGGAAGTCGAATTCGAAGTCGTACACGTCCATCGTGCTGCGCCGCTTCTGCTTCTTGCCGTCCGACTTGGCCGGCGTCGTCCACAGCGGCTCGTCGAGCCGGTACCACACAACGACGCCCTCTTTACCGATGATCCCACCCCATGGCTCGCCGGCGGAGTGCCCGGCGGCCTCGAGCATGCGCCGATAGTGGGCGAGCTGGAGGGCGTCGCCTTTGTGCCGACGGCGCTGCCAGATTGAGTCCTCCGAGGCCTTGCTCGGCGAAGGAGCGCTGAGCTCGGAGACGACCGCGGCGGGTCCCTTGTCGATCGCGTCCAACGTCATGTGATGTTTGACATCGACCGGCACGTAGCCCTCAACCTGCCACACGAGTAGGTCGGGTTTGCCGGCCCGCTTGTCATTGAAGTCGGCTTCCAGATTGGCGCCGACGATCACCGGAGCCCGTCCGGCAATGGCATCCCGGGTGGCGACCCGGGCCTCATCGCCAGTGAGGTTGGCCTCGTCAATGAACACCCAGTCCGGAGCAGCCAGAGTGCGGAGGTGAGCCACAACGGCGGCCTCGAAGGCAATGCCCTGGTCCATTCGCAGCTGGGCATCGGCTGTGACCGGCACCGGCTCGCCGGGCTGGAGCACGTCGAGCTGAATCCGCACCGGGCACTGCTTGGCGGCATACGAACCAAGTGGAGCGATCGAGGATATGTCGTAGCGGGTTGCCATGGGCCCAGCGTAGGCGTGCGGTGTGACACGTCTGGAGTCGACGGATACTGACCCGATCAGCCGACCGGTTGGCGAATGATCGTCCTGAGGTTCTCCGGTTTGGCGCGACGGGGATCGCCCAGATAGATCTCATGATGCAGCCCGCGGCGCTCGTAACCCTCGTCGGCAACGTACGTGTGGAGCATCTCGATCGTCGGCGCCTCGGCACTGTACGGGCCGACATGCATGATCTGGGCAGACAGACCTTCGTGGTACTTCTCGAGCCGCACCTGAGCCGCCGGCGCAATACCCTTCTCCAGCGCCTGCTTCTGCGCTTTGGCGAGATCGTCCTGCGTAACGAAGTCCGGCTGCATGATCATGAGCGTCCAGCTCCACGCCTCCATCTGCTCCAGCTCGAGGCTGCCGTTGCCGCTCCAGAAAAGCCCCTCCGGCGGCATCACACTGTATGCCACCTCGTCTCGGGCCTTGATGTCGAAGCGAATTGGGTAGGCCAGAGAGAAAAGCCCCTGAAAGCCGTCTTGCATCAGAGTGGTCTCTTCAGGGTTGCCGTGGCCGTCGAACATCAGAAACTGCATCTCCGGCACGTCAACGATGGCGGGACGCCCCTTGCGGGCCGAGTACAACTCCTTGAATTCCTTCTTGTAGTCAACGGTTTGCACTCTCCGACCTCCTTGGGCGACCTTCCAAGCGTGCCCGGGGAGTTGGCCGTTTGGCCAGAGTCCACCGACCCTATTTCGCCGGCATCGGGTTGCGTTGCGGCCCGTCCCCTCAATGATGTGTCGGTTACAGCCGATAGGTTCGTGGTGAAGGTTCTTGTCGCTCTGATGGGCTCGGTCGTGCTGCTCGCTGCATGTGGCGGCATTTCTGTGGAACCCGAAATTGACGCGACCGCGGATCCAGGTCAAGCGACCGAGACAGCTGTCCAGCCACGTTCCGGGTCGGGAACCTTGCTGAGCGACACCGAGGGGACCCCGACTGTGGCGGTGCCTACGGCGCCGCCACCGGGCACGGTGGGCGAGGTAGACCTCGTTACCTACGTCGAGGTCATGGAAGACATGCTGACCGGAACTGCCTATGCCGGCGAGGTGCTCGAGGCACCCGAGGTGTTCTTGGCCACCGGTGCCCTGTTCTGTGACCAGCTCGACGCAGATATGTCGCCGAACACGGTTCTCACCCAGTACATAGAGACGCTCACCGGCCAAGCCGTCGATCAAGCCGCCGACGATGACCTGATCATGGCTGGCGCGGTGCTCGGGGTTGGCGTGGTCACGCTGTGTCCCCATCACTTGGTCACGCTGGCGGCTTCCCTGTGAGGACCCCGATGACCGATACCGTTGCCGACATCTACGACGGGACCGCTCGAGTCCGAAGTAAGCACCTCATCCTGCTCTCTTTGGCCGCGGTCCTCGCTGCCACGATGGCTGCGCCGGCGTTGGCTCAGAGTGACGAAAAGCTCACCGGGCTCGATCGGGCGCGGCAAGTCTCGATGCAGGCCATGGCGAAGGCCACTAGCTGGTCGGCAGAAGCCCCCGACAAGGTGCCTCCGGGTCAGGCCAAAAAGGACGGCGACAAACTCACCGGCCGAGAGCGTGCTGCCGCATCAATTGCCCGAGCCATGGAGCGCGGCAGCGCCAACGGAAATGGCAATGGGAATGGAAACGGGAATGGAAACGGGAATGGCAACGGGAATGGAAATGGCAATGGAAACGGGAATGGCAATGGGCGGGGCCGTTCCGCCGACGTGCTGGACAAGTTGCTGAACGGCGAGTCTCCGGCCACGCTCGACGGTGCAGACCACGGTGCCAAAGTGAGCGCCATGGTGAAAGCTCACAACGAACTACGCCGCCAGGAGCGCGAACAGGGCTAGTTGAAGGGGGCTAAGAGGTGACTGTCGCGTAGTCGCAGCGTTCGCACACGAAGACGTGCGCTCGCAGCGCTCTCGCCCGGCCGCATTCGCGACAACGCATGATCTCGGCCATGTAATTGGTTCCCGAGCCCCGGGTTGCCAGCCAGCGGCGCACTCGTCGCGAGCGGCTTGGGCGATCCAAACGCCGTGAGACGACCGGGGCGAGTGCCACACCAAGTGATACGGGAACGATCATGGCTGCGAGCACAAACGAAGCCGCAGCGGTGAAGCCACCAGTCATCTGGCTGATGCCAAATGCCCCGGCCGCCGCTGCCAATCCGGCGAGGCCTATCCACAAGTTACGCATGTGATTCCTTGTCTCTGCCTAAATGATGCCTATCGCGATCCGGCGGCGCAACTAGTTTTTCGCCGTTTGACGGCGCGTCTTCGGCACGGTGGCGTACTTTCCAACGGTTTGAGCGTGCCTAGTGCTCTGCCTCAGCGGAGGCGCCGTAATGCAACAGCAGGGCAAGCCGAGACTGTGAACGACGAGATCCAGCGAGCCGAGTTTCCCGAAGAATTGGGCGGTCGACCGGCAGGGTTATGGGCCCCGGTACCAAGCCGACCGGGTTCGGATCTATCTGATGTACGTCGCTTCAGCCCAGCACGTCAGTGATCGCCGAACCAGCGCCAACAGCTTGATCTCCCGAGCGGATTCGGAACTACTGCCTAGACGATACAGATCACGCGCAACGGGGCGGCGCAGTTGGCGCGCTACGTGAACTCCAGCCACGTACGTAGCTGAGCCAGCACGTCGTCGTTGTGGAAGTAAGCGCTGTGATGGGTCTGCTCGTTGGTGGCAAGGCTCAGGCGGCGATCCTCCGAGAGTTGAATTCCGTCGACTGTCTCCATCGAGGCGACGTCGACGACACAATCGTTCGGGGCGTCGCTCATGAGAGTGTCGGCAAGCTTGTCCAGTGCCCACCACAGTTTGTTGCCCGCCGCGCTTGCGGCCTCATAGTCAGACGTGATGGCGTGATAGGTGCCGAGCGTGCTGCCAGGCCGGTTCAGCCAGCGTTGGAACCGTGATGTGGGAGCCTGGGCATTGATGCCGGGGAGTACCCAATCCACGTCGGTCGCCACCGTCGCCAACAGCTCGACAAGCAGCAGCACTCCCTGCATCGCGGCTTTGATCTGCGCGACGCTTGGCAAATAGCCCGGCCGGCTGCGGGCGATGAGATTGGTGTACGTGTTGAGCATTCGATGCCAGTTCTCCGACTCGGCGAACTGGGTGCCGCTATTGGTACCGGCAACGAATACCACCCCGTTGATGTTGTAGCGACCGGCGATGCGTCGCGCCATTGCGGGGGACTCGGCCACGCTCCGATAGACCAGCGCTCCGCGACTGTGCGTCATCACATCGACGTCGACCGTGCCATCGACCATCGGGAGCATCCGCAGCAGGCGGACCAGGCGGCGGGCGTTGCGTCTTGGGCTCTGGCTCAGCGTGCGGTGGTCGAAGCCCAGAACCGCGTCGTACTTTGCGAGCGCCGAGGTGATGAACGCCCCATCGTCGGCGGCGCCGGAGCCGCTCGCCAGGGCCCCAAAAGCACCGGCGGTGGAGCTGATAGTGCCGTGGAGCAGCAACAGGATGCGGGCGCCGGATGGCGGAGGTGTCCAGGCAATGTCGCTCGGGCTTTCCAAAGGCACCCAATCTTCGAGCTCCGGGCCCCGCAACTGCACAAGTCCCTCCGAGGAGCGGGTCTTGGCCCAATCGATGATGCCGCCGATGAGGCGGACGATCCCGCCCGCTACCCATTGCAGCGGCCCGGGCAGCCGAGCCAGCCAGCCGACAATTCGCGATAACAATCCGGGGACGAACTTGAAGAAGAAGATGCGAGCGTCGTCGGTGGCTGCCACGTCGACGACACCTTCGCCAAAAGCGGGGAGCCAGCCGTCGCGGCGCGCCGTAACAGACTTCTCGGCGGGCCGATAGTCGGCCGACGGGAAGCCCTGCAGGCTGAGGTCGAGGCTCTGCGGCACCGGGTCGACCATTACCGATGTGCCAATCAGGAATGTCCATTTGATTGGTCCGCCAATCGCCCCCTTTTCGTCGTCTTTGGCTCGGAAGGGAAACACCCACGAGAGGAGCCCTTGCTCCCCGTTGCCGCCTCCCTGTTCCACTAGAGCGAAAGCCCGTTCATTCCGGGCCAGATCCATATCGACGTGGAGGGCCTCAGCCTGCACGGCGCCTTGGCGGCCGGGGAGGTCGATCACGCCGGCCAACTTGAAATAGTCATGACTGTGGCGGTAGTCAGCGGCCTCGATGGAGTCGAGGACTGCCCGGGTGAGTTGGTCCACCCCGAGACGTTCCATCGCGGGGATCATCGCGGGGGAGCCCTGCATCGAACCGACGTCACGGCGCGGCGTCCCATAGGCGCCCGTCGGATACGCACGGAGACCGTCACCGAACGAGGTCGACGCTCCCTCTGAATCGTCCCTTGCAGCCATTGCCTACTCCTCGCAGCCAGCTACATCGAGGATATCGACCGGGTGGGCTCGCCGCGGGATGGATCGCAAAACCTCTGCGACGCCCATCTCGACCTGCTCAGGCGCCGCTCGAAACCAACTCCGCCGGCTCGGATTGTTGCTCTGCCGATGCCGCGTCTGTGGCCGGCAGCGCTTCCATTCCGTACCAGAGGTACCCGATGGCGAAGAGCACTCGCTGGACAACGCCGGCGATGCCTTCGATGTTGAACATGGCCATCGGGATTACGAATGCGGCAACGATGGCGAACCAATCGAACCATCGGATCCAGCCGGCGTCGGCGCCTCGCCGGAATGTGACCAGGAGCACGCCGGCGGTGAAGCCGAACCCGACGCCGAACGCACCGACCGTATGGAGAGAGTCTTCGAAACTGTCGTAGGGAACGTCCTCCCACGGCATGTGGGCGAAAGCGGCCACGGCAAACATCGAGATTCCGTAGACCCTGTGGGCAAGGCGGCCCCACATACCCCACCGGCTTCCGACGAACCATGCGGTCAACAGCACACCGAATCCCAGGAGGAGAAAACCGAGGCGGGCGATCCACGCGTTCTCGATGCCTTGTCCCGCCGACTCGCTGATCGAATGCTCGACCCAGGAATACGAATCCGGCATGTATGCCGGCGCAATCGCCACACAAGCAGCCGAACCGACCAGCACAAACACGATGGCTGCGGCGATGGTCTGTCGGCTGAGGCGGAAGCTATCCGAAGTGCTCATGACGCGCTCCTGTATCCATGCAGGGGAGCGACCGCCCGCCGCCGTGGGTCGCCCCAAACCGAATGTCTGTGGGTCACAGCGTACGCCGGCTCGGTGGCCGTGACCGGGGCCAATAGACCCTGTCTTTTCGGGGGACGTGGAGGCGGTGATGCGATCAGCCGCCGAGGCACACCATGTCGCCGTCCAGCCAAGTGCGCACTTCCGCCAGAGCCGCGGCGTTCTCGGCAATGGCGAGTTGATTGCGCAAGTCATCGATCGACGCCTGGGACAAGGTCCATCCGAGCGGTGCTTGCACGCCGGGGTGGGCCCGAGTCACGAGGCGGACGTACCGGCTCACCACAGGCGCAGGGTTGCCGGCGGTTCGAAGCCCAAGCGCGACGTCGCTCCCAGCAATCGTGAACGAGTGCTCGAAAGCTAGGGCGGCCTCAGCGCGGGCTGCCGTGATCCCCGAAGACGAATTGAGTGCGGCCAGCAGTGGAACTGCGAATTCGCGAG
>Ga0224512_10003133_pt1 | contig 14706 bp, 15 predicted proteins | sample SF_May12_sed_USG_4_FD_169103 | JGI IMG/M metagenome (GOLD analysis project Ga0224512, IMG submission 169103) | Sediment microbial communities from San Francisco Bay, California, United States - SF_May12_sed_USGS_13 | ecosystem: Environmental > Aquatic > Marine > Sediment | place: USA...
CTCTGGGTGTGGCGGTCCGTGGGGCGCTCGGAGTGGAAGCCGTTCGCCGGCACCGTGGCGATCTTCGTGCTGGCGTTCCTCGGGCTCGCCTACAGCGTGTTTCCGTACGTGGTGCTCGGCTGGCTCACCATCTGGGAAGCCGCGTCGCACCCCTCGGCGCTCAAGGTGGTGCTCGCCGGCGCGCTCATCGTGCTGCCGTTCCTCGTTGGCTACACCGTCTTCGCCTACCGCGTGTTCCGCGGCAAAGCCAAGGCCGGCCTGTACGGGCACTGAGCGCTACTTCTCCAGCAGGTGCTTCTTGTCTTTCACCTTCGCCCACTCGTCGGCGTCGGCGGGCGCGGGCTTACGCTCGATGATCGGCTGCCAGCCGGCGGCGAGCTCCTTGTTGCGCGCGATCCAGTCGCGCTGGCCGTCGGGCACGTCGTCCTCGGCGAAGATCGCCTCCACCGGGCATTCGGGCACGCACAGCGTGCAGTCGATGCACTCGTCGGGGTCGATCACCAGCATGTTCGGGCCCTCGCGAAAGCAATCCACCGGGCACACGTCCACGCAGTCGGTGTACTTGCACTTGATGCAGCTTTCGGTGACGACGTAGGTCATGCGGGGGAAAGCCTGAGGCGGCGAAAAGGTTAATCGAATCCGCAGTTTAGCACGTGCACTTGGGTTCCGGGACGCGCGCCCTCATAATGTGGGTTCCCTGCAATACCCCCGAGGAACCATGAGCATCAGCACGCAGATTCATCACGTCACGGACGCAAGCTTCGAGCCGGAAGTCCTCAAGTCCGAGGTGCCGGTGCTGGTGGACTACTGGGCCGAATGGTGCGGCCCCTGCAAGTCGATCGCGCCGATCCTCGACCAGGTGGCGCAGGAATACGACGGCCGCCTGAAGATCGCCAAGATCAACGTCGACGAGAACCAGGCGGTACCGGCCAAGTTCGGCATCCGCGGCATCCCGACCCTGATGCTGTTCAAGAACGGCAACCTCGAAGCGACGCGCGTGGGCGCGCTTTCCAAGTCGCAGCTGACAGCGTTTCTTGACAGCAATATCTAAAGGCCTTAGTCTGCTCGGCAAATCCGCTCCGGCAAGAACCGGGGCGGCGCAATAGAAACAGAAACTACCCTGCGCCGGGTCAGGCGCACTTCCCCTAAAGAAGTCAGCAGGTCCCGAAGCTTCATTTCGATCGGCCCATGCACCTCTCAGAACTGAAGAGCCAGCACGTCACGCAACTCGTGGAAACCGCGGTCGAGAACCAGATCGACAACGCGAGCCGCATGCGCAAGCAGGACCTGATCTTCGCGCTGCTGAAGAACCAGGCGAAGAAGGGCGAGTCGATCTTCGGCGACGGCACGCTGGAAGTGCTGCCCGACGGCTTCGGCTTCCTGCGCTCGCCCGAGACCTCGTACCTCGCGAGCACCGACGACATCTACGTCAGCCCGTCGCAGATCCGCCGCTTCAACCTGCACACCGGCGACACCATCGAGGGCGAGATCCGCACGCCCAAGGACGGCGAGCGCTACTTCGCCCTGGTCAAGGTCGACAAGGTCAACAGCGAAATTCCCGAGGCGGCCAAGAACAAGATCCTGTTCGAGAACCTCACGCCCCTGCATCCGGACGAGATGTTCAAGCTGGAGCGCGAGATCAAGGCCGAGGAGAATCTCACCGGGCGCGTGATCGACATCGTCGCCCCGATCGGCAAGGGCCAGCGCGGCCTGATCGTCAGCCCGCCCAAGGCGGGCAAGACCGTGATGCTGCAGCACATCGCGCACGCCATCATCGCCAACCATCCCGAAGTGTCGCTGATCGTGCTGCTGATCGACGAGCGCCCGGAGGAAGTCACCGAGATGAGCCGCTCGGTGAGGGGCGAGGTGGTCGCCTCGACCTTCGACGAGCCGGCCTCGCGCCACGTGCAGGTCGCCGAGATGGTGATCGAGAAAGCCAAGCGCCTGGTCGAGCACAAGAAGGACGTCGTCATCCTGCTCGACTCGATCACGCGCCTCGCGCGCGCCTACAACACGGTGGTGCCGGCCTCGGGCAAGGTGCTCACCGGCGGCGTCGACGCCAACGCCCTGCAAAAACCAAAGCGCTTCTTCGGCGCCGCGCGCCACGTCGAGGAGGGCGGCTCGCTCACCATCATCGCCACGGCGCTGATCGACACGGGCAGCCGCATGGACGACGTGATCTACGAGGAATTCAAGGGCACCGGCAACATGGAAATCCATCTCGACCGGCGCATGCACGAGAAGCGCATCTTCCCGGCGATCAACGTCAACCGCTCCGGCACGCGCCGCGAGGAGCTGCTGATCCCGAAGGAGCTGCTGCAGAAGATCTGGGTGCTCCGCAAGCTCCTCTTTCCCATGGACGAGCTCGAAGCCGCCGAATTCCTCATCGACAAGCTGCGCGCCACCAAGAACAACGCGGAGTTCTTCGACTCGATGCGCCGCGGCTAAATGGGGACTGTCCCCATTTAGCTTGTTAAACTCCCCCACGTTTCCTCGGGGGGGGACGAATGCTCGACACCACGCGCCGGGTCGCCACTCCGGAAGGCATTGAGCTCACCCTGCAACTCGTCGGGCCGGTGCCGCGCGCGCTCGCCTGGGCGATCGACTTTCTGCTGCGCGCCGCCGTGGTGATCGCGGTGATGATGGGCGCGGCCTACCTCGGCACGGCCGGCTGGGGCCTCGCGATCCTCGCCGCGTTCGCCGTCGAGTGGCTGGCGCCGGCCTGGTTCGAGGTGTATTGGGACGGGCAGACCCCGGGCAAGCGCGCCCTGGGCATCGCGGTGGTGAACGACGACGGCACGCCGGTGCGCTGGGGCCCGGCGCTGACGCGCAACCTCCTGCGCGCGGTGGATTTCCTGCCGTTCCTGTACGGCTTCGGGCTTCTCGCCATGCTCGCCAACCGCGACTTCAAGCGCCTGGGCGACCTCGCCGCCGGCACGGTGGTGGCGTACGCGCCGAAACGGGCGCGGGCGCGCGCCCTGCCGCAGGCGCCGGCCCAGGCGCCGCCCTTCGCGCTCACGCTCGAGGAGCAGCGCGTGGTGCTCGATCTGGCCGAGCGCTCCGCGAGCCTGACGCATGAGCGCCTCGAGGAGCTCGCGATGCTCGCCGCGCCGCTCATCGGCCGCGCCACCGGCGCCGCGGCCGCCGCGCGCCTGCTCGGCATGGCGAACCACATCGCGGGGCGGCGATGAAGCAGGCGCCGTTCGAGGCCGCGCACGGCGCCGAGTGGCAGGCGTTCGAGCGCTTTCTCGACGCGCCGGGGGGCGCCGCGCCACCGTTCGCGCCTGTAGAGATGCCGCGGCGCTACCGGCGCCTGTGCCACCACCTGGCGCTCGCCACCGACCGGCAGTACGGCCCGGAGCTCATCGACCGCCTGAACCTGCTCGCGCTGCGCGGCCACCGCGCGTTGTACGCCAACCGCCGCCGCCAGTCGCTGCGCATGGTGGACTTCCTGCTCGTCGCCTTCCCGTCGCTGGTGCGCGCCGAGTGGCGCGTGGTGACGGTGGCGGCGCTGCTGTTCTACGGGCCGATCGCCGCGCTGATTGCCGCCCTGCAGGTTTACCCGGAGTTCGTGCATTACCTCCTGCATCCGTCGCAGATCGCCGGCTTTCACGACATGTACGACCCGGCCAACCCGCGCCTCGGCATGCGCGAAGCCGACACCAATCTGGCGATGTTCGGCTTCTACATCTGGAACAACGTGCGCATCGGCTTCCAGACGTTCGCTGGCGGCCTGTTCGCGGGCCTCGGCACCGCCTGGTACCTGGCGGGCAACGGCTTGATGATCGGCGCGGTCGCGGGCTACCTCACGCAGATCGGCTACGGCGACACCTTCTGGTCGTTCGTTTCCGGCCATTCCGCGCTCGAGCTCACGGCGATCGTCATCTCCGGCGCCGCCGGCCTGCGCCTCGGACTGGCAGTGATCGCCCCCGGCAACCGCTCGCGCAAGGCGGCGCTCGTGGCGGCGGCGCGGCCCGCGGTGCGCCTGATGTACGGCGCGGCGCTGATGTTCGCGCTGGCGGCGTTCGTCGAGGCCTTCTGGTCGCCGCTCACCGCGGTGCCTTACGCGGTGAAGATCGGGGCCGGAATGGCCGCCTGGGGCGTGCTGCTCGGCTACCTCGCGCTCTCGGGACGCGCCGGTGCAGCTCGATAAGGTCGCCATCGCGCTGCGGCCGCGCTCGGCCTGGGAATCGGTCGATCTGGGCGTCGGCATGCTGCGCGAGTGGTGGCGGCCGCTGTACGCTTCGTTTGCAGTGGTGTACGTGCCGGTCGCCGCGGCCTGCCTGTGGGCCGGTTGGAGCGCCGGCAAGGCGTGGGTGGCGTTGCTGCTGCTGTGGTGGCTGAAGCCGCTCTTCGACCGCGTCGCGCTGCACGTCGCGTCGCGCGCGGTGTTCGGCGAGGTGCTGGGCGTGAGGCGCACGCTGGCGCAGGCGCTGGCCTGGCTCGGCACCGGCCTCGCCGGTGCGCTCACCTTGGGGCGCATCGACATGGCGCGTTCCTTCCATCTGCCCGTAAAGCAGCTCGAGGGCCAGCGCTGGCGCGCGGCGCGCGCACGCCGCACGCTGCTCGGCCGCCGCACGCACGGCTACGCCGTGTGGCTGACGATCGCCTGCCTGCACTTCGAGGCGGTATTGGTCTGGTCGGCCGACATGTTCGGCGATTTCCTGCAGCCGGCGAAAGCGCACGAGGGCACGAGCATCTGGGAAGCGATGTTCGCCGGCGCGGAGTTCGGCAACATCTTCACCTACACGGACTTCTGCGCCTACGCGGCCGCGGTCCTGGTCATCGAGCCGCTGTACGTCGTCGCCGGGTTTGCCCTGTATCTCAACCGGCGCACGCTGCTCGAGGGCTGGGACCTTGAGGTGGCGCTGCGCCGCATCGCCGTGCAGCGTGCCGGCGCCGTGGCCGGTGCGGCGACGCCCGCCGTGGCCCTGCTCGCGGCCGCGTTGCTCGCGCTCATGCCGGCCGCGCCGGCCGGGGCGCAAACCACGGCAAAGGATCCGAAGCGCGAGATCGCCGAGGTGCTGAAGGGACCCGAATTCCCGCACGAGCGGCAGACGATGCGCTGGCAGCGGCGCGCGAGCGACGACGTGGACACCCGCACCGGGACCGGCTTCGACCTCGGCTGGCTGCGCGCCATCGGCTACGCCTTCGCCAAGGTCTCCGAGGTCGCGCTGTGGATCGCGGCCGGTGCGCTCCTCGCCCTCGCCGTGTGGTGGGCCCTGCGCCTCATGCCGCGCGCGCCGGCCGCACCGCGCGGACCTTACCGGCCGCCGCCCTCGCTCTTCGGCATGCAGCTCGCGCCCGAGACGCTGCCCGCCGACCTTGCGGGCGCGGTGCGCGCGCTGCTGGCCACGGAACGCATACGCGAGGCGCTCGCGCTGCTCTACCGCGGCACGCTCTCGGCGCTGGTGCACGGCCGCGGCATCGAGCTGCGCGCGAGCGACACCGAGGGCGAGGCGCTGGCGCGCGTGCGCGCGCACGGCGAGGCCGCCACCGCGCAGTACTTCGCCGAGCTGGTGCTGCGCTGGCAGAGCGCCGCCTACGCGCGACGCCTGCCGGCCCCGGCCGAGGTCGAGCAGCTGCTCGCGGCCTACAGCGAGCGCCTGGCGCCGCGGAGCGCAACGTGAGCCGGCAGTGGCACATCGGCCTCGCCGCGCTGCTCGCGATCGGCCTCGTCTGGTACCTCTCGGGCTTCGAGCGCGTGCCGGTCACGCAGCGCGTCGGCTACTCGGGCGAAGCACGGCTGCGTCCGTTCCTCGCCGCCGAGCGCTTCGCCGAGCGCATGGGCCTCGCGGCGCGCGAGCTGCGCGCCCTGCCCGAGCTCGACCGCCTGCCGCCGGGCGGCGTGCTGCTGCTGCCGCGGCAGCGCCAGTCGATCGAGGCACGGCGCGCGGCGCAACTCGCAACCTGGGTGGCTAGCGGCGGCCATCTCATCGTCGAGGCGGAATTGGCAGGCATCGCCGACCCGGTGCTCGCGCAGTTGCGAATTACGCGCGTCGGCGGACCGGCGAACCCGCGCCCGCTTGCGGTGCAGATCCCGGAGAGCGGGCGCAAGCTGATCCTGTCGGGGTTTTCCGCGGGCCGCCTGGACACCGGGGGGCAGGCGCCGCGCTTTCGCGTCGGCGCGCCGGGAGACGAGCGCCTGGTCACGATCGCGCGCGGCAAGGGCCTGGTGACGGCCACACTGGATCTGCATTTCGCGCGCAATGCCGAAATCGGCAGGGCCGATCACGCCGAGCTGCTGTGGTATCTGCTCACCTTCCAGACTGCGCAGGAGCTGCTCGTGTTCCATCATCCGCGCCGCCTGTCGCTCTGGGCCTTCCTCGTCGAGCACGCGCCCGGCGCGCTGCTCGCGGCGGCGGCGCTGCTTGCACTCTGGCTGTGGCGTATCGCGCCGCGCTACGGCACCGTGCTGCCGGATCCGCCGAGCGCGCGCCGCCGGCTGCTCGATCACCTGCGCGCCGGCGGCCGGTTCACGTGGTCGCGGGGTCTGCGCGCGCAAATGGCGGACGCCGCGCGCGAAGCCGCGCTGCGCCGCGTGGCGCACGCCTATCCCGATTTTTCGACCGCGCCGCCCGCGGAGCAGGCCGCGCGCCTCGGCGCGCTCGCCGGGCTGTCGGGCGCCGATGCGGCGCTGCTGCTCGCCGCGCCGAAACCGGCGTACGGGGCGCACGATCTGCGCGGCGCCGAATTCATGCGTCTCGTGCATTGCGCGCAGCGCGTCCACCTTGCTCTGGAAAGGGGAACCGGATGAACTCGCAGATTCCGACCGAGGCCGGGCCGTTCGCCCAGGCGTCCAAGGTCATCATTGCCATGCGCGCCGAAGTCGCCAAGGCCGTCGTCGGCCAGGAGGCGGTCGTCGAGCAGGTGCTGTGCGCGCTCCTGGCGGGCGGCCATGTGCTGGTCGAGGGCGTCCCGGGGCTGGGCAAGACGCTCCTGGTGCGCGCGCTCGCCCGCACCATCTCCGGACGATTCGGCCGCATCCAGTTCACGCCCGACCTGATGCCCGCCGACGTCACCGGCCATACGCTCTACGACCCGAAAAGCCAGGCCTTCACGACGCGGCGCGGCCCCGTGTTCTGCAACCTGCTGCTCGCCGACGAGATCAACCGCGCGCCCGCCAAGACGCAGGCGGCGCTCCTCGAAGTGATGCAGGAGGGCCAGGTGACGATCGAGGGCGAGGCGCTGCCGCTCGAGCCGCCGTTCATGGTGCTGGCGACGCAGAATCCGATCGAGCAGGAGGGCACCTACGCGCTGCCCGAGGCGCAGCTCGACCGGTTCCTCCTCAAGGTGAAGATCGACTATCCGTCGGGCGGCGAAGAGGCGGCGCTGGTGCGCAAGGTCACCGACGGCAAGGTGGGCGACCGGCTCGATGTCGAGCAGGTGGCGGCGCTCGTCAAGCCCGCCACCGTGGTGTCGCTGCAGACGGTGGTGGCGTCGATTCGCGTCGATGACCAGGTGCTCGATTACGCGCTGCGCCTGGCGCGCGCCACGCGCCAGTGGGCGGGCGTGGCCGCGGGCGCCGGTCCGCGCGGCGGCATCTCCCTGGTGCGCGCGGCGCGCGCCGCCGCGGCGCTCGCCGGTCGCGACTTCGTCACCCCCGACGACATCAAGCGCATGGCGCTGCCGGCGCTGCGGCACCGCGTCCTGCCCGCGCCCGAGCTCGAGCTCGAGGGGCGGGACGCCGACGCGGTGCTGCAGGACATCCTGGAGAAGACGCAGGCGCCGCGGCGGTGAGCGAGGCCTGGCTGGTGCCGCTCGTGCCGGCGCCGCGGCTCCTGTGGGCCGTGGCCGGGCTGCTCGCGCTCGCCGTGCTCGCCGCCCTGCTGCCGGCGCTCGGCCCGGCGTGGGCGCTCGCCGCGGGCGCGCTGGCGCTCGCCGCCGCGTTCGACGCCGCCGCCGGGCTGCGCCTGCCTTCGCCGGGCGTGGCGCGGCGCGTGCCGCACGCGCTCGCCCTCGGCGTGCGCTTCGAGGTCGCGCTGCGCGCCGCCAACGGCTCGCCGCGGACGCTGCGCTGCGAGCTGAACGACCTGCACCCGGCGAGCTTCGAGTGCGAGGGCCTGCCGCAGACGGTGTCGCTGGCGCCCGGCGAGTGGCGCGAGCTGCGCTACCGCGCCCGGCCGCTCGCGCGCGGCGCGGTGGATTTCGGCGGCACCGAGCTGCGGCTCGCTTCGCCGCTCGGCCTGTGGCAGGTCGCGCGCCGCGCCGGCGAAGGCGCGGCGGCGCGCGTATTCCCCAACTTCCGCGCCCTCGCGCGCTACACCCTGCTCGCCACCGACAACCGCCTGTCGCAGATCGGCGTGCTGCAGGTGCGCCGCCGCGGCGAGGGCATGGAGTTCCACCAGCTGCGCGAGTACCGGCAGGGCGACAGCCAGCGCGCCATCGACTGGAAGGCGACGGCGCGCACCGCGCGCCTCATCGCCCGCGAATACGAGGACGAAAGAGACCAGCGCGTGCTGCTGGTGATCGACTGCGGCCGGCGCATGGCGGCCAAGGACGACGCGCTCTCGCACTTCGATCATGCGCTGAACGCGGCGCTGCTGCTCGCGCACGTGGCGTTGCGCCAGGGCGACGCCGTCGGCGTGCTCACCATGGGCACGCCCGGAGCGCCGCGCTATCTCGCGCCGCGAAAGTCGGTGGCCGCCATCAACACCATCCTCGAGCGCGTCTACGACCTCGAGCCCTCGCTCGCCATGCCCGATTACCGGCTCGCGGCGCGCGAGGTGATGGCGCGCGTGCGCCGGCGCGCCCTGGTGGTGGTGCTCACCAACCTGCGGGACGAGGACGACGACACGCTCACCCCCGCGCTCGGCCTGCTGCGCAAGCGCCACCTGGTGGTGCTCGCGTCGTTGCGCGAAGCGATCCTCGGGCGCGCGCTCGCGGCACGCGTCGACAGCTTCGACCGCGCGGTGACCCACGCCGCGGCTGCCGAGTACCTGGCGCAGCGCGAGCGCGCCTTCCGGCGCATCGGCGCCGCCGGCGCCACCTGCCTCGACGTCGAGCCCGAGCGCCTGGCGATTTCGCTCGTCAACCACTACCTCGAGCTGAAGCGCCAGGGGCGGCTGTAGCGGCGGCGCCGACGTTGACCCAAGTTGCTGATTTCTGTATAGTTCGCCGCTTTTCCGCCGCCCATTCCGCCATGAAAACCACAGGCCATCCCGACTACCAGCCGGTGATCTTCCTCGACACCAGCTCGAACCACAGCTTTCTGTCGCGCTCCGCCATCGACACCAAGGGCCGCGAAACCATGAAATGGACCGATGGCCTCGAGTACCCGGTGGTCAAGGTCGAGGTGTCCTCGGAGTCGCATTCGTTCTATACCGGCAAGCAGAAGATCGTCGACACCGCCGGCCGCGTCGAGAAATTCAAGCGCCGCTACACCAAGGTGAAGAAGCCGGCTTGAGCGGCCGGACGGCGCGATGCCCGGAAAAGGCAGCTGCGGCTGCCTTTTTGTTTCGGGCAGCTGCGGCTGCCTTCTTGTTTTCAGGGCCTAGAATCGCGCCATGATTCCCCGACTCGCGCTGCCGCCCGCGCCCGCGGTGCTGGCGCTCCTGGCGATCGCCTTCGTGCTCCCGGGGCTGGCGGGCCACGATCCCTGGAAGACGTTCGATGCCATCGCCATCGAAATCGCGCACCAGATGCACATCTCGGGCGACTGGGTGGTGCCGCGCGTTGCCGGCGAACCCTGGCTCGAGGACCCGCCGCTCTATCACTGGATCGCGCTCGCCTTCGGCAAGCTGCTCGCCTGGGCGGTGCCGTTCCACAACGCGGCGCGGCTGGCGAGCGGCCTGTGCGTGCTCACGGCGCTGTGGCTGCTCTACCGCACCGCCGGCGCCGCGGCGCCGCTCCTGGTTCTTGGCTCGATCGGCTTCATGGTGCACGCGCACGAGGCGGTGCCGGATCTCGCCGCACTTGCCGCGGTGTGCGCCGCTTACGCCGTGCTGCCGCGGGCGCACGAGCAGCCGCTCGTCATGGGGAGCGCATTCGGCGCAGCGCTCGGCCTCGCCTTCCTTGCGCTCGGGCCGGTGGTGCCGGGGGCGCTGGCGCTCGCCGTGCTCGCGGCGCATGCGCTCTGCCCGGGCTGGCGCAGCTGGCGCGCGCTGCCGTTTCTCGCCGGCGGTGCGCTGGTCGCCACCGCGCTGGCCGCGAGCTGGCCCTGGGCGCTTGCGCACCGCGCGCCCGGCCTGCTCGATGCCTGGTGGTCGGCCATGGTGCGCATGTCCGGCACCCCGCTCGAGAATCTGCGCTACTTCCTGGTGACCGGGAGCTGGTTCGCGTGGCCGGCATGGCCGCTCGCAGCGTGGGCGCTGTGGGCGCGGCGCCGGGAATGGCGCGAGCCGCGCCTGTTCGCGCCGGCCGCCGCGCTGGTGCTGACCTTCGCCGCGCTGGCGATCCTCGGGCCGGCGCAGGACGTGAGCGTGATCGCGCTGCTCGTGCCGCTCGCGCTCCTCGGCGCCGAAGGCGTGGCGCGGCTGCGCCGCGGCGCGGCCGCAGCGCTCGACTGGTTCGCCGTCATGTGCTTCACTTTCTTCGCCGCGCTGGTGTGGCTCGGCTACGTCGCCATGCTGCTCGGCGTGCCGCCGAAGATCGCCCACAACTTCGCCAAGATCGCCCCGGGGTTCGAATCGCACTTCGCCGTGGCGCCGTTCGCGCTGGCGCTGGCGCTCATGCTCGCCTGGCTGTACGTCGCGTTCTTCACGCCGCCCTCGCCGATGCGCGGCGTGTTGCGCTGGGCGGCCGGGGTCACGCTCCTCTGGGGGAGCTTCGCCTCGCTGTGGATGCCGTGGGCCGACTACCAGAAGAGCTACCAGGCGGTGGCGCTGCAGCTGCGCTCGAAGGTGCCGGCGGACGCCGGCTGCATCGCCGGCCAGAACATCGCCGAGTCGCAGCGCGCGGCGCTCAGCTACTATGCCGGCCTTGTCACCGAGCCGCGCAGCCGCGCCGGGCGCGAGGGCTGCCGGCTGCTGCTGGTGCAGGGCAACCCGCGCGACGAGCGCGACGGCCCGAGCGCCGACTGGTCGAAGCTCGCCGACGTCGGCCGGCCCGGCGACAAGGGCGAGCGCTTTCGCCTGTACCGCCTGGACACCCCATGAGCACCCCAACCACGCTGCCGCCCACCGAATGTCCCGCCTGGGCGAAGCTCACCGCCCATGCCGAAGGCTGGCGCGATACGCATCTTGCCGGGCTCTTTCGCGACGACGCCCAGCGCGGCGCGCACTTCAGCGCCCAAGCGCCCGGGCTGCTGCTGGATTACTCGCGCCAGCGCGTCGGCGCGCTGACGCTGCGGCTGCTGGCGCAGCTCGCCGCCGAGCGCGGCTTCGAGGCATGGCGGCGCGCACTGTTCGCCGGCGAGCCCATCAACATTACCGAGGGGCGCGCGGTGCGCCACAGCGCGTTGCGCGCGGGCGATGCGGCGCCGCCGGAAGTGCGCGAAACGCTCGCGCGCATGCGCGCGCTCGCTGCCGGCCTGCGGGGCGTGCGCCGCATCGTTCACCTGGGCACCGGCGGCTCCGACCTCGGCGCCCGGCTGCTCATGGACACCCTGCGCGAGCGGGCGGCGATCGAGGTGCGTTTCGCCGCCAACATCGATCCCCTTGATCTCGCGCGCGCGCTCGAAGGGGCCGATCCCGCGGCAACGCTGGTGCTCGCCGTCTCCAAGACCTTCACCACCGCCGAGACGCTGGCAAACGCGCGCGCCGCCAAGGCGTGGCTGGCGGGGCGCGGCCTCATTTTCGCCGTGACAGCGAACGACGCCGCAGCGCGCGCCTTCGGCGCCACCGAGGTGCTGCCGATGTGGGACTGGGTCGGCGGGCGCTTTTCGGTCTGGTCCGCGGCGAGCTTCAGCGCGCTCGCCGCGCTCGGGCCGGACGTGTTCGATGAATTCCTCGCCGGGGCGCGGGAGATGGACCGGCATTTTCTCGAGGCGCCGCCGGAAAAGAACGTCCCGGTGCTGCTCGCGCTGCTCGGCGCCTGGAATGTGAACTTCCTCGGCGCCGCCACGCACTGCGTGCTGCCCTACGCGCACGCGCTACGGCTCCTGCCCGCGTACCTGCAACAGTTGGAAATGGAGTCCAACGGCAAGCGCGTGGACCGCGAGGGCTGCGCCCTCGCCTACGCCACGGCGCCCGTGGTCTGGGGCGCTGAGGGCACCGTCAGCCAGCACTCCTTCCACCAGCTTTTGCACCAGGGCACGCAGGCCGTGCCCGCCGACTTCATCGTCGCCGGCGTGAGCGCCGAGCTCGATGCCAACGCCGAGGCGCAGGCGCGCGCACTCGCCTTCGGCACCGACGATCCCGCGCTCCCCGCCTACCGGCGCTATCCCGGCAACCGGCCCTCGAACACGCTGCGCCTCGCGCGCATCGATGCGCGGGCCCTGGGCGCGCTGCTCGCCGCCTACGAGCACAAGGTGTTCGTGCAGGGGGTGCTGTGGAACGTGAACAGCTTCGATCAGTGGGGCGTCGAGCTCGGGAAACAATTGGCCAGTGAGATTCTCAAACAGCAACGGGGGACGTAAGCAATGGACCAGGAAACCTTCAACCTCAGCATCCGCAAGTTCCTGAAGATGGTGGGCGTGAATTCGCAGCGCGAGATCGAGCAGGCCGTGCAGCAGGCGCTGGCCGGGGCGAAACTCAAGGGCTCCGAAAGCTTCGCCGCGCGCGTCACGCTCGAGATCCCTTCGCTGGGCGTGAAGGTGCCGTTCGAAGGCGAAATAAAGCTACAATAATCCGATGAACAAGGCGCGCGAATTCGACCAGAGCGTGCTCACCGAGCTGCAGGCCCTGCTCGGGGACCGCGTCACCGTTTCGGCGGGCATCCGCGAGCACCACGGCAAGGACGAGTCCTACTTCCCCTACGCGCCGCCCGACGCGGTGGCGTTCCCGAAATCCACGGAAGAAGTGCGCGACATCGTCAACATCTGCCGCCGCCACCGCGTGCCGATGATTCCCTATGGCGTCGGCACCTCGCTCGAGGGCCACATCCTCGCCATCCACGGCGGCGTGTGCATCGACATGGGGCAGATGAACCAGGTGCTGGCGGTGCACGAGGAGGACATGGACGCCGTGGTGCAGGCCGGCGTCACGCGCAAGCAATTGAACGAGTTCGTCAAGCACACGGGCCTGTTTTTCCCAATCGACCCGGGCGCGGACGCGACCCTCGGCGGCATGGCGGCGACGCGCGCCTCGGGCACCAACGCCGTGCGCTACGGCACCATGCGCGAGAATGTGCTGTCGCTGAAAGTGGTGCTCGCCGACGGGCGCGTCATCCAGACCTCGCGCCGCGCCAAGAAATCTTCGGCCGGCTACGACCTGACGCGACTGTTCGTCGGCTCGGAAGGCACGCTCGGCATCATTACCGAAGTCACCGTCAAGCTGCACCCGGTGCAGGCGGCGATGTCGGCTGCAGTGTGCGCCTTCGAGACGGTGAAGGGCGCGGCCGACACCGTGATCCAGACGCTGCAATCGGGCATTCCGATCGCGAGAAGCGAATTGCTCTGCGCCACCACCATGGCGGCGCTCAACAAGCACAACAAGACGCAGCACCGCGAGATGCCGACGCTGCTGCTGGAATTCCACGGCAGCGAGGCCAGCGTGGTCGAGCAAGCCGAGTTGGTGCAGGAACTCGCCAAGGAGAATGGGGGCCTGGGCTTCCAGTGGGCGACCAAGCCCGAGGAGCGCACCAAGCTCTGGGAAGCGCGGCACAACGCCTACTTCGCCTGCCTGCAGCTGAAAGCCGGCTCGCGCGCCGTCTCCACCGACGTGTGCGTGCCGATCTCGCGGCTGGCCGAGTGCATCGTCGAGACCACCAGGGACATCGAGCAAGCGTCGATGCCGATTCCGCTGTTCGGCCACGTCGGCGACGGCAATTTCCACCTCGTGATCCTGATCGACCCGGCGAGCAAGCAGGACATGGAAGAAGCCAAGGCGATCAACGTTCGCCTGGTGAGGCGCGCGCTCGCCATGGAAGGCACCTGCACGGGCGAGCACGGCATCGGCATGGGCAAGCAGGCCTACCTCGTGGAGGAGCTGGGCGAGGCGGTGGACCTGATGCGCGACCTGAAACGCGTTTTCGATCCGGAGAACCTGCTCAATCCCGGCAAAGTGATCCCCGCGCAATGAGCGCCGAAGCGCGGCTCAAGCAGCTCGGCATCGAGCTGGGCCCGGTGTCCGCGCCGGTGGCGAACTACGTCAACGCCGTCCAGGCGGGCAACCTGCTTTTTCTCGCCGGCAAGGGACCGCGCGCCGAGAACGGCAAGCGGCCCCACGGCAAGGTCGGGCGGGAGTACACGGCGGAACAGGCCTACCAGCACGCGCGCACGGTAGGTCTGGACCTGCTCGCGGTCATGAAAGCCGAGCTCGGCAGCCTGGACCGCGTCAAGCGCGTGGTGAAGCTGCTCGGCATGGTGAACGCCGTGCCCGAGTTTCAGGACCATCCCAGGGTGATCAACGGCTGCTCGGACCTGTTCGTCGAAGTGTTCGGCGCCGCCGGCAAGCACGCGCGCTCCGCGGTCGGCATGGGCTCGCTGCCCATGGGGATCCCCGTGGAGATCGAAGTGATCGTTGAAGTCAAATAGGGACTGTCCCTATTTAGATGGTCATGATGGTCTTGCGGTAGAACTTCAGCTCCTCGATCGAGTCGAGGATGTCGGCGAGCGCTTCGTGCTTGCCTTCCTTTTTCAGACCCTTGGCGATCTCGGGCTTCCAG
>Ga0224512_10003134_pt1 | contig 14706 bp, 13 predicted proteins | sample SF_May12_sed_USG_4_FD_169103 | JGI IMG/M metagenome (GOLD analysis project Ga0224512, IMG submission 169103) | Sediment microbial communities from San Francisco Bay, California, United States - SF_May12_sed_USGS_13 | ecosystem: Environmental > Aquatic > Marine > Sediment | place: USA...
CGTGCGCGGCGGAGCCCGCATCATCGTCATCTCCGATCGTGAGGTAGACGCCGAGCACGCTGCAATCCCCATGCCGCTGGCGGTATCCGCCGTCCACCACCGGCTCATCGAGGAGGGCACCCGTCTCGGTGCCTCGCTCGTTTGTGTCTCGGGAGAAACCCGAACCGACCATGACGTCGCCGTGTTATTGGGTCTCGGAGCCTCGGCGGTCAACCCGTATCTGGCGATCGAAGAAGCCCGCCGGGCGGCCGCAGAGGGTCGGGTCGCCGCAGACCCCGTGGTGGCGCAAGAGAACTACCGCATGGCCCTGCGGAACGGTCTGCTGAAGATCATGTCGAAGATGGGCATCTGCACCGTCAGCGCCTACCGGGGGAGCGAATTGTTCGAGGTGATCGGTCTCGACGACGACGTCTGCTCCCTCGCCTTTCGATTCGCCGTCCGTCGGGTTGGTGGAGTCGGCTTCGACGAGTTGGGCCGGCAGGCCATCGCCATGCACGCCGAGTTCGGCGACGAAGGCTCCGAGAGCCTGGGAGGGTTCTACAAATTCCGGCGGGGGGGTGAAGTCCACGTGACGAGCCCGTCGGTCGTGCTGTCCGTCCAGAAGGCAGTGCGCTCGGGCGATCAGACGGATTGGAACACGTATCGAGAAGCGATCGAGGATCGTCCACCATCTCAACTGCGCGACCTCCTTCGATTCGTGGAGCGGCGAGCCATCGACATCGATGACGTGGAGCCCGCCGAGCGGATCATGCGCCGCTTCGTCACTGCTGCCATGTCGCTGGGCGCTTTGTCCCGCGAGGCGCATGAGGCTCTCGCCGAAGCAATGGCCATGGTCGGCGGCCTCTCGAACTCCGGCGAGGGAGGCGAGGACCCCGCCCGGTTCCAGACACCGCGCAACTCCTCCATCAAACAGGTTGCGTCAGGCCGGTTTGGTGTGACGCCGGGATATCTGGCTTCGGCCGAGGAGTTTCAGATCAAGATGGCCCAGGGCTCAAAGCCCGGCGAGGGGGGACAACTACCCGGTCACAAGGTCACTCCCGAAATCGCCTGGCTGCGCCACACCGAGCCAGGTGTGTCGTTGATCTCTCCGCCGCCGCATCACGACATCTACTCGATCGAGGACCTCGCCCAACTCATCTATGACCTCAAAGCGTTCAAGCGAACGGCGAGAGTGTCGGTGAAGCTGGTGTCCGAACCGGGGGTGGGCACCGTTGCCGTGGGTGTGGCAAAGGCCCAGGCGGATGCCATCACGATCTCGGGCAACGACGGCGGCACCGGAGCGTCGCCTCTGACGTCGATCAAGCATGCCGGGTCACCGTGGGAACTGGGCATTGCCGAAGCGCATCAAGTGCTGATCGCCAACGGCCTGCGATCCCGGGTGGCCCTGGAGACCGATGGGGGAATCCGGACCGGACGGGACGTGGTGATCGCCGCCCTGCTCGGCGCCGAGCGGTTCGGCTTCGGCACCCTGCCGTTGCTCGCCCTCGGATGCAAGATGGTCCGCCAGTGTCACCTGAACACGTGCCCGGTCGGTATCGCAACCCAGCGCGAGGATCTTCGTGCCAAGTTCTCGGGAGCGCCCGACCAGGTCGTGCAGTTGTTCCGCCTGCTGGCCGAGGAGGTGAGGGAACATCTCGCCTCTCTGGGAGTCCGGAGCCTCGAAGAGGTGATCGGGCGGGCAGATCTGCTCGAGCCGGCCGATCCCGGCCATCCGATCGCAGCGTCGCTCGCTCCGCTCCTCGTGCGGGCCGAGGGAAGACGGAGACACCCCGGCTACATCCCGACCGAGCGCCCTCAACTCTCCGAGCGCCTGGTCGAGGCGGTGGCGGCGGGCCTCGATGATGCTCTCGCCGGCGGGAACAGGATCGACGTCGCGTATCCGATCACCAACGAGGACAGAACGATCGGCGCGACGATCTCGGGGTTCGTTGCAGATCGGTTCGGCGATGAAGGCATCCCGGATGGGACCGTCTCGGTGCGTCTGGCCGGCATCGCCGGGCAGAGTTTCGGAGCCTTCCTGTCCAAGGGCATCGACATGCGACTCGACGGGACGGCCAATGACTATGTGGGCAAGGGAATGGGCGGCGGGTCGATCGTGGTGGTGCCGCGCCGGCGGGAAGGCCAGGCCGTGCCCCATGCGGCCGGTAATGCCGTCCTGTACGGCGCCACAGGTGGCGCATTGTTTCTGGCCGGTACGGCCGGCCAGCGTTTCGCCGTCAGGAACTCGGGCGCGACCGCGGTTGTGGAAGGCATCTCCGATCACGGTTGCGAGTACATGACCGGCGGAACCGTTGTGGTGCTGGGACCGGTCGGCCGGAACTTCGCCGCGGGCATGACGGGCGGGACCGCCTTCGTTTGGGACGTCGATGCCGTTCTCAACGCGAAGGTGTCCGACAGCGCTCCGGGCATGCAACGGCCTTCGCCCTCGGACAAAGCTGCGATCAGAACGCTCGTCGAGCAACACCAGGCGACGACCGGTAGCGAGGTGGCCCGGGACTTGCTCGAGGCATGGGACCGCCAGTCCGGGCGGTTCTGGGTTCTCCGGGCCGGGGCGGCCAAGGCGCGGGCCTCGGAGAAGGTCGTGACGTCGGCGTCGGCCGGCGAGTAAGGTCTCATCCCATGGAGGTAGTGCATGACCGCCCTTGTTGACCGACATCCCACAGGCGCCGACGTCGAATCGAAACTCGACTGGCAACGTCCCGTCGGCTGGTCTGCGGTCATCGCCGTGGCAACAGTCGGATTGGTGGCGACACTGACGACGACGATGCTGGCCCCTCCCGCCGATCCAGATGCGGTCTGGCCGTTGTGGGGTGAGATCGTCTCATTCGTCTACACCTTTGCACTCATGGCAGCGGTCGTCGGTCTGGGCACACGCCGACGGTGGGGAATTGCCGCCGCAGGTGTCGTCGGCCTGGCGATGGTTGTGGCTTCGGTCGGTTGTTTCGTCGAGGGTCACCGGGCGGTCTGGTTGTGGGTGCAGTTGGCCGGCGGTGCCGCCACTGCCGGCGTGGCCGGAGGCATTCTCAAACCGCCGGGAATGCGTTCCTAGCCGTCGGCGTTCTCACGGGAGCGGGGGGCGCGCTGGGGTCGCCATCGGTCTTCCCCACTTCGTGACCCCAGTGGCCTTCCTGCTGTGCATCGACGGGTTGTGCTGTCCGGCTGGTATTGTTACTACGCGGATAGTGTATTTTCAGGAGTGTTCTCATGGCGACGGTTGACATCGACCTCGGTGCCTACAAGTTGGGCTGGCATGACTCGGAATCCGAGTATGTCTTCAAGCCGGAGAAAGGCCTCAACGAGGAGATCATCCGGCAGATGTCCTCGATCAAGGGTGAACCGGAGTGGATGCTCGACTTCCGCCTCAAGGCCTACAAGAGGTTCCTTCGCAAGCCGATGCCGACCTGGGGCGGTGGAGGATCTCTCGACGAGATCGACTTCGACGATATCTACTACTACGTCAAGCCCATGGAAGGCCAGGCCAAAGACTGGGACATGGTCCCCGAGTCGATCAAGGACACCTACGAGAAGCTCGGCATTCCCGAGGCGGAGCGTAAGTTCCTCGCCGGAGTGACCGCTCAGTACGAGTCGGAAGTGGTGTACCACCGGAACCGGGAAGACCTCGAAGAACTCGGTGTGTTGTTCTGCGACATGGATACCGCCCTGCGCGACTACCCGGAGGTACTGCAGGAGTACTTCGGCACCATCATCCCTCCCAACGACAACAAGTTCGCCGCACTCAACTCGGCGGTGTGGTCGGGCGGTTCGTTCATCTACGTCCCACCCGGCGTCCACCTCGATCAACCGCTGCAGGCGTATTTCCGAATCAACGCCCAGAACATGGGCCAGTTCGAGCGGACGTTGATCATCGTGGACGAGGGCGCCTTCTGCCACTACGTCGAGGGTTGTTCTGCTCCGGTGTATTCGTCGGACTCCTTGCATTCGGCGGTCGTGGAGATCGTCGTCAAGCGGGGCGGCCGGTGCCGGTACACGACCATCCAGAACTGGTCGAACAACGTCTACAACCTGGTCACCAAGCGTGCCGCCGTCTACGGCAACGGGACCATGGAGTGGATCGACGGAAACCTCGGTTCCAAGCTCACCATGAAGTATCCGGCCGTCTGGATGCTGGAGCCGGGAGCACACGGCGAGGTCCTGTCGATTGCCTTCGCCGGCGAGGGCCAGCATCAAGACGCAGGAGCCAAGATGGTGCACGCCGCTCCCAACACGACGTCGACCATCGTGTCGAAGTCGATTTCGAAGGGGGGGGGCCGGGCCGGCTATCGGGGTCTGGTTCGAGTCGAGCCGGGTGCCGTACACGTGAAGTCCTTCGTTCGGTGCGACGCGCTGATCCTGGACGACAAATCACGCTCGGACACCTACCCGTACATGGAGATCGAAGAGAACGACGCCGAGATCGGCCATGAAGCGTCGGTGTCGAAGGTCGGCGAGGAGCAACTGTTCTACCTGATGGCGCGCGGCCTATCCGAGGAACAGGCGACCTCCATGGTCGTGGCTGGCTTCATTGAGCCGATCGTCAAGGAACTACCGATGGAGTACGCCGTCGAGATGAATCGCCTCATCGAACTGAACATGGCCGAGGCCGGCGCCGTCGGCTGAACCCGGTGGGCATTCGAAGCGGCCGGTGAACCTCCCGGGACCTCCCGGTGGGCACCGAACCACCGCTACGCTCGAAGGTGATGGAGTCGACCCCGGCGGAACCCGCCCTTACCTGGCTGCTCGAGGGTGATCCGGCGATCCGCTGGCAGACGATGCGTGACTTGCTCGACGCCCCCGCAGAAGACGTTGCGGCCGAGCGCGCCTTGGTCGAGGAGGTCGGGTGGGGCAAGGACCTACTGGATCGCCAGGACCCGGCCGGAACCTGGGGCGGGGGCCTCTACGGCCCGAAGTGGACGTCGACGACGTACACGCTGCTGTTGCTCCGGCGGTGCGGGCTGGCACCGCACACCAGCGCAGCCTTGCGGGGCGTTGAGCTTCTGTGGGAGGGCGCCACCTATACCGGGGGCGGCCTCACCTGCGCCCGCTCGATCGATGCCCCGGAAGCGTGTGTGACCTCGATGTATGTTGCGCTTGCCCGCTACTTCGGTTTCGTAGACGAACGGGTGGATGCCGCCATCGAGTGGCTCCTTGCCAATCAACTGGAGGATGGTGGATGGAACTGCCGGACCGTGCGCACCGGCGACCGGCATGGCTCGTTTCATACCTCGATCTCCGCGCTGGAGGCCCTTGCCGAGGCCCGCGCCGGCGAACCAGGCCACCCGGACGTCGCCGGCGCACTCGATCGGGGCAGGGAGTTCTTCCTGGTTCACCGGCTCTTCCGATCCCACCGCGACGGGACCGTCATCAATCCCGTATTCACCAAGCTGTCGTTTCCGCCCCGCTGGCACTTCGACATCCTGCGAGCTCTCGATCACTTCCAGTCGTCGGGAGCCGCCCCGGACGATCGGCTGGCGGATGCCCTCTCCGTGCTTCGCGGGCGTCAACGCCGCGATGGCACCTGGCCCGTCCAGCACAAGCATGCCGGTGCCGTGTTCTTCGACATGGAGCGGACGGGCGGTCCGAGCCGTTGGAACACGTTGCGGGCACTGCGCGTGTTACGTTGGGCCGGGGACATGGTGTGACCCGGCTACTGGTTCCTGTCAGAATGCCGTTGTGATCATCGACTGCGCCATCTACGAGGACGGAGCGCGGCGGCCGGGAGACCGGGCGCCCGCTGGTGCGCTGGCCGCCGCGTCGGACGGCGACGCATTCGTCTGGGTGGGTCTGCACGAACCGACCGCCGCAGAATTCAATGCGGTCCGGGAGGAATTCGACCTTCACGAACTGGCCGTCGAGGACGCCATGAAAGCCCACCAGCGGCCGAAGCTCGAGGTCTATGAGGACACGATCTTCGTGGTGTTGAAGACCGCCCGGTACAAGGACCTCGAGGAAGAGATCGAGTTCGGCGAGATCCTCTTGTTCATCGGTGAGCATTTCGCAGTGGTCGTCCGGCACGGTGAGGCGAGCCACCTGCGTGAGGCGCGCCGGGGCCTCGAACGGAACGCCGAACTCCTCCGCATGGGTCCGAGCGCCGTCCTCCACTCGGTCATGGACCGGGTGGTCGACGACTACGTGCCGGTCGTGGACGGGTTGGGCAAGGACATCCAGGAAGTGGAGAAGGAGGTCTTCTCCTCCGAGTGGAAGAACCCGGCCGAACGGATCTACTTCCTCAAGCGCGAGGTCCTCGAGTTCCAGCAGGCGGTCGCTTCCCTGGTCGATCCGTTGAATCGGCTGGGCCGGGGCTTCTTCAAGGTGATTCCCGACGACATGCGCGAGTACTTCCGGGACGTGTACGACCACGTCCTGCGTCTGTCCGACGAGGTCGCCACCTACCGCGACCTCCTCACCAGCGTTCTCGAGGCGAACCTCACCCAGGTGAGCGTGCGTCAGAACGAGGACATGCGCAAGATTTCGTCGTGGGTGGCGGTCGGGGTCGTTCCGACGTTGATCGCCGGCATCTACGGGATGAACTTCCAGCGTATGCCCGGTATCGACTCGGGCTGGGGATTCTTCCTGGTGGTCGGCGTGATGGCCGTCGTGGCGGGTACCCTCTACTCGCTGTTTCGCAGGAGTGGCTGGCTGTAGTTCTCGGCCATGTTCCGCGGCTCAGCCGGGGGATCGTTCCACAACGTAGGCGCCCAGCAGGCCCCCCAGCACCGCCCAGACGAGCGAGTAGCCGTTGTAGGCGATCGGCGAGTAGATGCTCAAGGCCCTGGTCAGGATCACGGCAATCGTGCCGAAGATCCCTCCCACGAACGCCGAGGTGAGGAGGTTGGCCTTGCGGCCGGCCAGGAAGCCTCCGACCACCCCGCCAACGGCTGCGACGATGATGGCGACGAACAGTGGCTGGCCGGCGAGATCTCTGATCTGGTCCATTTACAGGAGGGACTCGAGCTCGACGAGGGACGACGGGTGGCGCAGTTTGGCGAGAGCACGCCCTTCGATCTGGCGAACCCGCTCCCTGGTCAGGTTGAACATCTTGCCGACGTCGGACAGGGTCCGTGGTTCTCCTCCATCCAGACCGAATCGGAGCAGCAGGATCTTCTGTTCGGTTTCCTCGAGCAGGCTGAGGGCATCGATGAGGTGCTGACGCCGCATCACCTCTGCGGCATGCCCGAATGGATCGGGCATGCGGTCGTCCTCGACGAAGTCCTGCAACTCGGCATCGCCGTCGTCACCGACTGGACGGTCGAGAGAAACTGTATCCGAGGGGGCCATCAGCGCTGCGTTGACCCGTTCCAGGTCGAGCCCGCTCGACTCTGCGATCTCCTCACGGGTGGGTGACCGCCGGAGTTCCTCGGTGAGCAGTTGTTCCGTCTCCTGAACGGTTCGGACAACATCGACCATGTGGACCGGCAGGCGAATCGTCCGGGCTTGATTGCCGAGGCCTCTGGTGATCGCCTGGCGGATCCACCAGGTCGCGTACGTCGAGAACTTGAACCCTTTCCGCCAGTCGAATTTCTCGACGGCACGGATCAGTCCGAGATTGCCTTCCTGGATCAGGTCGAGCAGGTCGAGGCCGCTACCCGAATACCGTTTGGCGATCGAAATGACCAACCGCAGGTTGGACCTGATGAAGGTCATCTTGGCTTCTTCACCATCATGGATCAGGCGGAAGAGCTTGGCGCGTTCGATGGGAGTGAGTTGGTCGGCGGCATCGAGCTTGGCTTGCGCCTTACGGCCCGATTCCATGGCCCTGGCGAGCCTGACTTCGTCTTCGGCCGTCAACAACGTGTGGTCGGAGACGCGTTCCAGGTAGATGCCGACAGTGTCGGACACCGATCCGCCTTCACGGCGACGTGTTGCCACCTAATTGCCCCTTCTTTATCCTGGCCCGCCTTAGCAAGCTATCAGCACATGGGTTGACTCGCAACGGGAAAAGCCCATGGAACCGGTCCCATCGCCCGATTTTCCCAATTTATGGTCGTTCGCCCCGACAGGGCCCGCCTGCCGTACCATCGGGTCGTGCTAGATCTGGCCATCGAGATCAGTGAATGCCGGCTGTGCCCTCGCCTCGTCGAGTGGCGCGAGGCTGTGGCCATCGAAAAGCGGGCAGCCTTTCGTGACGAGTCGTATTGGGGGCGACCGGTACCCGGCTTCGGCGACCCGTCCGCCAGAGTCCTCGTGGTGGGCCTTGCCCCGGCTGCCCATGGCGCCAATCGGACGGGGCGCATGTTCACGGGCGATCGCTCGGGCGACTGGCTCTACAGGGCGCTGTTTCAGACGGGCTTCGCGAATCAGCCCGGGGCGACCGGACCTGACGACGGGCTCGAACTCTCCGATGCGTATGTCACCTCGATCGTCCATTGTGCTCCGCCGGCCAACAAACCCACGACCGTCGAGCGGGGTACCTGCCGACGATGGTTGGAGGCCGAATACTCGGCGCTCGCACGGCTCGAAGTGATCGTCGCGCTGGGCGGGATGGCCTTCGACCAGATGTTGCGGGTGCTGGCCGACCGGGGGGCACCACTGCCGAAACCCAGGACCAAGTTCGGGCACGGAGCGACTTTGGATCTTCCTGGCTTTCCCGCACTTCTGGCGTCCTATCACCCGTCCCAGCAGAACACGTTCACCGGTCGGCTGACCGAGCCGATGATCCGGTCGGTCTTCGCCGAGGCTCGACGTCTGGTGGACGGCCGGTGAGGTCGCCCGGGTTTCCACTCTCTCGATAGTGGTAATACCATGAGGGCTCATCCTCGAGGAGTTGCCACAGGTGCTGTCATTGGAACGCGAAACGGTCGAACTCGGCCTCGAGCAGGTGCCCGGTTGGGTTGCCGAGCATCGCCGCGCCGGCTTCGAGGCTTTCTCCGGTCTGTCGATGCCGGCGGGCGAAGAAGTCTGGAAGTACATCGACCTCGACTTCGACGTACGGGCGGTGGCGCTGGCTCGTGGCCCAGGCGATCCGATGGCCGGGTCGCCGTACGCGGGCGGTCTGGCCGCTTCGCTCATCGTTGACGGCGCGGTCGTGTCGGTGGCCGATTCGCCTGAGGGCGTCTCCGTGACGCCGTTTCGTCAGGCCATTGCCGACAGCCCGGACCTGGCCAGGCGAGCCACCGGGTGGGGGGTTCCCCCCGACGACATCTTTGCAGCCGCCCATCAGGCGTTCGGTTCGGACGGGTTGCTGATTCACGCCGGCCGCGGCGTGGCGTCCGCACAACCGGTTGTCATCGAGATCCAGTCGACGATCCCGGACAGTATCTCGTTCCCGCACGTCGGAGTCTGGCTCGAAGACAATGCGGAACTCCACCTCATCGTCGTTCAACGGTCCGTGGAAGGCTTCGTGGTTGTCGTGCCGGTCGTCGAGGTTGTTGCCGGCGACGGCGCCCGCCTCAGGATGACCACCGTCCAGAACTGGGGGAGGGGCACGACGGGCGTGGCCTATCAGCGGGTTCGGATGGGGCGCGACGCCGACGTCAAGACCGGCGAAGTGGGCCTGGGTGGGGCGCTGGGGCGGCTCGACATCGGGTTCGACCTCGATGGCAACGGCTCGAATTGCGAGATATTCGGGGTGTCGTTCGGTGACCAGACCCAGGTCATGGACTACCGGATGGTCATCAATCATCGCGGCAAGAACACCTCGTCGAATGTGTTCCTCAAAGGAGCGGTGGAGGACCAGGCCGAGTCCGTGTTCACCGGCCTGTTGCGGATCGCCGAGAACGCCACGAACACCTCGGCGTTCGAGAAGAACCGCAACCTCGTGCTGTCCGAAGGTGCCAAAGCCCACTCCGTGCCGAATCTCGAAATCCTTTGCGACGATGTCGTCTGCGGGCATGGCTCGACCGTTGGGCCCCTCGAGGAGGAGCACCTCTACTACCTGCGCTCCAGGGGCTTGAGTCAGGAGCGGGCCGAACGTCTCCTGGTCAGAGGCTTCTTCGAAGAGATCATTGCTCGCCTCCCTGCCTCCGTCGTCGCCGAGCCGGTTCGCCAGGCGGTCTACGCCAAGTTCATCGAAGCACAGGCGGAGGGCAGGGTCTGATGGACGAGTGGATCACCATCGGCCCTCTTGAAACCGTGCCAGAAGGAGCCGGCGTACGCGTCGAGGTGGGCGACCACCGGATTGCGTTGTTCCGGATCGGCGAGGACGTCTATGCCATCGGTGACCGATGCAGCCACGCCGAGGCGTCGCTGTCGGAAGGCGAGGTGTTCGACGGAGCCGTCGAGTGTCCTCGTCACGGATCGGAGTTCGATCTCTCGACCGGTAAACCCGCTTCGTTGCCCGCCACCCGCCCTGTGCCCACGTACAACGTCCGGGTGACCGACGGCACCGTCCAGCTCAACATGGGGAACCTGACATGAATGCAGCACTCGAGATCGTCGGCCTCGAAGCCAGTGTCGACGACGTCAAGATCCTCAAAGGGGTCGATCTGACCGTGCCGTTCGGGCAGATCCACGCCATCATGGGGCCCAACGGATCAGGCAAGTCGACGCTCTGCCATGTGTTGACCGGCAAAGCCGATTACGTGGTGTCGGGCTCGGCGACGCTCAACGGAGAGGATCTGCTCTCCAGGTCGGTGGACGAGCGAGCCCGGATGGGCATCCTGCAGGCATTCCAGTACCCGGTCGAGGTGGCCGGCGTCGGACTGAGCGAGTTCATGCGTGAGGCGGCGACGGAGTTCGGCATGAGCCCGGCTGTCATCGAGCAGCGGATCGCCGAGCAGGCCGTCCGGTTCGACATGGAACGGTTCCTCGACCGGGCGGTCAACAACGATCTCTCAGGTGGTGAGAAGAAGCGCTCGGAGATCTTCCAGATGGCTGTCCTCGGCCCCAAAGTGGCGGTCCTCGACGAGATCGACTCGGGTCTCGACATCGATGCGGTGAAAGAAGTTTCCCAGGCGGTTGAGGCGATGCGAAGTCCCGATGTGGGCATCCTCATGATCACCCATTACAGCCGCATCCTCCGCTACCTCAGCCCCGACGTGATCCATGTCATGATGGACGGACGGATCGTGGCAACCGGAGGTCCCGAGCTCGCCGACGAGTTGGAGGCCGGCGGTTACGAGGCCCTCCGCAAGAGGCTCGGGATCGAATCAAGACCCAGGGCAGACCTGCCCTTCTGAGCGCCGGGCGCCTGCAAGGCGGGGAGCCGCGCCGCCGTCGGGTGTCTGCTAGCTTCTCGTCCGCAAGGGGGGTCCAAGTCGTGAGACGTGTGCCCCGATGGTCCGGGGCTGCCCGATCGGTGATCCTTCAACGAGGAGCGCTACCCATGACTTCCAGACGACTCATCGTTCTCCTGACTCTCGCGACGTTCGCCGCCGCGTCGTGCGGCGGGGCCGATGAAGGTGCGCCTGTTCCGTCCACATCTGCACCGGCCGCCGGGGGCGTGGTCCCGACGTCGACTCCCACGACCACCGGTCAAACACCCGCTCCAGCCACGACAACCACTGTCACGGTCGAGGCACCATCGGGTGTCGGCCAGGTCGAGGTGGTCTTCGATGACGGCCGATCGTGGACATTCGACGGGATTTGTGTCTACACCCCCGACAACACGGGTCCGGCGTCTGCTCTGTGGAGGATCGATGCGGCGGCGGTGGACGGCTCAACCTTCATCGCCATCATGGCCTTCCCGCTTGACCCGGCCAAGACATCTCCGGTGCTCATCGGGAACATCGTTGATGCAGACGAGAACATCTTCGTGCTGATCGAATCAGAAGACGTGTCGGATGGATCGAACCTGATCCTCAACCTGGGGCTCCACGACGGGGTCTTCACAACGGTGGACGATCCGATCGACATCACCGCCACCGCAACCTGTGGGCTCTGATCGGCTCGTTCGCGGCCGCCCGGAACGGATGTCACCGGCCTACGATGAGTGCCGTCTGACAGAACGGGCGTCGTGACCGCTACCCATCACCGCTGGCTGACCCAGCTGACCGACCTCCCCGCCGTGGCCGGCCGTGAGGAGCTCCCTGTGGGCTGGGTCCGTTCGTGGGCCGCAAGGCGCCCCAACGTTCGATTTCGCCTCGATGCCGCAGGCAACATCCTCCTGAGGAGCACCAGGAGATCCCGCCGGAGGCCGCTCCTCCTGACGGCGCACCTCGATCATCCGGGGTTTGTGATCGGCGAAGCCGTCGGGCGGCGGCGTCACGCGTTCGAGTTCCGGGGTGGCGTCCTCAACCCGTACTTCGAGGACGCTGCGATCGAGATCTTCGCGTCCGGAGCCAGGCGCCGGGCCATCGTCACCGATCTCATGGTCGACGGCCGTCACCGTACCGGCACCGTCCAACTGCGGGGCTCCGGTCCCGACGTGCGGCCGGGTGATCTGGGCCGGTGGGCCCTCCCGGTCCGATCCCTCGGGATCAAGTCGGGGAGGCTGCAAGCCCACGCCTGCGATGACCTGGCCGGGGTTGCTGCGGTGCTCGCTGCGTTCGACGGCCTGCGAGAGAAGGCTCCTCACGTTGGCGTGCTGCTCACCAGAGCCGAGGAGGTTGGATTCGTCGGTGCCATCGCAGCGGGCAACCTCGGGAGCATCCCTGACGGGGCCGAACTGATCTGCGTCGAAATGAGCAGGAGCTTTGCCGATTCCCCGATCGGAGCCGGCCCGGTAGTGCGGGTCGGGGACGCCTCGAGCGTCTTCGACGCTTCGCTCACCAATCGGGCGGCAGCCCTTGCCGGCAGATTGGCCGCCCGGCCCGCCGGATTTGCCTGGCAGAGAAAACTGATGACGGGAGGATCGTGTGAGGCCACCGCATTCGGCGGCATGGGCTATGCGGCAACCTGCTTGTGTCTGCCACTCGGCAACTATCACAACATGGCCGAGATCGACGCAGTCCGCTCCGGCGCCCGGCCGGCCCGCGTCAGGCCGGAGATCATCTCGCTGGCCGACTTCGACGGCCTGGTGGCTTTGCTCAAACGAATCGGACTCGCCGAAGCCGGCGATGGCGTCGACGCGTGGGAGCTGACCGGGTCGGAGTGGGTTCTCTTGGGGGTGGACCGGTCGGCTGATCAATCCTGATCGGGCAGAGCCCATTCGGTGCCGTCACCCGTGTCCCTGACCTCGATGCCGGCTTCGGCCAGACCGTCACGGATCCGGTCGCTTTCGTCCCACCGTCCGGCCTCCCTGGCCCCTTGGCGCGTGTCGAGTAGGAGTTCGACCAGGGGAGTGACGCGGGTCCGCCGATCGCCGAGTCCGGCGGCGGCTGCGTCTGCCAGGCGGAGAATCATGGCTGCCACCGACTTGATCTCGCCTGAGTCGAGGGCCAGAAGTGCGGCGTCAGCCGCCGCCTGTGGGTCACGTGCGGCGATGGCGTCATCGAAGGACAGGCGGCTGGCGGTGGCCGGCTCCATACGTGCCGTGGACCCGGTCGACAGAGCCATGAAGGCTCCCAGATCGGCCTGTTGTCCGGCCTCGATCCTGTGGGTTTCCGACCCGACCAGCATGGTGAAAGCTCCCCGCCCCTCGACCCGGGCGACGCCGTCCTCGATCGAGACGGCGGTGTGTTCGTCGATCCCGAAGATGATGGCCTCGTCGTCGAGCAGCGATCGCATGACGTCGAGCCGGCGCCGACCCAGGTAGCAGAAGCGGGTGTCGTGATTGCCCCCCTCGGCATTGTCGAAGTGTGGGATCACGGCGGTGGGCAGGCCGAGGAGGGGGCCGAGGACGTCGAGGCCATCGAGCCAGTGCGGTTCCTCGCCGACTTTGTAGATCTCGTACACGGGAACTGCGTACGTACCGCCGGTGACGGCCGCCGCAGAAGCGAGTGTCACCGCCCCGCCTCGTGCCATGACAGCCAGGAGCGCAGCGCGCAGACCGGTATCCGCCCACTGGCGGAGGGCGTACGAAGGACTGCCGGGGCCCGAGAAGACATAGCCGGCTTCCTCGATCGAGGCCTCCACACGCGCGGATCCGGCGGGCCCGGCCGCCGCCGCAGAACGGAAGGTGGCGACTTCGAGGATCTGATTGAGTGACACGGCGAAGTAGTCGACGATGCGCTCCGTGACCACATCGGCGTTCTCCTGGAACCCGAAGGGCGTATCGAGCAGAACGGCTCTCGCAGGGCGGGTGCGTTCGAGCAGACGTCGGTGCACTTTGACCATCGTCGGGCTGGTTTCGCCGGATCCCATCAGCGTGATCACACCCAAGGTGACACTCCTTCGATGAGTCGGGCAATGCGCTCCGGCTGCTGGACATGGAGGTCGTGGTCACCCTCGATCCACACAACGGTGTCGAAACCAGCCGCTTCGACCGCGTCCGCATCGGCCATGGATGGCCGGGCGGCCACCGCCAGGCTCGGCATCGATAGGGTCGCCAGGCCCTGCGACGGCCGATGGTCGAACAAGGAGCGAAGGATCCGCATGTGGTCGTCGTAGGAGAGGTTGGGTCGTGCCGAACCATCCGCCTCCACTGCGAAGTTGGCGAGGGTGCCTTCGATGCCGACGGGCGACCAGTCCGGGTGCATGGCGGTGAGGTGGGACCGAACCATATCGACGGTAATGGCTCCGAACCTCGGTGGGGCGAGTGCCCGGGCACACTCCTCCCATTCGCTGAAACGGTCCTTGAGTGTGATGAAGCCGCCGTCCACTCCCACAACGGCGGCTACGCCGGTTGGGTAGAGGTGGGCTGTCTCGACCACCACGTTGCCACCCCACGACTGGCCGGCCAGCACCGCCGGGCCCCTGTCCCACTGCGAAACGAGGCCTGCGATGTCGGCT
>Ga0224512_10003135_pt1 | contig 14705 bp, 16 predicted proteins | sample SF_May12_sed_USG_4_FD_169103 | JGI IMG/M metagenome (GOLD analysis project Ga0224512, IMG submission 169103) | Sediment microbial communities from San Francisco Bay, California, United States - SF_May12_sed_USGS_13 | ecosystem: Environmental > Aquatic > Marine > Sediment | place: USA...
AGCCGTAGCGGTTGGGCGCTACACCGTGGCCGTTGAGGCCAGTATCGAGCATCGGTATGGTGGCCGCCATCCAACGTTGCTCGCCGGTCATCGAGCCGGATTCGTCCATCAGCACGACCAGGTCTACGAACGGTGGCAGGGAAAACGCCGACGTCGATGCAGCCGCTGCGGCAGCAGCGAGGAGCTTTTTCTTGCTGGGCAAAAGACATTTTCGGAACAGTTTCATCTGAACAACCCCCCATAAGCAATGTAGAGCAACCACCGACACCAAACTGGCGCGACGATAGCATAACAAGGACAGCGCCAAATTGGCGCGCGCAGGGTGACCGGCGCCCACAGGTTGCGCCAAGATGGCCGAGCGACGTCGCAGCCGCTTCGTACAATGAGCGCTCAACTTACAAGCCTGCATGCCTTCCTCGCAAGAGTATATTCTTACGTTGTCGTGCCGCGATGCCAAAGGCATTGTTTACGCGGTCGCAGGCGTTTTGTTCGAGCACGGCTGCAACATCATTGATTCGCAGCAGTTCGGTGACCTGCCCAGCGCAGACGATGAAACATGCGAACATGCAACCGGCTTGTTTTTCATGCGGGTACATTTCGACGCCCTGCCGCACCTGGCCGATGTGGTCACGCTGACTTCGCTGTTCGCAGATGTACGCCAGCAGTTTGACATGGAGCTGAACATCCATGCCCTGTCGCGCAAGCCTCGCCTGCTGCTGATGGTGAGCCAGTACGGCCATTGTCTGAACGACTTGCTGTTTCGCTCGCAGGCCGGCCAGTTGCACGCTGAGGTTGCCGCCATCGTTTCCAACCACCCAGATTTCAGCGCGCTGGCGGCCAGCTACGGCATTGCCTTCCATCACCTGCCGCTGCCGGCGCGCGCTTCGCAAGAGATCAAGCAGGCGCAGGAAGCGCGGGTGCGGGCGTTGGTGGACGAATTGCGAATAGACTTGGTGGTACTTGCACGCTACATGCAAATTCTGAGCCCGGAGTTGTGCGAATTCTTAAGGGGCAGGGCAATCAATATCCACCACAGTTTTCTGCCCAGCTTCAAAGGGGCCAGGCCGTATCACCAGGCGCATGACCGTGGCGTCAAGCTGATCGGCGCGACGGCGCACTACGTGACCGCTTCCCTTGACGAGGGTCCGATCATCGAGCAGGACGTTGCACGCGTGGACCACAGCTTGAGTCCTGAGGACTTCACAGCTGCTGGCCGCGACATGGAAAGCATGGTACTGGCCCGCGCCGTGCGTTGGCACGTGGAGCACCGCGTGCTGATGAACGGGCACAAGACAGTGGTGTTCAGCTAGATGACGACAGGGAAAATGCCATACGAGGTTGTCGGCTCCGCCGAAGACACGGAGCAGCAGTTCTATGAAGCGATGCAGCAAGGCGACATCGAGAAACTGATGGCGGTGTGGTCTGACGATGACGAGATTGTTTGCGTGCATCCTGGCGCGTCGCGTGTGGTAGGGCCGGTGGCGATTCGCGCTGCGTATGCGGGTATATTTGCCAACGGCGCTATCGATGTCCGCCCAGAGAGGCGGCGCTGTTTGCAGATGCATGGTGCTGCCGTGCACAGCGTGGTTGAGCACGTGCAGGTAGGGCGACAGTCGGCCTGGGTCATCGCGACCAATGTGTACGTGAAGACAGCACAGGGTTGGCGGCTGGTGGCCCATCACGCCAGCCCTGGGTCGCCGAGCGACTTGCAAGAGATCGTCGAGACCGCTTCTTCGGTCTTGCACTGAAAAGGACCCCTTGGCGCTGGCGGAGGTCGTGGTAACAGACGCTGAGCTGGAGCCCTGCTGCTACCAGGCGCCGCGCTGGTTGTTAGATGGCCATCTTGGCGCTAGCGCCTTGGGTGGTCACCTGCAGACAATTTGGGCCGCAAGGTTTGCGCGGCGCTATCGCGGCCCCGAACCCGCGTACCGGCGTGAACGCTGGAACACGGCAGATGGCGACTTCGTAGACGTTGACTTTCACGGCGACTCAGCCGTTACCGATCACCCACCTTGGTTGGTGTTGTTCCACGGGCTGGAGGGTTCGTCGCGCAGCCACTATGCACAGGCTTTCGCATCCTGGGCGCGTTGCCACGGCTGGGCATACGCGGTGCCGCACTTTCGCGGTTGCTCGGGTGAAGTCAACCTTACGCCGCGCGCTTACCATTCCGGCGACCACGAAGAAATCGCCTGGATACTCGAACGCCTGCGGGCGCGTTCAAGGCAGCCTTTGGTGGTGGTGGGTGTGTCTCTCGGCGGCAATGCGTTGCTGCGTTGGGCCGAAGAGGCCGGTGACGGCGCCGCGCGCATTGCGCGTGCGGTTTGCGCCGTATCGTCTCCGATCGACCTGGCAGCCAGCGGGCGGGCGATCGGGGTTGGTTTCAACCGGGAAGTGTATACCCGCATGTTCTTGCGCACAATGCGTCAAAAGGCGCTACGCAAGCTGGAGCAGTTTCCCGGTCTGTTCAGTCGCGACAAGTTGTTTGCAGCACGCGACTTGCATGACTTCGATGACCTGTTCACCGCGCCATTGCACGGCTTTCGCGATGCGGATGACTACTGGGCGCGGGCGTCGGCCAAACCGCACCTGCACCGCGTTCGCATACCGGCGTTGCTGATCAACGCCAGCAACGACCCCATCGTACCGGGTTCGAGCATACCCGGGCAGCACCAGGTTGGTCCGTGCGTGACCATGTGGCAACCCGAACACGGCGGGCACGCCGGGTTTGCGGCCGGCCCTATGCCGGGGCATTTACATGCGCTGCCCGAGATGGTGATGCGATGGATAGGCGAGCATGCTTGACGGGGGCACCTTGGATCACAGCGTGTCAACTGCGCTTTGGACGCCGCCACTACGCCGTTGACAAGAGAGTGCGCTTTGGCGACCGGGCTGCAGCGTGCTGTGCGGCAGCTGCAAACCTCTGCGGAACAGGTTTACTTGTTGGCGTCGGCGGCTGCCGAGTTTTCCGCCACCGGCGGCGGCTTGGGCTCTTCAAAATTGGCGCCGCCCTGGTTGGCCATGTACACCACGGCGCGGGCCACTTCAAGATCGCCGAAATCGCCGCCGCCTTGGGCGCCCATGGTGCCTTTGCCCTTGAGCGCGGAATTCAACAGCGCCTCATAGCCTGTCGCGATGCGTGGGCCCCATGCCGCCGCATCGCCAATCTTGGGCGCGTTGGCCACGCCTGCTGTGTGACACGCGCCGCACTGAGCGGCAAACACCTGTTCGCCGGTTTTGAGGCTGGCCAGATCCGAAGCGTCTTTGACTTCCACACGCCCTACAGGTTGAATGCGCGCTGCAATGGCCTCGTCCGTCAGCGCATCACTGCCGGCGGCGGGCCGTGAGGCCGCCACCACGTAGCTGGCCAGCAGCGCGATCACTGCGATCGGAACGACGAAGGCAAATAGCACCGCCCACGCCAACTGCCGAGGCGTTTTGATAGGGCCCTCGTGCGCGGCGCCATCGTGCTCGCTGCTGGTGTTGTCGTTCATTGGCTCGCTCTACCTTCAAAACAGCGGGATTGTAAATGCCTCGGACGGGAAAGCGTGAACCGATCTTCTCTTGTTCGTGCGCGCAACACCCATTGCATTTACTCGGTGTCGCTGGTTGCCGGAAGTACTTCCGGTGAGACCATCGTCGAAGCCGCAGGCAGCTCGGGCGCATCCGCGCGGCCTGTGACCTCGTGCGCAGACAACAGCGGCACGATCAACAATGCAACGAGGTTGATGATCTTGATCAGCGGGTTTACCGCTGGACCGGCAGTGTCTTTGTAGGGGTCGCCCACCGTGTCGCCGGTGACGGCAGCCTTGTGTGCCTCTGAGCCCTTGCCACCGTGATTGCCATCTTCGATGTACTTTTTGGCGTTATCCCAGGCACCGCCACCGGTACACATTGAAATTGCAACAAACAGCCCCGTCACGATGGTGCCCATCAGCAAACCACCCAGCGCGGCCGGCCCCAGCAGCAAGCCGACCAGTATCGGCACCACCACAGGCAATAAGCTCGGAACGATCATCTCCTTGATCGCGGCCGTGGTCAGCATGTCGACGGCACGGCCGTACTCTGGCTTGCCGCTGCCGTCCATGATGCCCTTGATGTCGCGAAACTGGCGGCGCACCTCTGTCACCACTGCTCCGGCCGCACGGCCCACGGCCTCCATCGCCATGGCGCCGAACAGGTAAGGAATCAGCCCACCGATGAAAAGACCCACGATCACCCGCGGGTCCGATAAATCAAAACTCATGTGCATGCCGCGCACCTCGAGCGCATGCGTGTAATCGGCAAACAATACCAGCGCCGCCAGCCCCGCCGAACCGATGGCGTAACCCTTGGTGACCGCCTTGGTGGTGTTGCCCACGGCGTCGAGCGGGTCGGTGACATCACGCACGCTGTCGGGCAGGCCCGACATCTCGGCGATGCCGCCGGCGTTGTCGGTGATGGGGCCGTAAGCGTCGAGTGCGACCACGATGCCGGCCATGCTCAACATCGAGGTGGCAGCGATGGCGATGCCGTACAAGCCGGCCAGCTCGAACGAAACAAGGATGGCAATGCAAACGAACAGCACTGGCCATGCGGTGGAGCGCATCGACACACCCAGGCCGGCGATGATGTTGGTGGCGTGTCCCGTGCGCGATGCTTCTGCCACGTGCTGAACCGGTGCATAGTCGGTGCCGGTGTAATACTCGGTGATCCACACCAGCGCGGCGGTAAGCACCAAACCCACCACACAAGCCCCGAACAGCCGCAGGTGCGTGCCGTCACCCAGGGCGTCGGCGGGCATCACGTACTGCGTGATGAAGAAAAAACCAATCATTGAGATGACACCAGCGACGATCAACCCCCTGTAAAGCGCTGGCATCACGTTCTTCATCCCGGGTGAAGCCTTGACGACGCTGCAGCCGATGATCGAGGCGATGATCGAAAAACCTCCCAGTACCAACGGGTAGATCACGGCTGCCATCGGCGCGCCCGTCACGACAACGGCGCCGAGCGCCATGGTGGCGATCAGCGTGACCGCATAGGTTTCGAACAGATCGGCGGCCATGCCGGCACAGTCGCCGACGTTGTCGCCCACGTTGTCGGCAATAACCGCCGGGTTGCGTGGGTCGTCTTCGGGAATTCCCGCCTCGACCTTGCCTACCAAGTCGGCGCCAACATCGGCGCCTTTGGTGAAAATACCGCCGCCCAGCCGGGCGAAAATAGAAATCAAAGACGCGCCAAAGGCCAGGCCCAAAAGCGGCCGCAACGTGGAGACGAGCTCTTGGCCAGCCGGCAGGTCACCACCGTGGCTCAAGTACATGAAAAAAAGCACGACACCAAGCAGGCCCAGCCCGACCACGAGCATGCCGGTGATTGCCCCGCCCCTGAACGCCACGTCGAGGGCCGGGGCGATGCCCCTGGTCGCGGCTTGCGTGGTGCGCACGTTGGCGCGCACAGAGATATTCATACCGATGAAACCGCAGGCGCCGGACAGCACTGCGCCAATCACAAAGCCAAGCCCGGTTTTCATATCGAGGAAAATAGCGATGAGTGCGGCAAGCGCCACACCGACGAAAGCAATGGTTTTGTACTGCCGCGCGAGGTAGGCCGCCGCCCCCTGCTGAATCGCAGCGGCGATCTCTTGCATACGCTGGTTGCCAGCGTCTTGCCTCAAGATCCAGCTTCGCTGCACGAAGCCATACAAGACAGCGGCAACGCCGCAAGCTAGCGCAAAGTACAGCGCCATCGTAGTGGACATCAAGGGGCTCCTTCCTCGTTTCGCTGGGGAATTCGAATCGCTGGGCGCTAACAGCATGCCCTGCGGGTGCGTCGCCAAACTGCATACCGCAAGGCGCAGCGTCGAAAACTGCGTGATGCCAATGCGCTCACTGTGAGGGGTGCCCTCTTTAGAGCGCAGGCCGTCGGGGGTAGAGTGTAAACGTAAATGCCTTGCTACCGCAGTTGCTATTATTCGCACTCATGCTGCTGTTGGGATCGAGCCTGACGCAGTCCGGGTACCAAGCTGACCGGGACCGGCTTCCCACGTCGAGTTGCAAAGGCCCGCACACCAAGCAGGTGGTGCCGACATAACGCACCACCCGTCTTTTCTCCGCTGAACACATCATGCTACAACGATTGCTAATCCTTATTCTTGTCTGCGCTCCGCTGGCGGTCAGTGCACAACCTGGTGCACAGTTTGTGCAGACTATCGAAGGCATCAGCGAATACCGTCTGGCCAACGGCTTACAAGTCCTTTTGGTGCCCGACGACGCCAAGCCCACCACCACCGTCAACATGACCTACCGAGTGGGTTCGCGACATGAGAACTACGGTGAGTCCGGCATGGCGCACTTGCTGGAGCACCTGATGTTCAAGGGATCGCCCAAGCACCCCGAGGTTTGGGCCGAGTTCACCAAACGCGGGCTGCGCGCCAACGGTACGACCGGCTTTGACCGGACCAATTACTTTGCCAGTTTTGCCGCCAACGATGAAAACCTCAAGTGGTACCTTGAGTGGCAAGCTGACGCGATGACCAACAGCTTTATCGCGCGCAAAGACCTCGATACTGAGATGACGGTCGTTCGCAACGAGATGGAAAGGGGAGAAAACAACCCGCAGCGCGTGCTGTGGCAGCGTGCCCTGGCCAGCATGTACCAGTGGCACAACTACGGCAAGGTGACCATAGGCGCGCGCTCCGACGTCGAAAACGTCGATATCCCACGCCTGCGGGCTTTTTATCGCATGTACTATCAACCCGATAACGCCACGCTGGTCGTGTCGGGTAAGTTCAACCCTAAGCACGTGTTGAACACGGTAATGGCCTCGTTTGGCAAGCTGGCCAAGCCTAAGCGTACGCTTCCCAAGCTGTACACACTCGAGCCGGTGCAAGATGGGGAGAGCAGCTACACGGTGCGCCGCAGCGGTGGCGTGCCGATGCTGCTCGCAAGCTACCATGCGCCGGCTGCTGCGCATCCGGACTATGCGGCGTGCGAAGCGTTGGCGCTGATCTTGGGTGACGAACCCTCGGGGCGGCTTTACAAGCAGTTGGTGCAAACCCAGCATGCCGCGTCGGTGTGGGGCTGGTCGTGGGATTTGTTCGATCCTGGCGTGATGATGTTTGGCGCGCAGCTGGCACCCGGGCAGAACGTCGAGGCCGCTCGCAGCGAGTTGCTGGCGGGCGTCGAGTCGCTGTCGAGACAGCCCGTGACGTCCGAAGAGCTTGAGCGCGCGCGGGCCAAGTGGCTCAACGAGTGGACACGCCGGTTTTCCAACGCCGAGGCGGTGGGGGTTGCTTTGTCCGACGCCGTGGGGCAGGGCGACTGGCGGCTTTTTTTCCTGCTGCGCGATCGCATGCGCGACTTGAAGTTGGCTGAAGTTCAGCGCGCAGCGGCACAGTATTTGTTACCGTCCAACCGCGTGCTGGGTCTGTACCTGCCGACCGAGCAGCCGCTACGGGCGCCGCCGCTGGAGCGGGTCGACGTTGCCGGCATGCTTCAGGGCTACAAGGGAGACGCCGCATGGACACCGGCAGAGGTCTTCGACGCCACAGTGGCCAACATCGAAGCGCGTACACAACGTTTTAGTTTGGACAGCGGCATGCAGGTGGCCTTGCTGCCTAAAGGTGCGCGCGGTCAGGTCGTGCAAGCACAGCTCACACTGCGTTATGGCGCTGCAGAGTCGCTTGTCGGCGTGGGCGATGTGCCATCGTTTACCGCTGCCATGCTCGACCGCGGCACCGCCAAGCTGAGCCGCCAGCAAATTGAAGATCGATTCGCGGCGCTGAAGGCGCAGGTGCACTTCGGCGGCACCCCCACCTACGTCGCGGTCAGCATCACCACCGTGCGTGACAACCTGCCGGCGGTGATCGAGCTGGTGGGCGAGTTGTTGCGCGAGTCCAATTTTCCCGCTGATGCGCTGGAGGAGTTGCGCGCCCGGGCGCTCGCCGATCTGGAGGCGCAGCGCAAAGAACCCGAGGCGCTGGTCGCCAATACCTTAGGCCGACACGGCAACCCGTATCCACGCGGTGATGTGCGTTACGCGCGCACTTTCGACGAAATGCTCGCCGACTTACAAGCCGTCACCCTAGAGCAGGTGAGCGGTTTTCACGCCAAGTTTTATGGCGCGGGCAATGCGCAGTTCGGCGCCAGCGGCGACATGGACGCCGCGGTGGTGCGCAAGGCTTTGCAGACCGCATTCGGCGACTGGCAGTCGGCCACCCCGTATGCGAGGATACCAACGCCGCTGGTTCAGGTGCCGCCTGAGCGGTTTGTCCTGCGCACGCCCGATAAACAAAACGCCACCATGGCGGTGCGGCTGGCGTTGGGGCTGACCGACAACGACGGCGAGTATCCCTCGTTCATGCTCGCCAATGCGCTGCTGGGCTGGGGCGGTAACTCGCGGCTGTGGCTGCGGCTTCGCGAGCAAGAGGGTTTATCGTACGACGCGCGCAGCGGTGTCGATTGGAGCAGTCACGAGCCCAATTCGTTGTGGCAAGCGTCGGCCATCTTCGCGCCGCAGAACCAACCCCAGGTTGAAGCGGCGTTCAGGCAAGAGATAGCCAGGGTGCTCAAAGACGGCTTTACCCAGCGCGAACTCGACCAAGCGCGCAAGGGGCTGTTGAGCGCACGGCAACTGAGCCGCGCGCAGGACGCCAACCTGGCCAGCGCCCTGGCCAACAACCTCTACCTCGGCCGTACATTCATGGTTTCGCAACGCGTTGACGAGATGATCGCGCAGGCCACGCTGCAAGAGGTCAACGCCGCGCTGCGCAAGTATTTGAAACCGGCGCAATTCGTCTTTGCTTTCGGGGGCGATTTCAAGCCTTGATGTAGCGGGTGGCGATGGCTGCCGCTGGGTAGCATCTGCCGACGATGGGTATCGCTTTGCTCCGCCGATCCTAGGCTCCACACAATCCACTCGGACAGTTACGCAAGGCCCTTTGAGCCTTGAAATATTAGTAAGGCTGGGCAACCAGGCGCACGCCGAGCGCTGCACATACGCGGCTCACGGTGTCGAAACGAGGGGCGCTGCCGGGCCGTAATGCCTTGTACAAAGCTTCGCGAGTAATCCCTGCAGACTTGGCTATCTCGGTCATGCCGCGAGCGCGTGCAATGTCGCCGAGCGCTGAGGCCAGCAGAGCGGCATCGTTCGCTTCGAGAATGTCGGTCAGATACGCGGCAATAGCCGTCTCGCTGTCAAGATACGGCGCAGCGTCGAATGCGGGCAGATCGTCTACCTTGATACGTTTGCTCATAATGCTTTCTCCTTTCAATCTAGCAACGCGGCCAGGGCCTTGGCCCGCTTGATATCGCTTTTCTGCGTGCGCTTGGAGCCACCCGCTAGCAACACGATCAGTTGTGTTCCGCGCTGCACGAAGTACACGCGCCAGCCAGCGCCTATATGTATGCGCAGCTCCGATATGCCATCACCTACTGGTCCCACGTCGCCCATCAGGCCATGCTCAAGGCGCCTGAGCCGGGCTGCCACCACACTGCGCACCGTGGCATCAAGCAGGCCGTCGAGCCAAGCGGTGAATTCGGGAAGTGGCTTGAGCGAGAACAAGCGATAAATGTAATCGAACGACTACATTTGTCAAGTGGTCAGGCAGTAGAGCTGCGTTGCTCGATAAAGCACGATGAAATTGCTTCTCACAGCCATCTCGCGTTGGCGCCGTCTGCTTGATGCAAGCGAGCAACGTTTTCGAGTGTCGAGTTTTTTGACACATTGCCTTGTTGCGCTGGCGAGAGTTGATACATTTCGTGGTGTGCAGATCGGTAAGTTGTTGATTTGTGAGAATAGTCCGGCAAGTTGCTTGTAACTGGCACGGATCTTGCATGTAAAGTCGGGTTTTCTCATTTCCGAGGGAACCCAATGGCTGGCGAGGGCCGGTCAACGAAGAACCAAGCGTCGCAAAGGCGCAAGAAGGAGGAAGAGTGATGACAAGCAAGACAAGCAAGGCGAAGTGGGTGGCGGGGCTGGCTGCTGTGGTGATGGTGGGCTCGGCGCAGGCGTTGCCGCTGATTGATCGTGGGGGCGGGATGATCTACGACCCTGATCGCAACCTGACGTGGCTGCAAGACTGGAATACCAATGGGCTGATGAATTGGACGACGGCGAATAACTGAGCGAACAATCTGGTGCATGGTGGTTTTAGCGACTGGCGTCTGCCGACGACGCTGCAGCCTGACCCCACATGCTCAATTCAGAGCGGTGGGGTCAGCTATGGCTACAACTGCACCGGCAGCGAGCTAGGGCACATGTTTAACGAGCACCTAGGCGGGAATGCGTTTGAGTCCGTTATCAATCAAACAAACGATACGGCCGAAGAGATAGCCAACCTTGCGTTGTTTACCAATGTGCAGTCCCACGACGACTGGTCCGGTACGGAGTACACGCCTGGCATCGGCGCGTGGCACTTCGATACCGACGACGGCGGCCGGAACGGCATCGGCCAGGGCAATGAGTTGTATGCCGTAGCTGTGCGCCCCGGCGATGTGGCCGCCCCTATGCCGGAGCCGCAGAGTTTGGTGCTGGCAGGTCTGGCCTTGGGCGCTGCGGCGTATGCGCTGCGCAAGCGGCCAGTTTGACGCTTAGGCGCTTTGAGGGCTTTGACCCTTTGGGGGCTTGGCTCGGACGCCAGCCAGTCCCTGCGGACTGGGTTGCGCCTAGCGAAGGGCCGGGGCGTCTCGTGCCCCGGCGCGGCCTGCAAGGCTGGGGGCGTAGCCCCCGACCGCCGTAAAAATTTGACGTATGGCGCGTTACGAGCATCTGCCGATTTACAAGTCGGCGCTGGATTTGACGGTGCATATGGAGCGGGTGGTGGCCGGTTTTGCGCGCTGCCACACACACGCTGGGCACCGTGACTCGTAGGATGGGTGGAGCGTAGCGATACCCATCGATGGTGGGTGGGGTACAGCGATACCCATCGATGGTGGGCGGGGCACGATACCCATCGATGCTGCGTTGAGGAAAAACAAACCTACCCACCTGCAATTCACCGGCGCTCATCCCAGATTGCCGCTGCGTTGGGCTGGTTGTTGATGGGTATCGCTGCGCTCCACCGATCCTACGTCCTACGTCCTGACGCTACTGAAATGCCTCCAGCATCTGCTCCAGCGCCACGGTAAACGGTACGCTCATCATCGGCAAGGTGAACAAGATGCCCAACAGTCCGGTCGAAACCGTGATCGGAAAGCCGATCGCAAAAACGTTCATCTGCTGCGCGACGCGAGAAACAATGCCCAGGATGAGGTTGACGAAAAGCAGCATGGCGATGACCGGCAGCGCGATCCACAAACCGAGCCGAAATATTTCAGCCCCCCACAATTGCGGTTGCATCTCGCGCAGGAAGGCGAAAGGTTCCGGCCCGACCGGAAAGGCGTGAAAGCTCTGCACGACGGCCGCGACCATCAATAAGTGCCCGTTGATGACAATGAACAGCCACGAGACAGTGATTTCAAAGAAGCGGCTCACAGCATTGGTCTGGCCGCCAGTGGCCGGATCGAAAAATCCGGCGTAGCTCAGGCCCATCTGCAAGCCGATCAGTTCGCCAGCGTACTCCACCGCCGCAAAGACCATGCGCGCCGCAAAGCCCATGCTGATGCCGATCAGCAACTGCTGAACCACGGTCAGGAAACCTTGCGCAGAGTCGAGCGCAATGACGGGTACTTCGGGTAATGATGACTGTGCGCAAAGCACGATGAGAAAGGCCAATGCAATCCGCAGCCGCAGCGGCACATTGCGCCGGGACAACACCGGCATGGTCATGAACAGCGCGAGCACGCGAATTGCGGGCCATAGCAATGGGTTGATCCAAGCCATCACTTGCGCTTCGCTGAAGGTCAGCATGGCGCATTTATCCGATTGCGCTGGGAATCGATTGCAGCATGCGTTGTAGGTAGTCCACCAACGTCGTCAGCATCCAAGGCCCGGCAATGGCCAGCATAGCGACCGCGCCGACCAGCTTGGGAACGAACGACAGCGTGGCTTCGTGAATCTGGGTGGCCGCTTGGAAGATACTCACCCCGAGCCCGATCACCAGAACTGTCAGCAGCAACGGTGCAGCAACCATCAGCAGCAGGTACAGACCTTGTTGGCCATAAGATAGGACTTGTTGTGGGTCCACGGCAGTATCCCGGTTAGGTCGCAAAGCTTGCTGCCAGCGAGCCGAGCAGAAGATTCCAGCCGTCGGCCAGAACAAACAGCATCAGCTTGAACGGCAAAGCGACGAGCACGGGGCTCAACATCATCATCCCCAGGCTCATGAGGACGCTGGCGACGATGATGTCGATCACCAGAAACGGGATGAAGATGAGAAAGCCGATCTGAAAGGCACTCTTCAACTCGCTGGTGACAAAGGCCGGCACCAGCACTTTGAAGGGCACGTCGGCCGCTTTGACCGCGGGGTCGAGCTTGGCCAGTTTCGAGAACAGCATCACGTCGGACTGACGAGTCTGCTTGAGCATGAACTCGCGCATCGGTACCTCGCCACGCTTCAAAGCCTCGTCGAAAGAAATTTTGTTGGCGGCATAGGGTTCATAGGCGTCGGCGTAGACCTTGTCCAGCGTTGGACCCATGACGAAGAAGGTGAGAAATAGGCTCAGGCCCACGACAACCTGATTCGGCGGGGCTGCCTGGGTGCCGAGCGCCTGACGCAAAAGGCTGAGCACGATAACAATGCGCGTGAACCCTGTCATCAGCAAAAGCACGGCCGGCAGGAACGACAGGGCGGTGAAGAACAGCAGGGTCTGTATCGGCACCGAGTAATTGGTGCCGCCCGCATCGCGGCTGATCAACAACGGAAGCTCAGCGGCTGCCGCAGTCTGCGCTATAGCCAAGCCCGTGGCCAATGCGACGAGCGCGACAATGCGCGGTATGTGCGGCACGAGTTGGCCGCGATCAGCGTTCATTGTTTGCGTCCTTGTGTTGCCACTTGTGCAGCAACTGCGAGAACGGCGTCGCCGGCGTTGCAAGTGGCTCGGGCGCAGGGCCTTGCGGCTCCATGCTATGCAGCGTCGTGACGTTTTGGGGCGTGACGCCCAACACCAGCCATCTGCGTTGCTCGCCGTGGCCTACCTCTAGCGTCACGATACGTTGGCTCGGTGAAAGTGCGAGCACGGCGACGCTGCGCAGCACGCCGTGTGCACCGGTTCTACCCATCGGCGTGCGCTTGAGCAACCATAGCGCCAGCGGGATCAGAGCGATGATGCCAACGAACCACAGTAGCGATGAAATTCCGGAGGACATTACTTCACAGCCGATGCAGAGAGCTCAGGTAAGCAACGCCGAAACGGCGAGGCCGGTGATTTGTTCACAATGTCAAGCACGGCTCAAGCGACGCATGCGCTCCGAAGGCGTCACGATGTCAGTCAAACGGATGCCGAACTTGTCATTGACAATCACCACTTCGCCTTGCGCTATCAAGTAACCGTTGACCAGCACGTCCATAGGCTCGCCTGCGAGCGCTTCGAGCTCCACGACTGAACCTTGAGCCAACTGCAAGATATGCTTGATAGGAATGCGCGTTCGCCCCAACTCGACGGTCAATTGGACCGGAATGTCGAGGATCATGTTGATGTCGTTGATCGCTACGCCGTTGGCACCAGCGTCGTTGGAAAACTGGGTGAATGTCGCAGGCGCCACTTGGTCGCCGCCGTCAGCCAACTCTGACGCCGTTTCCGGCTTGGATTCGGACAGCGCCGCGGCCCATTCGGCCGCCATCGCCTCTTCACCGCTAGAACTCGGGGTGTCGTTATCAGCCATTGGAAGCTCCAATCCAACCGGTGTTCGAACCGGTCAGTAGTTGATCAATCTTCAAGGCATACTTGCCGTTGGATATGCCGTAATGGCAATCGAAGACGGGCACCCCGGCTACCTTGGCTTTTATTTCGGGTCGCAGATCGAGCTCGATAAAGTCGCCGGGCTTGTACGCCAGCAACTGCTCAACCGTGGTCGGGGCGTGTCCCAGCTCGGCGACAAGCTCGACATCGGCGGCTTGGATTTGCGATGAGAGCAGATTCACCCACCGCCGGTCTGGCCCGGTCGAGTCGCCGCCCTGGATGGTCGAGTACAGCACGTCGCGTATCGGCTCCAGCGTCGAGTAAGGAATACAAAAGTAGATGGTGCCGGAGATGTCACCGATTTCTAGCGTAAAGGATGAGCTCACCACAACCTCATTGGGCGTTGCAATGTTGGCGAACTGCGGCTGCATCTCCGAGCGTTGGTATTCCAGTTCAAGGGGATACACGCCTTGCCAGGCCTTTCGGTACTCGGTGGACACCACTTCTACCAGCCGCATGATGATGCGCACTTCGGTGGGCGAAAAATCGCGCCCCTCGATGCGAGTGTGGTACTTGCCCGAGCCGCCGAACAAGGCGTCGATGACGGCGAAGACGAGGGTTGGGTCGCAAACGATCAACCCACTGCCGCGCAGCGGCCTTACCGAGACGATATTGAAGTTGGTCGGTACTACGATTTCGCGCAGAAACGCGGTGTACTTGTGTATCTTGATGCCGCCAATGGAGACTTCTGGGGCCTTGCGGATGAAGTTGAACAGCCCAATTCGGATATTGCGCGCGAAGCGTTCGTTGATGATTTCCATGGTGGGCATACGCCCACGGACTATCCGCTCTTGGCTGGCAATGTCGTAAGTGCGGACAGCGCCTGCCACCTGCGCCTCTTCGGGCTCGGCCTGTTGGTTTTCGCCGGTTATCCCCTGCAGCAGAGCG
>Ga0224512_10003136_pt1 | contig 14702 bp, 16 predicted proteins | sample SF_May12_sed_USG_4_FD_169103 | JGI IMG/M metagenome (GOLD analysis project Ga0224512, IMG submission 169103) | Sediment microbial communities from San Francisco Bay, California, United States - SF_May12_sed_USGS_13 | ecosystem: Environmental > Aquatic > Marine > Sediment | place: USA...
CCGAGAGCAGAAGCCGCATGCGTCGCTGGTGTAGATGTGGACCCTCGCCATCTCCGGAACAATACCGAGGGGCGCGCGAGCCGGGTCCAGTGCGAGAATCGACCCGTGCCAACCTTCGAGACCGAGGCAATCGTGCTCCGGGCGATCCGCTTCTCGGAGGCTGACAGCATCCTGTCGCTGCTCACCTTCCAGCGTGGTCGAGTGTCCGCGATCGCAAAGGGAGCTCGGCGCCCGAAGTCGCGGCTCGGGGGACGGCTCCAGCCAGGAGTCCGGGTCCACCTGACCCTTCACGAGGGGCGCGGAGACGTGCATGGGATCCGGGGCGCGGCGTTGGTCGAGCCGAATGCCGGACTCTGGGCGGACAGCTATCGATTGCTCGCGGCTAGCGCCGTGCTGGAGACGGCGATGCGCGCCCTGCCCGAGCACGAGCCCAGCGATGGGGCCTATCACCTCACCACGCGGGCTCTCGGCCTACTCGCGCGCACGTCGCCCCGGCAGAGGCCTCCGCGACTGGACCCACTGGTGCTCGGATACCGTACGAAGCTGCTGGTGGCCATCGGATTCCTGCCCCAGCTCTCCGGCTGCGTATCCTGCGGCGGGGACGTTGCGTCCACTGCCTTCTCGGCACGTCTAGGTGGCACGCTCTGCGACGACTGCGCAGGCGTCGCGGACCAGGTGGGCCATCCTGTACTTGCGGCATTGAGGCAGTTGCTCGGCGCCCCGCTCGCCGACGCCGAGCCGATGGACCAAGGAGTCGCGGAAGGTGTCGAGCACCTCATCGGAGAGGTGCTGCTGGAGCATCTCGGCGTGGCCCTCAAGTCGGCGGCAAGCCGCTGATTGTCCAGTCTTGGGGGCGCAGTAGACTCCCCGACGCCTTCTCGCCGCCGTAAGGAGACGAGCGGCCAAGCGCCGTGGGTGCGCTCGCCGCAACCCGAACAGATGGCCGCACTCAACTTTCAGGATGTGATCGCTCGACTCGGGCACTACTGGGCCGAGCGCGGTTGTGTCGTATTGACGCCCTACCACACCGAGGTGGGCGCCGGGACGTTCAACCCGGCCACCTTGCTTCGTAGCCTCGGCCCCGAGCCGTGGCGTACGGCCTACGTGGAGCCCTCCATTCGTCCCACCGACGGGCGCTACGGCGAGAATCCCTTCCGGCTCCAGCACTACTTCCAGTACCAGGTGATCTTGAAGCCGTCGCCGCCTGACGTGCAGGACCTCTACCTGGGCTCGCTCATCGCGCTGGGCATCCTGCCCGAGCAGCACGACATCCGCTTCGTCGAGGACGACTGGGAGGGCCCCACGCTCGGTGCTTGGGGCCTCGGCTGGGAAGTCTGGATAGACGGGATGGAGATCACTCAGTTCACGTACTTCCAGCAGGCGGGGGGCATCGACCTGACGCCCATCTCGGTGGAGCTCACCTACGGGATCGAGCGCATCGCCATGTACCTGCAGGGCGTCAACTCCATCTTCGAGCTGGAGTGGGTCGACGGGGTGACCTATGGCGACATCTACCACGAGAACGAGCGCCAATGGAGCCGGTACAACTTCGAGGTGGCCGACACGGAGGCGCTCTTCAGTCGATTCGACGAGCACGAGAAGGAGTGTCAACGCTGCCTGGACGCCGATCTCGTCCTGCCCGCCTATGACCAGGTGCTGAAGTGCAGCCACACGTTCAACCTGCTGGATGCACGAGGCGTCATCAGCGTCACCGAGCGCGGCGCGTACATCTGGCGCGTCCGGGCACTGGCGGCCAAGGTCGCCGAGGCGTACCTGGCGACCCGGGGGCCCGTGGATGCCTGATCTGCTCATCGAGATCGGCACCGAGGAGTTGCCGGCGAGCGCGTGCGGGGAGATCATCGAGCAGGCTCCGACCCTCGCGCGCGAGACGCTTGCGGACCTCCGCCTCGACGCCGGCCAGTCGACGGTCTGGGTCTCGCCTCGCCGCTACGCCACCCTGATTCCGGATCTCCCCGAGGAGCGCCCGGGGCGAACCGTGGCCATGCGCGGCCCCGCGGCGCAGGCCGCCTTCGACGACGCCGGTGCGCCGACCAAGGCGGCCCGGGGATTTGCGCGCGGCCAGGGTGTCGACGTGGATGCCCTCGAGGTACGCGAGCAGGACGGGCGAGAGTTCGTCTTCGTCGACGTCGACGAGCCGGCAACCCCGACGAGTGAGTTGGTCCCCGAGCTCGCCGAGGCGCTGATCACCGGCCTGCGCTTCTCCAAGACGATGCGCTGGGGCAACGGCACGGGCCTGCGTTTCTCTCGACCGATCAGATGGATCGTCGCCAAGCTCGGCGAGCGGACCATCGCGTTCGAGCGCTTCGGCCTGGAGGCCGGTGCGACCAGCCAAGGGCACCGCTTCCTGGGCGGCCCCGTCGATATCGGGAGCCCCGGTACGTATCGCGAGCAGCTGCGAGCGGCCGGGGTGATCGCCGACCATGAGGAACGCCGGGCCACCATCATCCAGGGTCTTGACGCGGCCGCCGCAGCGGTCGGCTGCACGTGGAGCGACCCCGGCGGAAAGCTGGAGGAGGTCCTGCATCTCGTCGAGCGACCGAGCGTCATCACCGGGGCAATCAACGAGGCCAGCCTGCGCCTGCCGGAGCGGGTGCTCGTGACCGCCATGCAGTCTCACCAGCGCTACTTCCCGCTGGCCAGGGGCGACGGTTCGCTGTACCCGGCGTTTCTGGCGGTGCAGAACGGCGACCCCGCCTACGCCGACCTCATCGCGCGTGGAAACGAGAGCGTGCTCGACGCCCGCCTGCAAGATGCGGTCTTCAGCTTCGACAGGGATCGGGACGCCGGTCTGGCCGAGCTCGACGCGCGCCTCGACACCATCGTCTTCCACCAGCGGCTCGGCACGATGGCCGACAAACGGGAACGGCTCGTCTCCGGCGTCCAGGCGTTGGCCGCCGCCGCCCGTGTGTCGAACGGCGACGCCGCGCATGCGGAGGCTGCCGCCCGGCTGGCCAAGGTCGACCAGGGCGCGGTGCTGGTGGCCGAGTTCTCCGATCTCGAGGGCTTCGTCGCGGCTCAATATGCGCGGGAGGAGGGATATCCGGAGGAGGTTGCGACAGCGATCGACGAGCAGTACCTCCCGGCCGGCGTCAGCTCTCCCGTGCCGGGGAGCGTGCCCGGAGCCCTACTTGCCGCCGCCGAGAAGATCGACAATCTCGCGGGCGCGTTTCTGGCTGACGAGGCCCCGACCGGGTCGAAGGACCCCTACGGTCTGCGCCGCGCCGCCCAGGGCCTGCTGCGCATTCTGCTCGACCGCGAATGGGACATCCCGACCGGTGAGTTGCTTCAGGGTGCCGCGACGCGCCTACGCGACCAGGGCGCGGACCTTGCCCTCGACGAGGACGAGGCACTGGGACAGCTCCATGCGTTCCTCGCAGACCGCGTTGCGTTTCAGCTGCGCGAGGAGGCGATTGCGCACGACGTCACCGCGGCGGCTGCAGGCGCCGACCTTGGCAGCGTCCTCGCCACCGTCGTATGGGCGCGAGCCCTGGATGCCGCGCGAGGAGACGAACGGTTCGCTGCCGCCCGTACAGCCCATACCCGGCTGGTGAAGCTCGCCGCCGGCTTCGACGATGCGACCGGCGACTACGCCTCGGCCGGGGACCCCCACGAAGACGCGCTCTCGGCCGTCCTCGACACAGCCGCCCCGGCGATCGCGGACGCCCGCCGGCGCCGAGACCCGGCCGCCGCACTCGAGGCAGCCGGTGGGCTGGCGGACGCGGTCGACGCGTTCCTCGTGGATGTGATGGTGAACGCGGACGATCCCGGTGAGCGCGCGCGGCGCCAGGCACTGGTACGGAAGGCCGCGGCCCTCCTGGGTGAGGTCGCCGACTTCACGAAGGTCGCCGGGGGCGACTAGCGGCGACACCACCGATCATGCGCGTGTATGCCTTTGAGGAGGGTGTCGGCGAGATGCGCGACCTCTTGGCGGCAAGCGCGCCAACGTGGCCCGCGTTCGACCCCCTCGAAACGCTCGATCGGGACGGGATCGGCCATCTGGTCCGAGTTGTGTGCGAGTCCGCTCGGCCACTTCTCGTGCTCGCCCTTCGCGGTTCAAGCGGCTCGCATCGCCGCCGGACGGGGGGCCGTCCCCGATGGAGGGCTACGCGGCTGACTGCAGGCGGCAGCGGCCGGTGCCCGCGCACGCCTCGCACTCTTCGGCCTCACCTGCGACGTGGCTCAGGCAGTGGGCGACGCGCGAGCCCACGACCTCCGCCATCAGCGGGTGCAAGCCCAGTGGCGCCGTAACCAGGAAGGTCACGCCCTCGTGCTGGTCGGCCGCTTCGGTCGCGAGCTCCGGAATGTCCTGGTGCCAGTGACGTCCCGGCAAGAGGAAGTACGGGCTGATCACCACGAGCTCCGCGCCCTGATCGACGCAGCGATCGAATGCCGTTGCGATCGACGGCTCGGCGAGCTCCATATGGGCCGGTTCGACGATGGGGTACGGCACGGCCTCGCGCACCATCTTGACCATCTCCAGAAGCATGTCGTTCGACTCCGAGCGTCGCGAGCCATGGTCCACGACTACCAGCCCGGTCCTCTCCGTTGGCGCTCCGGCTGGCGGGTTTGAGGGTGCTTGCATCGATGTGGCGCGGGCCATGCCCTAACCGTGCCGTGGTGGCGGGCAGTGTTCAAGTCTCCCGCGTGTAGCATCGGCCCTCCGAAGGGCAGAGGAGATACCCGTCACCGCCGACGAACCGTACGAACTCTCAAGCCTCGGTGATCTGATCGAGCGGCTGATCGACGGCTGGCAGATCGAGCGCTTGCACTATGCGGATTCCTGCGCTCCCGTCGGGCCCGCCGATGCGCCGGGGGCGTTCTTCGAGCTACGCCGGCCCGACGCGGGCAAACGGCGCGTCTTCATCCCGGACGACGGGCGGACGTTCTCCCATCGCGGCCTCATCGAGCTCTTCCGCGAGCGGCCGCACATCTGGAAGCACCGCAGTCCGTCGCGCTTCCCGGATCAGCCAGAGGCACCTCCAGGTCCGCCGCGCCTGCCCGAGGAGTGGGGAGAGGTACCGGGAGACTTCCCGGAGGGCCTCGGTTTCGCGCCCGGTGGGCTGCGTTCGGTCTTGGCGGTCAACCAGAGCCAGTCGGCCGACGGTGTCACGGTCGCAGCAACGGCGCTGGAGATCTTCCAGATGGGTGCTCGGCTGCGCTATTTGGCTCACGCCGAGGGCGCCGCCGCTCGCCGCGACCTTGATGTGCTGGAGGCGATTGCGATCGACGATGCCGGGCGCCTGTATCGAGTGGAGCAGCTGCCGAACGAGCGCCGCGGCAACCGGGTCGACGGCTCGCTCGCGATCGCACCGGCGCCACCGGTCGACACCAGCCGGCTCACCGTGACGATCGGCACCGTCGGGGCAAGCGTCGGCGAGCCCGCTCGAGGTCCCTGGGTGTTTCCGATGGTTCTGCGCGAGTCGGAGTAGGGCCGGCCCTGGTCAACCCACGCGCCACCCGTAGCGAGGACGCCGAGCGCGCTCGTGCGATCGAGCCCGATCCCCTTCGCTCACCGTTCGTGCGCGACCGCGACCGGCTCCTTCACACCAACGCCTTCCGGCGCCTCAAGCACAAGACCCAGGTATTCATCTCGCCGCGGGGAGACCACTACCGCACGCGGATGACCCACACTCTCGAGGTCTCGGCACTCGCCCGCACCGTGGCCCGCGCCCTGGCGCTGAACGAGGACCTCGTGGAGGCGATCGCGATCGGGCACGACATCGGCCATGCTCCGTTTGGTCACGCCGGTGAGCACGCACTCGACGCCATTCTCTCGAAGCAGCACGGAAGGCGCTTCCGCCACAACGAGCACGGCGTGCGGGTCGTCGAGGTGCTCGAGCGCGACGGCAAAGGGCTGAATCTCACCCGCCAGGTGGTGGACGGCATCCGCAATCACTCGGGATCGGGGCGGCCGGAGACGCTCGAGGGCCAGACCGTGCGCCTACTCGACCGTATTGCCTACATCAACCACGATATCGAGGACGCCGTGCGCGCCGGCGCCCTCAAGGCCGGCGAGCTGCCGGAAGATGAGATCGCCGTTCTGGGCGCGACCGGCTCGATGCGCCTCAACACACTGATGCAGGACATCGTCGCAAGCAGCGCCGACCGGGATGAGATCCGGCAGTCCGACGAGATCGGACGGGCCTTCATGCGACTGCGGAAGTTCATGTTCGACCGCGTGTATTTGGGGCCGGCGGCCCGTGCCGAGGCCGAGCGCGCTGCGCGCGTGGTGACATCCCTGTTCGAGTGGTTCCTCGAGCACCCCGAGCAGCTCCCACCGTCGCCCGAGGCTGATCCCGTCGCACGGGTCACCGATCACGTGGCGGGCATGACCGACCGCTACGCCATGCGCCTCTACCGTTCGACGTTCATGCCGACTGAGGGTCTGCTGTAGCCGCTCGCGACGACCAATCCTGCTGTGGTCGGGGGGCTGGGTGGGGCGAGCGGCCCGCTAGACGCCCCCGGGCCTGATTGTCAGACTTCCGCGATGCCCCGCATCTCTGATCAGACCGTGCGGGAAGTACGCGACGCGGCCTCACTTCCCGAGTTGGTCGGCGACCGGATTCAGCTTGCGCGTCGGGGCGGGCGCTGGTGGGGGCCGTGCCCGTTTCACGACGAGACCGCCCCCTCGTTCTGCTTGCTGCCCGATGAGTCACGGTACTACTGCTTCGGCTGCCACGAGAGCGGCGACGCGCTCGACTGGGTGCAGCAGATCGAGGGCGCCGGAGACTTCGCCGAGGCCGTCGAGGTTCTGGCCGAGCGCTTCGGGATCGAGGTCAAATACGCCGAGAGCTCACCGCAGCAAGAGGCTCAGCGCGAGGCCGCGAGGAGGCGCGGCGAGCTGCTCGATCGGGCTGCGAGCTACTACGCCGAGTACCTCTGGAAGGCCGGCGAGGCACAGCCCGCTCGCGACTACCTGCTGGGCCGTGGCTTCGACGAGGAACTGCTGCGCCGATTTCGCATCGGTTACGCGCCATCGAGCGGGACGGCCCTCCTGGATCGCGCCTCGGAAGGCGGCTTTCATGCCCAGGAGATGCGCGACGCGGGGCTCGCCAGCGTGCGTGGAGGGCAGTTGCGAGACTTCTTCTCCTCGCGGATCACCTTCCCGATATCCGACGCTCGTGGGCGCGTCCAGGGCTTCGGCGCCCGCACTCTCGATCCCAATCAGCGCGCCAAGTACGTCAACTCTCCAGAGGGTCCGCACTTTCGCAAGCGGCACCTCCTGTACGGACTCGATCTGGCCCGGTCGAGCGCCGCCCGCCAGGGGTGGGTTGTCGTCGCCGAGGGATATACCGATGTAATGGGCATGGTTGCAGCGGGAGTCGAGGCCGCCGTCGCCTGTATGGGCACGGCGCTGACCACGGAGCAGATCAGGGCGCTCCGGCGCTCGGTCGGTGAGGTGAGGGTCTGTTTCGATGGTGATCAGGCCGGCGAGCAGGCCGCCTGGCGCACGGCCGAGGCCGCGCGGGGAGTACCGGTCGCGCTCTCCGCGGTCCAGCTCCCCGAGGGCGCCGACCCCGGTGATCTCGGAGCGACCGAGTCCGGGCGCAGGCAGCTGAAGCGCGCAGTCGAGACGGCTGAGCCTCTGGTAACTTGCCTCATTCGTGCAAGGGCGGCTCGAGCGGGCGCCTCAGCGCGAGAGCGGGACCGCGCACTTGGGGAGATCACCGATCTACTGCGCGACCTGCCAGACTCGGTTGAGCGTGATGAGGCGGTACGGGTTGCTACGAGCGAGCTTGGTCTCTCCAGGAGCTTGGAAGAGAGACTTAGAGGCGCGCTTGGTGAGGACGGCGGCCGCGAGGCCGCACGCCCGGCGCGCGGGCCGGAGCTGTCGCCGCGGGTCGCCCTGGAGCGCCAGGTGCTGTCCCTGGGGATTGCAGCAAGCGCCGAGGCTCGCGCGAACCATCTGGACACCCTGTCGACAGAGGTCTTCGACGAGCCGCTACATCGGAAGCTTTTCGTGCTCGTGACCTCCGGAGCCCCCGTCGACGATTGGCCTGCTGAGGTCGCGGGGCTCGCAACTGCGCTTCGCGCTCAAGCCGATCACGAACCGAGCGACCCCGAGCTGCAGGAGGCGGTCTTCCGCCTTCAGCTCGATGAGCTGCAGCGGCGGATCTCGGCGGCGCGCTCCGAGGGCGACGAGCCGGGCTTGCTCGAGGCGCTGCAGCTTCAGTCCGAGCTACGCGGGCGTCTTCGGGGTGACCGATGAGCTCTCAGACGGTCGCCGCGAATGAGGACGTGCAGGCGCTCCTGCGCGAGGGGCGTGAACACGGATCAGTGACCCTGAGTCGCATTGCGGAGGTCATCGAAGCGGCCAATCTGGGAGATGAGCAGCAGGAGGCACTGCTGCATGCGCTCTCCGAGTTCGGCGTGGACGTGCTCATGGACGCGCCGTCAGCGGGCAATATCCCGAGCTCCGAGATCGATCTCACCTTCAAGGCCTCGCCGAACGACTCCGTGCGCATGTATTTGCGCGAAATCGGTCGCGTGTCGCTGCTGACCGGGGCCGAGGAGGTATCGCTCGCCCGCAGGATCGAGCGCAACGACATGGGCGCCAAGCAGCAGCTCATCGAGGCGAACCTGCGGTTGGTGGTCTCCGTTGCGAAGCGGTACGGGGGGCGGGGGATGTCGTTCCTCGACCTGATTCAGGAGGGCAACCTGGGCTTGATCCGCGCGGTAGAGAAGTTCGACTACCGCCGCGGCTACAAGTTCTCTACGTACGCCACATGGTGGATCCGCCAGGCGGTTACGCGCGCGATTGCCGACCAGGCACGCACCATCCGGGTGCCCGTGCACATGGTCGAGACCATCAACCGACTCTCGCGCGTGCAGCGACAGCTCGTCCAGGACCTCGGCCGCGAGCCGACGATCGCAGAGATGGCCGAAGAGCTGGAGATGAGCGAGGAGCGGGTGCGCGAGATTCAGAAGGTCGCCCAGGAGCCGATCAGCCTGGAGACACCGGTCGGCGAGGAGGACGACTCCGAGCTGGGCGATCTGCTGGAGGACAAGGCAGTGGTCGGCCCGTCAGAGGCGGTCAGCGACCTACTACAGCGCGAGGCCCTGGCCGAGGTGCTCGACGGGTTGAGCCATCGCGAGCGAAAGGTGCTCGAGTTGCGCTTCGGACTGGGTGGCGAGGAGCCGCGCACCCTCGAGGAGATCGGGCGGCGGTTCGGGGTAACCCGCGAGCGCATCCGCCAGATCGAGTCGAAGACGCTGGCGAAGTTGAAGAGCTACCGCGACAGCCAGGGTCTGCGCAACTACCTCGACTAGTCCGGGCGGCGCTCCCGCACCAATGCCTCGGCGACCGCCTCCCGCTGGCCGCTCGAGACCTCGGCCCGCGCTCGCGCGACGATGACGTACTGATCCGGTCCCGCGGCCGGTCGCCGCGCACCGGGCCCGAGCCAGACCACCTCAGGCGCTGGCCCGATCATGCTCGCCCGGGTCGCCCAAACCAGGAGCCGCGCGAGCGCGAGCGCGCCGAGGCTCACCCCCTCGGGGTTGCCGCGGCGCGCGAGGTACGCGCGATGGGCGCCAAGGCAGGCGACGAGAGATACGGGGTCTGGATCCCGCTCGCGATCCAGGCTCAGCGCGACCAGCCGCGCGGACGGCGACGTGTCGTCGCCGTCCCGAGTCAGGCTTGGCGCCAGCTCGACGAGCCGGTCGGCCAGGCTCGCCCCGAGGGCCTCGGCCGTGATGCGAACCTCGGGCTCGAGCGCCTCGATAGCGCGCGTGTCGCCCTCGGAGACGCCGAGGCTCATCGCACGCTCTAGGCGGGTGGAGCCTCGGCGTCGTCAGCCGGTGCCGGGGGTTCCTCGGTGAAGATGAACTCGTCCGGCTCGCTGCCGAGCCGATCCTTCACCAGCCAGTAGGCCAGCGCTCCGATGGCAATGAGAAAGATGAGCTTCTTCAACACAAACATCTCCTGCAGACAGGTGGAGTGGATAGCGCGGCACCACCGTACCGCATCGCCCGGGCCGATCGTCCCATTACGGAGCGGGTGTGACACCGGTCGTCAGGAGGACCTTTCCGACAACGTCGCCGCTCTCCATGGCCTGGTGCGCCTGGCGAACGTGCTCGAGTGGAAAGACCGAGTCGATCACCGGAATGAGCGCCCCGCCGGCGAGGCGCGAAAGCCCCCAGCCGCCGAAGTCGCGAATGATGTCGGCCTTCTGGTCGACGCTGCGAGCCCGGAGTGTCGCGCAGTGGATGGTTGCCTGGAGAGGGAGCAATCGGCCGAAGTCGACATCCGCGCGCGCGCCCGAGGTCAGACTGAGCATGACGATTCTGCCGCCCGGAGCCAGGACGTCGACGTTCTCGCTCCAATACGCGGCGCCCACCAGGTCGAGAACCACGTCGGCCCCCCGTCCGGTGGTGCATTCGCGCACGGCGGAGGCGAATTCGCCGCCCGAGGCCTCGACGGGCATCGCGCCGAGCTCGCGGGCAATCGACAGGCGCGCCGCCGCGCGACTGGTAGCAACGACCGTGGCGCCCAGTTCTCTCGCGACCTGAATGGCCGCAGTGCCGACGCCGCTCGCCCCAGCATGAATGAGTGCAATCTCTCCCGGCGCGAGTCGCGCAAGGCGGGCCAAACCCATCCAGGCGGTCAGAAACACCTCGGGTATCGCGGCGGCGGTCACCGTGTCCAGAGGCTCCGGGATCGGCATGAGCTGGGGCGCGGGAACCACCGCGCGCTCGGCGTACCCACCCCCGGCGAGTAACGCCATGGCGCGATCGCCGGGCACCCAATCGGAGACCCCATCTCCGACCAAGGCGACGGTCCCCGCCGCCTCGAGCCCTAAGACGCCGGTCGTGCCGGCTGGGGGTGGGTAGCGGCCCTCGCGCTGAAGGATGTCGGCGCGATTGAGCGCCGCCGCCTCGACCGCGAGGACGACCTCACCCGGACCTGGAGCCGGGTCGGGCAGCTCTACGATTTGCAGCGCGTCGGCACCCCCGGGCTCGGGCGCCACGACGGCCCTCACTGGCTGCCCTCGAAGTGGGCCTTCGTCCGGGCGTGCCGAACCTCGAACATGTGCTCGAGTTGCCGGCGGGCGAAGAGCCGGTTGGCGAGTCGGCCGAGCGGCCCACCCGGGAGACGGTACGCGATGTGGTCGGTCATGAGGGTCCGACGCTCGCCGAGGGGCGCGAACCGATGCTCGTGGCGCCAGGCCGCAAAGGGCGACCGCTCCGCGACGTCCACCACCAGGCGTCCGGGCTGCAGCTCGTCGATGCGCACAACCCAGGTCTGGGCGAAGGGAATCGGCGCCTGGCGAACCTTCAGCGTGACTCGCCCGTCCTGCTCCACGGGAAAGTCACCCTCAATCGAGAGGAAGCGCGCCCCGGGGGGCGAGATCAGCGGTGCGTTACGCGTATCGAGGTGGAACTCGTAGAGTTCCTGCGCCCCGGCGGCGATCTCGATCGACCGAGCGAATATGTGCGTCCGCGGCATGCGATGCGCAGTGTACGGCCGCGCGATGCGCGCAGTCCGTCCTCGGCCTGTAAGGAGTTGCCCTCTGAAAGCCGATGCATGAGCGGTACTGTTCGAAAGATTAGGTGCCCGGGAGAACCAATAGCGCGATGCTGATCGTGTCACCTCCCCATCATGAGCGACCCGCGAACAAGGAGAGGGCCGTGGGCGAGCCCCATCAGGGTGTGACATACGGACGGGCCGCAAGGAAGCGTGGCGCCGTCCTGATCGGAGCCGTCAGCTTGGCCGTCGTCGGTACCAGTCCGGCCACCGCCTCCGGAATCGGTGACCGCGTCACGGAATGGCCTGTCGCCACGGCCATCGGCGCGGCGCTGGTCTTCGGGGTGCTCGCCATCGTCTTCGCCGCCCTCGCGCGCTCGTCGCGCCGCGAGGTCGAAGCCGCCGAGATGCTGATCAAGCCCGCGCCCGACGCGAACGAGTTCCGGGCAGCCAGCGCGACCGCGGAAGATGACGCCGCGCCTGCGGCGGAGACGGTCGAGGCTACGGCACCGTCCACGGTGAAGAAGTCGCGCAAGGCGGCCAGGGCCAAGAAGCCGCCGGGCCGCCCGGCAGTCGTGAGCGATGCGGACCCCCTCTACACGCCTGAGACCTGTCGCGACTTCGCGCAAGGTCTCAGCGACGAGGTGCTGCAGCGCTCACAGAGGCTCTTCCAGCCGCTCGGCCAGATCGGTCGGATCGACTCGGTACAGCTGGCCGAGCTGCTCGGCACCCAGCCCGCATCGCTCGGCGGGCTGCTGACCACACCGATTTCACGCCGCGCGGACGCACTGGGGCTCCCGCTGCCGTACGTGATCGATCGCGTCCCGGGCAGTCGCCGGCGTGTGTGGCGGGACCACGCGGGCATCGCCTCGCGCATGAGCGTCGCCATCCGCAAGGAGCTCGACGCCCGCGGCAACGGTGCCATCGCGCTTCCCGCCGCGCTCGACCAGGCGCCGGCCGGCGGTTCGTCACCAGGCCGTGAAGTCGCGATTCGCTCGGGGGTCAGCCCCTACTAGGCTCACTTCGTGAGCCGGGACGCCCTCGCGACGCTTTGGGAGGAGTTTCCTGGCGTCGATCCCTCGCGCGTCGAAGACCTGCTCGGCGATTCGGCCAAGCGCGTCGGCGCTGAGCGGGCGGTGGAGTTTGCGCGCGAGCGCATCCGCGCGCTGACCCGGGAGGACGACATCCCCGGTGTCCTCTTCCTCTGCGTGCACAATGCCGGCCGCTCGCAGATGGCCTCAGGCTGGCTGTCGCGGCTTGGGGGCGATGGCGTGCGTGTCTACTCCGGAGGCTCGGAGACCGGGCGCGCAATCAATCCGGCGGCCGTTGAGGCGATGGAGGAGGTCGGCATAGACATCCGCCGTCAGTTCCCCAAGCCGTGGAGCGACGAGGTTCTGCGGTCCGTGGATGTGGTCGTGACCATGGGTTGTGGAGATGAGTGTCCCTACTACCCCGGGACGCGCTACGTCGATTGGAGCCTCGACGACCCCGCGGGGCAGAGTGTGGAGTCCGTGCGCCCGATTCGCGACGACATCGAGCTGCGCGTGCGAGATCTGCTCTCCGAGCTCGGCGTGGAGGCCGCGCCCTAGTGCGAGCGGCCCCGGTGCGCGTGCAGCGTAGGGAGCGCGCGGCAGTACCCTCGCGGCGGGTGTGTCGGCTCCTGAGATCGCTGACGAGCACTGGCGCCCCTCGAATCAGACCCAGGTGCACAACCCCGATCTCGCTGCCCAGCTGGGCAGCGAGACGCTCGGGGCCGGCCTGTGGCGCTTGGAGCCCGGGGGCAGGCGAACACCCTGCATCGCCACTTCGACGAGCACGAGATCTACGTGCGGTCGGAGGGCACGGGGCGTCTTGCGATCGGCGACGAGGTTCTGACCGTCGAGCCGCTGGATGCGGTCCACGTCGAGCCGGATGCCGTGCGCCAGGTTTCTAACGGCTCGGCCTCCCACCAGCTTTGGCTGATGTTGGATGGCCCCAAGGAGCCTTCGGACACCCTCGAGATGACCGAGGAGAGCCTCGCCGCCCCCTCTATCCGAGGGGCCGCGGGCAATGCCGCCGGAGCTCCGCGGAGTCAGCTTCGAGCCGGAAAGATCCCCAAGGGAGGGGCGGCCCCGGACCCCTACAGGGCGAAGGCCCCGGTTGAAGGGGCCTTCGCGGCAAGTTGCTAGCTGAATCGCTAGCTCGAGGGTCTGCGACCCCCGTGGGAGCACTTCGCTCCGGTGGTACCAATCGCGTCTACGTGAGGTCGTCTTCCTGTATGGGACCTCTATCTGAGCGGATTTGCCAGTTCGCGATTCGTTGTGCCGGATACGAGCAGAACTCGAGGGCGCGTGAGAGCGGAACCTCGTAGCCTCTCGCTGGCAAGAGTTTGTCACGTTTCGCGCAGCGGAGCAAAGAATCTCACAGTTTCGACATGCCGAGATCGGCAGGTGAGACTCGTGAGTGCCCAGCGTGAGCGAGCCTCGATCTCATGTGCCGCTGCCTGGCCGTCCCCGGTTCCCGAAGGACGCATTCTCCACTGGGCCGCGTGCCCTCAGCGGCGACGCGTTGGCCCTCATCCGTATCGAGCTGCATCCCGGCGCGCGATTTGCGGATCCTAGACCGGGCGGTGCCGGTGCCGAACTGGCGATATGTGCGCTGCGGGCTGGACTTCCCGAGGCGACCGTGCTTGGTCAGGCGTCCCCGTACATCAGGACACTGCTGGCGATGACCGATACGAAGAAGGAGATGAAGAAGGGGAGGCCAAGTATCCCCGCCGACGCCGACACCGCGGGCACCACAGCGAGCACTCCGAGCGCAGCCATGAGCAGGCTCCCGGGGCCAGTCCCCGCTCAGGACCACGAAGGAGCCAGGACGCTGCATGACATCGAGCGTCGCGAGCATCGCGTCAAGATCGGTCTCCCCTGCCACCGCGTCATACTCGCAGTCGCGTCTCGAGCGGCTGTTCGGTCACTCGAGCGGCGCGTAGAGATCGACGGGATTGCCGTTCGGGTCGAGCAGGGTGGCGTACCGCTGACCCCAGAACGCGTGGAAGGGTTGCTGTTCGGCGCGATGGCCGGCCGCCCCGACGTCAACGAAGAGCGCGTCCATCGAATCTCGGCATGGCTACTCCTTCTCCACTTGCGCGGCGGAGCCGTTGCATCCTCGACAACCTCGGTGTCTCCGACGACGAACTCACGCTCGGCGGCAGTCTGGGCGCGTCGGCGCTTCATTGTCG
>Ga0224512_10003137_pt1 | contig 14699 bp, 12 predicted proteins | sample SF_May12_sed_USG_4_FD_169103 | JGI IMG/M metagenome (GOLD analysis project Ga0224512, IMG submission 169103) | Sediment microbial communities from San Francisco Bay, California, United States - SF_May12_sed_USGS_13 | ecosystem: Environmental > Aquatic > Marine > Sediment | place: USA...
CCCCAATAGCGGCAACGATCAGTCCAAATTCGCTGTAGTTCGTCAGGTTCACGGCCGCGAGTAGCGAAGTGCGCGCCCTCAGTCTGAAGTGTGTCAACGTAGCAAAAAACAACGCCGACTTGAGAAGCGCAAACGGTGTGATGATCAGGGCAATGAAAAATAACTCTAGCGACGGTTGACCGGAGAGGCCGACCGACAGGAAGAAGCCCAGGAGGAATAAATCCTTCAGGCTCAGCATGGCCTTGGCCATTTCTTCGGCCTTAGCGTGGTTTGCGATGAGGATGCCAAAGAGGAGTGCGCCTAGGTCACCCTTCATTCCAACCAATTCGAAAATCTCAGCACCGCCTACGGCCAAGAGAAATCCGTACAGCACCAGTAGCTCCCCGTGACCGATACGCTGTAGAACTTGGTGCAGTAGCGGCTTTAGCGGGATCAGCAGAAATAATGAGAGAGCCCAAACAGAAGGCAGCGTGCCCGTTGATATGGCCAAGAACGCCACGGCGGCGATGTCCTGCATCAGCAGGATGCCGACTGCGATACGGCCGTGCAGTGACGTCATTTCGCCCCGTTCTTCCAGCACCTTGACCACGTAGACCGTGCTGGAAAAGCTCAGGGCAAAGGCGACGAGTAACGATGTCTGCAGGTCCAGGCCCGAGAAGAGCGAAGCACCGGTCAGAGCAAACGCGTAAATGGCCAGACCAAATATCCCGACGATAATCGACATATGGATGCCGGCAACCGCCCAGACTTGCGGTCGTGCTAGCGTTCGAAGGTTGAGCTTCAGGCCGATCGTGAACAGCAGCAAGGTGATGCCAAGATCGGCGAGTTTCTGGAGCAATGCGTCGCTGGTGACGCCTTGGGTGTTGAGGAGGAATCCGGCGGCGAGAAATCCTACGAGGGGCGGGAGTCTGACAAGCTGGGCTAAGAATCCCAGTAGAAAGGCCAGCGAAATCCAGGCGACATCCTCAAGTCCGATCGCTACCCACTCGTAGTCCATCATCCATCGACATCCGTAGTCACCGGACTGATGACCCCATTAGTCCTCCGACCTCATCGGCAACACGAGATCCTCGAGAAAGAACGCCGCGAGATCGTGCCGGCCGTTGATACCGGCCTTCTTATATATTGCCCGCGCCTGCTGGCGGGCCGTGGCTTCGCTGACTTGGCGCAGCCTGGCCACGTCCTTGTGGCTGAAGCCCTTGAGTAGAAACAGGGCCACGTCCTTCTCGGCCGGCGTCAAACTCCACTTCTCGAACTGCGTGTCGATCTTGCTCGCAAGCCCGGCGAGCAGGTCCTGCGCCTCGTTACGCCAGGCGATCGCATCGTGTTGGCTCTGCTCGAGATCGTGGTTGAGCTCGGCAGCGTGCGCGCGGGCGCCCCGGGCGACGGTCACGACACGCCAGACCAGCGTTGCGATCCCGATCAGCGCAACCAGGGCGATGCCGGCCTCGATCGCAAGGTGGGTAGCAGTCGTGCCCTCGCTCATATCGGCGAGGACGTCGAGCACGACCAGCACTGCAATGCCGGCGAACACGACGATCAAGGTCGGAATCAGGCGTCCTTCAAATGTCGAATGATCGTCTGACAACGTATCGGTTTACGGATGAATTACGTATTACGGAGTGCTTATCACGTTTGCAGGATTGCGGTTGATTTGCTTGATACCCAAGCTTGGACCGTAACCTCAATCAAGCATGCCTGCTATGCGCCCGTACGGCAATACATCTGCAAATAGTAATCGATCGCAAACGCTAGCAGCGTGTCGTGCGAATTCGTACGAGTCCAGTACGTATCCAAATAGTAATCGATCGCATATCGGTCCCACGTCGCACGTCTCCGGTCGATGGTTCGCCCGCGTGCGACGAAACGCATGGCTGTCTCCGATCAAACGGCTCTTCGCGTCGGCCTCGAGCTTCGGGCTCGCGGCACTCCTGTGCATGACCACGATGGCGGCGCAAGGGCAGAGCGTGCTGCCCGAGCATCTGCATGCGCCGGTCGAGGTCGATCCCGGACTCGGCTGGGACGAGCTTATCGCGGCCACGGTTGCCGCGCATCCGCGCCGCTTCGAGCTCGAGGGGCTCGAGTGGACGGCCGCGGCCTGGCAGGCGCGCGGACGGCAATGGCTCGCTGCGACACCCTATGGGACCTTCAGCTACCTCTCCGACCGTATCGGCGATGACCGCAATCAGGCCGAATACTATTCGGGCCTGACCCTGCCACTCTGGCGCCCCGGGCAGCGCGATACCGTCCAAGAGCTCGGACGCTCGAGCACTCTCGCGAGCACTGCGTCTGCGGCTGCGTTGCGCTGGGAGGTGGCGGGTCTGCTGCGTACCCTGTTGTGGGACATCGCCGCTGCGAGGAACGCCGTCGATCTTGCGGACGAAGCCCGGTCGGTTGCCGACGAGCTCGTGCGCGGCATCGAGCGCCGTTTTGCCGTCGGGGATCTCGCCGAGGCCGACGTGCTGCTCGCACGCACCACCCTTCACGAAAAATCGCTTGCGCTGATCGACAGCGAGGCTGTCCTGCTCGATGCCGAGCGCACGTTCCGCAGTCTCACCGAGCTCGATCGGCGCCCGGCGGTATTCGCGGAGGCGCTCGCGATGCACGAGGACCCGGACGAAGAAGCCGCCGAGCATGGTCCGAGCTTCGACGACAGCCATCCGCTGCTCGCACTCGCCAATGCCGAGGTCGAACGCGCCCGCGCGGCGGCCGAGTTTGCCGAGCGCAGCACGCGCGGCAACCCGCTGCTGACGATTGGGCCGCGCCGGCAGCGGGATGCGATGACCAGCTATTACAACGACAGTATGAGCGTCGGCGTCATCGTACCCTTTGGCGGTAAGCGCTATGGCGCAACGACACGTGCCGCCTCAGTCACTGCGCTGGCCGCGGCCGAGACGCGGCGCGCCCAGCTTCTGCGCCAGCTCGATCTCGATCTGCATGAGGCGGAGCACACGCTGTACGTGCTCGAGCAGTCGCTCGTCGTTGCCGAAGCACGCAACGACGATGCCGCACGGCAGTGGCGCATGGGCCGCTCGGCGTTTGCCCAGGGCGAGATCGAGCTCAGAGAGCTGCTCAGAATTCAGGACACGGCGCACAACGCGGCACGCGAGCTCGCGCGCCTCGGCATCGAGCGGCAACGCGCTATTGCAGCCGTGAATCAAGCCATCGGAGTACTACCATGACTTTCAGTTTGCCCGTCAGGATCGCACGGTTGGGTAACGGGCGCGGCGCCGCCCGCGTCATCGCACTGTGGCTCGTTGTAGCCGCTCCGGTTTGGGCTGAGGGATATGAGTTTGCGCTGGCCGATGCACAGCTTGCGCGCTTGGGGATCGCGCTCGCGTGGCCAGTCGCCGTGAGCGAGATGGAGATTGCCAGCGCACCGACGGAGGTGGTCGTGCCGCCGGCCCGTCAGGCAGTGATCAGTGCGCCGGTCAACGGCCTCGTCGCGCGCATTCTTGTGGACGCGGGCGAGACGGTCACGCGCGGTCAGGCCCTGGCTGAGCTTCAAGGCCCCGAGGTTCTGAGTTGGCAGCGCGACTATCTCGATGCGCGGCTCGAGGACGAGCTCGCGACGTCGCAGCACTCACGCGATCAGAGCCTCTACGATGAGGGCATCATCGCCGAGCGGCGACTGCAGGAGTCACGGGCTCGTGCCAGAGCGAGCCAGGCCCGACTCGATCAGGCGCAGCGCCAACTCGAGCTCGCGGGGTTCACGGGCGCAGCGCTCGCAGAGCTGGGCGAGGGTGGCTCGCTGGCCGAGCGGCTCGTGTTGCGCTCGCCGCTCGACGGCGTCGTGCTCGAGCGCTTGACGTCAGTGGGTGCGCGCGTGGGCGCGCTCGATCCGCTCATGCGCCTGGGCGATCTGAGCGAGCTGTGGCTCGAGCTGCAAGTGCGCCAAGAGCTCGCTGCCGACGTGCTACCGGGCATGCTCGTGAGTGTGCTGGTCGGGGGGCAAGAGCGGCGCAGCACGATCACGACGGTTGGACGTTTCGTCGACGATACGACTCAGTCCGTGCTCGTGCGCGCGGTGCTCGAGCAGGCCGATCACCGGCTCAAGGCGGGCCAGTATTTGAATTCACGCATCGTGGCGCCGCTGTCGTCGGGGACCGCGCTCGCGCTTCCCGCCGCCGCCGTCACCCGTCATCTGGGCAAGACCTATGTGTTTGCGCGGCGCGAGAACGCGATCGAGGTCGTGCCGGTCGAGCTGCTCGCAGACGACGGTGCGCGTGTGTATGTGGCCGCGAGAAGCCTCGATGCAAACACGCGTCTGGCTGTCGAGGGCATTAGCGTGCTCAAGTCGCTGTGGCTCGCGGAGGACTAGGGACTGGCCATGCATAAGCTCATCAGTCTCGCACTCACGCAGCGTCTGCTCGTCATGCTCGTCTCGCTGCTGCTCGCGGCGGCGGGCTTGCAGGCTTTTCTGCAGCTGCCGATCGACGCGTTTCCCGACGTCTCGCCGACGCAGGTCAAAGTGATCATCAAGGCGCCGGGCATGACGCCGGAGGAGGTCGAAACGCGGATCACGGCGCCGATCGAAGTCGAGCTCCTCGGTATTCCCGATCAGACGATGCTGCGTTCCGTCACAAAGTATGCGTTGACCGACATCACGCTCGATTTTGCCGAAGGCATCGATATCTACTGGGCCAGGCAGCAGGTTGCCGAGCGGCTGCTCAATGTCTGGGATCTTATGCCTGAAGGGATCGAAGGCGGTGTGGCACCGATGACCACGCCGCTCGGCGAGATGTTCATGTTTACGGTCGACGGCGATCTGAGTCTATCGGAGCGGCGCGCGTTGCTCGAGTGGATCATTCGCCCGGCACTGCGCACGGTACCGGGAGTCGCCGACGTGAACATGCTGGGGGGATTCACCCGCAGCTTCGAGGTCATTCCCGATCCCGTGCGCATGGCCGGGCGCGGTGTCGACGCACTCATGCTCGAACAGGCCATCACGTCCAACAACCGCAACGACGGCGCGGGCCGAATCAACGAGGGCGAGGAGACCCTGCTCGTGCGGTCCGAAGGACGCATCGAGACGCTCGACGATCTCAACCGGATCGTCGTCACCGTGCACGATGGAATCCCCGTGCGCGTGGTGGATGTGGCCGAGGCGCGGCTCGGTTCGGTCACACGTTACGGTGCCGTGACCGAGAACGGCCGGGCCGAGGCCGTGCAGGGCCTGATCCTCGGCCTGCGGGGCGCGAATGCCGGTGAGGTCGTGACCGGCGCACGCGCGAAGTTGCAGGAGATCGCCAGCGCGCTGCCGGACGGCATCGAGATCAATATCTTCTACGACCGCGGCAACCTCGTAGCGCGCGCCGTCGGCACGGTCGCAGGCGCGTTGTCGCTGGCCGTCGTTCTCGTGCTCGTGCTGCTCGTTTTGTTTCTCGGCAATCTACGCGCAGCCGTGACCGTGGCGCTCGTGTTGCCGTTGTCCGCGCTGATCACGTTTCTACTCATGGCGTTTTTCGACATGTCGGCCAACCTCATGAGCTTGGGAGGGCTGGCGATCGCGATCGGTATGCTCGTCGATGCGTCTGTCGTGGTCGTGGAGAATATCGCCACGCACCTCAATCAGGCCGCCGGTCGGCGGAGTCTGCCACGCCTGCACATGATCTACCGTGCCGTGCGCGAGGTCGCAGTGCCGGTCGCGTCCGGCACGGGCATCATCATCCTCGTGTTTCTACCGTTGCTGTCGCTCCAAGGGCTCGAGGGTAAGCTGTTCTCGCCCGTCGCGCTCACGATCAGCTTCGCGCTCGGCGGCTCGCTGCTGCTGTCGCTGACCCTGATTCCGGTCGTCGCCTCCTTTTTGATGGGCACGGCGAAGCTCGAGGAGCCCTGGCTCGCGCGCAAGCTTGCCGTCGCCTATTCACCGATGCTGGCCAGAGCCCTCGCGCACGGTAACGTCGTGATCGCCGGCGCTCTCGTGCTGATCGCGCTTGCTGCGGTGGCGTACCCGTTTATCGGCAAGACCTTTCTGCCGACCATGGACGAGGGTGACATCATCGTGCAGCTCGAGAAGCTGCCTTCGATCACGTTGGACGAGTCGGTCGACGTGGATCTGCGGGTCGAGCAGGCCATTCTCGAACGGGTGCCCGAGGTCACGCGCATCGTCGCGCGGGTTGGCTCCGACGAGATCGGCATGGACCCAATGGGGCTCAACGAGTCCGACATGTTCATGGTGCTCAGACCGCCGTCGGAGTGGCGCATGCGCACCAAAGAGGCGCTCATCGACGAGATTCGCCAGGTGCTCGATGAGTTTCCCGGAGTGGCCTATGGCTTTACGCAGCCCATCGAGATGCGCACATCCGAGATGCTGACCGGCGTGCGCGGCGACGTGGCGGTCAAGCTCTTCGGCCCGGATCTGGCCGAGCTGTCGCGCCAGGCCGATGCGATCGAGGCCGTCCTGCGCGCCGTCCCGGGAAGCGAGGACGTGTTCGTCGCGCGTAACAGCGGCGTGCAGTATCTGAACCTGAGCATCGATCAGACCGCGGCGGGCCGGCTGTCGATGCAAACCGATGATCTGCAGCGCATGCTGCGCGCGCACATCGAAGGGCTGCCGATCGGCATCGTCCAGGAAGGCGTGCGTCGCACCCCGCTACTGATCCGCGCGGGCGAGGGTCTGCGTGGCTCGGCGCAGGGTTTTACGGCGATGCCGCTCGCCCTCGATGCCGGCATCACCGTGCCCGTCAGCGCCGTTGCCGGAATCGACCGTGTCGAGGGCGTCGTCTCGGTCGCGCGCGAGCGCGGCCAGCGCTTCATCGTCATACGCTCGAACGTCGTCGGACGCGATCTGGTCGGTTTTGTCGACGAGGCGCGGCAACGCGTGACCGAGCAGGTCGATCTGCCGCCCGGGTATCTAGTCCAGTGGGGCGGGCAATTCGAGAACCAGCAACGCGCAGCTGCGCGGCTCGCACTCGTCGTGCCCGTATCGCTCGGGCTCGTGCTCCTGTTGCTGTTCTCGACCTTCGGCTCGCTGCGTCAGGCTCTGCTCGTGCTCATGAACATTCCATTCGCGTTGATCGGCGGTGTGTTTGGACTGCTCGTGACGGGCGAGTACCTGTCCGTGCCGGCTTCCGTGGGGTTCATCGCGTTGCTCGGCATTGCGGTGCTCAATGGTGTCGTGATGGTCACGTACTTTAATCAGCTGCGCGCAGTCGGCGGACTGTCGCTGCGGGAGATTGCGCAGCGCGGGGCCGAGCGACGCTTGCGGCCCGTTCTCATGACGGCGACGAGCACGGCGTTTGGTTTGCTGCCGTTGCTGCTCACGACCGGGCCCGGCTCGGAGATTCAGCGGCCGCTCGCGATCGTCGTGATCGGCGGCCTGATCACCTCGACGTTGCTGACGTTGATCCTGCTGCCCATTCTCTATGAGCGCTTCGGTTTGGCGCAGAACGAGCGCCTCGCGATGGCCGAGGCACCCGCATGAGCGAATCGTTCAGGCCCTCGGGCGTCATCGTGACGTTGAACATCGTCCCGGCGCTCGAGGAGCGCGTGGTGGATTGGCTGCTATCGCGCGATAGTGGTGGATTCACGAGCCGCGCCGCACACGGTCACAGCTCGCACCACGACTTGCTTTCGGCTGCCGAGCAGGTCAGTGGCCGCCAGCGCCGGCTCGAGTTCGAGGTCGAGCTACCAGCCGCCTCGCTGGACGGTTTCATCGCCGATCTCAGCGAAGCCTTTGCCAACGCGGACTTGTATTATACGGTCGTGCCCGTGCTCCGCTCCGGCCACCTCGGGGAATAATTGAAGGGCCTATCGAAACATCGAAAAAAACTGCTATTAATAATTTAAACATCGAATCTTTCGAGTTCTTGGGTCTGGCACAGTAATGCCTGCAGCGGTTGCGGGTCGGGTGCCGACTCGTGTGCGAGCGTGTATTGAAAGCGCGCAGCAAGAACGCTCGAGTTTCCGTTACGTCGGTGGGCCTGTGACGGCGTCTGCGGAAACCGGACGCATCATCCAGACGAACATATCTCGGGCGGCGCACTGAGGCGCCGCCCTCTAACTTGATACGGCAGCAGACTATGTCCGACCAAAGACTGACGAACGAGCCCAGCCTGCGCACGCTCATTGGTTCCATCGTGCGGATCCTGGGGCCGGAGTCGGACTTCTACTCGCTGGCGATCATCTACGGCGTCGGCATCAGTCTGTTCTCACTGGCGACGCCGATCTCCGTGCAGATGCTGATCAACACCGTCGCCAATACGGGCCTGACCCTGTCGCTCGTCGTGCTCTCGGTCACGCTGTTCGTTCTGCTGCTGTTGTCAGGCTTGCTCAACGCACTGCGCATCCACGTTATGGAGTTGTTCCAGCGGCGCTTCTATGCGCGCATGGTTTCGGAGATTGCGCTGCGCTCGATTTACGCGCTCAACCCATTCTTCCAGGACCAGCGAATGGGCGCGCTGTTCAATCGTTACTTCGATATCGTGATCGTGCAGAAAAACCTCCCGAATCTCCTGATCGGCGGCTTTACGATCGTGCTTCAGGCTGCCGTCGGTTTCGTTCTCGTGTCGCTCTACCATCCGCTGTTACTCGTGTTCAATCTCGTCCTCGTAGCGCTGATCTGGATCATCTGGCTGGCCTGGGGCAAGCGGGCGATGTTCAGCGCCGTCCAGGTGTCGCACAGGAAACACGCAGTCGCCTCATGGCTCGAAGGGCTCGGCGAGTCGAATGGCTTCTTCAAGTCCGAGCGGCATATCGTCGAGGCGCTGAACCGCACAGATGAGGTCACGGGCGAATACATTAAACAGCACGCCCGGCATTTCCGTCATCACTTTGCGCAGACGCTGAGTTTCTTGGTGCTCTATGCGCTCGCAAGCGCTGTGCTGCTCGGTCTTGGCGGCTGGCTCGTGATCCAGGGCCAGCTGTCGCTCGGCCAGCTCGTGGCGGCCGAGCTCGTGCTGTCGGTCGCGTTGTTAGGCGTCTCCCAGCTCGGTACCTACCTCGCGTATTTCTATGAGATCTGCGGGGCCATCGACGAGCTATCGCTCTTCTATGGCATCCGCCAGGAGGAGCCGACCGGCGGGATTGTCGCCCTCGGGGCGAGCGCGGATCTTCAGTTTGCGAACGTGTCTGTTGGTGAGCGGGGCGAGACCCTGCTCGATCTCGAGCTTCCCGGCGGGACTCGCGTCATGGGTGTCGTCGAGTCACACGGCTTGCAGCGCGATTTCGTCAATCTGTTGAAACGTCACACGAAGCCTAACAGCGGCTATATCTCACTCGGTGGCGTCGATGTCATGAGCGTTCAACCACATATCCTGCGCCAGCAGATCATCTATCTCGCACGGCCGACGACCGTCGACCTGACGATTCGAGAATACCTCGCTCTGAGCGGCGACAACGACTCGAATCAGCGCGATTTGGCGGTGCTCGAGACGGTTGGGCTCACGAGCGCGATCGCACGTCTCGAGCACGGTCTCGATACGCGCCTCTCGACGACGGGTTGGCCCCTGACGATTTCGGAGACCATGCAGCTCAAGCTCGCAGCCGCGATCATCGCCGAGCCGCGCGTACTCGTTTTGAATCAGCTTTACGATGTCATGCCCGAAGCAGTGTTGCGACGTGCACTCGACATGCTCCAGGCCAAGTGCGGCTGCACTGTTCTGTATTTCACGGATTGCTACCGGGATCTCGGCTTCGATACCTATTTTTATCTCGGCAGCACGCAGCAGCGGGTCTTCGACTCCGTCGAAGCCCTGTGCCGCGAGACGGATTTCGAGGTTCGCGAAGAGGGTACGGCGAGGCTCGGGCGAGCAACGCCGGCTTTGGCAGCGTCCTGATCTAGGCGGGATCATGAGCAACCTCGATTATCACAGCGAGCACTTTCGAACACTCCAGGCCGTGCGTGTGCCACGCGTGATGCGTGTCGTGAGCTGGATGCTGCTCGTGAGCTTTTTCGGCGTCGCGGCCTTCCTCGTCTTCACGCCCTGGATCCAGACCACGCAAGGAACCGGTGCGGTGACGGCCTTGAACCCGAACGACCGGGTGCAAGAGATCAACGCGCTCGTTCCCGGCCGCAAGCAGGAATGGTTCGTTCGCGACGGCAGTCACGTCGCCGTCGGCGACCCGATCGTGCGCATCGCCGACATCGACCCGAATCTCATCGAGCGTCTCGAGAACGAGCGCATTCAGGTGCTCGCCAAGCTCAGTGCGTCGGAGATTGCGGCTGAGACTGCCGAAATCGACATGAATCGCATGCAGGACCTGTTCGAGCAGGGTCTAGCGGCTCGCCGCGATTACGAGCAGGCCCGCATCCGCGTCGAGGAGCTGCGCGCCGGTGTCGCCGAAGCCCGCGCCGAGCTCAATCGGGCCGAGGTGAACTTGTCCCGGCAGTCGGTGCAGATCGTGCGTGCGCCGCGCGACGGCGTCATTCTGCGCGTCAATGCCGGCGACCAGGCGACGTTCGTGAATGCCGGCGATGTCATTGCGACCTTCGTGCCCGACAACGCCGAGCGCGCGGTCGAGCTGTTTATCGACGGTCGCGATATCGCGCTCGTTCGTCCCGGCGACAAAGTCCGGCTGCAGTTCGAGGGCTGGCCCGTCGTGCAGTTCAGCGGCTGGCCCTCGGTGGCCGTGGGCACGTTCGGTGGGATCGTCGCTGCCGTCGACCCGTCGGCGAGCACGGCGGGTCGTTTCCGCGTCCTCGTCACAGAGGATCCGGACGACCCGAATCCCTGGCCCGATCAAGGCTTCGTGCGTTTTGGATCGAACGCGCGGGGCTGGATCTTGCTGGAGACGGTCTCGGTTGGTTACGAAATCTGGCGTCAGCTGAACAACTTCCCACCCAACTTCCCGGCCGGAACGCAGCCAGGGGGCACGACCCGATGATCGAGACCATGCTACTTAGAACCTCCGGCCGCGTGCTCGCGGTGATCGTCGCGTTCAGCCTGTCAGCGGGCGCGCCGGACCGAGCCTGGGCTCAGGCGGCGCGCGTGCTGAGCGCGGCGGATGTGCTGGATTCATCGGCCGCGCACTTCCCGAGTATTCTCGAAAGTCTCGCCCAGCGCCGCGGTGCCGATGCGGCGCTGCTCGAGGCTCAGGGCGCATTCGACCTCGTCTTCGGGGCCGACGGATCGAGCCGCACGGCCGGCTTATACGACGGCAGCGTGATCGACAGCGGCATGCGCCAGAATTTCGGCCCGCTCGGCAGCAGCGCCTATGTTGGCTACCGGCTCTCGGACGGTGATTTTCCGATCTACGAGGACATCAACTATACGAACGACCGCGGCGAGCTGAAGATCGGCCTGCTGTTCTCACTACTGCGCGATCGCGACATCGACGAGCGACGCTACCGCCAGACAGACGCAACGCTCGCGATCCGCGAGGCCGACTTCGATCTCCTCCTCACGCGGATCGGCGTTCAGCAGCGCGCCTTGGCCGCCTACTGGCGCTGGGTGACGGCGGGCCGTCAGCTCGACGTCTACGATACGTTGCTGCAGATCGCCCTCGATCGGGAGACCGGGCTCGAGGAGCAGGTCCGAAGCGGTGCGCGCGCGGAGATCTTTCTCGTCGAGAATCGCCAGAACATCACGCGCCGGCAGCGCCTCGCGACGAACGCGCAACGCGAGTTCCAGGGTGCGGCCTATACCCTCTCACTCTACTACCGTGATGCCGATGGCAACCCGCTGTCGCCCGGGGCGGATCAACTGCCGCCCGCTCCACCCATCGGTGCGATCGAGCCACTCGCGGTTGGAGCTGGGTTCAGCGCTTCGGGCGGCGTGATGCAGCGACCGGAGCTACAGATCCTGCGCACGGCTATCGAGCGAGCGGGGAACCGAGTCGCGCTGGCAGAGAACTCGCTCAAGCCGCGCGTCGATCTCAATTTCGAGGTTTCGCACGGTGTCGGGTCGGTCGCCGAGGGTGGCCTATCTAGAGATTCGACCGACGCGGTCGTGCGCTTGAACTTCTCGGTGCCGCTGCAGCAGCGGTCGGCTCGGGGCAGGCTTGGGCGGGAGCGGGCCCAAATCGAAGCACTGCAGCAACAGCAGCGCTTGCAGCAGGATCTGCTCGAAGTCGAGGTTAAAGACATCCTGCTGGAGCTCAACGTGTCCGAGGACCTGCTGCGCTTGGCCGGGCAGGAAGTCGAGCAGGCCGAGACCATGCGCGATGCTGAGCAAAGTCGGTTCGAGAGCGGCGCCAGCGATTTCTTTCTCGTCAACATTCGCGAGGAAAGGGCGGCTGACGCGAGAATTCAGTATCTTGGCGCGGATCTCGAGCGCAGGATCGCACGAATCAACTTCGACTCCATGACGATGGATCTCGAGAGACTCGGCATCGGCAGTTCGACGGGCCCTTGAGTCCAGCGGTCAACGCGAGTAAGTGTCGAGGAAGATGAGAAAGCCGATGGGCTTGACCTCAACGCAGCCTCTCTCGGGCGACGGTCCTGGCTCGAGCAATCGAACACAACCGTGGGTAGTAGCGAGTATCGAAGGAACTCTCTGCGACATGGATGAGTCGTTTAAGCCGCGGGCCGAAATAACCGCGACCGTGCCGCCTCGGTCACGCGTACGACCGCCGGATGATGGAGCTTTCGCTCCGCGGAGATCGCGAAATAGGATTCATTGACACCTTCTGCGTGACCGATTAGCCGCGAGCCATACATCTGTGCGATCTCTGTCGCGATCGCGGTCGGCGCGGGGAACACGCCGAGACCGGCCTCGCCGAACGCTTTTAAGAGGGCGTTGTCCTCGAGCTCGGCGACGATGCGCGGGCTAACGCCGACTCGCTCGAACCAATCGTCGAGCGCACGCCGTGTGGCGCTTGCGGGAATCGGCAGTAGAGTCGGCGCATCGTCGAGCGACAGCGGGAAGCGCTCTTCGTAGGCGCTCGCGCTGTCCTCGTGCGCGAAGAATGCGATATCGCTCTTGCCGAGCACATGGTTATAGCACTTCACGTGCATGCCGGGCGGAATCGCATGATCGGATAGCAAGAGATCGATGCGGTGAACGGCGAGATCGCCGAGCAGCTCCTCGAAGCTACTCTCGCGCACGACTACGCGAAACGGCTCGTCCATCGCCATCGCAGGCTCGAGCACCCGGCACACGACGAGCTTCGGGATCGAGTTGACGATGCCGACGTTGAGCACGGTGCGCTTCGCGGGTTCTCCGGAGCGCACGCGATGCGCGAGCTCGGCCCCGAGCGTGAAAATCTCATCGGCGTATTCCTTGACTACTTTGCCCGTCTCGGTCAGCGCGAGGCCGCGGCCAGCGCGGGTGAAAAGCGGCTGACCGACTGCCTCCTGCAGGAGCTTGAGCTGGGAGCTCACGGTCTGTGGCGTCAGGTGCAGCGCATCGGCCGCAGCGGCGATGCTGCCCTCGCGCGCAACGGTCCAGAAGTAGTGTAAGTGGCTGTAATTCAAGTGGCGCATGACTGTAGTCCCTGTCCTCGATCGCCGCGGCCGGTCGTGCCGCGAGCGGTTTTCAAGCATCGAAAAAGATTGATATTAAACACTAAAACATCGAGTAATTCGAGTTTTTGAATCTGGCAGAGTTGAGTCTCCCGGGGTCGCGGGCTCCGGAGTCGAAACGCGGGATGACCGCTGAAGGAGGATGCTTATGGAAGTGCTGCTGAACGCTCATGGTGTTGCCTTGCCGCCGAACAGCCGCAGCGTGCTGGCTCGCCGAATCAATGTCGCTCTGGCACGGCTTGCCCAAGGTGTCCCCCGGCTGCACGTGAATTTGAAGGATGTCAATGGCCCCCGCGGCGGCCGCGACAAGGCTTGCGTGCTGCGGGCTGAGCTCGTATCGGGCGGACAGGTCGTGGTCGTGGACCGCAGCGCGAAGATGCGCCGCGCGATCAACCGCTGCCTGCGGCGAGCGCGGGTCGTGATCGCGCGCGAGTCACGCAAGCGGCGCCGTCTCGCGCGCCGTAGCGGATGACGCAGAGTTTTTTTCCAACAGGAAGAGTCAGGAGAACATCATGTATCGAACATTCATTGCATCAGCATTTTCAGTGACGTTAATGGCTGCGAGTCTCGTTCCGGGTGGCGCATTCGCCCAGGTGCGGACGGAGCTTCACGACCCGATACGCGGTGTTTCCTTCCACAGCATCGAGATCGAGGACAGCTCCGTGAACGCGCTCGACGTCATCGACGGTAGCTTCGCGGACAGTGACCGGATCGTCGTCGGGCTCAGTGCGATGAAGTTCGACGGCACCGATACGGTGGAGAGCTACGTGCTGTGGATTCGCCACGAGGGGCGCCGATGGCTAGATTTCGAGTTTCAAGCCCCCATCGACGTCACGGTCGATGGCGACAGCCTCGCGCTCCAGCAGCTCAGAGCATCGCAGCCCTTCGTCGGCGCAGCAGGCCGGTTCTTCGAGAAGATCGAGCTCGAGCTGAGCGCGGCCGATCTTCGGCGCCTGGTCGCCAGCGGCGATGCCGCGATCACACTGCGCTCGGGTAGCGGCATCGTGCGCAAGCAGCTCACGGCAGACGAGCTTGCGCACATGGAAGGTTTTGCCGAGGAGATGGAAGCGGCGCTCGTCGATGGTCTTATCAGCTGACCGCTTTACGGAGGAGCGGACATGGACCGGATATCGGCTTGCCGATATCCGGTTCTGCGCATGGTGGTCCGATTCCGCGGTATCAGCGATAGAAGAAGTTGACGAGGCTCATCGGAATCGCCGGGATGTAGGTCACGAGCATGAGTACCGCGAACAACACCGAGACGAAATAGATATTCACTCTGCTGACATCCCAG
>Ga0224512_10003138_pt1 | contig 14699 bp, 15 predicted proteins | sample SF_May12_sed_USG_4_FD_169103 | JGI IMG/M metagenome (GOLD analysis project Ga0224512, IMG submission 169103) | Sediment microbial communities from San Francisco Bay, California, United States - SF_May12_sed_USGS_13 | ecosystem: Environmental > Aquatic > Marine > Sediment | place: USA...
GGAGCGGCGGAAGGACTCTCGTCGATCATGGCATTCCATGTCGACCCGTCGCTCCGGGCAGGCGAGGTGGGGATGCGGGCCGGTCCCATAACGAGCTCCTCGGATGGATTCTCGATCGAGGTCGAAGGCCCCGGCGGACACACCGCCCGACCACATGAGACCGTCGACGTCATTCACGCGGCGGCCAAACTCGTGACGGACCTCCCCGCCTTACTCGATCGGTTGGTAGACGCTCGCCGCCCACTCACGCTCGTGTTCGGCCAGGTGCGCGGAGGGCACGCCGACAATGTCATTCCAACGTTGGTCACCCTGTCCGGCACTTGCCGGACGCTCGATCGTGAAATCTGGGAGCGGCTGCCCGTGCTCATCGAGCGCCTCGCGATCGAGATCGTCGCACCGTACGGTGCCAAGGTCACCGTCCGGTACCTGCGCGGCATCCCGCCGGTGGTCAACCACGCGGGCGTGAATGCGATTCTCGAGAATGCCCTCGTGACGGTCCTGGGAGCCCGCGCCGTGCGCGAGACGGTCGCCAGCCTGGGAGCCGAAGACTTCTCCCGGTACCTCGAGATCGTCCCGGGGGCGTTGGTCCGCCTCGGGGTTGGCATTGATGGTCACTCTACCGACCTGCATTCAGCGTTCTTCGATCTCGACGAAACCGCGATCGAAGTGGGGATCGTGGGTGGTGCCTACTCGCTCATCGAACTCCTCCGGGCCGCGGCCGAACCGGCCTGATCACTCGACCTCAAAGCCTTCCGATACCAGCGCGTGGCGAAGCGCCTCACCTTCGCCGGGCCGGACGGAAAGGGTCAACACACCACCGCCACCGTGCGGGGCGTGCCGCAGCTGGAGGTCCCGAACATCGACTGATGACTGCTCGAGCGCACGGCCGACTGCTGCGATCTCACCGGGCTTGTCCTGCAGGACCACGCCAATCCGTACGACCGCAGGCGCCAGGTCATGGCGTCGAGTACGCGCCCGATCGAGGCGGGTACGAAGCTCATCGAACGCGGCCCGGTTCGCAGCGTGTCGCAGCTCGGCTAGCTCGGCGATGAGCTGGTCGATCGCAAGATCGACGTGATGCGCGTTGGCAACGAGCACCTCTGGCCACCACCCCACATCGGATGAGGCGACGCGCGTGAGGTCCCGGAAGCTCCCCGCAGCCAGCAGTTGCGACATGGAATCCTCGGCGAAGCCCGCAAGCAGAGCCGCCGCCAGCAAGTGCGGGACATGAGAGATGCGCGCGACCGACTCATCGTGCTCGGCAGCCGTCATCTCTCTGGGAATGGCACCCATCGACGAGACGATCGCACTGAGCTTTTCGATATCGGTCCGGGCGGCACCATCTGTTGTGATCACCCACGACGCACCACGAAACAGCGAATGCGTGGCAGCCGCAGGGCCCGCATGCTCACGGCCGGCCATCGGGTGCCCACCGACGAAGCGCAGCCGGCCGCGAGCCGCATCTACGACGGGCTGTTTGACCCCGGCGACGTCGGTGACGAGTGCCGGCGTCTCGAGGTGGCGGACAGTGGCGATCGCGGCGGACAGGGGTCCGGCGAGGAAAACGACATCGGCCCCGGAGACGGCGTCCACGTCGCTCGCCGCTGCGTCATCGACAGCCGCCCGTTGGAGCGCGACGCGTAGAACCTCGCCATCCGGGTCCCATCCAACGGTGCGCCAGCCGAGCCGACGGAGTTCGAGCCCGATTGAAGCGCCAATGAGCCCGGTGCCGAGGATCGCGGCCGTTCGCATATCAGCGCAGGCTCACCTGGTCGGTGTTTGTGTGGTGCATGAACTCGTGTCCAAATCGGGGCGTGTGGCTCCGTAGCCTAGAACGCCGCCCCGAGCGGCCTGACCGAGGACGATCAGTCGACGATCTGCATCCTCCGGATACGCCAGCCACCCCCGATCAGACCGGCCTCAACCTCGTCGGCGACCCCATCAGGCCAGACCGACACGATCACGCCCGCTTCGCCGTGGGTCGCGGGGAAGACCACCTGGCACCGAGGATCTTCCATCATCTCGTCGGCGAGTTTGACGAGGTCGGCGAGCTGCGCCCGCTGGTCTGCTTCGACGAGGATGAGCTGCATCAGGGACATGGTATCGGCCTCGCCGGCGTGCATCCGATCGTGCACAGGCCGACCACTACGCTGCGGCGTCCATGGCCGTCGTCGCTGCCTTCATCTCCCCGTTGCTGTTCAGCGTTGCCGACTTCGCAGGCGGGTTCGCCACTCGCCGGACACCGGCCAGGAAGGTGGTCCTGTTCTCGCAGACGGCCGGACTGGTGACCGTGATCGCCGTCGCAGCGCTCGCCGTAGCGGAGTCCGTTTCCCCCGCGGACCACGGGTGGGGCGCGGCCGGCGGCATCCTCGGCATGATCGGGCTGCTGTTCTTCTATCAGGGAATGGCCGATAGGCGGGTGTCGGTCGTTTCTCCACTCGCCGGCCTCACCGGTGCCGGGGTGCCGATTCTGTTTGGATTGGTGACCGGAGAGCGGCCCCGTCTCATGGCCGCCATCGGCGTTCTGCTCGCCCTCCCGCCGATCCTTCTGATCAGCACGATGCCGGCCGCGTCATGGGAAGGGAGCCTGTGGCGCGGCGGTGCGATGTACGGGCTCGCGGGAGGCGCCGGTTTCGGCGGTTGCTTCGTCCTCATCTCGCGCGCCGCCTCTGGATCGGGCCTATGGCCACTCGTGAGCGCCCGCGCGACGACGGTCGGCGTCATGGGCCTGCTGCTCATCGTGACCCGGTCAATCCGGCCTCCGCCCACCGTACAGCTACCGCTCATCGTCGCAGTGGGCGTAACCGATGTCCTCGCCAACATGGCATTCCTTATCGCGACGCGCGGAACGCTGCTGGTGCTGGCCGCGGTCATCACTGCGCTCTATCCAGCGTCGACGCTGCTCCTGGCGAGAGTCGTGCTCGGCGAGCGTACGTCGCCGGTTCAACGGCTCGGGCTGTCATTCGCTGCCGCCGCGGTCGTCGCAATCGCGCTCGGCTGAACGACAGCCCGCGCGCGGCTGATCGCGACCCTGGATGGTGGCATCGACGCGTGAGCGAGACTGCGGTTTTGCGTGTCCGAGTCCATCTCGGGTGCGCTTGCATTTGTTAGCACAGTGCGTATACTCGCAAGCGTGGAAGACGCACGTGCAGCGAGTGACGGTGTCGGTAGCCCATCTGATGGGCTCCACGTCGGTTCGTTCATACGGCAGCAGCGCGAACGCTCGGCGATCTCCCTCCGCAAACTGGCGGACATCTCGGGAATCTCGAACCCGTACCTCAGCCAGATCGAGCGCGGCTTGCGCAAGCCATCTGCGGAGATACTGAAGGCCATCGCCCGGGGGTTGTCGATCTCAGCCGAGACGATGTACTCGCGAGCCGGCCTACTCGAAGAGCATGGCGACCGGCCAACCGTGATCGAGGCGATTGCCGCTGACCCGGATCTCGACGCACGTCAACGACAAGTTCTCCTGGATGTCTACCGGACCTTTCTCCGGGAGCGCCGGGAATCACAAGAGGAGACAACGTGATCGATTCATCAAAGAAGGCCTTCTATGCGGCGATTGGCGCCCCCGTCGTCGTCGCGAAGCGGGCCAGTGAGGCGTTCGATGGTATGGCGGATCGGGTCAAGGGTATGAGCGACAGCTTCACCGACGACATCCGTTCTGAGTTCGCATCGTGGACCGCCGAGGGCGAGAAGGTCATGAACCGGGTGTCGTCGCAGCCGGTGGTTGAGGATCTCACGGCGCGCATCGATCTCGACGGCCAGGTGGGCAAGCTCCGCGAGCAGCTCGACGACCTGCTCGAGAGCTGGCGCAAGAACTTCCGCCCCGGCGATGTGGCTGAGAAGATCGAGGTCGAGGCGACGCCGGCGGCAAAACCGGCCGCCAAGAAGCCGGCTCCGAAGAAGCCCGCTGCCAAGAAACCTGCCGCCAAGAAATCTGCCGCCAAGAAGCCCGCTGCCAAGAAACCTGCCGCCAAGACATCAACGGCCAGGAAGCCTGCTTCGAAGGTATCTGCCTGATCGAGCGGCACCGATATCGCACAGATCGTGGCGGGAGCGTACGCTCCCGCCACGATCTGTTTCAAACCTGGCTCAGTGCTTGACGACCGGCTCGAGTGTCTGAGCTCGGCTGATCCACCCCTCGACCATCGCTTCAGTCGGAAGGCGCCTCACGAGCCGTTTTGCATCGTTGACCTCGAGCATCTTTGCGGTCAGCGCAGCGGGATTCCGACGGCGCAACTCCTTCACCGTGTCGACTCCGGAAGCCTCGAGTAGATCCGAGTACTCGGAGCCGACGCCCTTGACCCGCATGAGATCGGCCCGGTTGACCCACCCGAGGATCTGGCTGTCCTCGAGGCCGGTTATGACTGCGATCTCTTTGCGGCCGACCCGATTGGCTCCTCGTTTGAGGAGTGCTTCCGTCGTTCGAATTCGAGCTTTCCGGAGCTTGGTTGCATTCTTGGGCCCGATGCCTTCGATGTAATCGATGGATGCCATACCCGGTCCTTTCCAACCGCCTCCCTGCAGAGCCCACCAGCCCGCAGAGACGCAGGGCCCGGAGAATGTGAGGCGAGCAAGACTAGAACATCTGGGTGGACCGTTACCACTCGCGAGTCCTTCCGCCCTTCCGACGCCGGCTATCGGCTATCACGCTGCGGGCCGTCGTTGGCGTTGACACTGGAGACTGAGGGCAGGCACGACCATCTCACCGACGATCGCCGGCCCCGCCCCCCGGGCCTCCGCCCAACCAGGCCGCAAAGCCGAGGACAGCCAGCAGCCCGCTTCGATGCACGCGCGTCCGGAGCGGACTCAGCGCGGCCGCAGCTCTTCCAGGTCGGCTGGAGTATCGATGTCTCGTGGAGCAAGTTGCTCGAACCAGACTTCATGTACCCACGCCGGATGGGCTTGGAGCAGCTTGCGCGCACCGGCATCGCCTTCGAGGCTCATGATCCGGGGCCACAGGGTGCGCGAGATCACGACCGGATTGCCCCTCATATACCGGTATTTGGGAACCACCGCCATGGCCCGGGACGAGTCGTGCTCCTCCAACAGTGCAGCGACGACGTCGGTTGGAACGCGGGGTTGATCACCGAGCGCGATGACGGCGCGCTCGATCGACGCATCTTGCATCATGGCGTCAAGCCCCACCCGAAGCGACGCTGCCATCCCCTCTTCCCACTCTGGGTTGATGACAACAGTGACGCCGCGCAAGTCGACCTCATCGAGTACTGCATCGGCGTCGTGACCCAGCACCAAGAACACGGCGTCGACCGGCCAGGCCTGCACATTGCCGAGCACATGTTGCAGTAGCGGCACGCCGCCCCAATCGGCGAGCTGCTTGCTCCGCCCCATGCGCCGGGATCCGCCGGCGGCAAGAACGAGTGCGGCAGTTTTCAGCGGCACGCGGCCATGACGGTCAGGAAATCAGACATCACCCTCATCTTCAGTTCGCTGCAGATGGATCCGCCCGCTTCTCCCTTTCAACGAGTCGCCCGAACCGGACCCGTAACGGACCTGGATCATCTCAGCGAGAATCGAAACCGCGACCTCACCCGGCAGTTCGGCGCCGATGTCAAGGCCGACCGGTCCGTGGATGCGTGCGATCTGTTCCTCGGTATAGCCAGCTGCCTCCAAGCGCTCCATCCGCTTGATGTGCGTCCTGCGCGAACCCATCGCCCCGATGTATCGAGCCGGGCTCGCGAGGACCGCCGGTAACACGGGCTCCTCAAACCGGGCATCGTGGCTGAGGATCACGACATACGTGCGCCGGTCCATCACCAACTCGTCCATGACCTCGTTGGGCCAGCCGACGATGACTGAATCGACATCGGGGAACCGCTCGCGAGTCGTGAAGACCGGGCGAGCGTCGTTCACCGTGACCCGAAAGCCGAGGTCCTTGGCGATCCGGGCGAGAGACTGCGCGATGTGGACGGCGCCGAAGATGAGCAGGTGCGGCTGCGGCGCGACCGTCTCGATATACACCTCACGCTCACCATATGTGAGCGTTCGATTCTGCTCGTTCATCATGAGGCTGTGGGCATCGGACAGCACGTCGTCGGCGATGTCGGGCGGCATCGACCCCGACACGTACCCGCGATCGACGTCGACGACCGCGCCTTGGCCCACATCGGGACCATCGATCACCACCATGCGGGCACCGAGCTGCTCCTTTTCGGAGAGCTCGGCGATCGCAGCGAGATCGGCCGGCGTCACCATTTTTCGACGAAGACCTGGATCGTCCCGCCGCACGCGAGACCGACCTCAAAGGCATCTTCGTCGGCGATCCCATACGTCACGAGCTTCGGTTGGCCTGACTGCAACACCTGCTCTGCATGGAGATACACATCATTCTCCACGCAGCCGCCGCTCACCGAGCCTTCCATGTCACCTGCCGAGGAGACCAGAAATTTCGAGCCTTCGGGCCGTGGCGCCGAGCCCTGTACCCGGACCACTGTGGCGACGGCGACGTCCTTACCCTCCGAGACCCAGCTGTCGCGAATACGCATTGCGTCAATCATTCGATCCTCACCTTCTGCCTGGAACTGACTCTAGGAGCCGTACGACTTCAGTGAGATCCGAGAGACTGGCGGACGGGAGAAAGTCGTCGATGAACGGCATCGCAGTCCGCATCCCGCGGGTCTCAGGGGCGTACCCCTCGCGCGCGGCGAGCGGGTTCAGCCACACGACCCGGTGAACACTTCGATGAAACCGAGCAATTTCCTGGCGGAGCAAACCGGGCTCACCCCGATCCCAGCCATCACTGACGATGACACCGATCGGCCCGCCGCGCGTGACGCGGCGGCTCCAGTGACGGTTGAACGTCTCCAGGGTCTCGCCGATACGCGTTCCCCCCGACCAATCGTGCACAGAGTCCGACACGAGTCGCAGCGCCGCGGCCGGATCCCGGCGCCGCAGCTCGTGCGTGACCCTCGTGAGCCGAGTCGAGAAGACGAAGGTCTCGACCCGACCCATACGCGCCGGCGCTGCGTGCGCGAAGTAGAGGATCATCTCGACGTACTTTTCCATGGAGCCGCTGACGTCGGCCAAGAGCACGAGCGGGCGTCGGCGTGGTTTGCGAGCAGAGAACGCGAGCGGGAGCAGGTCGGACTCGGGGCCGACGGCGTTGCGGAGTGTCCGACGCATGTCGGGCCGGCGGCCCGCGGCGTTCGCGAGCCACCGCCGGCTCAGTGCCTCGGCGGGCTGCCACACCATCCGCGAGATCAGCCGGCGCACATGCGCGACCTCGTCTGGCGTCAACTCGCTGAAATCCCGTTTTGCGAGCCGTTCAGCGTGCGAGGCACCGAGTTGCTCGGTGGCCTCGCCGACTTCGTCGTCCGGGAGATCGGGATCTTGACCCCCGAGGACCGGCATCTGCACCGCCACCCGCTCGGGTGGCGTGATCACCTTCGGCTGGGGCTGGCGCCAGCCCCGTCCGAAAAACACGTCGAAGGCGTCGTTGAAGACCGGGATGTCCTCGCGGCGCGTCACCGTCACCGCTCGGAACGCGTAGTACGCGTCGTCGCGGTTGGCGAGCCCGACCGAGAGGACCGCGTCCGACAGCTCGGAGCCGGTAGCCGGCGTAGTGTCGATTCCGCGAGCTCGCAGATACCGAACGAAATGAATGAGGTTGTCAGCGAACACCGACGTCGTCACGACCGGAGCGTAGCTGTCTGACACAGAGCGTCAGACAGCGAGGAGATGTGTGTGGGGCCCGCGACCACGCCGGGTGATTCTCGGCTCGCACCGGCCACATCCGGGAAGGGCGGATGTGCCCTCAGGATCCAGCGAGTTCGGGTGGTGTAGTACTCGCGTCGGACTCGTGGTTCCACTCGAAATGCCCACCATCAGTAAAGGTCCAGCCTCCACCCCACGCGAAACCCAGGGCCCTGAAGATCTCAACGATTTCGGGATGCATGTCCACCACGCCGCCGTACGGGTTCCTGGTCGGATTGATGTCGACGGCGACGCCCCAGGCGTGGCGCGACAGCGCGCCGCCCTTGTCTCCACCTCGAATCAGACGGGGATTCCAGCATCCGCCTGCGAGCTGAAAATCGGACGACGAGATCTGGCCGGCCAGCCCGGCCTCGATCACCTCGTTCATGGCAGCTTCGAGGAGCGGCACGATGGCTCGGTGGCACCGGAACGGTCCGAGGATGGGCAGATCGACATCGATGATGTTCTCGTTCCGCCACGCCCGATCCACTTGGATCTGATCTCCGCTGCCGGTTTCCCGGTAGGCAAACTCGCCAAACCGCTGCTTGACGAGGACGGTCGGGAGCGGAGAATCCGGATTCCATGGGTCGTCACTGCTGTCGACCCGCAACCTGAGCTGCGGCAGCGAACGCCACAGCTCAATGATCGCTTCGTCTCGGTGTTCGAGATCCCACAGGAGCAACGAGGACACCCGCTCGAACCCGAACGACGCCGCGTCCTCGGCCTCGAAGGCCAGCTCTGCCCAGTTGATCTGCTCGTCCGGTACTACCAGACCGACGACCCGGCGGTGCACGACGTTGTCCCACCCGATAAATTCGATCACGTCGCCCGGTCGGGCACCCCGCAGCGCCGCCGTCGCCGCACCCATGACCGCGAAGCGCCCCTTCAATGCGTTGGCCACCTGGAGTCCCGTGACGGGCTCGGCACGATCAGCATCGATCGCCATCGCCGACATCGGGATCCTGAATCCGGGAGCCGGCGCCTGGATCGTCTCATCCCCCCTGGTGATCGACACCAGCTTCAACGTGCCAGTGTGCACCGGCGTCCAGGCCGCACCCGTCCGGCCGGCGGCGTCCATCGCAGCTCCAACGACCTCCGGCTCCAGCCCGCCCGGCTGGTAAACGGTGATCGCACCGTCGGTGACATCGTGGAAGGCGGCAGCGGGGCGCGATGGGCCCCCGGCCGCGACCATGCTCAACACCACGATGGCCGCGATCCGCGTCGACCATTTCACAGCTGGGAGGACACGCATCATCGAGAGCACCACCATTTCAGCACGGCGGCGTGCCAATTCGGGGGATCTGGAAATGTCTGGGTTCAGCTGGCTGCGACGAGCTTTTCGACACCGGCCGATCGTACGCGCTCGATGTCCTCTTGGTACTTGAGAACGACGCCCAACGTGTCCTCGGCGACGCCCGGCTCGAGTCGAGAGCTACCCAGCGCCCGCAGCGCAGACGCCCAATCGAGGGTTTCTGCAATGCCCGGCGGTTTGAAGAGATCGAGCCGGCGCAGACGCTCCATCGCCGCGGCCAGCTGATCTGCGAGATGGTCGTCGATATCAGGGACCTTACGACGAACGATCGCGGCTTCGCGCTCGAACGACGGATAGTCGATCCAGTGATAGATGCAACGCCGCTTCAGGGCATCATGGATTTCGCGCGTCCGGTTGGAGGTGATGATCACGATCGGCGGATCCTCAGCTGCAATGGTTCCGATTTCGGGGATCGTGATCTGAAAGTCCGAGAGCAGCTCCAGGAGGTACGCCTCGAACTCCTCATCAGCCCGGTCGAGCTCGTCGATCAACAGGACGGGCTTCACACCGTCGCGGGACCGCTCGATCGCCTCGAGCAAGGGCCGGGCGACCAGGTACTCACGGCTCATCACATCGGCAACTGTCGAGGACGAGGCATCGTTCGCAGCCTCGAGGAGCCGGATCGCCATCATCTGACGGGCATAGTCCCATTCGTAGATCGCGTGGCCGGCATCCAGGCCCTCGTAGCATTGGAGCCGAATCAGGGGTTGATTTGAAACCGCCGACAGCACTTTGGCGATCTCCGTCTTGCCCACGCCGGCCTCGCCCTCCAGGAACAGCGGCCGCCCAAGCCTGAGGGCGAGGAAGATCGCAACCGCGAGCCCTCGATCAGCGATGTATTGCTGGCTATTGAGGGCGTCGACGACGTCGTCTACGGATGAGATGATCACGCCCGTGAGCTTAGAGCATCGGAGGAGAAGGCTCGCATCCGCGCCCGACGGAGGCATCTGCTAGCGGGTTCGCGCAGGGAAGCACGGTATCACCACGTGTCGATAAACCCAGATCGTCTGTAGCGCCGAGTACCGTCATTGACATGGATGAGCCCGCAATCCCGGAAGTGACTGCTGACGAGGCACGGACTCGGCTCGAAGCCGGTGCCTTGCTCGTAGACGTGCGGGAAGAGAAAGAATGGCAGCGGGCTCGGATACCCGGCGCAGTGTTCAAGCCGATGTCGCAGCTCAATGCCTGGTGGCAGGAGCTCCCGACCGATCGCGACGTCATCCTCCAGTGCAGAACCGGGGACCGGTCGGCTCGCATCACGGCGGCATTGACGACCCAGGCAGGGATGACCAACGTGCTCAACCTCGCCGGGGGCATCATCGCCTGGCATGAGGCTGGATTCGACGTCGAAACGTGAGGCTGCCCATGTCGGGAAGCGGGCCTCCGAGCTGCTGATCTCCGGTGGGACATGGCCGGCCCCACGGGTCGACGGTCCCGTGATGGATCGATCGCGGCCAGCCCGCCTCATCCGCAGCCAGTCCACCCGGTGTCGGAAGTCGCCCAGAGGTCACACAAAGGTGACGGGCCCCGTGAATACAGGACCCGTCAGCAGCCTCCATCATCCCGACGCAGGTGGTAGGGAACCTGCCTCGAGCTGGACGGGAGGAAGTCTAACACACGGCGGCTCCTCCCGACAGAGTTTCCCACAGCGTTCGGGTCCCCGTACGTCGGTTGCTCGGAGCACCGCCGGACTGGGGGACTGACAGTGGACGGTTCACGCGAAACCCCCGTCTTCGAAATATCGAGAGAAGTCCGCCGACCCGATTGGGTTTGGTGCGGCCTTGCTCACCCAGACGGTACTGGCGCTCGGAATCGCTCTCCCGTCCAGCCCCGGATTCTTCGGGCCCTTCGAGTCGGCACGCCGTGTCGGACTGTCCCCCCTACATCGCCAATGCAGCTGCCGGCGCCGAGGCCGCCGTCGCGTTCCACGTCCTTGTGTTCTTCATACCTGTCGTCGTGGTCGGAGCCATATCCCTGCCCCTGTCCGACATCGACCTGGCGTACATGCGGCGACCGAAACGAGTGCCGGACCCCTCGGGGTCCGGCAGCTAATCAGCAACGCGCAACCCGGATCAGCCGGCCGCCGCCAAGGCTTGTTCAACCGCCCGCCTGGTGTACACACTGGCGAGATGGGCCTTGTACTCCTCGGATCCGTACAGATCCTCGATGACCGTGACGCCTTCAGTCGCCCGCGCGGCGGCCGCGGCGATCGCCTCCGTCGATCCGTCGGATCCAACGAGCGCTTCCATAGCCCCGATGGCCAACGATGGTTTCGTGCCGACCCCGGTCACTGCGATGCGTGCATCGGAGATCGTCCCGCTCGACTGCGTGACTCGGGCGGCGACACCGGCGACTGCGTAATCAGTATGCCCACCACGGCGACCGAGCTTGTCATAGGCCGAGCCGCTTCCGGGCCCTTTCTTGGGGATGCGCAACTCGGTGAGGATCTCGGTCGGCTCCAACGCAGATGTCAACGCATCGACAAAGAAGTCCTCGGATGCGATTTCTCTGGTTCCCGACGTCGACGTTGCCACCAGGGTTGCGCCCAGCGCCAGCGCCGCGGCCGGTTGGTCAGCCGCGACGTCGGCGTGCGCGAGCGCACCGCAGGTTGTACCCCGGTTGCGCACCTGTCGATCGCCCGTCCACGCTGCCGCCGACGCCAGCGCGGCCGCGTGCTCGCGAATCAAAGGACTATGCGCCACCTCGGCGTGCCGGACCAGCGCACCGATCGCAATATCGTCTCCCCGATCTTCGATCTGGTCGAGGCCCGGCACCCGGCCGATATCAACGACGAGCTCAGGCGAGAACAGCCGCAGCTTCATGAGCGGGATCAGGCTCATGCCGCCGCTCATCACCTTTGCCATCTCGTTGCTGTGCAGCAGCGCGAGTGCCTCGTCGAGCGTAGAGGGCGCCGCGTACTCGAATTCTCTCGGATACATGTTGTCGTCCTCCTTCTACACCCGCGCGTGCTGAATCACCCGAGCTCGGACACCGCGCTCCCTGCGTCTGCTCAGCCGGCGCGAGAGGCCGCTGCGCTCAGCGCCCGACCAACAAAGACGGGAAGCATGCGCCGCCGGTATTCGGCGCTGGCGTGCATGTCGCCCATCACGTCCTGACCGAGATCGTCAGCCGCAGCTTGAGCCGCGAGCTCCACGTTCTCCGCCGTCATCGGCTTGCCGGCCATCGCTGCGCCAACCGCTCCCACCACGACTGCGTTGGCGGTGAGGCCACCGACGGCGACGGTACAGGATGTACACGTTCCATCGGCTCCCACTGCCACGTTGGCGCACGCGCCAACGACCGCATACCGAGACGCAGGGTTGAACATCTTGGCATAGGCCGAGCCCGCGTTGGCTGCCTCCGCCGGCACATCGACCGATGTCAGGAGCTCGTCGTCCCCGAGCGCGGTTTCGAACAGCCCGGTGAAGAAGTCAGCCGCCGCGATCGACCGCGAGCCGCCCGGTCCCGTGGCGTGGAAGGTCGCACCGAGTGCGGCCAACACGATCGGCAGGTCTGACGCCGGGTCGGCATGGGCGACATTGCCCCCGACCGTGCCGCGGTTACGCACTTGGGGATCGCCGATCATGCCGGCCGCTTCGCGCAGGCCCGCCGGGAGGGCGGCGTCCGCCTCCGCGGCGACCATGGCATGTGTCGTGAGCGCGCCGATCCTGAACACGTCACCGTTCCTCTCCACGCCACGCAACCCGTCGATGCGGCCGATGTCGATCAGCGTTCCGGGATCGGCGAGGCGCATCTTCATGACCGGCAGGAGCGAGTGCCCTCCGGCAAGCAGCTTGCCGGTCCCTTTGCCCATGAGGTCGACGGCTTCCTCAACGGTCGCGGCCCGTGTGTAGTCAAACGTGGGTGGGTACATCACTCACCTCCACCATTGGTCGCGGCGACAATGGCATTGTGGATCTTCTCTGCGGTCAGAGGCATGTCCAGATAACGGATCCCGAGCGGCGACAATGCGTCGAGCACAGCATTTGAGATCGTGGCCGTCGCAGCGATCGTGCCCATCTCACCGGCGCCTTTGACACCGAGCGGATTGTGCGGGGAGGGCGTTTCGATCCGATCGAGTTTGATCGATGGAAAGCCGTCAGCTCTTGGCATGGCGTAATCCATCATGGAGCCCGAGACCAGCTGCCCGTTCTCGTCGTAGACGCCGTGTTCCCACAGCGCCTGGCCGACGCCCTGGGCGATCCCGCCGACGATTTGGCCCTCGACGATCAGGGGGTTGATCACGTTGCCAACATCATCGACCGCCGCGTAGCTCTGGACGTCAACCTCTCCCGTCGCGGGATCGACTTCGACCTGGGCCACGTGGGCACTGCACGGGAACGTGAAGTTCGCCGGGTCATAGAACGAGGTTGCTTCCAATCCGGGTTCCATGCCCTCAGGCATGTTGTCCGCAGTGGTCACCGCGAACGCCAGCTCGGCAAAGGACTTCGAGCTCTCCGGTGAGCCTTTTACCGAGATAGTGCCGCTGTCCTGGTCGTACACCATGTCATCGGGCGACGCCTCGAGCAGGTGTGCTGCCAGCACTTTGAGCTTCGCCCGGAGCTTCTCGGCACTCATCACGAGTGCGCTGCCACCGATCGACGCGCTTCGGCTCCCGTAGGTGCCGACGCCATAGGGCGTCCGTTCGGTGTCGCCGTGGATGACCTCGATGTCCTCCATGGGCACGCCGAGCTCGTCTGCGACGATCTGCGCGAACGTGGTCTCGTGTCCCTGCCCATGTGAGTGGGAGCCGGTGAGTACCGCCACCTTGCCGGTGGGATGTACGCGGATCACGCCACTCTCGAAGAGGCCGATTGCCGCACCGAGCCCGACCGCCACGGCTGAAGGAGCCGGGCCGGAGGCCTCGATGCAACTGCTGAACCCGACGCCGACGAGCTTTCCGTCTCGGCGGGCATCCTTCTGGCCCTTGCGGAGGCTCTTGTAATCGGCGAGTTCCTCGATCTTGTCGAAGAGCGCCGGATAGTTGCCGCTGTCGTATTGGAGCGCGACCGGTGTCTGATACGGAAATTCCTCAGGCGGGATGAGGTTCTTGCGTCGCAGCTCGACCGGATCCATGTCCAGGTCGCGAGCAGCCAGGTCGATGATGGTCTCCAGCATGTAGCTGGCCTCAGGGCGGCCGGCGCCCCGATACGCATCGACCGGCACCGTATTGGTCATTGTGCCGTATGTCTCACCAAAGATCGCCGGGATCTTGTACAGCCCGGAGAACAGCGTGATGTAGAGCGCGGTTGGGATGAGCGGTGCGAACGTCGACAGGTACGCTCCCATGTTGGCCCAGGTCGTCACGTGCAGACCGGTCATCACGCCGTGCTTGTCCAACGCCAGGCGCGCCTTGGTCACGTGGTCGCGACCGTGGGCATCAGTCACATACGACTCTGTCCTGCTCGCCACCCACTTGGCGGGCCGGTTCACCGCTCTGGACACCCAGGGGACAATGACCTCTTCGGGGTAGTGGAATATCTTGCTCCCGAATCCACCGCCGACATCGGGCGAGATGACGCGGAGTTTGTGCTCGGGGATTCCAAGAGTGAAGGCGCCAAGCAGCAGCCGGATCGTGTGCGGATTCTGGCTCGTCGTCCAAACCGTCATCGATTCTGTGAAGGCATCCCATTCCGCCACGCAGGCCCGCGGCTCCATGGCGTTGGGAATC
>Ga0224512_10003139_pt1 | contig 14698 bp, 9 predicted proteins | sample SF_May12_sed_USG_4_FD_169103 | JGI IMG/M metagenome (GOLD analysis project Ga0224512, IMG submission 169103) | Sediment microbial communities from San Francisco Bay, California, United States - SF_May12_sed_USGS_13 | ecosystem: Environmental > Aquatic > Marine > Sediment | place: USA: California...
AATTAGTGGAAAGCGAGCCGGAGGTCGTCGATTCGATGGTGAATTGTTACAGGAGCAGTCTGCGGATCATTCGTACGCAGCCGAAAGTTCTGCGGGATGCCCTGGAGCGCTACACCGGCGTTGGGGAGCCTGATCTTGATACGGCGTGTGAACTGATCGGGTCGTGCTATACAGCGAACGGCCAATGCGAGGGACATTATCTGAACTCCGCTGTTGATTTGATGCAAAAGGCTATAGGCAATGTTGGAGAATTGCCTACCGAACCTCTTTACACGTTTCGTTAGTACCGTGCTGACAACGAAAAACGCCCTGCCGCAGTTGCGGCAGGGCGTGGTTCGTGCGGCAAACCGTTTAGTACGAATATCTTAGTTGCACAACGTACTGACGCGGCGCGCGGAACGAGATTTCGTTGCAACCGCATACCGTCCCGATATTAAAACCCTGGATACCGGCATGCTCATCGGTCAGATTACGCACGGCCAGGTTGACGTCCCAATGCTCCTCCGGGCTCGTCCAACCCAACGCGGCATTGACCAGCGTGTAACTGTCGAACTGATCCGCGTCGAAATTGCGCAGGTTGTAGAAGAACGAATCCGAGTAACTCGCATCGCCTTGTATGCTCATCATGCCGCCGAAAGCCGGCCACGCATAACGGATGAGTCCAGATGCCTGGACTTCCGGGGCGTACACCGGATCGACGTCCCGGCAGCTGACCGGACTGCTCGACGTGCAGGTTGCGGCCTCCCCGGGCACCGCGGTACGAGACGGCACATCCTGCACCTCGGCATCGAACCAGCCGAGACTCAGTAAGATGTCCAGATTGTCGATCGGGGTCGTCTGCAACTCGAGCTCGGCACCAAAGGTTTCGGCATCGGCGTTGATCACGACGCCGCCGACACCGGTGAACAGAAAGGCCTGGTAATCGGAATAATCGTAGTAGAAGAACGTACCGTTGAAGCGCGTCCGGCCATCGGCCCAGGTCGATTTAAAGCCCGTCTCGATGCTGTGCAGGGTTTCATCACCGTAAGGAATGTCAGCCGGAGCTATAGGCAATCCGCCGGCCAGCTGCGCGTTGAAGCTGCCAGCCTTGACGCCGCGATTCAGGCCCGCGTACAAGAGCCAGTCGTCATTCGGACGCCAGTCCACCTGAAGCTTTCCGGCCCAGAGCGTATCACTGGAGCTGTCGTCAAATGGCGCAAAATCAGCGGGGGAGCTTCCGACTGGTCCAATGATTATCGGCCCGGGAATCGGCGCGTCTGAGCTGGACTGATTGACCGTTCTCGAATCAGAGTTGTAATAGACGTTCTGTTCGAAGTGATAATCTTTCTCTTCCTGGACCACCCGGGCACCGACGATCAGCGTCCAGTTATCGACCAACTCCCAGTCGACCTGGCCAAACAGCGAGTAGGAATCCGTCTTTAGCTGGGCATCCACGCCCAAGTCAAAAGGTCCAGGGGGCAGGATTCCCGGCAGAGGGCCGCCGAGCGAGACGGTGCTATTGACAGGAAATTTCAGTCCGTTATCCGAGTCCGTGTCGATGTTCAGATAATAGAAACCGGCGACCCAGCTCGTTTTGTCGGTCGTGCCATTCACCCGGATTTCCTGCGTCGTGCTGTCCGCATCGACACCGGCATAGTTTGCGGATTGATTGACCGGCGCCGAATCGACATCGATAAACACCAGCTTTTCGTAATCCTTGAAATCCGTAATCGATGTCAGCGTCATGGCGTCGGACAGATCCCATTCGACGCGCAGCGCCACGCCAAAGGTCTCAGTGCTGCCCTGGTCTTCGAACGCGAAGTCGCCGGAGAACGTCCAGTCTTCGCCGTCCGGATCGTCGTAGCCAAAAAAGTCGCCGCCCGGGGTCAACTGGAACTGATTATTGACGCGTCCCTGGTCAACATTGCCATCCATCGGGGCAAGGTCATCCGGCGCGCCATCATTATTCTGATCGGCCCCACAATCCTCGCCGTTATCGACGCCGCCGGGGGCGCAGATGCTGAGTCGGCTTTCCGACGCTGGGACATCGATGACGTTCAGTAATTCGCCCTGCGACAGCCGGCCTCCGGGGTCCACGCCGGGGATCGGAGGCGTGGGATTGAGGCCGGCGAAGTCGCCGTCGTAAACGGCGATCGTCGGCTTGGACTGATACGGCCCGGTGGCCATGTCCGTATCTTCCCAGTTACCGCTCAGGGTGAAGCGCAGCGTATCTTGCGGATTGAACTGCAAGATACCGCGCAACGCGGTGGTCTCGTTATCGCCGAGATCGGCGCCGGCATCCGAACCTGGAGCATTGGCGGCGAAACCGTTGCCTCCACCGGTTACCGTGCCGGCCCCGAACCTTTCCGCCAGCGCATCATCGCCGTACACGTTTTCCAGGTACGGCTCACGATCGTTGTAAAGGAATGCGATGCGCCCTGCTACGGTGTCGGAAAACGGTCCGCCGACCGCGGCCTCCAGCTTGAAGCGATTCGCATCATTGGAAGTGTCATACTGGCCATAGGTCGCGTCGACGTAAGCTTCCGGCCCGTCAAAACTCGGCTTACGGCTGATGTACTGGACGACGCCGCCGGTCGCATTCCGGCCGAACAACGTGCTCTGCGGACCTTTCAGGACTTCGACCCGCTCGATGTCAAAAAGCGCGAAGGTCTGCGCCTGCGCGACCGGAATATAGCCTTCATCGAGATACACGGCGACTGGCGCCTCGATGATGTCATTAAAGTCGTTCTGCGTGACGCCGCGAATCGAAAATTGCGTATTCTGACCGGCGATGTTGCCGCTGATGTGAACATTGGGCACCCAGGCTGCGATGTCGAAGCTGTCATTGACATCCAGAGCTCGCATCTGGTCGCCGGTAAATGCGCTGACCGCAATACCGACGTCTTGAATGTCCTGCTCGCGCTTCTGGGCGGTGACAACCACCTCTTCGAGCACCTGCGCATTCAGTGGCGCGACGAGCGCGAGAAATAGCACTGCCACGATCATGTGGCCTGGCTGGCGGCGGATATACGAGCCGGAATTTGCCGGCAAATTCAGATAGTCCAACATTACATTTCCCCCTGTTAGATACCCAAAGTCTCAAGGCATTCGAGCGTTGCTAATCTTACAACATCTTTGCAGCTGCGTGCGCCATGAGATTATTAATGGTCCAGTTTACAAGCTCGTCGCGCGGCGAAAAGCACTCGGCAGACGGCGCAAACCGTAAAAATGATGTTGCGTCGATACAACGTCATCGATAACGCCGACGCCAGACATGCCCCCCCGGAATCGGGCAACGGCGCCTCGTGGCCGGGGTCATCGCTCAATGTTCCATGTAGATTACCTTGCCGGCGGCGCCCTGAAACTTCTCGTAACGCTGCTGTACTGGCCGATTCAATCATTGACGCGCTGGGACGGGCCACTTAACCTGAGTTTGGACCTGGTTTTCTATCGTCTGGACAAGCCTATGTCAGACAAGCCCCATCAGCGCGATCAGCACGGCGTGCGCGCCGTGCCGGCGTACTTTATTCCGGCCGGCGGCGACGCGCCGGTGAAAGAAGAGTGCCTGGTGGTCGAGGAAGCCATGCTGACCATCGACGTGCAGGATGTCGGCTGGTACACCCTGATGTGGACGCAGACGGATTCGGCCCGGGAGGTCGTAGGTTTCACCAAGGCCGAGGGTGTATTGGCGGGTACCGACGATCCCGAAGTCCTGGCACTGGCGGCGGGCTTCCTGTTTACCGAAGGACTTATTCACGACCTCGGCGATATCGCGATCATGGAAGTGTGCTCGAGTGACCCGAGCATCGTGCGCGTCGAACTGGTGGATCCCGCCGCAGCCGATCCCAAACGACGCAACATCACCATCGGCAGCTCCTGCAGCGTTTGCGGGGGCCGGGAAGCCCTGGATAATTTAGTCGCGGAACTCGAGTCGATTCAGGATACAACGCACCTGGACAGTGAGCAGTTTGCGCAGTTGATGTCGGCTATGCGTAAATTGCAGACCGTGTTCGAAACCACGGGTGGTGCGCATGCTGCCGCGGTTTTCAATCGCGACGCTGAAATTATCGCGGTGGCGGAAGATCTCGGCCGGCATAATGCCCTCGACAAGGTCATCGGCAAGTGCCTGTTAAGCGGCAAGGATCTCGCCGGCTGCGGCGTGCTGCTTTCCAGCCGGCTTAGCCTGGAGATGATCACCAAGGCGATCAGGGCCGGCTTCGAAATCGTCGCGGCAGTATCCGCGCCAACCTCCCTGGCCATCGAAATTGCCGACCGGTTTGGCGTGACCTTGTGCGGATTCGTGAGGGGTGGCCGCGCAACGATTTATTCTCACCCGCAGCGCATCAAGGAGATCGCGCGGGTCGTCAGCGTTTCCTGATACGAGTCATCGACAGTCGAAAAAAGCGCCGGCTCATTGTTGTCTCAATAAACTTGACCCACAACCGTGCCAATCGATTACGAGGGAATTAGTAGCGGCTTTTTGACTAAAAAATTCCGCTACTAATTCCCTCGTAATCCAGGTCTTCAGAGCGACGAGCTACTAACAAACCCATAACGTCGGCGTGGTATTAAAAGAGTTAGCGATCGTTTACAGGGCGCCTTCTTCCCACTTAAGCCTTTACATCAGTGTCCGGGTAAAACGTACTCCAGATAAACCAGAACACCTCGGAGGCCATTACGGCCCGCTCCAGTTGGCCCTGGGGCGTCCGCCCGTATGGATCGATTTCGGTGACTGTGATGACTTCGCCACCCACCGTGCGCTCGAACGCATCGACGAAACCATAGTCCTCGAAATAAACCAGCACGAGTGGTTTGCCATCGACTTTCGTATTGACCATGCCGCCGTTGCGCTCGATATAGTCCCGCGTGAAAGCAACCTTGGTATCACCGACACGCACACCATAGACATAAGCCTTGTTCGGCAATCGCGTGTCAAATTCGTGGATGGTCGGAAAGACCGGCGCCTCGATGGCGTGCTGCAGCCCGACCACCGAATAAACCATCCAGCGCACCAGTTTATTCCAGGGGTTATAAGCCGGGTTAAAAAAGACTTTGCCCGCAGGGTAAAGCGCCCGGTACGCCTCGAACGTCATGACCCGGGTCGGCCACTCCCGCATGCGGCTCTGCTCGCCTTCGAAACTGGCCCAGATCTGCTGTATGGGCTTGTTCGTCCGGGCATCGTAGAGCACGAGGTTATTCTGCAGCTGGGTCAGCAGTTTCAGCTCCAGCTGCTGATCGTTCAGTTCCGGCGTTACCGCCATACCCAAGTGGCTGAGGCTGCAAAATGTCAGCGCCACCTCTTCACCGCCAATGGTGTCACCGGCGACATGGGGTTGCGCCATCCAGTCGAGTGGATACGCGCGGGCATCGCCATTGATTTCCACGACGAAAACTTCATCGCTGTCTTGCACCTGAACCTGAGGAATCTTGCGGAGTTGTTCAATAGAGATGAAACGCGCGTCGTGCTGCTGAGTCCGGAACATCAGGAAGGGCGGATTGATGTAACCGGACAACGCCATGACCAGAAATGCGGCCAGGGTCCAGTTCAGGACACGTTTGGAGAACAGTTGATTTTTTCGCCCCAGAACATACCCGATCGCCATGGCCAGGACGCCGACCCAAAAAAGCTCCATGCGGATACTGTGGGTAAACATCGTGACCCATCTGGGGACCTCCACGACGAATTGGGTCAGGTCGGCCAGCACGATAAAACCGATGGCGGCAATGAGCATCGCAACAAGCAGGCAAGCGGCCACGAATTTCTTTGATGTCAGCATTCGGCCAATGTTCATTGTTGCCGGTTGTCATAAACAAAGCTGCCGGCCAGGTGGCCGGCAGCTTTGCATTGCATATCGTGAAAACAGGCTCAACCGGCTTAACGTCCGGTCTTGCGCAGGTTCTGCACGTTGAACAGCAGCGGATCGGTGTCTTCCTTGTTCATCACGCTCTTGAACTGCAGTGTCGTGCAGTGGTCGGCCTGCTCGTCGAAGAACACTGCGCAGTCTTCGACCGCGACGCCGGAGTCCCGGTTAGCCGGAAGGTGAGTTTTCGGGTCTGTCTTGCAGATCGGGAACCATTTCCACGGGTCACCCTTCTTGTCGAACACCTGGATGATCGGGATCGTCATCGTCTCGGCGTCGAAGTAGAAAACCCGCTTGCTGAGCGGATGGTTCTTGTCCTTCGGCCGCCCTTCGACAATGTAGCCCTTGCGGAGCTGCCACTTGACCAGCGGGAAGCAGTTGCCGCGGCCGCCCATCTCGATGAACTGGAAGCCGTCAGGATCCTTCTCCGGGTCTTTGGACAGCGTCGCTTCATCGCGTTTGATGAACGGCGACAGGAAGTTGGTCTCCCCCTTGTACTCCCATGTGTAATCGGAGATCCGGCCGTTGTAGCCCTCGAAATCCTCGATCATCGCGTCGGAGCCGAGGAACGCGTCGGTGATCTGGCCAACCGCCAGCCGCCGAACGCGGCGCTGGAAGCCGACATATATCCAGCCGTCGTCACGTCTCAGGTCATCTTCGTAGCGCTGGATCAGCAGCTGCGTGTTGGCCAGGTCGAAGGGCTCCAGCACGGTGCCGTAGATCGAACGGAAGATACCGCCCGGGTTGGGCTCGATACTTGGTTTGGGATCGAACACCGTGCGGTGTTGCCAGTTCAGGAAGCGCCAGTGGAAGCGAATCTGTCGCTCCGTCTTGCCGGTTTTGGCGTTGCGGAAGGTCCAGTAAAACGGCTTGATCGTCTCGCTGTCACCCGCGTTGAAACCGCGCTGGAAGTTCCACATCAGCTTCAGTCCGGCCTCCGGGTCGTTAATGTCGGGTTTCTGCGGGAACGGCCGGCCGGCGATGTAGTTGACCAGCGTACCCTCGGGGGACAGCGACACGCCGTCGGCGTGCTCACGCGTTGCCTGGACGCGGTTTTCGTGTATCGATATCGAAAACGTCGGCCTGGTCGTTATCTCGTACCAGCCATTCTTGACGTAGCGGAACAGAAATTCGTCGAAAATTTCCTCGTACTGGTCGACGTTGTCCGCGTTGATGACGACACCCGGCTCGTAGCCTTCGGCCGTCGGGGTCGAGTTGGCGTACGGATTGAACGAGTTTTGGATGACGTCTTCTGATATCTCGGCGCCGGCAACCGTAGCTGCCAGTCCCGCGATAGTGCCTATGAATAACTTTTTCATGTTCGAATCCTCTGTCAGAACTGGTAGCGAAGGGTTAGCTGAAATTCATCCTCGTTATGCGCGGCGCCGATCGGCCCAGCCCGGAAGCGGCCGAGGGGCTCGAATCCCTGCAGGCCCACGCTGCTATAAGAATCGAAGCAGCGCGCATCCGGCGGAACGGTCGCCGGCGGCAACAGGGCCGGGTTGCAGGTGAACGGCGGAAAGACGTTAGCCGTGCGGTTGTCGTCTGCCTTCCACTCATCGGCGTCGTCCGACCACTTCAGGTTGAAGGCGACACGCCAGACCCAGTTGTTGCTCGGCTTGTACTCGAGCGAAATCCCGGCGACGCCGGCCTTGGCCTCCGTGTCGTAGGCCGTGAGCAGTTGCGGCGTCAGCCGGTCGTTCATGTAGTTGCCCTGGAACAGCAGGGTCAGCAGGATATTGTCTTCCCAATCCTGTACGCCGACCGGGGCGATGGTCTGGAGCGGCGGCTGTCCGGGTGCCTGGACAACATTCACGTTCGCCGATTCATAATCCAGCAGGCGCTGGTAAAAGATCTGCGCGGAAATCAGGAAGGAGCGCGTCCGGTTCAGCCAGGGGATGAACGTCGGGCGGTCGAAGCCGAAGACCCCGCGAAAGACATCTGATTCAGAGTACAGTTCCTCGCGCAACGTGTTCGCGAATTCCTCATCCTGCGTGTACGACATCTCGACACGGAAGGAGGTCTTCGCCCACTCCGAGTACCAGTCGGCCGATCCGCCGTACATCATCAGGCGCGGGAACTCGACATCGAACGCGATGTTGTACGGGTAGAACCCGATCGGGTTGGGTGCCGGCGGCTGCCCTGGTTGGCACGGCAGGCCGGTCTGGCAGACGAACGGGTTGACGGCATTGTCGACGACGCCGCGCAGTGACGGGAACTGCGAATAGTAGTACAGGGCGTTCAGCGAGAAGCCGACACCCTTGAAGACGCCTTCCACGCGGGCGCCGATATCATCGCCGCTGGGCAGGTTGACGTCGCGGATGCCGATTGAGTTGGCCGGGAAATCGACGACCACCCCGGTAGCCGGGAAGTTGCCGACCGTGCAGCCGTTCTGCCAGCAGTTGCCCAAAGCGCGGAACAGGTTGCCGGCGCCGAGGATTGCATAGGGCTCACCGCCCTGGCCGAGAGTGTGCGGCCGTGCATCTTCGAATTTCCACAGCGCCTGGATGTTCATGTCTTCGAACCAGCCGGTCGCGCCGAAGCGGTACTCGAGATTCAGAATCCCCTGCGGGATGCGCTGATCTTCGAATTCCGTGTACAGATTCTGTATCGAGAAATCCATTGGGTTCACGACGTCCAGCACCCGGAACAGGTCGGTGCGGCCCCAGACGACCTGCTGGCGCCCGAGGCGCATCGCGAGTTCGTGTTTGCCCTGGTTCAGCGGGACCGCCATGTCCAGGTAAAGCTCGCGGATGAAGTCCAGGTCATCATTGAATTCCCGGAAGCGCAACTCGTCGAGGTCCTTGTCCATATAGTCCTTCAGGCAGCCACGTGAGTCGACGTCGCACGGGCGGACCGGCGTCGCGAGAATGATGCCGCCGTCCTGGTAGTTGTAGACGTCGCCCGCCGCCCTCCTGAGCCCGTCGTTCGGGTTGTTCGGCGAGTTGATCGTGCCGCCGGTCCCGGGCAGCGGGATCGCTCCATTTGCGGGCGTAAAATCCGGTCCGAAGACGCCGGCGTAGTCCGGATTCGTCGTCGGATCGAATGGTGAAGCGCCTCCGTTGATGAAGGCGAACAGCGCCGGGTTGCCGGGCGCCTCGTACGCTATCGACCCGCCGGCCTTTTTACCCCATTCATCATCGTTGATGTCGTAGGCTGAGTCGTAACTGGCGCGGAACGTACCGTGCAATGACACCTCCGAGAAGAAGCCGCGCGGCTTCCAGGCCTTGTTGAATTCCAGCTGGCCGGTGATCGCACCCTTGGTCAGGTCGACATCCTTGCGCGTGAATGCTTCCGCCTGGACGAATCCGCGGGCCGTAAGCGAACCATCCCCGGAGGTATATTCGGCGTACGCCGGCGACAGCCATGCGGCCAGCAGCAGTGCGCCGGTCAGTGTTCTCAGAAATAGGTTCGAAAACCTCGGTTGTGGTGTTTTCATCTGTCTTCTCCCTGTCCCTAGTGCTTATTCAACTGCTCGTTAGTCCAGTGTCATGATGTGTTATGCGGGCAACTCGTGTTGCGCGGCGGCAATCCGGTCTGATACCTGTTTGGCCTGCATGATGAACGCCGGTCGAAACCGGAGTATCCAGGCAGGGACCAGGAACATCGCCGCGAGCGCATTCAGGATCAGCATGACGATCAAAAGCAACGCCGCATCCGCCTGGAAGCGCAGGTCGGAAATGAATACCCACATGATGACGCCGCCGATCAGTGTGAACGCCGTGAAGCCGATCGCCACGCCGGTCGTGCCGATGGCCTCCGTGACCGCGGCAGTCAGGTCGCCCAGCCGTTCCATCTCGGCGCGAATGCGGTCCATAATGTAGATCGAGTAGTCGATACCGACGCCGATGCCCACGGCGATAATCGGCACCGTATTAACATTGATGCCGATGCCGGTGATGCCCATGTAGGCATACGTCAGAGTCGTCGCGAAAGACATTGCCAGCATCATCAACCACCCGGCGTGCAGCGACCAGTAAAAGGCCGTCACGAAAATCAGGATCAGCACCAGCACCAGCGGGATAACGATCAGGTTCGTTTCATAGGCGGCTTCATTGATCGCCGCCGTGACGCCGATTAGCCCACCGGCAAGCCTGACCTCGAGACCGTCGACTTGTGCGGCAGCCGATGCCTTCCAGTCTTTGACCATATGAATGGCCCGCCGAATCGTCTCGCCGCGATGATCCTTGTAATAGAACACGAGGTTGGCGAGACGTTCGTCCGGGTCGATGTATTCGAGCAATGCGCCCGGCACCGGGCTCGACATCATGTACATGAACATCAGGCCGCCGGCAACGCGCGGATCCGCGGGGAGCACCATCCAGCGCGGGTCGTCGTAATGCGTGATGCGGTTAACCGCCATGATCAGGTCCGGGATTCCCCTGGCGCCGCCCATCTCCGGGTCGGTGAGCATGTGGGCTTCCAGGCTGCCCAACGCCTGCAGCACGTCCTGGCGTTTCATGCCGGCGTTTTCCTCGGTCTGCGCGACGATGTACAGCTCCTCGGAACCCGGGAAGGCCCGATTGATCGCCGTCGAGGACACGTTGTAGTCATGGTCCGGGTACAGCAGCGGCGTGCCCGGCTCGGCTTCGCCGATCTGTACCCAGGACGCGAAATAGCCGCCGACGATGTACGACAGCACCGCGATGCCGAGGACTGCCGTAACGCCCGCCTTGCTGGTTACGATGCCGGCAATCTTCGGGAAGATTTTGCGCAGGACACTGTACTTGACATAGTTACTCGGAGGTTGCGGCAATATATCCAGCATGACCGGGACCGCGATCAGCACGGTAAAGATGACCGCCAGGGCCCACAGCGACGCGTAGACGGCCAGTTTGTCATTGATCGGTACGGAGCCCAGCGAGATCAGCAGCAGGCCGATAGCGTCGGAAAGTACGCCCAGCGACCCTGGCCGGAACAGGCTCTGGAACGCGACGCGCGCCGCCCTGGTCGTGTCTGTCAGCCTGGCGCGCTCATGGTAGAAGCGTTCGACCAGCTGGATCCCGTGCGACATCGCGCGCGCCGAGATCAGGAACGGGATCACCAGCATCAGCGGGTCGAGGTTGTAGCCGAGCAACGCGAGCGTGCCAAGGCCCCAGATACTGGTCAGCACGATACCGATCATCGGCAGCAGGATGCCGTAGAGGCGACGGAAGTAGAGCGTCAACAGGACGAGCATGATCAGGATCGTGTACAGGAAGATCTGTACGACCTGGTCGACGTAGGTCGACACCCAGCCGACCAGTACCGGGTTGCCGGTCGCGTGAATCCGGACGCCCGGTGCCGCCTCGACCTTGCGCAGATCGCGCAGTTGCAGGAAGACCTTCTCGTAGTCCAATTGGCCCTCGTTCAGCGTGCCGCGGATCAGCGCCGAGCGGAGGTCCGGTGAAACGAGCAGGCCGTATACGCGCGGATTTGCGATGACGTCAGCCTGCATTTGTTCGAGTTCTGCGGCAGTAAAGTGTTCGACCGAAGGGTCGAAGTGCGGCACTGACTCAACATTGCCCTCCGGACTCAACCACACCTTGCGCGTGGTTCTGTGCGTCAGGCTGGTGACGAGGTTGTGATTGATACCGTAAAGCGAGTCGACTCCCTGCGTCAGCCGGTGAATACGCTGCAGGGTTTCGTTCGTGAAGAGCGTGCCCGCGTCGATCTCGACCGACAGGATAATATTGTTGGCGCCACCGAAGACATCGCGGATCTCATTGTGCAACTGGATGTAAGGGTGTTCCTGCGGCAGCAGGTCGGCAAAATCCGACGCGATCCGGACGCCCGGAATCTGGTAGGCGAAGAACACCGTGATCGCGGCGATGACTCCCAGTGTCGCCCACGGTGCTGCGAAGATGACTCGATCGATCTTGTGCAGTTGTACCGTGAACTTGTTCATGCATCCGCCATCAAGACTCGATCACGAATAGTGCCCCAGCGCCGCCGACGGCCAGGAGTCGATGGTCGTCCAGAGGCAGGACACCGCGCAAGTAGAAGCGGATGGGTTTACCGTGGTCGACCCGCGTCCAGTCGCCGGTCGGGCCAGATGTGAGCACGGTGCCGAAGCCGCCGACCGTAAAGAGCCCCGCTCCATTGGCCGTGATGCCATAGAGTGGGGCGGTCGTGCCGGTTGACTCCCGAGACCACGATTGCCCACCGTCGACGGTTGTCCAGATCATGCCGTTCAGGCCGACGATCCACCCGGTCCGTACATCACGAAAGTAAGCGTCCTGCGGATAGAACTCATCGGGCAGCGGCGGCAGGTTCTCCCAGGTTTCGCCACCATCGGTGGTTCGCACGACCACACCAAACTCGCCGGTTAGAAAAGCATTGTCCTGATCAACGAACTGCACCGTCGTGAAATGCAAATCTTCATCCATGCTGGTGGACGTCCACGTTTCACCCAGGTCATCGCTGCGCAGAATCGAGCTGAAACTGCCCACCACCCAGACCCGGCCGCGCGGATCGCAGGCCACGGCCTGCGGCACTTCCGCAGAATCGATGGCCACAGCACGCCAGGTTTCCGCCGTTGCATCGCCGATATGCAGCTGATTTTCAAACGCGAGTGCGACAAACTGGCCGTCAGGACAAACAGTCAGGTCGAGCATGAAAGGCTGATTTTCGAGTACCCGGCGTTGCCAGGTTTCGCCCTGATCACGGGAAGTAATCAGGACGCCACCATTGCCGACCACCACGATGGCATTGCTGTTACCGGCAGCGGCCTGGAATAAGTCGGATCGCTGCGTAATCTTCGAGCGCTGTTGTTTGACATGATCAAGTACCAGAGGGGCCTCACAGGCATAAAGACCCACTACGGCTAACACCGTGATCAAACGCGGAACAACGCCGCGAAATCCCATCACGCCCCCCCTTTTTTCTTATCGTGTCGGCCGCGGCCCTTTGGACTGCGACCGGAAAGGTCACTGAAACTTACTGCATCAATCAGTTACTGTACCGTGACTCGCCTCCCCAAATTCATTTCTTCAATTCTATGTGCCACGTACCCCTATAGGGGTCAATAGTGGTTTAACGCAAACGGTCAAAAATGCCATGCCGGGTGCCGAAAATGTAAAGAACCTGTCTCATGCGCCGACTTCAGTGCCATATTGCCTGAAATGTCCGGGAAAGCCGCGAAAAACTTTCCAAATTGTGGGCCGGCAAAAAATAGTCCAGATGGGGCAAGGCCGTGCGCATGCCCCGGGTCAGGGGCTCATACTTTGGATTGCCGAGCAATGGGTTGAGCCAGACAATCCGGTGCGCGCGCTGGCGCAGATGTTCGAACTCAGCGCTCATCAGACTCGCGTCACCGCGATCCCAGCCATCACTGAGAATCAGCACCACCGAATCCGTGTGCAGAAGTTGCCGCGCATAAAGGTCGTTGAAATCCCGCAGGCAGCCGCCGATGTCCGTCCCACCGCCCCAGTCCCCTGCCCGCCTCGCCACCTGGCGAAGCGATTCACTGACCGTCCCGGTTTGGAGTAAATCGGTAATGACCGTCATGCGGGTGGAAAAAACCGCAACCTCGGTTTTCGGCAGTGCCCTGCGGAGTGCGAAAATAAACTCAAGCAGAAACCGCGCGTAACGCTCCATCGAGCCGGAGACGTCGCACAACAGCAGCAGCCGCAGTTTGCGGATTTTGCGGCGCCGATACACCAGTTCCGTGGCGTCCAGGCCCTGTGTTGCGGTCCGGCGCAACATGCGACGAAAATCCAGCAACCGTCCGCGACGACTGCTGGTACGGCGACGACTGCGGAAGCTTGCAAATGCAGAAACGAAGTCCTGCAACAGCTGCCGGGCGCGTTCGATTTCTTCTTCGGAGAGCGAAGCGAAATCCTTAAGCGCAATAATTTCATCGGGACTGTAGCCACCCGGCAGCTCTTTACCCTCCCCCGTTTCATCGCCAAGGCTTTCCAGCGCAGGTGTGGGCCGAGTTTCCGGGCCGCTGACATCGCTGTCACCTGCGGCCCGGTGTCCCGGTCGCGGTCTGCGCTGCCGGTACCAGTATTCCCGGAAAACCTCATCGAAGCGGGCCAGATCCTCACGCCGGTGCACCAGCGTGACCCGAGCTGCGGCGTGCACGTCCCGGGCTGCACCCATGTCGATACGCGTCAGACCGCGACACAGATCGATGGCGCCGGCAGGATCCGTTACGACGCCTGCGGAGCGCAGCGCCTGCACAAATTCCAGCACGTTAAACAGCAGGCTGCGGGGAGTCTCGTTCATAACTGCCGGCGAATCTCCAGTGCCGATCGGCGTGTCAGCGCGTCATGGGCGCGGCAGCAAATGCCTCTGCCTGTCTGGCCTCGTCGGCCAGCTTGCTCAGATCCGAGGCCCGCAACCGGTCCATGTCGCCCTTGTACTTGAGGATACAACCCAAAGTGGCGTCTATCGTTTCGGCATCCAGTCCGGTTGCGCCCAGGGCCAGCAATGCCTGCGCCCAGTCGATCGTCTCGGCGATCCCGGGTCGTTTATACAGATCTTCAGCGCGGATGCGCCCCATGAAATGCGCAAGCTGCGCAGCCAGGATCGTGTCGATACCCGCAACCCGGGCGCGAACGATTTCCGCTTCCTTATCCACATCCGGATAATCGATCCAGTGATAAAGGCAGCGGCGCTTAAGGGCGTCGTGCAACTCCCGGGTTCGATTGGACGTCAGCACCACCGTCGGAATCTGCCGGGCCTTCAGGGTCCCGATTTCCGGCACGGTAATCTGAAAATCGGACAGGATTTCCAGAAGAAACGCTTCGAACTCCTCATCGGAGCGATCCACTTCGTCGATGAGCAATACCGGGGCCGTGGGCCCTTCCGCCTGGATGGCCCGCAGCAGGGGGCGCTTCAGCAGGAACTCTTCGCTGAAGATATCGGCGCCG
>Ga0224512_10003140_pt1 | contig 14693 bp, 15 predicted proteins | sample SF_May12_sed_USG_4_FD_169103 | JGI IMG/M metagenome (GOLD analysis project Ga0224512, IMG submission 169103) | Sediment microbial communities from San Francisco Bay, California, United States - SF_May12_sed_USGS_13 | ecosystem: Environmental > Aquatic > Marine > Sediment | place: USA...
ATTTCGAGGTGAAAGGGACCTCTTCGGTGATCAGAACCGTTCCGTCGGCCTGGAGTGTCGTAGGTGTCGGCGCCGGCGTCGAGGTGCTGGTCGTCGAAGTGGTGGTGGGCGCGGTGGTGGTGGTGGACGCGGTGGTCGGCGCGACTGAGGTGGTGGTGGTTGGCGCAGTGGTAGTTGTACCGGCAACTGCCTCGTCGGCGTTGGTGTGCTGGGCGCAGGAAGCCAGGATCAGCGCCAGTGCCGTCGCGAGGGGTAGGACCCGGGTTCTTCTCACCGGCCGAGTGTACGGTCGGCTTGGGGGTAGCTCCGCTACACGAAATCGACTGGATATTCCCCGAGTTCAGCGGCGGCGGCACGATCCACGAGCCAGGTGACCTCGGCGGACCCTTCCATGACCAGGCGGGCCGGCGGCGCCGGTTGCTCGCTCCCTAGGAGGATGCGGGCCAGGGGCCTCGCCTTGTTGCTGCCCGAGGCGAGGAAGATGATGTTCCGGGCCGCGTGCAGAAGGGGCAGCGTGGCTGTCAGTCGCCAGGTTTCTTGCTCGGGAACCCAGTTGGCGACAAACCAGCGGTCGTCCACGTCGAGAGCGGCTGTTCCCGGAAACAACGAGGCGGTGTGGCCGTCCTCCCCGATCCCGAGCAGCACCATGTCGGAGCTGGGAATTCCGTCCACGGTGGGGAGCACCTCGAGGAGGGTCTGTTCGTAGCGGGCGGCTGCCTCCTGGGGGTCCAGGTCGGGCCCCCAGGGAACGGAATAGCTATGGGCGGGCACTTTGTCGAGCAACGCGTCGCGGGCCATCCGCAGGTTGTTGTCGGTGTGTTCGGGAGGCACCCACCGTTCATCGGCGATCCAGGCATGGACGGAGGCCCAGTTCACGTCCTCCTCGAGGAGACGCGTGTAGGTAGTGCGCGGAGTGCTTCCACCGGCCAGGCCGAGCGTGGCTCGCATAGAGGATTCGCTCAGCAAATGGGCGATGGTGGCAGCGGCGATGTCGGCGATGCCGTCGGGGCCGTCGAGCACTCGAACTCTCATTGCGGCAAAGCCTAAACGCCTGCCTCACCTTCGTCGGAGCGGAACGAGCCGCGACCAGGCGCGGGACATCGATTGGCCAGACGATTCGTCGGCGGAACGGCCGAATTCGGCGATCACAGTTTTGTACAACAGCTCATGAGCGTCGAACGTTGCGGTCTCCCCATGTGTCCGGATTGCTTCGAGGCTGCCTCGGCTCAATGCCGCGGCCCGATCGGGGTCAGAGAAGATCTGGAGAGCGGCGGCGGCGATGGCTTTAGGGTCGTCGGGGGGCACCAGGAAGCCGTTGACGCCATCGGTCACTAGCTCGGGCAGGGCTGCCGCGTCGACGGCGATGATGGGGAGGGCGGTGGCGGCCGCTTGCAGCGTAGGGATGCTTTGAACCTCGCACTCCGAGGCAATCGCGAAAAGGTCGCTAGCCCGATATATCGATGGCAGGTCTTCTTCGGGCACGTACCCGAGGAAATGGACTTGGTGGGTCAGACCGAGGTCTTCGGTCATTTCCTTCAGGCGTGGTTCGTCGTCGCCGGTGCCGACCAGAACGAGATGCACGTCTGTTTGCCGGATATGGAGCATGGAGCGGATGAGGACATCGACCCTCTTGTCCTTGGCGAGTCGGCTGACGAAAAGAATGCGCCGATCCTGGGGCAGCCCGTATCTCGTTTCGATCGCGTTGACTCCGACGCGGCCCGGTCGATAACGGTCGAGGTCGACTCCGTTGGAAACAACGGTTGAAGGTACTGCCAGTCCCCGGTTGAGGAAGGCGGCGGCCTGCGTCTTGGACGGGAACACCGCATGATCGAACTGATTTAGCAGCCTGATGGCGTACTCCCAGACGATGCCCTCGGTCAGCACATCCAACCGGCCGTCCCATCCGACGTACTGAGAGACGAACCGCGGAAGATAGTGGCAGGTCGCCACCATCGGAACTTCGTGATCCAGGCCAAGGCGCAGAAGCTGCAGGCTCAGAAGAGCCGTCTCGTGGCTGTGCACGATATCTGGTTCCGCTTCACCTACGATCTGTCGCAACTCCGCCTGCGAAACGACGGGTAGAGCTCCGTCACTCCAGAACGGGTTCGAGCGGGATTCCAGCCGAACGACCCGGACCCCCTCGTCATCCTCGACGTAGGCCGTACCGTGCTCGGACGCAGCGATGACTGTGACCGAATGGCCCCTCTCGACCATCGCCCTTGCCAGTTTCTGAGCGACGAGTGTGACACCACTTAACGTGGGCGGATAACCATGGCTAACGAGGAGAATGCGCATAAAGGGAGCCTCCTATGGAATGGATTCTCGTTCCGGAGCCGTCCGCGGCGCCAATCGCCAGTAGAAGCCCAAGCTGGCGAGGTAGGGGACGAGGTAGAAGACACCCCGAAATAGCAACGCCGCCAGGACTGCCTCTTCGAAACCTACTCCGAGGAGGGCGAAGACGCCTGCCATCGACCCGTCTTGCACGCCGATTCCGGCCGGCAGAGCAGACAGCACACCCGCCATGATGCCGATAACAAATCCCGTGAACAGCACTCCGGGCGCGAGCGGGGATCCCAGGGCTTCGAAACAGTATCCCAGGGCCAAGGCACTCCCAAACCAGTCCACGATGACCAGAACCCCGATCAAGATGGCGGACCGCGGCTGCTGGCGCATCCCGCTGATACCGCGAGCCATCGCCGCATCGAAGTCCGTCAGCACTCGGCTCAGGTCTCTGTGGAGGAGGCGTTTCACTAGCCTGCCGATGCCGTCGAGCACCGTCCGGCGGGCGTCAGATCGAAAGACGAGTAGCGATGCGGCGACGAAGACCACGATCAGCACACTGGTCACCACACCGAAGGCAATTGACGCCGTGCTGCTGAGCGCGGCATTTGAGAGCACGTAGAGGAAACCCATTGGAAGAATGGCCTGCATCGCCAGACTGGTCAGGTAGAAATGCAGGATCGATGCGGCCATCACGTCGTTGAGCGGAACTCGCTCCCGTTGCATCAGGGCAAAGCGAACTCCGTATCCAGCCACTCCACCGCTTTGCACGAGATGATTGAGAACCGCGGACACGTAGCCGATTCCCGCCAATCGATGGCGCCGGATCGGGATACCCATTAACAGGCCCACTTCCGCGAAGCTGTAACTGACGGTTGCGTAGGATATGGCCGTCATGGCCAACGCGGGCATGAGAAGAACCCAGTTCGATTGATCGATGACCTCCAGAATGGCTTCCCAATCTGCGATGATCAGCAGGCCGCCGAGAAGAACAACAGTGGCAACCAGGAACACCAGCACGCGGCGGCGGGTGGTCAATCGTGTACCCATCGTCCACTCCTCGGCGGTTCCTATCAATAGGCTAGGCATCTCGTGCTGGGAGGGTTCGATGACCCGTGATGTGACCATCGAGTGGCGGCCCGGGCAGAAGGTGACCGGCCGGCTGTCCGAACTCGGCGAAGTGCAGCTCCCGACCATGCTGCTTGCTCACGGCGCCGGTGCCGGCCAGGATCACCCCGGGGTGGCGGGGCTGCGCGAACGCCTGGCCGCAAAGGGGGTCCGCGTCCTCACGTTCAACTACCCCTATATGGAAGAGGGGAAACGACGTCCCGATTCCCAAGCAACGCTGCTGGATTGCCACCGAGCAGCTCTCGATTATCTCCGGGCGGAGGTCGGCGCCGAGGTGATCCTCGCCGGGCGGTCGATGGGTGGGCGGATGGGAACATATCTGGCAGCCGGGGGCGAACCCGTTCGGGGCCTGGTCCTCTACGCCTATCCGTTGCACCCGGCGGGGAAGCCGGATCGGCTTCGCATCGGTCACCTAGCGGACATCATCGCTCCAATGTTGTTTTTTTCCGGAACGAGGGACTCCTTGGCCCGGGTGGAACTCATCGATGAGCATCTCCGTTCGCTGCACCCTGCCACCATCGAGCTCATCGATGACGCAGATCACTCGTTCCGGGTCCCCAAGCGCACCGGCCGCACGTTTGAGGAGGTACTCGACTGGATCGCGGCACGGACCGTCGATTGGATGGAGGGGTTGGAGTAGTCAGTCGTCAGCTATCAGCCGTCCAGCTGCCAGCATCAAGCAACTCGTCCAGTCCGGCACGCTGCGCTCGTCAGGAGGGAGCGAACGACGTCCTATTCTTCCGCTTCGAGGGCCTTGACCTTGTCGAGGCGTCGAACGTGGCGTTCCTCGCCGGTGAAACGGGCCAGCAAGAAGGCCGTCGCTACTTCCTCGGCGAGCGCCGGTCCAATGACCCGGCTACCGACCACCATGACATTGGCGTCGTCGTGCTCGACTGATTGGTGGGCCGTGTAGGTGTCATGGGCGAGCGCCGCCCGGACGCCCTTGATCTTGTTGGCGGCGATCGCCGCTCCCGCTCCCGACCCGCACACCAGCACGCCCCGATCGGCTCGGCCGTCCCGCACCGCTCGCCCGACCGCCGCTGCGTAGTCGGGGTAATCGACCGGCAACTCGGAATGAGTCCCCATGTCGAGAACGGCGTAGCCCTGCTCCGCCAGCAGTTTCGCCAAGTCTTCCTTGAGCTGGAATCCAGCGTGGTCGGCTCCGACGGCGACTCGCACGTCCTCTCCTCGGTGTGGTCCGGCAGGCCAAAGCGTAGCCGCCGCCTCCCGCACCTCATTAGTGCAGGCTGGGCCGGTGACCGGGAATGGGCCGTGCCAACCGTACAATCCGTCCTATGGAAGAGATCGCCGTCACCGGCGGCACCGCTCTGAACGGATCTGTCACCGTGCTGGGCGCCAAGAATGCCGTCCTCAAGCAGATGGTGGCCATGTTGCTGGCCTCGGGGACCCACCGGTTGGACAACGTCCCAGGAATTCTCGATGTTGCCCTCATGGGGCGCGTCCTCGAACACATTGGCGCGACCTGTTCATTCGACGGAAACGCGCTTACCGTCGAGGTACCCGAGCAGTTGCGGCCGGAGGCACCACTAGATCTGGTCCGACAAATGCGCGCCTCGATTGTTGTACTGGGGCCCTTGCTGGCGCGCGGCGGCGTTGCCAGCGTGGCGTTCCCCGGCGGCGACGATCTGGGGGCCCGGCCCATCGACATGCACATCGACGGACTCCGCAGATTGGGCGCCGAATTCGAACTAGAGCACGGAGTGCTCATGGCCAGGGCTCCCGGCGGTCTGGTGGGAACCGAGATCGGCCTCGAGTTCCCGAGTGTTGGGGCAACCGAGAACGTCTTGCTGGGCGCCGTCTTGGCGACCGGCGAAACCACCGTCCACAACGCGGCCCGCGAGCCGGAAATCGAGGACCTGGCGGGTTTCTTGGTCAAGATGGGCGCCCGGATACAGGGCGCCGGCACGTCGATCATCAAAGTGGAAGGCGTCGAGAGCCTTCAGCCGGTTTCCTACGACGTTTTGCCCGACCGGCTCGAAGCAGGAACCTACGCAGTCGCGGCCGCGATCACCGGCGGAGAGGTTCGCGTCGGGCGCTGTGTCCCGGACCACCTGCGGATGGAGCTGAGGAAGCTGACCGAAGCGGGTTGCACCATCGAACGGGGCGACGACTGGTTCACAGTGGCAGGGCCCGATCGGCCGCGTCCGGTGGATTTCGCCACCCTGCCCTTCCCGGGTTTCCACACGGACTTGCAACCGCAGATGGTGGCGCTGCTCAGCGTCGCTTCCGGCACTTCGGTCATCACCGAGAACATCTACGACGCCCGGTTTCGCTATGCGGGCGAGTTGATGCGGATGGGTGCTGATATCACAACCGAATGGCAGCACGCCGTGATCAGGGGGGTCGAGCAACTCTCGGGTTGTCCGGTTATCGCCCCCGACATCCGGGCCGGCGCCTCCCTGGTGCTGGCCGGACTGCGGGCAGAGGGTCAGACGGTGGTTGGGGATATTCACCACATCGATCGCGGCTATGAGGATTTCGTAGGGCGATTGCAGTCGCTAGGAGGACGGCTCGAACGCCGGCCGGCCGGTGCGGCGTAGCAAGACCGTCGCCGCGCTGATCTGCGTTCTGCTGGCCACCGGCAGTCCGGCAATTGCGCAGGAAGAAGAGACCGTGGGTCTCTACGAAACCATTGTGCTGGCGCCTGCGGAGGGCACCGTGCTGTCCTGGGGTGATCGGCGCTACGCCGGCCAACTGGAAGTGGGTTCGGCGTCTGATGGGCTGGTGATCGTAGAACGGGTCGGTCCGGAGGCCTATCTACTGGGGATCCAGGAAGTCCCCTTTTCCTGGCACGAGGAAGCGCTGAGGGCCCAGGTGGTCGCCGCCCGCACCTACCTGGCGTGGACACTGTCCCGCGGCCGCCTCGGTTCGGGAGCAACCTACGGATTCGATATTTGTGCCACGCCGGCCTGTCAGGTGTACGGAGGTCTCGACAAAGTTCAGGGTCCCGATGGTGAGCGGTGGGCGGCGGCGGTTGCCGCAACCGCAGGAGAAGTTCTGCTTTTCAACGGCGCTCCCGCCCAGGCGCTCTACTCGTCGACCACGGGTGGGAGAACACGAGACGTCCGCGACGTATTCGGCGGCAACGGCGTACCCTATCTCCGAGCGGTCGAGTCGCCCAATGAACCTTCCCCGTTCGTTGATTGGTCGTTTGAGCTTCCTCGGCCGGTGCTCGAAGCCGTCCTGCGCGAGGCGGGAGAGATCGACGGCCGGTTGCTGGGAGCCCGCGTGCGCACCACCGCCGACGGAGCTGGTGCCTGGATGGTAGAACTCGACGCCGAAGGGCAGACCCGATCACTCACCAGTTGGGGATTTCGCGGCGTGATGAACCGCTATGGCCCCCAAGTGGCTCCGGACCTGCTTCCCGCCGAAAGGCCCGACGGTAAGCGCTATCCGCAGACAGTGCTGTCGCCCACCTACACGATTGCGAGGCAGTGGAGGTATCCGGAGGAGTTCCGCTCGGGGTTCATCGTCGTTGAGGAGATCTACACGATCTCCGGGCACGGGTGGGGTCACCTCGTGGGCATGAGCCAATATGGTGCGCTTGCTTTGGCCGAAACCGGCGGCAGCTACGATGAGATCCTCGGGTATTACTACGGAGGATTACAACCGGAACCAGCCGGGGGGACGCTCCCCGATGAGATCGTCGTCGGTTTGGGTTGGGGCCAAACGGAGGTGGTCATCACTGCCGACGGGCCCATCTCGGTAATCGCCGACGGCAACCCGATCGCCGTTGATGCGCTGGGAACATGGCGGTTCTCTGCACGAGCTGATGACGTTGCAGTGCATCCGCCGCAAGGCTTTGGGCTTCCACCGGCCCTGCGGGATCTCGAGCCCGTCGTGATATCGCCCGCCGGAAGTTCGGTGGTCGTGACGGGCACCCTGGCCGCTGCGGCGGAGATACGCCTGGTGGTCTTCGAGGGGCCGGGGGTGATCGCCGAGAGTCCCTGGACCCTGCGGGACGCAGGCCACTTTGCCCTGGTCTGGGACGGGACCGTTGATGGAGCAATTGCCGGGCCGGCTCGCTATCGGGTGCTCATCGAAGCTCGCTCCCCGGAAGGCGTGGCCGACGCGTTCATCACCGTCGACCTAAAACCGTAGGTCCGGATTGGCCATCTAGTTTCGGAGTGCGTCTACACTTTTGGGGCAATGACCGACAACACGATCGTAGAAGACACCACCGACGGCGCTGCTCTGCAGAGCGATTACCCGCAGGTTGACCTGGCCGTTCTCGAATCGACCATCGAGTACATTCGTCCGGCCCTGCAGGCGGACGGTGGCGACCTGGTCCTGCTTGGTGTCGAAGGCGGGACGGTCAATCTTCAGATGGTCGGGGCGTGTGGCGGCTGTCCCCTGTCGACCATGACGCTCAAGGCGGGGATCGAAAGAATCCTCACCGAGCGTGTCCCCGGCGTTGAGGAAGTCAACGCTTTCTGAACGGGCGCCATCATCGGTCAGGCCCGGTCTTCCTGGATGCGACCCGGTTCGTCCTCCAAGTTGTAACTTGGGTTCCGAAACTTGAGACTGGCTCCGATGACGACCCTCACCACTGCCGACCTGATCGAAGCAGCGCTGCACCGTGACCCCCGGGCCGTTGCGCGGCTGATCAGCCTGGTCGAGGACGGTCACCCGACTGCCCCTTCGATTCTGGCGAAGCTCTTTCCCCGCACTGGTTCCGCATATGTAGTTGGCCTCACCGGTGCCCCCGGGTCGGGGAAGAGCACCTTGACCGATCAACTGATACGACACGTCCGCTCGCTCGGGGAAGAGGTCGGGATTCTGGCGGTCGACCCCTCGAGCCCCTTCACCGGCGGCGCCATCTTGGGTGACCGGATCCGCATGCAGGACCACGCTGGTGATCCGGGTGTGTATATCCGGTCCATGGGGAGCCGCGGTCACCTGGGGGGCGTCGCGGAGGCCACCCCCAAGGCCATCATGATCCTCGACGCCATCGGGCTTCCTCACGTGTTTGTGGAAACCGTCGGCGTGGGGCAGGCAGAGGTAGAGATTGTCGAGAGCGCCGATACGACCATCGTGGTAGTTAATCCGGGTTGGGGCGACAGCGTGCAAGCCAACAAGGCCGGACTCCTCGAAATCGGCGACGTATTCGTCGTCAACAAAGCCGATCGGGACGGCGTGGCCGAGACGGTCCGCGACCTGGAACAGATGCTGGATCTGGGAGCGCGGCGAGCATGGCGCCCCCCGGTGTTGGTCTCCGTTGCCATCACCGGTCAGGGTATCGGAGACCTCTGGGAGGCGATTCAAGGCCACCGTTCTTTCAACGAGTCAACGGGAAGACTCAACGAGAGGCGCTCGGCCCGGCTCCGCCAGGAGCTACATCGGGCGGTGGTCGCCGAGCTGCTGAGGCGCGCCGAGGATGCAGCCGAGAATGACCGGTTCGCCACCCTTACCGCAGAGGTCGATGCTCGGCGGCTGGACCCCTGGACGGCCGCCCGGCGACTTCTCGATGGGGGTTGATCCCGGGGGAGGGTGACCAGCGGGCGGTGGTGAGCCCCCCGTTAGTCTGAACGCAGCGTCGCCTCAAGGAGCTCACCATGTCGCTCGTCGGGTATTCATCAGACGGAAATGTCGTCCGAATCGTGCTCAACCGACCGCCGGTCAATGCCCTGTCGGCGGAACTATCGGCAGACCTGGGGGCCGCGTTCGCAGAAGCGGCCGATCCGGCCGTTCGGGCTGTAGTGGTGACCGGGGAGCCGCACTTCGCCGCCGGAGCGGATATCAAAGGATTCCAGGCCGCCCACGCCAGTGGCCGCGACGACAGCCTGGCCGCCGATCTCGCTAGAGTCATCCGGCTCTTGGAGATGCTTGAGAAGCCAACTATTGCGGTCGTCCGCGGGTTCGCGTTGGGAGGCGGTCTTGAACTGGCGATGGGCGCCGACTTCCGGTATTTCGCCGACGACGCTCGGGTCGGACAGCCGGAGATCTTGCTGGGCTTGATTCCAGGAGGGGGTGGAACCCAGCGACTTCCTCGCTTGGTCGGCTATCAACGGGCCAAGGAAATCATCTTTTCCGGTCGGCATCTTGGAGCCGAAGAAGCGCGCGACATCGGTCTGGCCGACAAGGTGTTGCCTGCCGCCCAACTCCTGGAAGCGGCGATGGCCGATGCAGAGCGGTGGGCGGCCGGACCGACGCGGGCCTACGGGGCCGCCAAGCGAGCCCTCAACGAAGGGTTGCGTTTGCCGATCGACCAAGGGCTGGCGACGGAAAACGATGCCTTCCTGGCGTGTTTCCTGACCGATGACGCCCGCGAGGGCGTTGCCGCCTTCATCGAGAAGCGAGAAGCCGGCTTCAGCGGATCGTGATCCAGGCGGCTCGCCGGCCACCACGAGATCGTTGAAGAGGCCGCCATCCTGTCACGCCAGGCCTTACACGTCCGCTGCATCGAACTGCGCAGTGGCACCTATGTGTGGGTCGATATCGGAACCGGACTTATCCTCTCAGGAGTGAAACCCCCGGCGCTGCTGGGGACCTCCCCACTGCCGACGAATTGGGGATCTCCACCGATTACGGGTTCCGCGTGACTGAGCTCGAGCTGGGTATGACTCTGGGAGCGGACTTCTTTGCGGTTTCGGCGCCGGCTGGCTCCACCAACTAGATCGGCGAGTCCGTCGGATCGTCGGAGGAAACGACGACTGTGCCGAGGCTGATCTCGCCGCCCCGGCCGAGTACCCACTGTTCGGCCCGCCCGCCCCTCCACTCACCGGCGCCGCCCGTGGTCCGCGGAGACGGGCCCGGGTGATCAGCTGTTCTTGCTTAGCGACTTGTTCCGAGCAGCGTCATTCAGATTCCTTCGGACGGGGCCGATGGAATGGGGTGGAGTCGTGGAAGAACCTGTGGAGATACGTGGCCGGCGTGGTCGGCTGTGCAGTGATCGGGTTCTTTCCGTTCGTGCAACAGCGCCGGGTACCGCTGCTGGGCGGAGTCGATCTCGGTTTTCACGAACTCGGCCATATGCTGACGTACATCTTTCCAGACATCGTCACGGCCATGATGGGGAGCGTCTTCCAGATTGCCGTTCCGCTCGGGTTGGCGGCGTATTTCGGGCTGCGCCGCCACGATCTCCTTGCGGCCGGTTTATGCCTGGCCTGGGCAGGAGCCAGCGCCGTAGACGTGAGTGTGTACATCGCCGACGCCCCCTACCAGAGGCTGCCGCTCATCGGGGGCGCTCACGATTGGGCCTACTTGTTGGGGCCAGTTGCCTTTGGCAACATGGACGGCGCCCACGGGATTGCTGCAGGCGTGGAGTTCGTTGGTGCCTTGTTCGTCCTGGCCGGAATTGCTTTGTGCTTTTCCGGCCCCTTCCAGGGTGTGACGTCCCTTCCGTCCCGGTTACCGATCGGCAGAGCGCGGCGGGTTCGGGAACCGCGCCTATGGGCGGAACCGGAAACGCTGGCGTTCGGTCCCCCTCCGGAACCGCCCGGCGCTTAGCTGCGTTACGGTTCGAGGTACTGCTTCAGTCGCTTCAGGTTGCGTTTCCAGATGGCGGCGAGGACCGGTGAGGCAAACCCGGCGGTCACAGGTCCGCCGAGGTACCAGGGGAAAGTCAGGTGTTCCCGCCAGCTGAATCTGGTTGTCGCGGGATCGATCGCTTCCAGTTCAAAGGCACCCTCACCCGTCACCAGACCCGTGTGGCGGACGCCGATGCGCTGGCGATCGATCCACTCGGTAACGTCCATGATGTCGGTGGTCCGCAAGGGCCCCACCCGGGTTGCGACCTTCATGCGGGTGCCCCGTCCGCGTCGCCGGGCGGTGAGAAACGTGATCGATTCTGCGTCGGCCATCCATTCGACGTGTGATTCGAGATCTGCTGCGGCCGCCCAAACGTTTTCGAGGGGCGCCTCGATCACGACGGAGACTTTGACTGCCCGCATAGGCCAGAGGCTACTCGGAGGCGCCGGCAGCCAACCATTCCTGGGCACAACGGCAAGAGGAGCCCGCCGTTCGTCGATCGCAGCTTCTCGTGACACAATATGCCCCAATGTTGTATCTCGACCACGCCGCCACTACTCCGATGCGTCCTGGGGTCTGGGAAGCGATGGAGCCCTATGCCCAAGACTCATTTGGCAACTCCTCGGGCTCGCACGGTCCCGGGCGGCGCGCCAAGAATGCCCTGGAAGAGGCACGGGAAAAGGCTGCTGAGCTTCTCGGCGCCCGACCGCTCGAGATCATCTTCACTAGCGGCGGAACCGAAGCCGATAATTTGGCCGTGGCGGGGGCTGCGCTGGCCGGCGACGGGCGCGGTGGGGTGGTCACCTCGGCCGTCGAGCATGAGGCGATCCTCGAGAGCGCGGGTTTCCTTTCGCGGCTGGGATGTCCCGTTACGGTTGTGGGGGTCGATCGGTGGGGGTTCGTCGATCCAGAGGCCATCGCTGAGGCCGTCGATGGTCGGACTGCCGTCGTTTCGGTTATGACCGCTAATAACGAAACCGGGGCCATACAACCTGTAGCCAAACTGGCCGACGCCGCCCGCAGCGCCAATCCAGCCGTCGCCGTGCACACCGATGCGGTCCAGGCCTTTGTCTCCGAGGAGGTGACCGTGGATGTGCTCCGGGTGGACATGCTGTCGCTGGCTGCGCACAAGTTCGGCGGTCCCCAGGGCGTCGGGTTGCTCTACGTTCGGGATGGAGTGCGGCTCGAGCCGGTGCTTCACGGTGGCGGCCAGGAATTCGGGCGCCGCTCCGGGACGCACAACGTGATGGGTGCAGTGGGGATGGTTGCGGCGATGGAAGCCACCGGGGCGGATCGGGAGCGCTTTCGGCTGACGGTCGGAACCGCCCGGGAACACTTCGAATCACGCCTCAAACAAGCATTTCCGGATCTGGAGATCAACGCTCCCCGCGATGCTCGCTTGGTGCAGCACACTCACGTTCGAATCCCCGGCATCCGTAACGAGACGGCGCTGGTCAGGCTCGACCATGTCGGCTTGGCAGCCTCAGCCGCATCGGCCTGCCAAAGCGGCGCCGCCACCGTGTCGCACGTTCTCACCGCCATGGGCTTGTCTCCTGCTCATGCCCGTCAGTGCCTTCGGTTCACTTTCGGGTGGCCATCCCGGGTTGAGGATGGAGAGATTGCCGCGGCACTCGTCGGGCAAGCTCTGGTGGGTCTGCGATGAAGATGCTGGTGGCAATGAGCGGAGGGGTCGACTCCTCGGTGGCGGCCGCGTTGATGGTCGAAGCCGGGCACGACGTGATCGGAGCCACTTTGAAGTTGTGGGAGGGGCCGAACGGTGAGGCACCAACCGCCGGGTGCTGCACGGTGAGTGACGCCGAGGACGCCCGCCGGGTAGCCGCCCAACTCGACATCCCCTATTACGTATTTGACTACACCGACGATTTCCGGGCCGGGGTCGTCGACCCGTTCGTGGACTCCTATTTGTCCGGCCGAACTCCCAATCCTTGCGTCGAATGTAATCGGACGGTCAAGTTCAGCCGACTGCTCGACCAAGCCGTTGATCTCGGATGCGACCTGCTGGCGACCGGTCACTACGCCCGGGTCCGGCAGAGTCCGGCCGGATGGAAACTGCTGCGGGGCGCCGATCCGGGCAAGGACCAGTCCTATGTGCTGTACATGTTGGGGCAATCGGAACTCGCCAGAGTTCAGTTCCCGGTCGGTGAGATGTCCAAAGCAGAGACACGGTCGGTGGCGGCGCGCCTTGGGTTGCGGACCGCCACCAAGAAGGAGAGCCAGGACATTTGCTTCGTAGGGACCGGTGACTACCGGTCGTTTCTCCACTCACAAACGGGGGCGGCTTGGCGGAGCGGCCCCATCGTCGATCACGACGGTACTTACCTCGGCGAACATGAAGGGGTGGCCGGGTTCACCGTCGGGCAGAGAAAAGGGATCGGAGTTTCGGTCGGCGAGGCCCGCTACGTATCGGCGATCGATCCGGCCACGGCCACCGTCGTGTTGGGCACGCCCGACGACCTCCGGGCGGCCGGTGCCCGTCTCGCTGGTGTTTCCTGGGTGACGAACGTACCACCCCGCGCCGGCCGGGTGGAGGTCAAGATCCGCTACAACTCCCCACCCGTGCCGGCAGTGATCGAACCCGACGGTCCAGCCTGCACGGTGTGGTTCGAGGATCTCCAGCTCTCTGTTGCTCCGGGCCAGGCCGGCGTGGTCTACCGCGGCAATGAGGTGCTGGGCGGTGGCACGATCCAGAGCGCCGTCCATTGACATCCGGCCCGCTGGTTACCGGGGTCGGGAGTCTTCCCCACACCGATCCCCAACAGGCGGCCGCTTTTGTGCTGGAAACCACCACTGTGCCGTATCTCCCCCAACTCCCGAATCGCCATCCCGAAGAGCGCATGCTCGTCCAGTGGGGCGACGGCTTGTGCGGATGCGGGGCGGTCGACAGCAGCATTGGCCTCGGGTACGGCGAACGGGTTGGGCCGCGAGCGGAAGCGTTTGGAGGGGCGGGGGCTCTGCTGGACGTGCTCGGGAAGGATGTCCCTGTCCTGAAGACCCAGGCGACGGGGCCCGTGACGCTGGCGCTCGGCTTGCTATCGGCCGGCCATCCCGGCGACGGCCTCTTCGATTGTGTCGTAACTGGGCTGGTGGGACGGGTCGACGATCATGTGGCCTCTCTGGCCGCCCACCTCCCCCACACGGAAATCATTCTCGTCTTCGATGAGCCCGGCCTATCAGGGCTCCTGGTGCCGGGCTTCCCCATTACCCGGGAGGAGGCCGGGCACGTGCTCCAGAAAGTCCTGACTGCGGCGCCGGTGCCGGCGGGAATCCACTGTTGTGCCGACACCGACTGGTCGGTGGTCGTGGGGGCGGGTCCGTCGTTGGTTTCTTGGGACATCAACGCCTTGGGGGCAGCCTTCGTCGAACATGCCGAGGCCATTGCCGCGGCGACCTGGCAAGGAACGGGTTTCATCTGGGGAGTCGCGCCAACCCAAGCCCAGCCGCTTCCCTCCGACACCGATATACGCCTGCAACGAGTCGTCGGGCGGTTGGTGATGTCGGGAGCGAAAATGGCGGGCCTTGTTGAGGGCGCTATGTTTTCTCCTGCGTGCGGACTGGCCGGACTCAGCGAAAGCCAGGCAGAGATCGTGGCTCACACCGTGGTGCGGTTGGCAGGGGAGTTGGCTTGACATGGTTGAAGATATTGAGGTCCGGGCGGAGCAACTGCGAGCCCAGATCAGGTATCACGGCCATCTTTACCACGTGCTCGATGCGCCCGAGATCTCCGACGTCGACTACGACCGGTTAGTGCGGGAGTTGGAGCGGCTCGAGGCCGA
>Ga0224512_10003141_pt1 | contig 14687 bp, 13 predicted proteins | sample SF_May12_sed_USG_4_FD_169103 | JGI IMG/M metagenome (GOLD analysis project Ga0224512, IMG submission 169103) | Sediment microbial communities from San Francisco Bay, California, United States - SF_May12_sed_USGS_13 | ecosystem: Environmental > Aquatic > Marine > Sediment | place: USA...
GCCGGCTCGTGGGGCCTGCCGTCGATGGCGCGGATGATCACCTCCGGTCGGCTGACCTGCAGTTCGAAACCCTCCCGGCGCATCGACTCGATGAGAACGGCGAGCTGCAATTCTCCCCGCCCGGCCACCTCGATGATTTCGGGGGAGGCCGTCGGTCCGATCCTGATCGATACGTTGCCGAGGACTTCGCGTTCTAGTCGTTCGCGGATCTGCCGTGAGGTGAGGAGCGATCCATCGCGTCCGGCCAGCGGTGATGTATTGACGCCGAACGTCATGCGCAGGACCGGTTCGTCGACAATGAGGCGGGGAAGCGGCAGAGGATCCTCCGGGTCGGCCAGCGTATCGCCGATTTCCACCTCGGGAAATCCTGCCACCACGAACAGGTCACCGGCCGTCCGCTCTTCGACATCGATACGACCCAGACCTTCGAAACCCATCAACTGGCCGAGTTTTCGCTTCAGCGGGGGCTCTTCCTCGTTGCTGTGGCACAGGGCGATCTGGGAACCCGCTTGGAGAGTTCCATTGATGACCCGGCCGATCGCCAGCCGTCCGAGATAGTCCGATGCGTCGAGGTTGGTCACCAGTGCCTGGAGGGGAGCCTGTGGATCACCGGCAGCGGCCGGAATTGCGCCGACGATGGCATCCAGCAGGGGAGACAAGTCATCGGTCTCCCCAGGTATGCCGACCCCCAGGATCGCTTTCCCGTGCCTGGCAACCGAGGAGATGATGGGAAACTCGATGTGGGCATCGGTCGCCTCGAGGTCGAAGAAGAGTTCGTAGATCTCGTCGACCACAGCGTCCAGCCGGGCGTCGGCCCGATCGACCTTGTTGATCACCACCACTGCCGGCAAATGGAGGTCGAGTGCTTTGGACAGGACGTACCTGGTCTGCGGCATCGGGCCCTCGGCCGCGTCGACCAGGAGCAGCACACCGTCGACCATAGCCAGCGCCCGCTCCACCTCGCCGCCGAAGTCGGCGTGCCCGGGCGTATCGACCAGGTTGATCTTCGTGCCCCTCCAGTTGATCGAGGCCGCCTTGGCGAGGATGGTGATTCCCCGTTCCCGCTCCTGATCGTTGGAGTCCATCACGCGCTCGACCCGCGCCTCGTGGGCGGAGAAAACGCCGGCTGCAGACAGCATCGCATCGACCAGGGTCGTTTTGCCGTGGTCGACGTGCGCGATCAACGCCACATTGCGGAAGGGGGTGCCCGACATGAAGCCAGAATGGTAGCGGTTCCCGGACGTGTGAGAAGTCGCCGACCCGGAATGACCCGGCCCGGACCGATTGGCGCGATCAGGAGCTATTCGCCGATGTCCTCGTTCCACAAGTCGGGTCGGGCGGCGATGAAATCCTCCATCAAGCTGACACAGGTTGGATCGTCAACAACCTCGATCTCGACCCCTCTACTCCGGACGTAAGCCTCGGGTCCCGAGAAGGTGCGGTTTTCGCCGACCACCACCCGGGGGATGCCGTAGAGCAGGATGGCTCCGCTGCACATGTCGCACGGGGACAACGTGGAGTAGATCGCCGCCCGCTGGTAGTCGGCCGCGGTGAGGCGGCCGGCATTCTCTAAACAGTCCATTTCGGCGTGCAGGATGGCGCTTCCCTTTTGGACCCGCCGGTTGTGGCCCCGGCCCGCGACCTTGCCGTCGATCACCAGCACAGATCCGATGGGGATGCCACCCTCGGACAAACCCGCCCTGGCCTCTTCAATTGCCTGCAGAAGAAATGCGTCCATATCCCTCATCCTGGCACGCAGACCGGTCCATCCGCAGCGTTCAGGGGTCGTTGGTCCCTAGTGCCGGAGGCAGTCCATCATCGATCATGGACGCAGACGATATCCGTCCCGGCGGTCGGCACTTGGAGACCGCCCTGCAGGCAGGGGAGAGCGGACATGGCTATTGAAGTGCGGAAGGTGGTCCTCGAGAGCGTCGCCGACGCGTCGGGTTTGAAATCGCTGATCGAAGAAGGCGTTTTCGCCGCCGACGAGGTGGTTGCGGTCGTAGGGAAGACCGAGGGCAATGGTGGGGTCAATGACTTCACCCGGATTCTGGCCGACCGCGCCTTCCGCGACGTTCTCATGGAGCTCGGAACCCGGCCCCTGGATACCGTCAAGGAGATCCCGATGGTCTGGTCGGGCGGGACCGACGGCATTCTCACGCCGCATGCCACCATATTCGCACGGGTGGCCGGCCAACCCGATCCTTCTGACGAGCCGCGTCTGGCAGTCGGTTACGCAATGAGCGAGATCATCTTTCCGGAGGACATCGGCCGTCCGGCGATGGTCGAGAAGGTCGCCGAAGGCGTCAAACGAGCCATGAAAGAAGCCGGCATCGTCGATCCCGCCGATGTCCACTATGTGCAAACGAAAACCCCGCTCCTGACCATGGACACCATAAACGACGCCAAGTCCCGCGGGCACTCCGTGGTCACCGAAGACCCCCTTGACTCGATGAACATATCCAACGGAACGTCGGGCCTGGGAATCGCCTATGCGCTGGGTGAAATCGGCGGAGTTCCGACTACAGACCAGATCGGCCATGACCTGTCGCTCTTCTCTTCGGTCGCTTCTTGCTCATCCGGTGTCGAATTGAATCAGGCACAGACCGTGGTGGTCGGCAACGTGCGAGGAGCCGGAGGCCGGTACCGCATCGGGCATAGCGTCATGAAAGACGCCCTTGATTTTGAAGGCGTGTACGAGGCAATCCGCTCGGCCGGCCTCGACCTGCCGGAACGGGCCCGACCCTCCGATATTGGAGGGAAGCTGGTCAACGTTTTCGTGAAATGTGAGGCGGATCCGACCGCCAGGCTGCGCGGCCGTCGTCAGGTAGCTCTCGACGATTCGGATGTGCACCACCATCGCCACATCAAGGCCGCTGTTGGGGGCGTGGTTGCGGCCGCCGTCGACGATGCGGCCGTATTCGTGTCGGTGGCGGCCATCCATCAGGGACCATCCGGTGGCGGGCCCGTAGCCGCCATCGTCGATCTCGGCTGAAAGGTGACGATGTCCGTTCGCCAACGCCAGGGCCGCCAGAAGGCCACTCTCGCCTCATTACCAGCTGCGGCGAGTCGCGGGGTGCGTCACATCCTCGACGGCCCCCGCCAGCCGGGGGTTCTGCTGGGCACGTCATCGAATGCCGCCTGGATACAAGCCCGCGGCCACGTCCTCGTGCTTGGGGGAACCAACGCAGTGCGGCTTCCCAACGGCGTAACGGTTACAAAACCGGCCTACGCAATCCGATCGTCCGCCGGCGAGCGATGCATGGTCGGTGAGGGGATGTTGGAGGCAGGGAACCTGAGGGCCAGCATCGTCCGCTGGTGGGATCCACGCCCCACCCTGGCACAGGTATCCGTCCTATCGGTGACCGGGTTGGTTGAGGAGGCCAGGAAACGGTTCGTATGTGTCGACGACGGGGGTCTTGGGGAGGCGCTGATGAGCAACGATGCGGGCGCCGTTCGCCACGCCATGTGTGGGCTGCTCGGCAAGGGTGAGGGTCTCACGCCGGAAGGTGACGATGTCCTGGTTGGCGTACTAGCCGGTTTGCGGCTGCTCGGTCCCGCCCTCGGCATCCTCGGAGCCGACGGCATGCAGGCGGCGATGGCCCCCATCGTTCTGACGGAGGCGCCGTTTCGCACCACGGCGCTGTCGGCGGCTCTGTTGCGGCATGCTGTGGCGGGAGAAGTTGCGGATCCGGTAGCCGCGTTCCTGCAGGCGCTCACCGGTCGGATCGATCTAGCCGAGGCTATTGACGGTCTGCACACCATGGGCAACACTTCGGGAGTGGCGACGGCCTGCGGTGTCTTACTTGCTGCGGAATTCCTCGTGCGAGGGAGTGTTCACGATGGACAGCGTTGAGGTTCGTCGGGGCACCTACCACGATTCCGTGCGGTTGATGCAGGCGAGCCGGACACTGCAGCAAGCGCATGGGGTGGAAGAGGCGTTGGTAGCGATGGCGACCGACCTCAATCGTGAATTGCTGGCGGGTATGGGATTCGACGTTGGGGCACTCGGCGAGGCCGGACCCAACGACCTGATCGTGGCGGTGCGAGCCGCCGACGAACAAGCAGTCGCACATGCTCGTGACGCCCTCGAGTCGGCACTCGTCGCGAAGGTCCAAGCCGGCGCAGGAATGCTGGCCCCTCCACCTGCCCATATCGTTGGTTCGGCTGCCACCAACGCGACGCTGGCCTTGATCTCGGTTCCCGGCGAACACGCTTTCGTCGAGGCAATGGATGCCCTGGCGCACGGTCTCGACGTGATGGTGTTCAGCGACAACGTCCCGATCGCCCAGGAAGTATTGCTCAAGCGGACGGCCGGAGACTTGGGATTGCTCGTGATGGGCCCCGACTGCGGCACCGCCATCGTCAACGGCGTGGGGGTGGGTTTTGCCAACGTCGTGCAATCCGGTCCGGTCGGAGTGGTCGGTGCGGCCGGCACGGGCATCCAGCAGATCTGTTCGCTCCTCGACGACGCCGGTGTCGGCGTTCGCAACGCTCTGGGCACCGGCAGCCACGATCTTTCGACCGAAGTGGGGGGCGCCTCCACGCTGCAAGGCCTGATGGCGCTGGACGCCGATCCCAGCACCGAGGTAGTGGTGGTCGTCTCCAAGCCGCCGGCCCCGGAGGTGGCGGCGCGGGTGCGGGCGGCCGCCGCTTCATGCGCTACGCCGACCGTCTTGGCATTTCTGGGCGAGGAGGGAGTCACGCTCGAGGGCGCCGTGAGCCGAACGCTGGAAGTGCTCGGGCGCAAACCACCGGCATACGCGTCATGGCCGGCCGCCCGCCACGACCACCGCCCGGGGATCCTGCGAGGGCTGTTCTCGGGCGGGAGTCTGAGCAGCGAGGCCGCCCGCCTGGCAAGCGCCTCCCTGGGGGAGGTCGGCCGGGATGAAACAGCGTCGGGTCACTCCGTGGTCGACTACGGGGAGGATGCATACACTCGCGGTCGTGCCCATCCAATGATCGACCAGCGGCTCAGGTTGCAGCGACTGGAAGCGGCGGGCGGCGACCCCCGGGTGGGCGTGATCCTCCTCGATGTGGTGCTCGGGCATGGGGCCCATCCCGATCCGGCGTCAGAGCTGGCTCCGGTCGTGGCCGGCGCTACCGGAGCAGGAGCCGCCGTCGTCGTGTCCCTGTGTGGCACGAAAGGTGACCCCCAGGATCGCGATCGACAAGCCCGCCTGTTGAACGAAGCCGGCGCCTCCGTTTGGCTCTCCAATGCCGCGGCCGCCGGGCAGGCGATCTCGCTCGTCGAAACGGCAGGCCGATGAGCGGACTGGAACGCCTTCTCGCGGCCGAACCGGTGGTTGTGACGGCCGGAGTCGAAGTGTTGGCCGGTGCCCTGGAATCGCAGAGCGTGGAGGTACACAGGACGAATTGGAGTCCCCCCGCCCACGGAACCGCAGGAGCCCTTGCCAAGCTGGCGTCGGCACCGGCCGTCAGGGAAGCCAACCAGATCGCCATGGCGCGTCTGCTGGCCGCCCGTCCGCATCTTGTCGACGTTGTCCCGGCCGGCCGGGTCGTTCCCGGACTGACCGAGAGGACCTTCCTCCACGCCGGTCCACCCCTGACCTGGGCTGAGGCGAGCGGACCGATGCGAGGGGCATTGATCGGCGCCATGCTCTATGAGGGGCTGGCTGCTACCCCGGAAGAAGCCATCTCCAATCTCGCCGCCGGTGATATCGATCTGGCACCTTGTCACCATCATCAGTCGGCCGGTCCGATGGCCGGAGTCATCAGCCCCTCGATGCCGGTCCTGGTTGTTGAGGACGCGGATAGCGGTGGGGTTGCCTATTCGACCCTCAATGAAGGACTTGGCAAAGTCCTGCGGTACGGCGCATATGCCCCGGAAGTCATCGAGCGGCTGCGGTGGATGGACCGGGTTCTCGGACCGGTGTTTGGAGACGCGGTCCGTCGGAGCGGCCCGGTCGATCTGCGTTCGCTCATCGCCCAGGCGCTGCAGATGGGAGACGACGGTCACAATCGCAACCGGGCCGGGACCTCATTGCTACTCAGGACCATCGGGGCAGCGCTGGTGGAGAGTGACGTTGCATCCGTATCCGACCGTGCAGCGGTCTACTCATTTGTCGATTCGAATGACCACTTCATGCTCAATCTGGTGATGGCGGCCGGCAAGCTGACCGTCGATGCGGCCTCCGGTGTCGAGCACTCCAGCCTGGTCACGGTCATGGCTCGCAACGGGACCGAGTTCGGGATCCGGTTGTCCGGAACCGGGGACCGGTGGTTCACAGCGCCGGCGCCGATCGTCGACGGTCTTTTCCTCGGCTCGTTCACCGCCGCCGATGCCAGCCCCGACATCGGCGACTCGGCCATCACCGAGACGATCGGACTGGGCGGGTTTGCCATGGCCGCCTCCCCGGCCATCGTCGGGTTTGTCGGTGGTACGGCGACGGGTGCGGTCCAGCGGACCCTCGCCATGTACGAGATCACGATGGCCGAGCATCCTTCGTATCAGATCCCCATTCTCGAATTCCGCGGCACGCCAACCGGGATCGACGCGATCCTCGTGACCCGCACCGGAGTTCGTCCGCAGATCAACACCGGTGTGGCGGGCAAGGAACCCGGGGTCGGGATGGTCGGGGCTGGTTTGGTAGAAGCTCCGATGGCATGTTTCGTCCAAGCCGTGAACACGCTGGCAGGAGGAGTGGCAGTCGCTTGAGGGGGGCAAATCACGGCAGTGCCGCGTGGTCTTTCCCGAAACGCGTAGTTTTGACAAAACGACAATCAAGGAGGGTGGCATGACGATCGCCCAGGTATTCGATTACCAGCGACCGAAAACACTCGACGAGGCAGTACAACTGCTGGCCGAACATGGAGGAGACGTACGGGTGCTGGCCGGTGGTACCGACCTGGTCGCCTGGCTACGTGACGACGCCGTGGCACCGGACCTGCTTGTCGATATAAAACACATCGAGGGACTCCGCGAGATCGTTGATTTGGGGGATGCTCTGTCGATCGGTTCGCTGGTCACCTTTGCCGACGTCCTCAACTCGGATCTGGTTGAGTCCCGACTGCCCATCATCTCCGAGATGTCCGCGACGGTCGCCTCTACCGGTATTCGCAATCGGGCCACGCTGATCGGCAACATTTGTTCGGCGGTTCCGTCCTGTGATGCCGGACCACCGCTGCTGGTCCACGGTGCCATCGTCCACACCTTCGGACCGGCGGGCTCCCGCCAGATTTCGATTGACGATTGGTTCCTCGGGCCCCGCCAGACCGCGCTGACCGTGGGCGAGATCGTGACCAAAGTAGTCGTGCCGATCCCGCCCGGCGGACACGGTGCCGCCTACGTCCGGCTGAGTCGCTATGAGGGCGAGGATCTCGCCCAAGCCAGTGTTGCCATTCTGGCGCCTGCCGATCACCGGTTCCGGATCGCGTTCGGGGCAGTGGCGGCAACGCCCCTGCGCGCCCGGCGCATCGAGTCCTTGCTGGAAGGCAGGGCAATCACCCCGGATCTCATCGCCGCGGCGATAGCGCTGGTTCCTGAAGAGATCTCCCCCATAACCGACATGCGAGCTTCGAAGGAATTCCGGATGCGGATGTCTGAGGTGATGCTGCAGAGGGGCTTGAGAGCTTCGGTGGAACGCCTGGAAGGCAATGGGCCTTCCTACGGAACGAACTTGATGTAGGGGGGAAGAATGCGAACGGATATCTCAGTCACGGTGAACGGTGAACCATGGTTGTTGACCGTCGAACCCAGCGACGTTCTCCTCGAAACACTCCGTTCCAAGGTCGGTGTGAAGAGCCCGAAAATCGGATGTGAACGCGGAGACTGTGGGAGCTGCACGGTGCTTCTCGACGGCCATACGGTGCGGAGCTGCCTGGTTCTCTCCGTAGAAGTCGATGGTCACGAAGTAGTGACCATCGAGGGTCTGAACGACGAGGGTCTGACACAACTCCAGCAGTTCTTCGTCGACATGAATTCGTTTCAGTGCGGTTTCTGTGCGCCGGGCATCGTGCTGGCGGCTGCGGAACTCCTGGACGAGAACTCCGAGCCCACCCGCGCTGATGTGCAGGAGGCTATCGGGGGGAACCTGTGCCGGTGCACGGGATACGACCCCATCATCGATGCAGTCCTGGCGGCCGCCGGTGCAGGGAGGGGAACGCAATGACGACACTCAGGCCTTACGAGGAGCGAACTACCCGCGACCTCGACTTCGTCGGCAAGTCAACCGTCCGGGTCGACGGCTTGGAGAAGGTGTCGGGATCCGCCCGGTACGTGGACGACATGGACTTTGGGCCCGACCTCCTGCATGCCGAGATCGTCGAGAGCCCCTACGCAAACGCCCGCATCACGGGCATCGACACATCGGCAGCTGAGGCCGTTCCCGGCGTCAGCAAGGTTGTCACCGGGAAGGATTTTCCGTTCACATTTGGCCTCTACATGAAGGATCGGTACGTGTTCGCCCAGGACCGGGTCCGATTCGTCGGCGAACAAGTCGCGGCAGTTGTCGCCCGCGATCCGAAGGTGGCCAAACGGGCCGCCAAGTTGGTCAAGGTGGATTACGAAGAGCTTCCGCCGATCTTCGATCCAATCGAGGCTCTCAAGCCGGATGCCGGACTCATTCATCCCGAGCTTGGCGATTATCCCCACGTTCCCTGGTTCTACCCTCATGACAACACCAACATTGCCCACTGGCGCAAGACCCGCAAGGGCGACGTCGAGCAAGGTTTCGCCGAGGCCGACCTGGTCTTGGAAGGCGAGTACACGGTACCGAGGTACGCCCACTGCGCCATCGAACCGCATGTCATCGTGGGGCTCTACGATCAATCAGGCCGGCTCACCATGTGGTCTGCGTCGCAATCGCCCTACACCCAGCGGCACCTATTTGCCGAAGCGCTCGCACCTCTCGGCTTGACCCACCAGGACGTCCGGGTCATCACCCCGTATGTGGGGGGAGGTTTCGGCGGCAAAGCGGGCGTCTCGATGGAGATCATGGGCGCTGCCATCGCCACTGCGGTGAAGGGGCATCCAGTCAAGATCCGGTTCACCCGGGAGCAGGAGTTCTACAACACGTACCAACGCCAGGGCATGTTTGCCACCATCAAGATGGGCGTGAAGAACGACGGGACCATCACCGCCATCAAGCACATCATGAACTGGGACGCCGGCGCCTACGTGGAATACGGCGCCAACGTGGTCAATGCGGCCGGGTTGTCGGCCACCGGTCCGTATCGCGTCCCCAACGTGTGGATCGACTCCAAATGCATCTACACCAACCTGCCGCCCGGCGGTCCGTACCGGGGGTTCGGCTACTCCGAATTCATGTTCGGGCTCGAATCCCATGTCGATCGCGTCGCCGAAGCGATCGGAATGGACGCCGTCGAGTTCCGGCGCAAGAACGCCATCGTCGAGGGCGACATTCTCGCCTACGGCGCAGAGATGAACCCGTCCGGGCTCATCGAAGCTATCGACCGGACGGCCGCCGCCATCGAGTGGGGGAAGAAGGAAATCGCAGACGACCCCAACAGGGTGATCGGCAAGGGTTTCGCGGTCTTCTGGAAAGCACCGGCCATGCCCCCCAATGCTTCTTCGGCTTCCTTCCTCAAGTTCAACGAGGACGGCAGCATGAATATCAGCGTTTCGGGTATGGAACTGGGCCAGGGGTATTTGACCGCAATGGCCCAGATCGCCGGAGAAGTGCTGTCCGTGCCACCCGCGAAGATCCGGGTCGAAACCCCGGACACCGACCGCAACCCGTACGAGTGGCAGACGGTCGCTTCGCACGTGACCTGGAGCTGCGGCAATGCCGTCCATGCCGCCGCCGTCGAGGCTCGTGAGAAAATCTTCGACGTGGTGCATCGCGTGCACGGATACGAAGAGGAATCGTTGTATCTCGAGGACGAGCATGTCCGGTCGAGCACCGATCCCGATTTCAACCTCCCCCTGAGAGACTTCGTCATCGACGGGCTCGAATCGGCAGATGGCACCTTCAAGGGTGGTCCGATTGTCGGCTCCGGCAAGTTCATGCCGGAGTTCACTTCCACCCGCAGCGACCCGGAGACCAGCCAGGGCGGCCATCCCAACATCCACTACACGGTGGGAGCCGCCGGGGTGGTACTCGAGGTCGATAGGGAAACGGGTCGGATGAAGGTCAAGAAGGTGGCGCTGGCCGTCGACGTCGGCAAAGCCATCAACCCGAGTCTCATCGAAGGGCAGATCACGGGCGGCATCGTTCAGGGTTTGGCCACCGTCCTCTACGAGGACATGCGTTTCAGCGACAAAGGCAAGTTGCTGAACGCCAACTTCACGGACTACAAGATCCCCACCGCCCACGACATCCCCGAAGAAACGATCCCGATCATCATCGAGACCGCTCAGCCGGACGGACCGTACGGGGCCAGGGGAGTGGGCGAACACACGATGATCCCGGCCGCACCCATCATCGGCAACGCCATCAAGGATGCCCTCGGTATACGTATCGAGTCGATGCCGATCACCGCTGAAAAGGTGGCGCTGGCCGTCATGAAAGCACAAGCAAGCAAAGGAGACGAGCAGTAATGCCTGTTGACCTGGAGAAGATTCTCCGCCCGGTAGACAACCCGTTGAAGCCGTTTGAAGCGAAGTACATGACGCTGGCCAGTGGCGAGCACATGGTGATACGTCAGATCGATCGGGACGAGATCCCCGACATCCTGCCCTATCTCGAACCCTTGCTGCACGTCGAACGCGACTACTACGACGTTGTGTGCGCCCGCATCTACTCCGAACTGCTGGCTCACTACCGGTACCGGGCCCAGGACGAGTACGTGCTGGCCGTGCAGATCGACGGGGAACTGGCGGCGGTGGTCAACGGACGTCAAGTCTCACCGGACCTTGGCATGTCCCTCCACACCATTGCCTTGCGGCGCGGCCTGCGGGTCGGAGCCCACGCCTTTGCAGCCAAGATGGAATACCACATCGACATCCTCGGGCACAAAGAGGTGTTGATCGTGGCAGAGTCACCCATCGGGTTTCGTCGCTGGATGATCGAGTACCAACTCGAGAAACGCTTCGAGACTGCCCATGAGCTGGGCGGGGTGCCGTCCTGGGCGCTGACCAAAGAACTCTTCGACCGGGCCCGCTCAACGCTGGTCGTCGGCCGCCGGCCGGTTCCACCGGAGATTCTCGCCAAGGCGGAAGCCAAGATCCTGCCCCCGTCGGATCCGCCGACGCCCCCGGCCGACTTGCTGGCCGCTACCCGGTCGATGTACGACCCGACGGCAACCGCGCTGATCGCACAGCGCAATCTGCTGGGCGGGGAGGTCGACCATGCGTAACGTGTACGTGGCGGGAATCGGCATAACCACCTTCACCAGGCTGGAGTATCCCCTCTCGGAGATAGCGGCGTACCCCTCGATGATGGCTCTGAAAGACTCCGGGATAACCGATGTCGATCATGTGTACGTTGCCAACATGGGTAGTGCCCGGGTCAACCATCAGACGGCGCTGGCCAGCGCAGTGGTCGACAGTCTCAGCCTCACGCCGGCCGGGGCTGCGGTCGTTGAGAACGGCCCGGCGTCCGGCGCCTCCGCTATCAAGGCCGGGTTTGCGGCAGTCGCCTCCGGCATGCACGATGTGGTGCTGGTGGCCGGGGCGGAACGGATGCGGGAAGTCAACAACCTCGAGGCAACCGACTTCATCGCCACCCTCACGCACCCGTTGGCTGAATACATCTACGGGGTGACCTTGCCCGCTCATGCGGCGATGTTCACCCGGTTGTACATGGAGAAGTACGGCGTCACCGAACGGCATCTCGCCATGGTGGCCGTCAAGAACCAGAACAACGCCATGCTCAACGAGTTCGCTCACCTCCACCAGCCGATCACGATCGAGGGCATCCTTGACTCGCCCGAAGCTATGACGAACAACCCCTACGTAGCGGAACCACTCCGCTTCTTCGACGCCTGCCCGGTCTCCGACGGGGGAGCGGCGGTGATCCTGGTTTCGGAAGAGGTAGCCAGGACCATCGACCGCCCGCTCATACGTTTGGCCGGAATCGGCCAGGCCACGGACACCCATGCCGTGCACGAGCGAGAGGAGCCGACCGATTTGCTGGCCGTGAGAAGGGCTGCTGCCACGTCCTTCGAGATGGCCGGGTTTACTCCGCAAGATGTCGATGTCGCCGAGCTTCACGATGCCTTCACCATCCTCGAAATCGTCGAGAGCGAAGAGGTCGGGTTCTTCCCGAAAGGAGAAGGCCACATTGCCCTCGAAAAAGGAGAAACTGCCTTGGACGGGTCTCTGCCGATCAATCCTTCCGGAGGCTTGAAGGGCAAGGGGCACCCGGTCGGCGCCACCGGCGTTGGCCAGGCTCACGAAATAGTGACCCAGCTCAGAGGCGAAGCCGGCGAGCGCCAAGTGGACGGCGCCCGGGTCGGGTTCACCTGCAACTTCGGCGGATTCGGCAACAACGTTGTCTGCCTGACTTTTGTGAGGGAGGACTGATGGCCGCCAGGGAGATCTACGCCTACCAGTGCAAGAAGTGCGGTCATCTGCACTATCCCTTCCGGATGGTCTGCAAGGAATGCCGTCAAAACGACTTCTTCGAGTTCGATATCGTGCCGCTCCCGAAGAAGGGCAAGCTGCTGACGTTCACCAAGGTCTACAACCTGCCCGGTGAGTTCGAGGTGGCAACGCTCGGGCTGGGCATGGTCGAGTTGGAGAACGGCATCCGGATGACCGGCCAGCTCGAGGTAGAAGAGCCCAAAATCGGGATGGCCGTGCAAGGCACCGTGAAGGTGGTTCGCAAGAGCGCGTACGACAAGTTCTACGGGATGGTGTTCACGAAAGCATAGGGAACGGCTTCCAGACTCCCGCTTTCCGGATTCAGGTGGAGGTGTCTCGTGTGGGCCGACCTCGAGGTGCTATCGCTCGGCCGCCGCCTTGAGTCCGTTGTTCTCCTGGCTGATTGCCCTGGCTATCGGACGGCGCACCAGGGCGCCGATCGGTGAGGCGAGGACGCCTTCGATCTCGATCGCGAGGGTATTCGTCGTTCCGATCTCGCTCGTGCGCATGGTGTGAATGGCGGTCATGGTCAAGCCCCTGGATTTGGTCGACCAGGCAAATACCTTCTCGGGTTCCAGGGCGGTGACGGTCCAAACCCTGGCTCGCTGTCCGCGTTGTTTGACCCGAGCTTGCGATCCGATACCGAGCGGTCCGGTGTCGAGCCGCTCGATGCTCGTCATCGTCGGGTTGTGCTGAGGCCAGGTCTCGACGGCGAGTGTGAGTTCCCAGATTCGAGCGACCGGAGCGGCGATGTTGATGCTGTTTTGGATCCTCACGGGACCCGGGAATGTACCAATTGGCTCACCCGATGCCCGAGTATCGTCCGTTGGCGCGTTCTGTCGACGAATCCTTTGAACGCAGAGGCCAATCGCCCCGCTATTGGTGCAACTCAACGATGTCGCCGTCGACCAGGGTGTGGTCGCTGCCCACATGCTGGCCGTCGAAGGTATCGAGTCGCCACACCCGGGCGAACTTCAAGCCCTCCGCTATGTCCCGGTGTACCAACTCGGCAACCTGAAACACCGTTCCCCCTCGGCGGATCGTGTAGGGCCGATCGAGGTCGGGAGGTTTTCCGGGAGCCTTGGTGTACACACGGACAATCCCGAGCCGGGCGAACAGCCAGGGCCCGATCCCTGCGAGACCGGCCCCCGTCGTGGCCGATACGGCCAGCGTGGGGTAGCGCAGATCCGTCAAGTCGGTGAAGACCTCGATCTCGGCTTTCGGGTCGGCAACCTGGTCGACCTTGTTGACGAGGAGCAGAGTGGGGAGTCGGACCGTGAACGGATCGCCTTCGTGGTCGACGGCAAGCCGGGGATTGCTGGTATCGGCCGGCCATCCGGCGGTGAGCAGGATCTTACGTTCGGCGAGGAGATCACGCACCGCCACGGCCCGTTCCATGCAGCCCGCCTCGCACAGGTCGACGACGAGCAGGCAGGCATCGGCCGGCTGTAGCGCATTGCCGATCCACGGGATGGGATGCTCCGTTGACAGCGGAGGAAGGTCGATGAGCTGGAAGGTGATGTCCTCGTGCGGCATCATGCCCGGCTGGGCGAACTGGGTGGTGAACGGGTATTCGCCGGTCTGGGCATGCGACCCGGTCAAGCGGGCATGCAATGTCGATTTGCCGCTGTTGGGCGGGCCGACCAGTGCGAGCTGGGCGGCACCTTCCGGACGAAACGAAGTGGGAGGGCCCCGTCTTGCTCCACCCTTCTTTGGTCCGGTCAGCTCTTCGGTCAGCTCCTTGATACGGGTCTTGATATCTGCCTGGAGATGATCGGTGCCCTTGTGCTTCGGCAGGGTTCGCAACATGGTGCGCAGCAGATCGAGACGTTCTTTCGGTTCCCGGGCTCGCTTGTACGCGGCCTCAGCAGTCTTGTACTCGGGAGAGAGGTTGGCCGGCATCGTTTCTCATTCTGGTCGATTCGAGGCAGTGTGGCAGGCGCCTCGCGATGACTGCGGACGTTCCACCCTATCGCCGGGCGATGATACGGGCGACGGTGCCCGACCAGGTCGCCACCAAGAGCTCACCGTCTGCATCGAGCCCGAAGCTGTTGATCTGGCCGACTTCTGCGAGGTCATCGGACCAGTCCTGTTGATCGGCCGCCACCCCTCCTTCGTACCGGAAGCTGCGCACGAAGCGGGTACACCAGTCTGCATAGAAGTAATGCCCGTTGAGTTC
>Ga0224512_10003142_pt1 | contig 14686 bp, 11 predicted proteins | sample SF_May12_sed_USG_4_FD_169103 | JGI IMG/M metagenome (GOLD analysis project Ga0224512, IMG submission 169103) | Sediment microbial communities from San Francisco Bay, California, United States - SF_May12_sed_USGS_13 | ecosystem: Environmental > Aquatic > Marine > Sediment | place: USA...
ACATCCACGTCCAGGCCCGCTTGGTCGCAAGGTCCGCGATCGACGACCCGATTGGATTGCCTGCATGATCTCCTCCGGCGCCATGCCGAGCACGTCGAACAGATGTCATAGCTGAAGGCGACATTCATGAACGCCAGCTAAGAACTCACTGAGAATGGTTGACGCGCTACCGTCTCGACTGATGAGTCTTCTTCGTAAGTTTGACATCAGATACAACTCAAACATGGCTGTGATCGGGCTGATGCTGGTTGGCTTCGTCGTCGGCATGGGCCTCGGCGTCGCCGATGGGGACATCGGCGCATCACTCGGAGACGGCTTCAACTTGATGGTCACCCTCCTGCTCGGGTGGTCAATGGCTCGGGAGCTCGATCCAGACCGCCATGGGAGCGCGACGGCCGCTGCAGTCATCGCCGGTGCCATTTGGATCGTCATGGGCCGGTCCGGTCTCCTCGCGACCGTGGCAGCCATCGCCGCGGCCCGGATTCTGGTGCGTTCCACCGGCCGGACACTCACCAACCTCGACTACGCGTTCCTGATCGGACTCGCCTTCTTCGCCGGCAATAGCGTGCCGGGCTGGGTGGCAGGGCTCGGGCTCTCTTTCTCACTGGCGCGGGACGTCCGGCTTCCGGGATCCGCGCCCGCCCCTCAGCGATTCGTCGCATTCGCCGTGGCTGCGGCGGCGACGATCGGGGCATTGTGGCGGTTTCCTAGCTTTGACCCAGCGTGGTCGCTGTTCGCCATCCTCGTCGTTGCGGTGGGAATCGCAGCCGGCCTCATCGCCCGACCGTCAGATCCGCGATCCCCGATGGACAACCGTACCGGACCGATCTCGGGTGAGCGGCTGCTGTCGGCCCGCCGGACATTGCTCGTCGTCGCGATCTTCGGAGCGCTCACCGGTTCCGCCGGAGTCGCCGGGCTGGCGCCGCTGTGGGCCGCACTGCTGGCGCTGCCGCTCGTGGACCTCTTTCCAGCGCGTGGAACGCGAAAGCTCGACGACTCGCCGGGCGACCCCGACGTGGACACCACGCCCACCCACGACCCGATGCCCGACGCCGCCCGTTCGTTTGGTGACGAGCCCGTCCATCCGAATCCGGCCGAACGGTCCGACCAGCCACCGGCCGACTGACCAACCGACCGCCGGGCTCCCGCTACCCATTCCGGGCGTGACCACCGCGCCGAAAACGTCGCAACGGCAACGCGGGAACTGGTGAGAGTGTTCCCGTACATCGCACACCACTGATGTTTTCTCTTGCACAACGTTAACTATCGTTATACGATCCCAAGTGTCGGAGCTGGTGCCGATCTGCCGGCGGGAGGGCCTCGGCCGGCCCGCGAGGAGCGAAAGGTCGATCGGTGCAACGGAAAGGAGACAGCAATGGCAATTCGTGGAGACGGTGACCTGATAATCCAGTGTGGGACCAACTTCGGGACATGGAGCGGCGACATGAGCACGTTGCTCGGGAACATCACCTCCGCAGTGGGCACATTGCAGGAGACTTGGGAAGCGGTGGCGTCGGAGCAGTTCGCCGGACTCGTCGAAGAGGCGATGCCGCACCTGCAGAACCTGGCCGACTTCATGGCGACCAACTCTGACGGTCTCGTCAAATACGGCGAAGACCTCAACTACATGGCGAACACGTACTACGTGACCGCGGGCTCGTGATCGAGAGACACGGGGAGGCGCAACGTGCCAACGGCATCGTTCTACCGATCGGTGGCGGCCGATCTCGAAGGACTTGCGTTCGAGTTGGACAGTTGCGCCTCCCACGTGCTCGATCCGGCCCGGGACCAACTTCCCGCCTCGCTCGACGGCGGCGCCACCGAGTTCCTCCAGGGCGAGTACGCATCGGCCGCCGACGACCTCCGGGCGAGCGCCGGGACACTTCGCGGCGCGGCCTCGTGGGCGCGTGGCGAGGCCGCTCGGATAGAGGTCGCAGAAGCGGCGGCCGCGGCGGCCGCCGCTTCTGCCTCCGACGGCGGCGAGCTAGCCGATAGCGCCCCTCCACTCATCTACTTCTGATGCACATCAGCCTGATCAGCGGTTTAGCCACTACCGATCTGCTCGTCGAGGGACTCACCGCGGAAGCAAAGCTGAGCGATGTGCTGGCCGGATTCGGAATCTCCCCGGCCAAAGGCGTCTCCATCGATGGGCGTTCAGTGACGGCAGACGCGGTTGCCGACCAGGTCCTCTACGAAGGGGCACAACTGGCGGTCAGTGTCACGGACGACCACCCCGCGGCCCGGCCACTCTACGAGCTTCACGCAACCCTCGGTCCGCCCGCCGGACACGTGTGGAAACTGGCGGCCGGGCGATATCGCATGGGGCCACCCGCCGCGCAGATCGGCTGGCAGGACGGGCCGATGGACGCAATCGAGTTGATCGTGCGGGAAGACGAGATCCGGATCGACGGAGCGCGCGTCCCCGTAGACCAGGATGTCCGTATCGGGAACGCCTGGTTCCGGCTCCGGCCGGCGGTCGCATCCGAGCTGGAGACCCACGGAGCCACCACGTTCAACCGTCCTCCCCGAGTACTCGCGCCACCTACCCTGCCGGCTCTCACCGTTCCCAGCCGCACGCGCGAGCTCGGAAAGCCCCGACGACTGAGCATCGTCGCGCTCATCCTGCCTGCAATGTTCGGGGTTGCGATGGCGCTGGTCTTCAACCGCATCATGTTCTTGGCGTTCGCGCTCATGGGTCCGCTCATGATGATCGGCAATACCGTCGACGACCAGCTCCGGCGCAAACGCGACCGAGCCGACAACGAGGCTGCGTTCGCCGCCGAGATCGTCCAGTTCCGCCACCATGTGTCGAACCTCGTCGAACGCGATCGGATCCGGCGGATACGCGCGTTCCCGAGCCCCGCAAATCTCCTCAGCCAGGTGGACGCCGGTACGCCGAACATTTGGGAGCGCCGCCGCCACCACCACGATTTCATGCGCATCGCGGTCGGTATCGGTGATCTTGCCTGGGAGTCTGGCCTGCGCCCGGATGAACCAGTCGAGCCCGAAGTGCGCGACATCATTGCATCCACTGCGGTGATGCGGGGCGTCCCGGTCGATCTCGAGCTCGGAACCGGGAGCGTAGTCGGCGTGTACGGTCGACCACGATCGGAGCTCATGGCAGCGGTTCGTGCCTGGCTGTGCTCCGCGGCAGCCCAGCACGGGCCGGCGGACCTGAGGGTGGCGGTCCTGACGGACAACGCCGCGCGGTGGGATTGGGCAAAATGGCTGCCGCACGTGCGCGCCAACGACGGTGAGCTCCGGCTACTCGCCTCGACGCCGCAACAGATCGGAGCCATCCTCGGGTTTCTCCGCACGCGACCTGATCCAGACACGCAGGCGCCACTGACGCTGCTCGTGAGCGATCTCGCCGGCGAGGACCAGGAACTCCGCACCATTCACCGCGAAGTCATCGCCGGCGCCGGCATGCCGGTCACGGCGATCGTCATGCGTGAGCGGCGCAACGATCTTCCGGGTGCGTGCACACGGCTGGTCCAAGTCGACCAGGACCAGGCCCAGCTCATGAATCCCAGCCAGGGCTCACGCCCCGCGCCGGTGGCCTTGTGGACGAGCACCGTCACGGCCGCCCGCGAGTCCGCCCGACGCCTGGCCAGATTCGACGACCCAGAATCCTTGAGCGCGACATCGACGCTGCCCGACTCAGTGCCGCTCCTTGCTGCGCTCGGGCTGAGGGAGACGACGGCTGTGGAGATCCTCGACCGGTGGCACAACGCCGCTCCGGCAACACTGCGGGCTCCCATAGGCGGCGTACAATGCGGAACGCTGGAGATCGATCTAGTCACTGACGGACCACATGGCCTCGTGGCCGGTACGACCGGATCAGGCAAGAGTGAGCTGCTCCGCACGCTGGTCGCCTCGCTGGCGGCCACCTACGACCCGGAACATCTCAACTTTGTCCTCATCGACTACAAAGGGGGCTCGGCGTTCGATGCATGTGGCCGGCTCCCCCACGTGGTCGGCGTGGTCACTGACCTCGACGAACATCTCGGCGCCAGAGCGCTGACGTGTCTCGAGGCAGAGCTGCGTTACCGCGAGGAGCGGCTCCGATCCGCTGGAGCGTCCGACATCCGGGAATACGGCGCCGTCGAGGGGGTCGACGCCCTGCCGCGGGTGGTGCTGATCGTTGACGAATTCGCGGCATTGGCCGCGGAGCTTCCGGATTTCATGAATGCGCTCGTGGACATCGCTCAGCGTGGCCGGAGCCTCGGGGTGCACATGATCCTGGCGACGCAGCGCCCCTCCGGCGTAGTGAAGGATTCGATCCGCGCGAACACGAATCTGAGGATCTCGCTGCGGGTGCAGACCGCGGCCGATTCGAGGGACGTTCTCGCGGACCCAATCGCCTCGAGAATCTCCCGAACCCGCCCAGGGCGTGCCTACTTGCGGCTCGGACCACACGAACTGGTCCCATTTCAATCAGCAATCTCGACACTCCCCCACGTCGAACGCGACCAGCCGCGGATACGACTGACGCCGTTCGTCTTCAGTATGCGGGATCCGCGCCCACCCACCCGACCCACAGCTTCTGGTCCGACCGATCTCGAGCTGCTCGTAACAGCCATAGAACAGGCCAACCGCCAGGCCGGCTTCGCGCCCGCACGCCGGCCATGGCCGGACCCGCTCCCGGACGTCCTCACCCCCGATGACCTGGCCGCCTTCGAAACGCCTAGCGGGTTCATGATCGGCATGAAGGACGAACCAGACCTGCAGCGGCAGAGTCCATTCTGTTGGGATCCGACACGCGACGGGAACCTGCTGTTGATGGGCTCGAACGGCCCTGCGGACGCGTTGCGAGCGATTGCAGCCGGTATCGCCGCGCGCCATCCGGACGAAGCGCACATCTACGCCATCGACTACGGGGTCGGCGCCCTCAGTGTGCTCGATGAGCTTCTGCACACCGGCGCGGTCATCGCCGCGCGCGACCGGGAGCGTCAACAACGGCTCCTGCGGATGCTCCAGGCCGAGATTTCCCACCGTCGTGCGAGCCGGATCGCCCCGACGGATGTCTTTTTGCTCATCGACGGCCTGGCCGGGTTCCGAGCGACGTTCGATGAGATGACCGACCACGAACACCGCGAGGCCCTGAACCAGATCATGGCGGACGGTCCTGCTGTAGGCGTCTACACGGCGATCGGAGCGACCCAGGCTCGCACCGTGCCGGGCGCGATGCTGGGGCTCCTGGGGTCCCGGCTCGTGTTCCAGGTGGCCGATCGCATGGACTACAGCGCCCTCGGCGTCACAGTCCGGGCGGTGCCGGGCTTGGGTGCAGGCCGCGCCCTCGACGTCGGCACAGGACGCTTTGTGCAGATCATCCGATACACAGACGAAGAAGTCGTGCACCGGGCGGTCGGCGTGGGACCCGACCGGTGCGCACCGCCGGTCGAGTCGCTGGCCGACACGATCAAACTTGCAGACCTCATGCACACGGCCCACGGTACGGTCAACCGAGTGACGCTCCCGGTCGGCATCGCCGACATCGACCTCAATCCGGCCACCCTCGATCTCGAGGCCGGCGACCACGCCCTCATCACCGGCACCCCTCGATCCGGGAAATCAACGGCGCTGGCCGCCATGGCGGCTGCGATGCGTCACGTCGATCCCGAATGCGAGATCATCGCGGTGTGCCCGCGGCCCTCGGCGCTCCGCGAAGAGCCGGCCGTCTGCCATTCGCTGGCCGACGTGGGCGCCCTCGACGGACTGCTGGAAATGACAACCGGGCGAGTGCTCCTCCTCATCGACGACGCCGACGAGGTGGACGATCCCGACGGGGTGATCGAGACCTTCATGAGGTCACGCCAAGCCGGGCATCACCTTATTGCGGCGGCCCGCAGCGATGCCCTCCGTGGGTTGTTGCGACACTGGACCAAAACGCTCCGTGCCGCTCGGCGTGGAATGGTGTTGTGTCCGCTCGACGGGAGCGACGGCGAACCTCTCGGCGCCCGCCTCCCACGCACACTGCCCGCCACCATGCCCGAGGGTCGTGGCTATTTCTGCAACAACGGCCAACTCTCGCTGGTGCAGACCCCCATCCCGTGACCGCCATCCCCCACCGACGGGCCGCAGCTTCCGTCACCGCCCACCGCGTCGCCGGCGATACGAGCCCCCATGGTGGGCGATGCCGTACTGGGAACGTGGCGTCGGCCGCCTAGAGTCGCCTCATCGCGGCGGGGAGGGCACGTGAAAGCGCAGGTGGTGCACGAGTTCGGAGGCATCGAAGCTCTGCGATATGAGGAAGTCGACCCTCCGGAGTGCCCGCCTGGGTTCGTGCGGATCTCGGTCGAGGCCGTCGGCCTGAACTTTCCCGATCTGCTCATTGTCCAGGGGTTGTATCAATTCCGGCCCGATCTCCCGTTCTCACCAGGCGCCGAGGCGGCCGGCACCGTCCTACAGATCGGCGACGGTGTCACCGAGGTAGCCCCGGGAGACCGGGTCATGGCGCTCCACCTCGCCGGCGCCATGGCCGAGGAGTTCGTCGCTCCCGAGCACACGGTGTTCAAGATTCCGGATGCCCTGCCGGCCGAGAAGGCCGCCGGCATGTCGATGACCTACGGCACCTCGTACCACGCCCTCGTAGACCGGGCCCGCCTGCAGCGGGACGAAGTTCTGCTGGTGACCGGGGCATCGGGAGGCGTCGGGACGGCGGCCATTCAGATCGGCAAGGTGCTCGGAGCGCGTGTCATCGGCGCAGTGTCCACCGACGAGAAGGCTGCGGTCGCGAGATCAGTGGGCGCGGACGACGTGGTCAACTACGCGACGGAGTCATTGCGCGATCGCGTAAACGAACTGACCGACCGCGCCGGTGCCGATGTGATCTACGACCCCGTCGGCGGCGACATCTTCTTGCAAACGCTCCGATGTGTGAATTGGAATGGGCGCATCCTCGTCATCGGATTTGCCTCGGGAACGATCCCAGACGCCCCGATGAACCTGCCGCTGCTCAAAGGCTGCTCCATCGTCGGCGTGTTCTTGGGAGATTTCGCGAAACGGGAGCCCGCCAAGAACCGCGACAATTTTCGCACGATCCTGTCCTGGGCGGCCGAGGGAATCATCAATCCGCACATCTCGGAAACCTATCCCCTCGAGCGAGCCGGCGACGCGCTGGCATCGCTCGCGTCGCGAACTGCGACCGGCAAAGTGATCCTGACCGTTTGACCGTCGCAGCGCTCAGCCATCACCCGAGGCTGCGGCCACCAGTGTGGCCGGCCGGAACGGCTTGGTGACAACGTCCGCAGCGCCCATCTGCAGCGCCCGGCTGATCACCGACGGTTCGATGTGACCGGTGACCACGACCACCCGAGCCGCGGCCTGGACGGCTTCCTCGAGCAGGTCCCACCGGAGGTGTGGCAACCCGAGATCCAACAACACGACATCGGGTTGTCCCAGCAGCTCGAGCCGGGCGTCCTGCTCGGATCCCACAACCACGACATCGCCGAGGCCCCGCACTGTGACCTCGATCAGACGGCGAACCGTCGGATCATCTTCGACTACAAGCAATCGCATACGACAACCATCGCCTGCAATGTGTACCAGCTTTATCCAAATGGTGGAGCTCAATCACCAATATTCCTCATAGTGAATGTTGCCGCGTTGATTTCGCCGGTCCAGCGTGAATCCACGGTCAACGAGCAGTTCGACAACCCCGGTGGGCTCGGGGAAAGGTCCTTCGCCATCCTCGGGCAGCCCGATCATCGCCGGGTTTCCGCACAGATAGACGTGCGTACGGTCCGGATCGAGATCGATTCCGAGTTCAGCCAGGTCACCGTCCCGAATGAGGTCCTGGATGTACCGCTTGGGGATTCCCGGCTCTCTCGTGGCAATCGGCAAGTAGTGATAGTTGGCATAGCGGGTGACGAGCTCGGCATGCTGAGCCTCATATCCGAGATCGGCCATGACTCGCACCGACACTGCCGACACGATCGGCCCCATGTGGCCCTTCCGGAGCAGCTCGACCACCATGGCATTGTGGGGCGCCTCGCCGGTGCCCGTCGAGAGCAGCAGGACGGTGGACCTGGGGTCCGTGACCGGGTTGAGCGTATATCGACCCGCCACCTTGGGCCCGAGGTAGATCCGGTCGCCGGGGCGCTTGAGCGCCAGGCGCGGCGTGAGGACCGGAACCCTATCGGCAGACGGCGGCACCAACACGACGTAGAACTCCAGCTCATCCGACGTCGCCGCGTCAGTCAGGTAGCCGTAGTCGTCATAGATCCGACTCGAAATCGAGTACGAGCGGCGCACCAGCTTTCCCCATCGATCGGCCAGACCGGGATCGCTGGCGTTGTCCGACCGTGGCTCCCAGTACCCGAGGCCGAGCGACGCGTATTGACCCGGCAGATGCGACGTGTCGCCATGATCCGGCTTCACCCGGATCATCCACAAGTCGGAATGGCTGCGCTCGAAATGCGTGATCGTCGCGTTGTAATACTCGGTGCGCAGCTCGTCGATGGTGGTCTCATCGCCGGGACGCCATCGCGCAGGCGGGCGGTACGGTGCGGCCGTCTCGGGGAAATGAAGCTCACGGACGACCGGCCAGGCCGAACCCGGCCTGAGCAACCGTAACCCGGCCTCGCCCGGCTCCTGGACGTCTGTGACCATGAACACCCGGTCGGGCCGGTCGATGTCGATGCTCACGCCGAGTGATGCCATGGTCGGGGCGCGCGCGGCCTCGGCGGCGTAGACGACGTGATCGAATTGAAGGTCCGGTGTCCGGCGCTCTTCGAAGTACGCCATCGGGTGGCCATCCAGCTCGCCGATAGAGTCAGGGACCGAATTCCACAACACGGTTGCTCGCCGCTCGGCTTCCAGACGTAGCAACGCGGAGCGGGCAACCCGGGACCGCTCATCGAGGTCCATGCCCCCGGCAGCCAGCACCACACCGGCACCGGCGTGTGCGAGCTGCATGCTCCATTCGATGGCCAGTTCCCCGCTACCGATGACGAGAATGTCGAGGTCGCGGGGCTCGCGCGGCACGGTTCCGTGATGAATCTTGCCGGCCAGGGCCGGATCAACTACGGCGGGGTCGTCGACGAAATGATCGGCCAGGACGACTGCCCGTGCGTTGTAACGCCCGATCGACGTGACCACCTCGACGCCGGCGTCGCTGCTGGTGATGGAGATCACTCGCTCGCGAAAGCGGACGTCGATCGCATGCTGGCCGATCAGGTCCGGAATGAGCACGCCTGCGCCGGGGTGCACGACCACCACTTCGGCGACTCCGGCCTCTCGCGCTTCGATCGCAACCGACAAACCGGCAAATGATCCGCCGATTACGACAAGGCCGATCTGTCGATCATCCATGTGAGCACCTCACCGCCACGCGAACAGAGGTTGCTCGTAATGATCGACCCGGGTGGCCTGGCCGCGGAGGGCCACTTCGCGGAACTGGTAGAGAAACACCGCAGTTGGAGCGTAGATGTAGTCGCCGAACAACGGCATCGACAGCACGGGTCGGTCGGATTGCGGAATCTCGGTCAGTCTGGGTGCGTCGTCGCGATCGAGCTCTACGAGGGGCACCCGGAAGATGGCATGTACCTCCCTGGGATCGGGATGCAGGACGGCTTCGCCCACCCATAGGACGACCGGCGTGATTGCGAAGCCGGACCGGGTGGTGAAGTCATCCAGGCACCCGAGTACGGCATCGCCTCCCACCCGCACCCCGACTTCCTCCTCCATTTCACGCAACGCAGCTTCCGCGGCGGATTCACCGGGGTCGATGCGGCCACCCGGGAGCGCGAACTGTCCCGGATGGTGCGTGAGGTGCAGGGCCCGCCGTGTCAGCAGAAAGGAAGCACTGCCCCCATCCTCGATGATCGCAAACGCCACCGCGGCGCTTCGAGCCGGACCGGTGGCTTCCTGTCGCTGGAATGCCGACAGGTTCGCCACGATCGCCGATCGCAGCGTGTCACCGAACGTCATGTCGTCAAGGCGCATCCCGTCACGATACCGCCATGGCGCGATGGGCTGCGACGCTCCTCAGCGAACGCCGACATCCGGCACGGTCACCGCACGAGCCGTCTCCACCGACTCGATCGCGGCGTCGGCGATCGCTTGGGACCGCAGGCCATCCATCGCTCCCGGTCCCGCAACCCCTTGGCCAGCACGCAACGCGTCCACCCATGCTGTGGCTTCTGCACGGTAGGCGGTGTGGAACCTGGAAAACCAGTCACTCCCGATCTCGTAGCGGACCTGACCATCCTGTCTGATCGCGACCGCGCCGCTCTGGCCGGTCGTCACCACGCCATCGAGTGCCGTCACTTCCACCGCCACCTCGTATCCGTACGACTGCTCATCGAACTCAACTGTGGCGACTGCGCCCGAGGACAACTGCGCGGTGACGTGGACGTAGCGGACCGCGTCGGCGGGGCCCACGAAGCTCGTCGATACCCGCTCCACCTCCGCGCCGGACAGCCAGCGGATGGTGTGGAAGTCATGCACGAGCGATTGGACAATGACGGTACCGACCGGGCGTGCGCGCGGATGCGCATTTCGGTGGATACAGCGAATGTGCAACGGTTGACCGAGATCCTCGAGTGCCGCCCGCAGTTCGATGTGCGCAGGGTCGAAGACGCGCATGAGCCCGATCTGGATCAGATCCTTTCCGGCGGCGCGCTCCGCCGCGACAACCGCCTGCGCCTCCTCGAGCGAATGGGCGAGCGGCTTCTCGCAGAGCGTGGCCATGCCCATTTCTATCGCTGCCAGCGCATACATTGCGTGGGTGTCGTCGGGCGACGTGATCACCAGCCCGTCGAGGTCGTCCGACCGGATCATGTCGAAACCGTCCTCGACCACCCTTGCCCCGACATCGGCGGCGACGGCCGCAGCCGCGTCGCGAACCGGGTCGCTGACCGAAACCACCGCGACCCCGGCGAGCGCGGCGAGATTGGTGCTGTGCTCCCGACCCATTCCACCTGCGCCGATGACTCCGATTCGCACGCAACTCCCTCGTTTAAGGTTCCATTCAACTGCACGCGACGCCCCTGAATGGGTGAACGCGCAGGTGCGCAGGTGCGCCGGTCGTGGAAGACTGACCGCATGACCGCGCCTATCACGATCGACCGTGCCTTCCAGGGCCCTACGGGCTCGGGCCAGGGCGGGTACACAGCCGGGCTCGCCGCCTACGGTCTGACCGCACCGATCCGGGCGGACTTCCACAAACGCATACCTCTCGGCTCACCCCTCGACCTCAAGGACGTCGACGGGCACAGCCGTGAGCTGTGTTCGGGTGCCGAGCTCATCCTGAAGGTCGCACAGACCGACACAGTGATCCCGACCCCACCGGCCGTGACGGTCGAAGCTGCGCTGGCCGGTCGCGATGCGTATCCAGCGGTCGGCCACGAGATGGTCCCCGAGTGCTTCTCGTGCGGGATGCGGGAAGGGAGCTTCGAAGTCTGGGCCGGGCCGATCGGCGATGGCACCCATTACGCCACCACGTGGACCCCGCCCGACTGGACGGCTCCAGACGGGCGGGTCGAGGCGCCCTACACCTGGGCCGCCATCGATTGCCCGGCGGGGGCCAAGACGACGCTCGACAGCGATCCGCCCCGGGTCGCGCTCACCGGATCGATGACCGCCGAGATCCTCGCCGCGGTCGAGCCTGGTACCACGTACGTCATCGTGGCTTGGGCCGACGCTTGGCGGGGGCGGCGGCGCACCTCGGGCGCTGCGTTGTTCGACGCGAGCGGCGCGCTGCTCGCCCGCCAGTCGTCACTGTGGATCGCATTGCGGTGATTCCTGAAGACACAATGGCGGCGGGCGGATCTCAGCTCAACCGGCCCGAGGCATTAGGTCCACGGCCGGTCGCGCCGGTCTCAATGCGGCTTCTGGTGCTGGCCATGAAACGGTCGCACATGACCGAGATCGGCCCCGGGACGACGACGCCGTGCCAGCCGGCGGGTTCGAACGCGAGGATGGATCCGATCCAGACCGGATTCCTAGTGTCGGTACGGATCCAATCGACGATCGAGAGGTCAGTCAGATGACAACGCCGCGTGGGCGGCCGCCAAACGGGCGACCGGCACGCGATACGTTGAGCAGCTCACGTAGTCGAGTCCGACACGTTGAAAGAAGCCGATGGACGCGGGGTCACCGCCGTGCTCGCCGCATACGCCGATCTTGAGCTCCGGGCGCACCGAGCGTCCACGCTCGATACCCATCTCCACGAGTTGGCCCACCCCGGTCACGTCGAGGCTCTGGAACGGATCCGTAGAGATCAACCCGCGGCGCACATATCCCGGCAAGAAACGGCTTGAATCGTCGCGCGACAACCCGGCTGCCGACTGGGTCAGGTCGTTCGTGCCGAAGCTGAAGAACTCGGCCTTCTCGGCGATCTCGTGAGCGGTGAGTGCTGCCCGTGGAAGTTCGATCATGGAGCCGACCAAGTACGGCACACGCAGCCCGTGCCCGGCAAGAACCTCTTCCGCGACGCGCCGGACCACCTCCTCTTGGTGTGCGTACTCGGTCGCGAACGCCACGAGCGGGATCATGACCTCTGGATGAACGTCGATGCCCCGTTCGACGCATTGAACCGCGGCGGTGAAGATGGCGCGCACCTGCATCTCTGTGATTTCCGGATATGCGATGCCGAGCCGGCACCCGCGGTGACCGAGCATCGGGTTGGCTTCGGCGAGGCGCTCGATCTGGGCGAGAATCTGCTCCCGCTCATTGATCTCATTGAGGAGGCGATTGATCTTGTCGAGGCTCTTCGCATGGGCGAGACGCAGCTTCAGGTCGGTGATACGAAGCACAGTCTCTTCCCGACCGGGCAGGAACTCGTGGAGCGGTGGGTCGAGGAGGCGGATCGTGACGGGGAATCCGTCCATCGCCTCGAAGATCCCAACAAAATCGGCAGTCTGCAGCGGTGCGATCTTGGCCAGGGCATCGGCCCGCGCGACCGCATTGGGCGCCATGATCATCTCGCGCACCGCTTCGGTGCGCTCCTCCCCGAAGAACATGTGCTCGGTCCGGCACAGTCCGATGCCTTCCGCCCCGAGACGGCGGGCGGCTGCAGAATCGGCCGGCGCGTCCGCGTTCGCCCTGACCTGGAGTGTCCTGAACTCATCGGCCCAGCTCATCAATGTTTCATAGAACTCGTCGAGTTCAGGCTCCACAGTGGCAACGCGGCCGGCGAGCACCTGGCCCTTATTGCCGTCGACCGTCACCCACTCGCCCTTTGACACTACGCGATCGCCCACCCGGAACAGCTGCTCGGAGTAGTCCACCCACATGGACTCACACCCGACGACACAGCACTTTCCCATGCCGCGAGCGACGACCGCGGCGTGCGACGTTACGCCGCCCCGGCTCGTGACGATCGCAGATGCCGCCACCATGCCGTGAAAGTCGTCGGGGCTCGTCTCGTGCCTGACCAACACGACCGGCGTGCCCTTCTCGGCCAAATCGACCGCCTCATCGGCGTCGAAGACGACGACACCGAACGCACCGCCGGGCGAGGCCGGCAGCCCTTCGGTGATGACTTCGTCTTCGGGACCGGCCACGACCACCGGATGGAGCAACTCGTCGAGCCGATCCGCGGTGATTCGTTGTACCGCCTCTTCGCGGGTGATCAAGCCTTCCTCGACCATGTCGACCGCGATGCGGATCGCCGCCCGTCCGCCTCGCTTTCCGGTGCGGGTTTGCAGCATCCACAGTCGCCCGACCTCGACCGTGAACTCCAGGTCTTGCATGTCCCGATAGTGGTGCTCGAGGCGTCCGGCGATGTCGAGGAACTGGGTATAGACAGCCGGCATTGCGTCAGCCAGCGCCGCGATTGGCTGCGGAGTGCGGGTACCGGCGACGACGTCTTCGCCCTGGGCGTCCTCGAGGAACTCCCCATACAGCTCGCGCTCGCCGGACGTCGGATTGCGGGTGAACGCAACACCGGTGCCCGAGCCTGCGCCGGCATTGCCGAACACCATCGCCTGGACGCTCACGGCCGTGAACAGGTCGTTCGCAATGCCGTTCACGCGCCGGTAGTCGACCGCGCGTCGATTTCCCCAAGAGTCGAACACGGCCCCGACCGCCAGCGCCAGCTGCTCCGCGGGGTCGTCGGGGACGGCTCGCCCGGAGTAGCCGTCGACGATGTCTTTCAGCCGCTTGACGAGCGCCCGAGATTCTGTGGCCGGAATCTTGCTCCCAAGGCCGCCGGCCGCGACCTGTGCCCGTTCCACGACCTCGGCCATCAGGTCGGACGGCACACCAAAGACGATGTTGCCGAACATCTGGACGAATCGGCGGTACGCATCCCATGCGAATTGATCGTCCCCGGTCAGTTCGGCGAGGCCCTCCACGGAGCTCGCGTTCAATCCAAGGTTGAGGATCGTATCCATCATGCCCGGCATGGAGACGGAGGCACCCGATCGCACGCTGAACAGCAACGGGTTCCGAGGATCACCGAAGCTCTTAGCGGTCGCCTCCTCGACGACCCGAATCGCCGCCGACACCTCGTCCCAGAGACCTTCGGGACCCAGACGGTCCGTTTCGTAGTACGCCCGGCACGCCTCGGTGGTGATTATGAACCCCGGCGGCACGGGGAGTCCCGCTTTCGTCATACTGGCAAGGCCGGCGCCCTTCCCACCGAGCAGCGCTCGCGCATCGCCATCGCCGTCCGCAAACGAAACCACCCACTGTTGCGTCATCATGTGTCTCCGAGTCGAGGATCCTCCGATTCTCG
>Ga0224512_10003143_pt1 | contig 14683 bp, 13 predicted proteins | sample SF_May12_sed_USG_4_FD_169103 | JGI IMG/M metagenome (GOLD analysis project Ga0224512, IMG submission 169103) | Sediment microbial communities from San Francisco Bay, California, United States - SF_May12_sed_USGS_13 | ecosystem: Environmental > Aquatic > Marine > Sediment | place: USA...
GAGTTGGAGTACATGAGGACGTGGGGTCTCGGCACCGACCTGGGGATTCTACTAAGAACGCTGCCCGCGGTGATGCTCCGCCGCGGAGCGCATTGACGGGACTTCCCCCATCACCGATGTCGGGGGTCGCTGAGCCCAGTTCTCCCTCGGTCCTCGAATCGCTTCGATCTCACCTTGACGGACAACGCGTACTTATCGTTCACGATTGGCTGGTTGCTTGGGCTGGGTCAGAGCGGTGCGTCGAGCAGATGCTGCAGGTCTTCCCCCAGGCGGATCTCGTCGTTGGGGTTCTCGCCGAGTCCATGCGCGGCTACAATGCCGTGACCAAGCGGGCCAGGGAAACCTGGCTCGCTCGCCTTCCGGGCGCGCGCCGACATCATCGCTGGTTCCTTCCCCTGGAGGCTGCAGCATTTGCGACCCTTGATACGAGGGACTACGGCTTGGTAATCTCCAGTTCTCACGCGTTCTCGAAGGCGGTGCGGACTGGGCCGCGGACGGTTCACGTCTGCTACTGCTATAGCCCACCGCGCTACCTCTGGGACCTCAACGACGTCTATCGGGCAGATGCGACGTGGACGCAGAGCCTAGCGCTTGGAGTTGGGACCGGTCTTCTTCGATTCGTGGACCGGAGATCGGCTCGGGGAGTGGATGAGTTCATTGGCATATCGCGGTGTGTGGCGGCCCGCATCGAGCGCGCATATGGGAGGGGTGCATCAGTGGTGTACCCTCCCGTGACACCGAAGCCCCGGTGGGAGCGTAACAATGGCGTCAACGGAGACTTCCTTCTCTCGCTCGGACGTCTGGTGCCGTACAAGCGCGTAGACTTGGCCATTCAGGCTGCGGAACGCGTGGGTGTTCGCTTGCTCGTTGCGGGGGATGGCCCGGATCGCGCTCGACTGGAGCGGTTGGGCGGGCGGTGGACAGAGTTCGTTGGCGAGGTGAGCGAGGAAGAGGCCGGTCGGCTCCTCTCGACCTGTGCGGCATTCGTCTTCTGCGGTGAGGAGGACTTCGGCATGGCTCCTGTGGAGGCCAACTCCTCCGGCACCCCGGTTGTCGGGTTCGCCCGGGGTGGATTGCTCGAGACGATGGTGCCCGGTGAAACTGCCGAGCTCTTCACCCGGCAGGACCTGGAATGTATCGTGGCGGCGATCCGGCGAGCCCTCGAGCGTGATTGGGACCGAACGACTATCCGCCACAATGCGGAGCGTTTCGAGCCCGTGCGGTTCCGAGATGCGTTTGCAGGATCGGTGGAGCACGCTCTCAGGTCACGGCAAGGTGGTGCTGCTTGTGAGATCGTCCGCCTGGGCGAAGTCGAGTGACGAGCGGCATTGGGCAGTCGAGGGCCGCCCGTATCGAGCCGATCGATATCTTGGTGGCCGCGTCTGGGGATTGGCGCGCGCAAACTCCTGTCAATAGCCAGGAGATTGCCCGCCGGTGGGTGGCATACGGTCGAGTTGACTACCTCGAGCCAGCTCCGCTGCGCGCACCGTCTTGGAGCGATCGCGAGCGGGTGGTGCGTCGGATCGGGAGGGTGCTGGGACGCTCAGTTGTCGACGCCGAAGTCGCGCGACCTGCCATGGGAGCGGGACCAACGGTCCACGCGCCGTGGTACGTTCCGTGGCATCCAACGCCGTTGGTTCTGCGCGCAAATGCGTCTCTCGCGCGCCGACGGGTCGGGCGCACCCGCCAACGGGACGTGCTGTGGGTGTTTACGCCGGCATTCGCCGGGTGTGTGGACGCCTTCCCCGCGAAGCTCGTGGTGTACCACGCCGTGGATGACTACGCTGCGAATCCCGGCGTACGGCCGATCCTGGTGCGAAGGGCGGAAGACCGGATCGTTTCGAGAGCCGATGTCGTGTTCGTGTCCTCACGGCCGCTGTTGGAGCGGTTGTCCGCGAAGCATCGCGACGTGCACCTGTTCGAGAACGCAACCGACACCGATCTGCTGCGGCCGCTTCCCATCCCATCGGGGTCGACCCGCAAGGCGGTCTACGTCGGGAACGTGGCACCACACAAGGTCGATTTCGAACTGCTGCGCGAAGTCGCGCAACGCTCCCCGGAGTGGGAGATCCTCATCATTGGACCGGTGCAGGCCGAAGACGGGGTGGTCTCACCGCTGTTTCGCCTCCCCAATGTTCGGCACCTCGGACCCGCGACCCGCGCGGACTTCGCATCCCTTCTGGCGGAAGCCGACGTCGCGCTCCTGCCGCTCCCCAAGAACACTCTGCGGGAGTCGAGCTTTCCCATGAAAGTTGCGGACTACTTTGCGCTGGGGTTGCCGGTGGTTGGCCCAATCACAGCTGGGCTCACTTCAGTGCGGAACCTCATTTCGGAGGCGGAGACGGCGGAGGAGTTCGTCGCCGCGATGGAAGAGGGAGCGGGACTACGTCGCGATGGCCGATACGTCGCGGCCGCTCGCAGGGAGGCGGAAGCGCGCTCATGGGGCCGGCGAATGGAAGACATTCGAGCCCTCCTCGCCAGCAGGCTCGGGGATCGGGCGGCAACCCCATCGGCCTAATGTGCGCGTCGCGCCGCCGAGACGATGCGGTAGGCTCTCGCTACGTCCTCCACCATTCGATCAGCTGAGAATCTGGCGAGCGCATCCTGGCGCGCGCGTTCCCGAGCGAGGGGACGCCAGTCGGCGCAGTGCCTGCTCGAACGTAGGGCACAACGCCACCGGGTCATCGAGGAGGGCTGTGGCCTGCCCGAAACGCTATCCCTTTTCGCCTGTCGCTGACGGCTTCGCGGCCACGCAAACGTGTCCGAGCGTGTCCCCCCGGCGCCCGTACAGCCGATCTAGGAGCATGCCGACCGCAAGTACCGGAACGTTCACTGCCAATGCGAGGAGACCTTTTCTCGCGAGACTCCGACCGCCGAGACGATAGAAGAGATTGGCTACCAGACGCTGCGTGACCATCTCCCATACACCCCCAAGCGGCCAGATCGCCTGCACCACCAGACTTGCCCGCTCACAGAGCAGTCGCAGCCCATACTCAGTGTACCGGAAAAAATCGTAGGGAGCTTCGTGCAGACCCCATGTCTGGGGCGCACTCAGCACGAGTACACCACCCGGGGCGAGTACCCTCGCCGCCTCCGACACCACGAGTTGTGGATCCGGGACGTGCTCGATGACCTCCGTACAAAGTACGAGATCGGCACACGCGTCCCGGAGGGGCAGGATGAGTCCACCGTACCAGACGTCGGGCCGTTTCAGAGCTCGCTCGCGCCCGCTTACCGGCAAATCCAACCCAATGTAGCGTTCTGTTTCGACAAGCGACCGGTACGGTTGCTCACCACACCCGATGTCCACACATAGTTGCGACGAGTACCCGTCTACCGCCTGGCGGATGCCCGAGCGCAGATTCCGCGCGTGGATGAAATGAGGATTCAGCGGGGTGAAGCGAATCCGGCTGCCCCAGCGCGATCGTGGGTTGCTCACATCGGATCTCCTGGACGTCGCATCAGGAATTGCTCATGGGCTTCTGCGTACCGCTGCTCCGAAAATGCGTCGGCCGTGGCTCGTGCGCGTCGTGCCATCTCGGCGCGACGCTCGGTATCGTCGCTGAGGGCGGCCATCGCCGCCGCTAGCGCCGGACCATGCGTGCCGGGCACGAGGAGGCCGTTCCGTCCGTCCTCGACGATCTCCGGTTGCCCTGCCACGCGGGTTGCGATAACAGGAAGACCGGCTGCCATGGCTTCGACGACTCGTAGCGGGAAGCCCTCCGTGGGGTCTTGTGTGGGGGAGACGAACAGATCCATGGCGGCCAGGTACCGCGGAACGTCGGGTTGGAACCCCACAAACGCAATGCGTCGCCGGAGGGCTTCCGGCGCGGCCCGCTCGGCCAGGGCGAGCTCGGATCCAGTCCCGACAACCAACAAGTGGAGTGCCGGCCGCGAGGCCGAGACGGCTGCGAAGGCGTCTACAAGTTGTGAGATCCCCTTTCCCGGCGCGATGCGGCTGGCCGTGCCGACGACGGTCGCGGCGGGATCCCACCCTAGCGCGGAATGGACCGCTTGCCGGTACCGGTGGCGCGCTGCCGGTGACAGCCCGAAACGGTCGCGGTTCACACCGGTGTAGATCACCTTCACCTTGCTCGGTGGCACGCCAGCCTGCACGAGATCCTCGCGGACGTACTGGGAGACGGCCGCGATCCCGGCCGTGCGCCGGGCGGACGCCAGATACCACCGCCGCGCGAACGGATTGCGTCTGATGCCCCGTGGCAATCCCCCATGCTCCGTCCAGATGACGCGGACGCCGAGCGCTGCGAGAGCGCGGCTCACAAGGAGTTGCTCCTTCTTGTACTGCAAATGGACGACGTCCCAGGGCAGTTCCTGGCGCATAACGAGGCGCAGCAATCTCCGGCGGTGACTCCTTGCCCTCCACAGGAACGCTCCGATGCTACCCCGGCCAAGCTTGGGGCCGATGTCGATCGGGAGGAACTCTGACACGCCGGACTCAATGCAAGCGGTCGCGAGCGGCGTGCTCGCCGCGGCTGCCACCGCGACGTGGTGACCACGTGCCGCCATGAGACGGGCGGTCATGAAGACCACTTGCTCGCCACCGCCCCAGGTGTGTGAGTTGGCTATGTAAAGCACTCGGATCTGATCACTCATGGCGATCTCAGACGCGCCGACACCCATGGGTCATGCAAGCGTTCTTCGTGGCCAAAGGGGTCGGCGCTGACGACAGGGCGACCTTCATGAACTTGAGCGCTGCGGAGTGCGCGAATACGATCCGATCTGCTGATACACGGTTACCGTCCTCCGGGCGATGTCGCTCCAGTCGGGTCGTTCCGTCTCGTCATTCCGGATGGCAAGCCGCAGCCGAAGCCTGGCCTCGTCGTTCAGCGACGCGAATCGCAGCAAGGCCCGGGTCAGGTGGCTAGGGTGATCCGGGTCGAAGGCAAGGCCCCACTCCGCCGAAGTGAGGATGCTCTGGAACTCGTCGCGTCGTGGTGCCAGTACCGGAACCGATGCCGCGTGCGCCGACCGCACGATCGCGCTCTCGCTCACGGTCTCGTACGCCAGCACGACAGCGTCGGCGGCGTGGAAGAGAGCGGTCCAGTGCTGTTGACTGAGGTGCTCCGGCACGACGCGAACACGGTCGCCGTGCCGAGAGCCTGAGGCGATGCGTCTCAAGCCGGAGGTGAGCGAGTCGTCGTCGGGCCCCGCGATGAGCAGGCGTATCGCCCCGTCCGCTTCCGGTACCGCGTCGAGAAAGGCCGTCACGATGAGATCCAGCCGCTTGTCCCGACGCATCCGGCCGGGCGCGATGAATAGCGTGGCGTCTCTGCGTTCGTCGAGAAGGTCACGGGCTTCGGCCCGATCACCTTGTCCCACCGGAAAGGGGCCAGACGGGATCATGACGCTCTTCAATCGGAGCGGGGCATCTGAGGCCATCCGGGCGAGGTCATGGTTGGTGTGCACGATCACGGCGTCACTCCAACGTGCCAGGAGTGACATGGCCATGCGGCTCGGTCGATCGGCCGACAGTCCCGTCGGTCGGGCGAACGTGTTGTGAGGTGTCCAGATGACCCGGATTCCCCTCAGTTTGGCAAGCACGCCCGCGATGGCAAAGATCGGCGGGTAGAAGAGCCCCTGCATATGCAGGACGTCACCCCGGCGGGGTCTGATGCGCAAGACGGTCCGCACACAGGTTGCCGTGGCGGCCAGCGCGACGACCGCACGCCGTAACACGGCACCTATCCTCGTCGAAGGCTTCTTCGGCCACCAAAAAGCTAAATGCACCTCGAGCCCGCCGTGAGGTCCGACCGGCTCGGGGCGTCGACCGGTGACCAGGCACACCCGCCAACCCGCCTCCGCGTCGGCAACTGCCGCCGAGAGTAGTGCCGAGTACCTGCCCACGCCACCAGTCCCGTCAGGCTCAATCATCCACACCGTTGGAACGTGACCGGGGCTGGCCATCTCAGGAGGTCACCGTCGGCAGAGACTCGGTTAGCACCAAGCCAACCTCCTCTCCGGATGGCGAGATCCAGAATACTCCATAGCCTTCGCGCCGGAGCGTCTCGACCGTCTCACGCCAGCGATCACGCCCCCGTTCGACATAGGTAGGGTGGAATTCGACCAACACCTGCAGCGGTCGAATACCTGAACTGATCACGTCGTCGAGCACGGAGAACTCCGCTCCCTCGATGTCTAGCTTCAGGAGGTCAATAGACGAATGTCCAAGCTCCTGCATGAGCGTACGCAGGCGACGGACGGGAGCGATCACGGAGGTTCCTGCGCTCGTTCGTTGAATGACGGCGGAGAATGATGCGTATCCGGCGATTGCGGGAGGATAGAACGTCATCTCTCCGTCCTGCGCGGCGATGCCGACTGGCACGAACGTGAGGCCGTCCGGCAAAACCTGCTCTCGGATCCACGTCACTGAGCGGGGGGTCGGGTCGAAGGCCCATACGCGGGCCCCGCGGTGCAGAACCATGGCGATGTCGAAGGTGAGATCCTCACCGACTCCAAAGGAGTACACCACGGGACGTGCCGGGAGAGTGGACGGCGACACCGCCCAGCCCCCATAGCCCGACCCGAGATAGTCAACGTCCAACCGTACGTCACGGTTGAACGGGGGATGGCCAATCCGAAGGCGTCGGAGGTATCCGCGGATCCGAGCGCCGAGGGGCATGGTTGTCCTCACGGCGCTGACTCCGGTGCTGCGTCATCGTCTGGTTGACCCGGCGTCGGCCGGCGTGATGAGCCACTGAGGGGCCGGTGTTGTGTCCACACGACGGTAGAAAGAACGACCAGTCGAACCACGTCTGCAACTACAAGAGCCATCACAACTCCTTTAAGGCCAAGGTGGACGGGTAGGGTCCAGAGCAGAAGGGACATAGAGGCTAGAGGTTGTCAGGCCGACTGTCAACGGAGCCCAGACCTGGTGCCGCGCGCGGAGAGCGAACACCGTGATTGAGTTCGCAGCAAAGATCGGCACTCCGACGGCGTACACCCTCAGCAAACCGGCCACGCGCGCGGTTGTCCTCGGCCCGGAACATCCCGCGCTCGAGCAACAATTGCGTGATTGGTTGGGCAAATCCGCCGAGGATCGATGCACCAGGGATCAGCGCCAGCGCCGTGACGACGATAGCGGTTCGCAGGTGCCGGCGAAACGCTCCGGCTTGTCCGCGGGCGAACGTCGAGGCGAGTTCCGGGAAGAAGACAACGGTGATGGGCTGCGCGCCCAGGGCAATGGCGAGGAACGCGATCCGTCGCGCAAACGCCAGAGAAGCAACACTGCCGGCAGCGAATCCGGTGGCGGCCGTCTTTTCGGCGATGATCGAAACCTGAATGATCAGGCCGGTGAGAACGATCGGCAGTGCGAGCCGCAGGTAGCGGCCGAACAAGCGTAGCCTAGCTTGCCTCCGGCCCGGGTGTGTTTCGCCTCCTCGGAGCATCAGCCACACCAGGCCGAGGGCCCCAACCATCGCTCCCACGGTGACGCCGCCTGCGGCACTGAGGACGCCGAAAGGCCGGTAGAAAAGGGTCAGGCCAGCGGATAACCGCCATACCCTGAACCGCGGGCCTCAGCGCCGGAATGGCGAACGACCGAGGTCCCGCGACCCGTGCGGAATTCGCTTCCCTTCTTTCCGAAGCCGACGTTGCGCTTCTTCCACTCCCGAAGAGGGTCTCAGCGAGTCGGGTTTCCCCATAAAGGTGGCGGACTACTTCGCCCTCGGACTGCCCGTTGTTGGCCCGCGGACAGCGGCGCTGGCTTCTGTGCAGCACCTGATATTGTAGGCGGAGACCGCGGAGGGTTTTGTCATGGCGATGGAGCAGGGGGCGACACTCCGTCGAGACAGGAGATATGCCGCGGCAGTCCGTCAGGAGGCGGAACGGCGCTCATGGGGCCAGAGAGTGCTCACGCTCCATAGCCTCCTGGCGCGGCGGCTCGGCCCGAGGCGCGAACGGACTCGCTGAGCAGGCTCGTTGCGAGTCTCAGTCCAGCTAGTTTGGACTGTTCCCGGCAGGGCAGGTCCAAATTGGCAGCCAAACGTGCACCATGGGGTGGCCGAGAGTCTCGTGACTGACTCCCAGCCGCGTGTTCGCAGGCGGTGGAGAGCCAATGGTCACGCTACGCGACGTCGGTCGGAGTCGTTGTCCACGATCGGCCGCCAGAGCCCGGTGCCTGAGGGCGTGGAAGCGGTAGCCATCAGCGTCCTGGTTGGAAAGAGACCGGAGGTACCTGATCCGCCGAGTATTCCACGAGGATCGGTGTTGAGACCGACATATCGAGACCACCGAATGACTCTTTAGGCGGCCCTCAGGATGTGGGCCTCGTGGGTCGACGAAGCCCGCCTCACGTCAGACTCGGCCGCCCGCGCACGACGGAAGCGCGGTGGAAGCTCGGCATGTGGCCCCCCTGGACTGTTCACTTGCCCGGATCTACCTTGGCAGGCGTGGTCAACGGCACCGTCTTATTCTCGGAAGAGGCGACGCTTCTGGGGAGCACCGTGGTCGACGTCGGGCCGGCGGCCGGTGAGCGCTGTCGAACGCCCGGGCGTTTACGCAGAAATAGCGGGTTCCGCGGGTAGCCAAGAGCCATGAGTATGTTCACGACCGAGCTCCCAGAACGCACAACGTGGTCCACATTTGAAGTCCGACTTGCCCAGGTGCCGAGCATCATCCGACGTCACTGGAAGATGCTTGCGGTCGTCTTCGTACTGGGGGGCGTGGTTGGCTACGGAGGTGCTTGGCTCCTGCCGGTACGTTATCGCGCCTCCGCGTCCTTCGTTCCGGTGACAACGTCAGGTATCCCGCGCCTCTCCTCGGGTCTCGCCGGTCTGGCCTCTCAGTTCGGCGTCCTCTCGTCCCTTGGCGGGTTCTCGCCTTGGCTCTTTGCGGCGCTGCCGGAGACCAGGGCCATCCGTGAGAAGGTGGCCCTCACACGGTATCAATTGCCCCCGTGCCTGGGTGCGGATACGCCTGACGGCACGCTGATACAGGGCATGGGCCTGGCAGGCCGGAGCGAACGGCGTGCGTTAGAAGACGCCCTCCGGAGGCTGGGTGGAATGACCATTGTGAGACTGGACGGCCTTACCTCCGTCGTATCCGTATCTGTGGATGCCTGCTCGCCGGAGCTCGCGGCAGCGATTGTTCAGAGTTATTTGGACGCAATTGACCACTTCAGCCGCGAGACCTTGCGTAGCCAGGCCACTGCGCAGCGGGAGTTTGCGGAGCGCCGCATCGCTGAGCTAAGCCTAGAGCTCACGGCCGCGGAGGCCACCCTTGTTCGATTTCTTGAGGAGAATCGCTCTCTCGGTGTCTCGGCGGCTTTGCAGCAGGAGGAAGTTCGTCTTCGACGTCAGGTGAGCGTGCTCGAGGGCACGTACCTCACTGTGCGCACCGAGTATGAACGCGCACGCCTCGACGAGGCCCGGGACCTGCCGACTGTCTCAATCATCGACACTCCGGTGCCGCCAGCACGCAAGAGCTGGCCCCGCCGGTCCCTCATCGCGCTCGCGGCCGCGATGCTTGCGAGCGCTTCAGTGCTGGTTCGCCGCTTCGTAGCCCCCTTACCCGCCTAATGCGGAGTGCGCCACTCACCGTCAGAGCGCAGACTTGGCGAAGCGTCCTTCTGCGGCTGGGTGCCGTCGCGACGGCCGTCCTGACCCAGTCTCTACTGGCTCGCGGGCTGGCCCCTTTTGCGTACGGGCAGTTTGGTACGGTTACCTCGAACCTCCAGATTGTCGGGCAGGCGGCCGACTTGGGATCGGAGACCACGACCATCCGTTACCTGGGCTCGGATCGTCGTGCCACCACCGAGATTCTCGCTCCTCTTTTCACGCTGAAGCTGATTGTCGCGGCCACAGCTCTGGGGTTAGTCGTTGTCGCGATTGTTGCTCTTCGCCCGTCCGCGGGTGTCAGTTCCGTGCTCATGTTGGCTGCGCTGGTGCTGTTTGCCGGGGCCTTGTCCAGTAGCCGTACACAGCTCATCGCTACAGGTCGATCGCACGAACTGCAGGGCGCGGCGCTCATCCAGGCATTGTTGAACCTCGGGATCGTCGCGGCCTGCTTCGCGGTCGCCGCTCTCACGTTGTCGCTCGCAGTCGGCGCTCTCGTGATCGCCACGTTCGCGGGTGCCGGCTTACTGGCGCATCGTGCGGGTTGGGCACCGTGGACTGCGCGGCCGAGCGTGTCCGGCGCTCGATCTCTCGCACGCGCCGCTGTCCCCCTTGGAGTGGCTGCGTCCCTGGCAGCGATCGCGTATCGAATTCCCACGACCTTGACCCTCATCCTGCTCGGCGCAACTGCCGCAGGGCAGTTCCACGCAGTATATCGATGGCTCGACTTCGCGCAGATCCTCCCCCAGAATCTCATGCTCGCGCTCTTCCCTGGGCTCGTGCGACTTGCCACAGAGGATCTTGGCGCTCGGGCGCAGTATCGAGAGATGGCTACGGGTTTGTTGGTGGCCGGGACTTGGATGGCCGCCGCTCTCACCGTTCTTGGGCCTGGGGCTGCGCGACTGCTCTACGGCAATTCGTTTTCCCAGGCGGCCAGGATCGCCCCACTCGTCGCCTGGGTCCTTCCCCCGATGTTCCTTTCCTACGCGCAGGGGAACATGCTTATTGCCAAGGGCCTGTATCGGGTGCAAATCTACGTCGCATCCGCCAGCCTCACGTTGGCACTGATTGCTTACCCCCTTCTTGCATCCACGCTTGGACTTCACGGCGCAGCGGTTGCTTCACTCTGCGTCGAATACGGTACGGCGACCGTGGGGACGCTGTTGGTGTGGCGGTCTTTTCGCCTTCTCCCGTTGAGCGTTGCCGGGACGCGGATTCTGCTCATCCCGCTGGCGCTGGCGATCGCAACCGCCGTTCTTCGGCCCTCGGCGTGGCTGGCCGTGTGTGTCGGGCTCGCCTGTGGCATCGGCGCGCTTCTGGCCCTGTGGCAAACCGCTGGCTCCCAGCCAGAGCCTTCGGGCGAGATAGGGCACGGTGCGCTCCAGCGGCCCGACGAAACTGCCGGCTCGTGAATGTCTTCTTTGTCGTGCCGGAATGGGCCGCTCAGGCGCGCACCGGTGGTCACTATGTGGAGCACGATCTCGTTCGCGCGGTCGCGCAATCGGCCAGTGTGCACCTCGCTGTGGTCGGTGACCCGCCGCTCCCTAGGCCCTCCGTCGCGCTAGCCGGCTTCGATTGCTTTCGACGACGGCCGCCGGGTTTTTGGGATCGCGTCTTGGGGCCCTTGCCTACACTATCGCTTTGGAGCAGAGGTGCCGGGCTGCCACAGAAGGCGGCGACCGTCGCGCGCGCCGTCGCTCCTTGCACGCTGCTCGTCTCCCGTTCCTACGCGGTCGCCGATTTGCCTGTGAATGCGTTCGCCCGTTTCGTCGTCGCGACACAAAACGTCGAGTCCCAGCGGTTGAGCGCCTTCGCGATATCGGCCCGTGGCTCAAGCGGGCAGCTGTGGAAGCGACTCCAGGCCGCGCGCATGGCGCGGCTTGAAAAGCGCATCTTCGCGAGCGCTGACGCGGTACTGGCCTTGTCACGCCGCGACCAGGAGCGTCTGGCTCACCTCGTGCGACCCGGAATCCCGGTGCTCTTCTTCCCGCCACTCCCCGATCCCGACCTCCTCGCCACTCCGATGGCGCCCAGACCAGACGACGTGCTGTTATTTGTGGGGTCGCTCGACTATCCGCCCAATACCGTGGCGGCGGAGCGGCTCCTGGTCGAGATCTTCCCTCGCGTTCGCGCGGAACGCGCGTCTGCCCGACTCGTGATCGCAGGATCAACCCCTTCTGATGCGCTGCGGGCGCGTGTCGCGCAGACGCCCGGCGCCACCTTGATACCCGACTTCGACGCGCTGGCGCCGCTGCATGCTGCGGCCACTGTGTTCGTCTCGCCGCTCGATGCCCAGGAAGGGATCAGCGTCAAGACCCTCGCGGCCTTTGCGGCTGGCACCCCGGTCGTGGCGCCGCGCGCAGTGCTCGAGTCGCTCGGAGTTGCCCACGATCACGTCGCCCTCGAGGGCGACACGTCCGAGCAGATAGCTGTCGAACTCCTTCGTCTCCTCTCCAGCGAGCCGCTGCGGCGGGACCTGTCCGGCAGGGCACGTGAGACGATTCGCGAGCGTTTCTCTCCAGAGTCCCGGCGGCAGGCCCTGACAACGGCCCTCGGAACGGACGACGCGGCGTGAGCAGTCGGCAATTCTCCATTGAAGTGGTCGTGGCAGTTGCCGGAGCCAGCGTGCTTTCCGTCGGCGTCGCGTTGCTTCCCTCGACGGCCGTGTTGCCCGTGGCGGTTGGCGCTGCAGTCATCGGCTGCGTGCTGGCTCCCGCTCCGACAGCGTTGGCATGTTGGGCGATCATCGGGCTAGTGCCCGAGTGGAGCGTCGACGTCGCGCTCTTGCCAGTCCTTGCGACACAGGCCTACAGATCTCTCGCTGGCCCCGTTTCGGCTGCTGACGTCCTCCTGGGTGCGGGCCTCACCGCGTCCCTTGTCGTGCAACCCACCGCAGTACGTGAGTTCGTCCATCGTCATCGCTCCATCCTCTACGCCTATGCTCTGTTCCTCTTGGTGGTCTTCCTGTCTGTGGTCCGAAACGGGCAACTTGGGGCGCTCATTCCTCTGAAGCCGCTCTTCTATCTCGGCAGCGCTGTCCTATGGGGTTTCGCCGTTGGCCTTAGTGACCGGACCACCGCCTGGATCGGTCCCCTCTTTGTCTGCATTGCGGTGCTGGTCATACTCCAGGGACTCACGAACTCCCTGATCGGGTCTGGACGTGCTTTCGCCGGGCTGCATCTGGCTTTCTACGACCGGGCGAGCGTGTACATCTTGATCCTATATGTGGTCTTTGTCGCCCAGGCATGGATGGTTCGCTCACCACTGCTGCGTGGCGCCGCAACTCCTGCATGGTTTGGCCTGGCGATCGCCGCCGTGCTCGTAACGGCGTTTTCTCTCCGCCGCACCATGTGGCTGACGCTGGTTGGGGCCCTGGTCGTCAGCGTGTATCTGCACGCTCATCGCGGTACGCGGCGCCTTATCCTCCACGTAGCGGCTGGCTCAATCATCGCGGTGACGGGACTGGGCGGCGCGCTCGCCGCCACTGGGTACCTCAAACCAGTGATTATTCACGCAACGTCTCTTGTCTCCACTATCTCGGGTGCGGGCGCCGAACAATCCATCACGACCAGGATCGCGGAGACTGCCGACGTCCTCCGCGCCATCCGCCGCCGACCAATCATTGGGAACGGGCCGGCCTATGCGTACGCGGCGAGCGGCTCGTACGCGCTCGCGCTCGACCGCACCTACGTACACAACAACTACCTCTGGCTTCTGATGCACTACGGGGTGCTTGGACTCGTGACGTTTGCCGGCCTCGGGATTGCCACACTCACCGCGCTCGGTCGTGAGTACCGCGCGGTCGCACCTACCGACGGGCCCGGACTGGCGCGTCTAGTCCTCCTCGCTGGACTCCTCGGCCTCCTGCCAGCCCTTGCCGGTGATTCCTTCATCACGGCGCACGCCCGCTGGCCGATTCTGCTCGGGTTTCTCGTCGGCGCCGCGTTGGCACACGCCAGCGCGTCGGACGCCGTGGCGAGTGCCATGCCCAATGCCCCACGCATAGGCCGGGGTTCTCCCCAACCTCCCGGGGCCCCGTGAGCGGCAGCCACCTCGGGCGCACCGCGGCCCATCCGCATCTCGCGCGGGGCCCCGGGGCCTCCTCAGGCTCTGGACTCGACGTAGGCATCATGCTGTTGGAACCGTCGGGAGTAGGAGGTGTGTGGGAGTATTCCTGTCACCTGGGGCGCGCTCTCGCCGGGCACGGCCACGTACGAATCGTGACCGCCCCCGGCCACGACGCGTTCTTCGTCTGAAAACCCCTTGTGGTCGGGCGCTCCCCGTTCTCGTCATGCCCCTAGACAGCCTGTACGGCCGACAGGGCGATGCGCTCGGACACGTGTGCGTGGCTGCAAAGCCGTCAGCCACCGGCACCAGTGGATAGAGTGTTCCCGACCAGCCGGCAGAACTCCTCCATGAGCCACGCTCCGCTTCCGCCACCCCACGCCGCCAGCCCCTTCCGACCGCAGGGCCAGGCCCTGCCCCAGGCCGCGACAAACTATGCCGGCACCGAGCCGTTGGCAAACGGCACGCTCACGTCTTCCCTGATATCCGGTCTCACCTCACCACAATCGCAATAATCGCTACCGTACTCGTCAGCAGCTGCGCGATCGTACCCAAGAGCTGCGTCGCGTCCACTCCTTCACCCTCCGGCACCTCGGCGACGGCGACCACGCTACCCGGTCCCGGCGTCGGCGAGTGGGCCAGGAACAACACCTTGCGCTTCACCTCCGCCGAGCCGTTTGCGAACTGCACGCTCACCCGGCCCCTATCCGCGTTCCGCGCGTAGCCGCCGGCGTTCTCGATGTAGTAGTCGAGATCTGCGCCCTCCTTGTACAGCACGCTGGTCGGGTTAATGACCGCGCCCGTTACCCGCACGGTGGGGATGTACTCTAGCACATCAAGCGAATCGCCGGGCTGAAGCAGAATGTCATCGGCACGGCCGGGCTGGGCAATCGCCGCGGGCAGGCTCAGGTTGACCCTGCTCGCATCTCCACTCCGGATGCGATAGAATCGTGACCCTTCGGGGTACGCCGTCGCCGTAAAGCCGCCCGCCCGCCGCAGGAGATCACTGACGCGCTCGTCCTTCCGCGTGAGCGCGTAGGTGCCGG
>Ga0224512_10003144_pt1 | contig 14682 bp, 16 predicted proteins | sample SF_May12_sed_USG_4_FD_169103 | JGI IMG/M metagenome (GOLD analysis project Ga0224512, IMG submission 169103) | Sediment microbial communities from San Francisco Bay, California, United States - SF_May12_sed_USGS_13 | ecosystem: Environmental > Aquatic > Marine > Sediment | place: USA...
CCTTGGCGTCGATAGCGTCTAGTCCTAAGACGGGTATGAACAGCGCACGTGCGTTTCTCATGATCGCGGCGATGACCGCGTTGGTGCTGATCCTCGCCGCCTGCAGCGAGGATTCGTTTAGCGACGTCGGTCAGCGATCAACCGGCTGGATCGGCGAGGTGAATGCCTCATCGACGATCGCGACGATCGCAGCCATGGAGATCGTGGAATCACGCGTCGCAGCACTCTCGCTCAGCTCGGCGGCTGGTCTGAAGTGGGTGAACGACGGACTCGACTTCTCCGAGCCCGGCATGGACGCCGCCACTGTCGCCGGTGAGGTGTGGCGCCGCAGCGGCCGGGCCGATGCGTATGTACAGGCCCACCGGGCCGACATCGCGTCGGCGCTTCCGGGTGTGAAATTTCCCGGCGCGATCCCGGCCTCTGTCGAACACGTCACGAGCCAGCTCGTCTACAAGCCCAATACGGGCCGGCTGGACCATGACATCGCGGCCGCGTTCGGTCTCTGGTCGGTCCAGCCGTATTCACAGAGCCGCGTCATTGGCCAGCAGGCGGTGCTCCTCGTCGGCATCTCCGAGGACCCGACCGAAGAGATCCCGCCGGCGTGTGATCGCGCCCAGATCGCAGACGCTCTCGGCTGCAGGGACATCTCGATCGAAGAGATGCAAGCCGCCGAGCTCCAGGTCGACGGCGGCGTACGTTTTGTCTGGTGGGACACGGGGTACCGATATGAGCTCTTCTATCGAACGGATGACGACCCGGAGGTCGGGTTGTTGATGGCCGGGTCCATGGTGGACCTCGCCCATATCGAAGAGGACGCGTTCGAAGCGTATCGAGGCGTGGCCGGCCGCGCTGCTACGGTCGACGACAGTTTCGCGCCAACGAAGTAGTTTCGCCCCGACCCTGAACGGGCGAGTGGTCCACGTCGGTGTTTCGGGCCGATCGGTATCGGCCCGAGGGTCCACCTCCGGCGGACTGGAGCTTCCGAACCCGAGCTGCGGCCGGCGTTTCTTGTTGCCCGCCCGACAGAAGCCGGCCGATGCCAGATCGAAGGGGTTTGGCGGGGCCACCCTTCCGAGCGTCCTCGGTACCGGCCCCGCTTCGTGCCGGCCCTGGGCGTCTGCCGCCGTCACGCGATGTCTCTCCTATCCTGGGAAGCTCAGGAAAGGATTCTACGATCTTCCATCAAGGTGGCTGGTGGTCATATCTTCGATATGACGAGGATCAGCGCAAACCCGACATCGATCGGTCGCTCTTGCGGCGCGTCTTCGCATATGGGAAGCCGTACCGTGCCCAGCTGATTGGGGTCCTGGTCACGATCTTTGTGATCTCGGGTCTGAGCGTCGTGCCGTCGTTGCTCATCCGCGAGCTGGTCGACCGGGCCATTCCCGACAAGAACTTCCGCCTGCTCACCGTGCTCGGCGCCGGGATGATCGCAGTGCCGTTCATCAATGCGGTGGTCGGCGCCGTTCAGCGGTGGCTGTCTTCGAAGGCTGGAGAAGGCATCATCTTCGATCTCCGGTGCCGCCTGTACTCCCACCTACAGGGCATGTCGCTTCGCTTCTTCACCTCGACCCGCACCGGAGAGCTGATCTCGCGCCTCGACAACGACGTGGTCGGCGCCCAGCAGGCCATCACCGGCACGTTCGTGACCATCGCGTCGAACATCGTCTCCGTGTCCATCATCCTCGTTGTGATGTTTCAGGCAGAATGGCGGTTGACGCTCCTCGCGGTTGCCGCGCTGCCGCTGTTCGTGTACCCGGCGCGGCGCGTCGCCAAGATTCTGCGGCGGATCACCCAGGAACAGATGCAGCACAACGCCTCAATGGGAGCGATCCTCCAGGAGACGTTCAACGTGTCCGGCGCGCTGCTGGTGAAGCTGTTCAATCGCGGCGATGCCGAGATCGAAAAGTTCGCGGAAGAGGCCGGCCATGTGCGAGATCTGGGTGTGCGCCGGGCGGTGGTCGGGCGATGGTTCTTCGCAGCGCTGGGGCTCGTCAGCGCCGTTGGAACCGCAGCCGTGTTCTGGGTCGGCGGCTTTCTCGTCATCAACGGCGGCATGACGCTGGGCACGATCGTGATGTTCTCGACACTCCTGAATCAGCTCTACGGCCCCCTTTCCGCCATGTCTAACGCCCGGGTCGAGTTTGCCACCTCACTCGTGTCCTTCGAGCGGGTGTTCGAGATACTCGATCTGGATCATGACATCGTCGAGGCTCCGGATCCGGTTGCCCTGGGAGAGATCGCCGGGCGGGTCACATTCGATCACGTTTGGTTCCGGTACTACACCGACGATCCAGTCGGGCTGACATCCAGCAAGCGATTCGGAAGCCCGGTCGACGACGACGCCGCCGCGCCTGCAGCCAGTACTCGGGCATGGGCGATCGAGGACGTGACGTTCGAAGTTGCGCCGGGCCGGCTCGCTGCGCTCGTCGGTCCGAGCGGTGCCGGCAAGACGACCATCTCGTATCTGCTGCCCCGGCTCTACGACGTGACCGAGGGGGCCGTCCGGATCGATGGCGAGGACGTCCGCGACCTGCGTGTGTCGGAGCTGGCTGACGGAATCGGCGTCGTCACTCAGGAGTCGTATCTCTTCCATGACACGATCGCCGCCAATCTGAGGTATGCAAAACCGGACGCAACTGATGACGAACTGACCGAGGCTGCTCGCGCCGCCAACATCCTCGATTTCGTGGACGCGTTGCACGATCGGTTCGAGACGGTCGTCGGTGAGCGCGGTTACCGGCTCTCCGGGGGTGAGAAGCAGCGAATTGCCATCGCCCGGGTGATACTCAAAGATCCTCGCATCTTGATCCTGGATGAAGCCACATCACATCTCGATTCTCAATCCGAGGCGCTGATTCAGGAGGCGTTGGAGCGAGTGATGAGAGGACGTACCTCGATCGTGATCGCGCACCGCTTGTCGACAATTCTCGCCGCCGACCAGATCCTCGTCCTCGACCAAGGGCGTCTCGTGGAGGCGGGCACCCATGCCGAGCTACTTGCGCACGCGGGGCTCTACGCCGACCTCTTCGAAACGCAGTTCAGAGCAGAAGTTCCCGCGAGCTGAGCGGGCGTCGACGCAGAAATGTCACACCCGCGTGGCAGGGTGGTGGCATGGACGGAACCCCACAGAACATCCATACCGGACAATGCGATCACCGCGCAGTGCATCAGGGCGGCCTCGACGTCACCGCATGCGCGGCCTGTGGTCTCGTGACCTACACCGACCAGCGGGGTGAGGTCGTTCCCACGGTCGCGCTGGCTCGGCTGTTTGGCGATTTCGACCTCGTGGGCACGCTCCCGGCCGTGCACGCTCCCGGCCAGGAGGTGTTGTTGTACCGGCCGCCGACCCGCGCACGTCGCAAGCACCTCTCGGCGTTCCAGCCCCAGGTGTGGTTCGAGGTCGACGCTGGCCTCTGGCTCTCACACGACGAGGAGCATCTACTTCTGGCGACGTCCCGGCCCGTTCACGCGATTCTGACAGGCGCGTGAGCCGGAGTCACACAGGTGGCGCCAGGCGGTCGAGCGTCTGCCACAACCGCTGCACGTGCGCTTCTCGGGTGTTCGTTTGGCCGATCGAGACCCGGATGAAATGCATGCCGTCGATCGAAGATGCTGTCACGTATGCCGGTCCTTCCCGATTGATCTCGCTGGCGAGGCTCTGGGTAGTTGAGTCCCCGGAGACGTGACGGAACGAAACCAGCGAGAATGGGGTGGGGGCCACGACCTCGAACCGATCATCATCCATGAGTTGCCGATCCAGCCAGCGGGCCAGACGAACGTGCTCTCGTATCAAGGCGCGGAGCCCGGAGGCACCGTACGTGCGGAGCACCCACCACAGCTTCAGGGCGCGAAAACGACGCCCGAGCGGAATGTGCCAGTCGCGATAGTCGATCACATCCGCCACCTGACTCGCGCGATTCTTGAGATACGGTGGCAGGATCTCCAGCACCTCGATGAGGGGTCGGCGATCCGCGACGTAGAGCACCGAGCAGTCGAAGTTCGTCAGCATCCACTTGTGCGGATTGAAGTTATACGAGTCAACCAGCTCCAAACCATCCTGATGGTGCCGAAACTCGTCACACAACATCGCGGTCCCGGCGAACGCCGCATCGACGTGGTGCCAGAGGCCGTTGCTCTGCGCGACTTCGCCGATGGCCCTGATTGGATCGATCGCAGTTGTCCCCGTCGTCCCGATCGTCGAACCGACGAACGCTGGGGTCAGGCCGGCCGAGAGATCGCCGTCGATGGCGGCGGCGAGGGCGTCGGGGAGCATCCCAAACTGGGCGTCGACGTTGATGGGGCGGATGTGGCCGTACCCGGCGACGCGAGCGCCTTTTTCGATTGAGCTGTGCGCCTGTGAAGAGGTGTACGCAACCATGTCGTGCGGCCGGGCATTTCCGGCGGCTGCCCGGTGCCGGGCCACGACCAGAGCGATGTGGCTCGCGTCCGACGCGCTCATTTGGATCACACCGCCACCCGGTCCTGTCGTCTTCCAGTGCGCCGGAAGTCCGAGCAGGTCGACGAGCCAGTCGAGGACGTGGCTCTCGATTTCGGTCGTGACCGGCGATGTGGACCACAGCATGCCCTGCTGGCCGAGACCGGCTGAGACCAGCTCGGCGAGTATCGCCGGGAACGAGGCGTTGGCCGGAAAGTACGCGAACCAGTGCGGTGACTGCCAGTGAACCAACCCGCGCGCGACGACCGCGTCAAGATCTGCGATGACTGCATCGAAGGGCTCCGGTGCTTCGGGTGCAGCCGCCGGGAGCATGGCTCGTATTTCGCCGGGTTCTATGTCGGGCTGGATCGTCACGTCCTCCAGCCCCTGCCAGTAGTCCGCGATCCAGTCGATTAGCTGTTTCCCATACCGACGAAACTCATCAGCTGACATGGCGTCCGTTGGCATGGGTGACTCCTTTGGTGGCCGGTGCAGGCGTCCCGATGGGATACGCGGCCGAACGAGCCGGATGCGCGGCCGCAGACCCACCGGTCCGCCACTGCGCGTGTGACGCCGGCAGACACCTAGTCTGAGGCGATGGTCAGATTTCGGGACGATCTTACGGGTCTCCGTCCATACATACCCGGTCGCGGTGAACGTGAGATCCTCGCGGCCTACCGGCTCGAAGCGGTGGTGAAGCTCGCATCGAACGAGTGCCCGACCGCACCGTTCCCCGAGGTGGTTGCGGCCATCTCGGAGGCGGCAGCCAGCGTCAACCGCTACCCGGAGACTGTCTACACGGAGTTGGGATCAGCCGTGGGCGAGCTTGTCGGCGTCTCGGCTGCGCACTTGTGGTTTGGCGGCGGCGGCGCAGAGCTGCTGCGGGAGATGACGCTCGCAGTTGCAGGGCCGGGTACGAGCGTCGTCTATCCCAATCCCAGCTTCGTTGTATACGAACTGGCGACCGTGATCAGTGGCGCCACCCCGATCCCGGTGCCGCTGGACGAGAACCATCGGTTGGACCTCGACGCGATGGGAGCGGCGGTGCGCCACGACACGACGCTGGTCTTCGTCTGTAACCCCAACAACCCCACTGGGACGCACGTGCCGACCGAAAGCGTACGTCGACTCCTCGAATCGGTGCCATCCTCGGTGCTGGTAGTCGTCGATGAAGCGTACCTGCACTACGTCGACGCGTCGGACTATGCGTCCATGGTGCCGCTGGTCGACCAGTTCGAGAACCTCGTCGTGCTCCATACATTCTCCAAGGTGTACGGGTTGGCCGGCCTCCGCATCGGCTACGCCGTCGGCCAGCCTGAGCTCATCAATCAGCTACGACGAGTGCAGCTCCCGTTCACCGCCAACCGTCTCGCGCAGGTAGCCGCGTCCGAGGCCATCCGACACCAGGACCGGGTCAAAGAGCTGATAGCCCAGAACGGGGCGGCGCGGACGCTGCTCATCGACGGCTTGGAAGCCCGCGGGGTCGACGTTGCGGACAGCCAGACCAACTTCGTTTACTGCCGGTTGGTTGGGAACCCGGCGGATCTGGCTGAGGCACTGCTGCAGCGAGGCGTGATCATCCGGCCGACAGCGTCTGATTGGATGCGGGTCACGGTCGGCACAAAAGAAGAGATCCAACGTTTCCTCGCTGCCTACGACGACGCAACGGCCTGAGAGATGGCCGAGACATCGGCGGCGAGGCGAAGACCCAGGTGGCCCGTTGAGGAATCGGCGGTGTTTTTGGTGCGAGCGGCAATCTGGTATCGACTGCAATACGAGTCGTGACCCAGATGGGAGCCGCCTTTGACCACTCGTTCGGCCCCTCGTGGAGGCGCTGACGCACCTGCCGGTGGGCCGGTGACGGGTGCGGACGACCAGCGATCTACGGTCCGCTCCCACACGTTGCCGACAGTCTGATAGAGCCCGCAGTTGTTCGGCTCGAACGTTCGGAGGGGCGCCGTGCCGACGTCCCCGTCCTCGGCGGTGTTGGACGTGGGAAACACTCCCTCCCAGATGTTGAGACGAGGCGCTTCACCGGGAGCGAGGTCGTCGCGCCACGGATAGCATGCGCCGACCAGGCCCCCCGAGCTGCATACTCCCACTCGGCCTCGGTTGGCAGCCGGCCGTTGGCCCGCCGCGCATAGGCTCTTGCGTCACGTCAGGGGACATGGACTGGGTGGTCGTGGCGTCCCTCTATCGACGATCCCCGTGGACCTGTGCCCACCACGGAGCCCCGGGATGGACATCGACCGTATCGCGGAGCAGGAAAGATGTGAAGAGGACCGACGAGCCGTAGCGCGCTGCGTCGGTCCGGTATCCAGTATCGGCGATGAGGCGCTCGAACTCGGCGTTCGTGACTGGCGTCGCAGCCATGGAGAACGGCTCGACTGGCACCTCACGAGCCGGACCCTCGCCATCCTCCGGAGCCGATGTGATCGTCGGTGCCCATCATCACCAGGCCGCCCTCGAGGGCGACCATACCGTTCAACGAATCGAGGCCGGACTCCGGCGGCGGGGTGCCGGAATCGGTCGCGGCCCGTCTGCCGCTACGTGACGGTCCACAGCACCCGCTCATGCTCCGAGATCCACCCACCGGTCGTCGATGCGCTCCATCATGCGTCCGGCGGGCGGTGCGTATGTGGCGAGACCGTGCAACCCATGCGCCAGCAACTCGACGCCGTCGATCAAACGTGGACCGGGGCGGCTGAAATAGGCGGACCCATCGGTGATGAGCACGCGAGCGTCGTCGGAGAATTCGCGCCAGGCGTCGAGGTCCTGCAGGTGCTCGAAGTGGTCGATTGAGGTCGCGAGGTCGAAGCCGCAGAAGGCGAGCACCACGACGTCGGGATTCACCGTAACCACGTCGCCCCACTCCACCCGCACCGACTTCTGGCCTGAGGTGCCGAGGACATTGTGGCCACCAGCGGCCACGACCATGTCCGGCACCCAGTGGCCCGGAACGTACGGGGGATCCGGCCACTCCAGCACTGCGACGCGCGGGCGTTGGCGCCGCTTGGTCGCCAACCTCACTGTTGCCAGTCGGGCCGCCAGGCGATCGATCGCCGCAGTGACGTCCGCTGCGCGGACCACGTGGCCAATCTCGGCCATTGCCAGGAACAACTCGTCGAGTGTGTGGGGATCGGCGCTCACGATACGAGCAGCCTTTGGCATGGTGCACACCGCCGCCTCAACAGCCGCGGTCGGGACCGCACACACCTCACAGAGGTCTTGGGTGACGACCACGTCCGGTGCCAGCGCCCGCAGGCGATCGTCGTCCAGCTGGTAGATGGTGTGGGTCTCAGAGATGGACGCGGCCACCGCCGAGTCGATCTCGGATGCGCTGAGCCCTGATCCGAGGAGGTCACGGGTCACAACGGTCACGGTTGTCGCCGCCGGCGGGTAGTCGCATTCATGGGTCACGCCGACGACTTGATCCCCAACTCCGAGCTCGAACAGGATCTCTGTCGCGCTCGGCAGGAGTGAGACGATCCGCATCCGATAACGGTAGCTCCGCGCACCGGTAGAGTTGTTCGATGCGCATCAGGAGCATCACGGCGAGCCTGGTCGCCACCGTGGTTGCGCTGTCGGCGTGCGCCGGCGAGGCCGCCGAATCACCGGTGATCGCGCCGACGGCAACCACGCTGAGCCCGGGCGCGAGCGCTGCTCAGTCGGCCGGCGCTTCCACAACGAACGCTACCGCGACACCATCAACGGTCGCGCCGTCGACCACGACGCCGGACGCGGATCTTCAGGCGTGCGCTGATGTGATCGATGGGAGCATCCGAGCACTCGACGATGGGGCATTCAGCATCGAAGCAACCGTCCGTTCCGGTGACACAGGCTGGGACAAGTACGCCGATTCGTGGGAAGTCAGAACCGTTGACGGGGCAACGATCGACGTCCGCGTGCTCACGCATCCGCACGAAACCGAACAGCCGTTCACGAGATCATTGTCGCCCGTCGTCATTCCAGACGATATCGACGAGATCGTCCTCATCGCGAGTGACTCTGTCAACGGCTTCTGCGGTGAGACCGCCACCCTGAAGGTTCCCTGATGATCAGTCGGCGTCGAGCCCGGGAACCGTCGAGTCGATGACTGAGGTGTCCTCGGTCGGCTCGCCGGCCGACTTCAGCGGCGCCGGAATGAGGAGGACCGGGAGTTTCGAGTTCTGCGTCACCTGCAGCGAAACACTCATCCACGCGCTCTCGGTGAAGAGTTTCCGGGTTGCGCCCATGATGATGAGATCTGCTTCGTGCTGAGCCGCTATGTCGACGATGCCTGCGCCGACATCGTCACCCTCGACGAAGTGTGACAGCGGCTCGATCCCACGCGCCCGGAGGGAACTCAACACCGGCTCGACGAGACGGCGTCCCCGTTCTTCGATGTACCGCTCGATGTGCCGGTCATCGGGAATGTCACGCAGCTCGAGGTCCTCATCGAACGGGCGCCATTCCTCAGATCGGAGCTCGTTGAGAAAGGTCCGCGGGGCCTCCACCACTGTCACAACGAGAACAGCGGCGGGGTCGTCCCCACTCAAATGCTCTACGAAATCGGCGACCGGCTCGGGCGGCAGGACACCCGCAGTCGCTATGACGATGCGCACAACAGCCAATTTAGGCGTATTCGGGATTCATTCGCAGCCGAGGCCGCCATCTTTGCCGGTGCGGACCGAGGTGATGCTTCGGTCCGTGGCGAGCGGCCGGTCCTGACGGTGATGAAGAAACAGGAAACTCGTCGCGGATCAGGAAGGATCTCACGGTCGCGTGCGTACCATTGGATGTGATGAGCGGATACGAAGGCATGACGGTGATGGTGGTCGACGACGAGCCGATGGTGCGTGAGGTCGTCACCAACTATCTCGAACGTGACGGGTTCACGGTCGAAGGGATCAGTGACGGGCACGAGGCACTTCAGCGACTCGAGCAGGCGATCCCCGACCTGGTGGTCCTCGATGTGATGCTGCCTGCGGTCGATGGATTGTCGGTGCTCCGCTCTATCCGGCAGCGCAGCGACGTGCCGGTCATCCTGTTGACCGCCCGCGGCGAAGAATCTGACCGCGTGCTCGGTCTCGAGCTCGGCGCCGACGACTACGTGCCCAAACCGTTCTCCCCGCGGGAGCTGACCGCGAGGGTACGGTCGGTACTGCGCCGGGCAGTGCTGCGAGACGACGACGCCCGCCTGGAGTATGGGGATCTTGTCATCGATGCCGCCAAGCGGGAGGTGAACGTGAGGGGAGTGGCGGCAGACCTCACCCGACGGGAATTCGAGTTGCTGCTCTTTCTCGCGAACTCGCCACGACAGGTGTTCACGCGCGCGCAGCTGCTCGAGCACGTGTGGGATTCGTCGTCGGACTGGCAGGACCCGGCCACCGTTACCGTTCATGTTCGCCGGCTTCGCCAGAAGCTCGAGAACGACCCGCACAACCCCCGATGGATCGCAACCGTGTGGGGCGTCGGGTACAGGTTTGAGCCGTGACCACCACCATTCGGGCGGTCATAGTCGTTGGCGTGGGGCTCCTCGTCACCGAATTGGTGATGACGCCGACGTGGCCGGATCGGTGGGCGCTGCTCTCGATCTATGCGGGAGCGGCTGCGGCGACCTTGTTCGTCTCCTGGTTTCTCCGGCGTTTCTACCTACCTCGCGTGGTTGCGCTCCGCACCTCAGTCATCGTGGTTGCAGTTGCCGCGGTCTCGGTCGCCGCAGTGAGCGTCGCGCTGTCATCCGGATTCATGTTCTTCTCGCCGCACGATCTGCGCCTGCTGGGGGTTTCACTGGCGCTAGGCGCCGGCCTGGCAGTGGTCATGTCGATCGCCGTCACCCGACCACTGGCAGATGATCTCGAGGTTCTGGCGGCCACCGCCGAACGGGTAGCCAACGGCGACCTCGACACCGGCACCGAGGTTGGCCGACGCGACGAGGTCGGCGCGGTCGCGCGGGCGATGGACACGATGGTTCATCGCCTGCGGGACAACGAAACCGCCAGATCACGTGCAGAGGAAGCGAGGCGTCATTTTCTCGCTGCGGTGAGCCACGATCTTCGGACGCCACTCGCCTCGATGCAGGCGGCTGTGGAAGCGCTCGAGGACGGCATGGTTGATGACCCAGCTCGCTATTACCGGGTGATGCACGGGGACCTCGAGCTGTTGGGCAGTCTGGTGGACGACTTGTTTCTGATGACCCGGATAGAGGCGGGTGACGCTGCCCTCGAGCACGAACCGATCGATCTTGCAGAGCTTGCCGACGAGGCCGTAGAGGCGATGATGCCGGTTGCCGCACGCCGCCGGATCCAACTGAAGCTCGAGTCGCCGCCCGGAGTCAAAGCCGTCGGCTCGCCGAATGAACTCGGCCGGGTGATCCGCAACCTGCTCGACAACGCGATCCGGCACGCTCCCCCCGAGTCGACCGTCAGCGTGACGGTGGCGAACGGCTCCGGAGCATCTGTGACCGTGACGGACGCCGGGGGCGGCTTTGCAGCTGATTTCATCGACGTCGCATTCGACAGCTTCACGCGTGATGACCCGGCTCGGACCCGGGCCGCCGGCGGGGCTGGGTTGGGGCTCGCTATCGCGAAGGGCGTCGTTGACGCACATGGCGGCCGTATTTGGGCCGAAGCGGGTCCGGGCGGTCGGGTGCGTTTCGAGATTCCGGCGGGCTGAGGACGTCCTGTGAGCCCGGCCGGCGATGGCGCCAGAGGTGGCCCGGCACCCGGCAACTACCCTGGCTCCAGCCCCGAAAGGACACGATGCCGGAACTCGCAGACGAAATCATCAACAAGGTCACATGGAAGATCCCGAACGCGCTGGCGCTGGTCGGGTCCCGCGCCGGCGACGAGTGGAACGGCATGACCACATCGTGGATCACGCAAGTGTCGATGGAGCCCGTCCTGGTCGGGATTGGCGTCGACAACACCGCCGTCACCCACCGCCTCATCTCAGGTGGCGGGTCGTTCACGGTGAACCTGTGGTCGTCCGATGACACGCGTCCATTCGTGAAGTTCTCCAAGCCGGCGATCAAGGACGGGATGGAACTCAACGGCCAGCCTGTCAGAGAGGGCACAACTGGAGCCCCGATCTTCGTGTCGGCGATCGCGTGGTTCGAGTGCGAGGTTCGCCACGCGATCGACTTCGGTACGCACACATTCTTCGTTGGTGAGATCGTTGATGCGGCGATCAATGACGACGAGAGCCGACCCGCCTCGATGAGCGACACGAGGATGAAGTACGGCGGCGTCAAGCGCCACTGAGCAGGGCGTGGAGCGGCCTGTTGACCACGAGGCGTCGATCCCGGATGCCCGCTGCTCGACGAGTGCGGGGCGACAGCGACGCCCGCGAGCGGCGGGGCTAGCCTGCACGCGGGCGCGCTCGGGAGGGAGCAGGTTTGGACACGAGAGTCGACGGTAAGGTTGCACTCGTCACGGGAGCGAGTCGGGGGATCGGCGAGGCGGTTGCCGAGGGCTTTCTCGCGAGCGGCGCCAGAGGAGTCGTGATCACCGGCCGCAAGCAGGAGAATCTCGATGGCGCGGTCCGGCGATTGGGCGCTGGCGATCGCCTTCTCGCCATCGCCGGGCGCGCCGATTCGGAAGAAGATGCTGATCGGGTCGTACGCGCCACCATCGAGCACTTCGGCTCGTGTGACATCCTGGTGAACAACGCCGGCACGAACGCGGCGCCGGGCAATCTGGTCGATGTCGACCTTTCCGCCGTTGACAAGACATGGTCTGTCAATCAGCGGGGGCCGCTCGTCATGACCCAGGCAGTGTGGCGCAACGCCATGAAGGTCACCGGCGGTGTCATATGCAACACAGCGTCGGTAGGCGGCCTCAAACCGGGGCCGTTCATCGGTGCGTACAACGTCTCCAAGGCGGCCCTCATTTTCATGACCAAGCAGCTCGCGATGGAGCTGGCACCAACCGTGCGGGTCAACGCCGTCGCCCCCGCCGTCGTCAAGACCCGACTGTCGGAGATCCTGTGGAAGGCCGATGAGGCGGCCGCGGCCGCGGCGCATCCACTCAACATGCTCGGCGAGCCCCAGGATGTCGCCAACGCCATCGTGTTCTTGTGCTCAGATCAAGCGAGATGGATCACCGGCGTGACGCTGCCGGTCGATGGCGGTGTCGCTAACGCGTCGAGCGATGTGCTACCCGTGTAATGGGTAGAGGGGTTGAGACGAAGGGAGCCCGGAAATGAAGATCCCCAAACCGACCGATGCCGACAAGGCGTTCTTCGAGTCGATCGTCCCTCCGAATGCAGAGATCAAGCCGATGTTTGGCAACCTCGGCGGTTTCGTGAACGGCAACATGTTCATGGGCCTGTTCGGGCCAGATGTCGGTGTCCGCCTCAAGCCGGACGACAGGGTCCTCCTCGAAGCCGTCGATGGCAGCGGGCCATTCGGCCCCGAGGACCGGCCGATGAAGGAGTACCTGGCATTGCCGGCCGCGTGGCGAGATGACCCGATCCAGGCAGAGGAGTGGGCGGGACGAGCGTACGACTATGTGGCAGCGATGCCGCCCAAGGTGAAGAAGTCGAAGAAGTAGCCCTGATGGGTTGGTCTGCAGCGTTCACTGGCGCACCCGAGGCCGTTCACCAGCCCCAGGTTCCCGGGCCACCTTTGAACGGACCCACGATGTCTGACGTGATCCAACCACCGTAGAAATCGCTAGGTTGAGGAACCACTCGTTCGTCATCCACCCATGCTCCATCGACCCGAGCAGCGTAGAAGCAGAGATGGTCTTTGATCTCGCGATAGTCCGGATTTGGCTCAGGATACGACCAGGCGGCCTCTGTCACGTGGACATGCTCGGTTGTGATCGACCAATACGCCGCGACACCCTTCCATTCGCAGACCGACTGACGTTCCATGACCGGTGCGACGACGTCGGTGCGCACGTCAGCCGGAGGAACGTAGTACGCCGGTGGGTGGCTCGTTTCGAGCACTCGTACCGTTGATCTTGAATCCGCGACGAGCACTCCGCCGACCATGACCCGGATTCGCCGAGACGTCGGTTCCAGCGCCGGAGGCCGCGGATAGTCCCACACCGATTCCTGGCCAGGCCCCGGTTTGATTCGTTGCATCACGGCGAGCGTAGGGTGGCTTTGCGAGTAGCGGTAGACGACCTCGCAACGATCGGAGGAATCATGGAGGCGCCCGTCTGCATCGAAGTGAACGACAAGATCGAGCTGGTGCTCACATGGCCCGACGGCAACCGCACGATCGTGTCGGCCCGCACGGCCCGGGCCGGCTGCACATGTGCCACCTGTCGCAGCTCAGACGGGGGAGCGGTCCTGGCCGCCAACGCAATCGGAGGGGCGACCATCGAATCAGCCGGCCTCGTCGGCGCCTACGCAATCAACCTGGTGTTCGGCCCCGATGGTCACAAAACGGGGATCTTCGACTGGCCGACACTTCGCATGCTCGGTGAGCCGGTACGGGGCGACCCCTAGGTGTGATGACGGGGAGCCGGGTCACGCGGCCATCCCGGAACACGGTGACGGCTCCGCAGCTTGCATCGCCAGCTGATCGAGATTGGATGACGTCTGCGATCGGCTGGACGGCACCAATCGGACTGCGAACACGGGCCCGATGTCGTCGCGCCGGTGGGCGGGCAAGCGTCGGTGTGGAGGCTGGGCTGACTCAGTCCGGGCCGGTCGGGAACTCGGGCCGATTGGTGACGACCGTGCCGCCCATGATCGACCGGACGTTGATTGAGATAGCTGGCGCATCCGGTGACAGGTCGTCCTGGCTGTCGAGGACAAAGCGTGCGTCGCCAAGGATCGCGCCGGCGTCATGTATCACTTTCCACTTGGCAGGGACCCGCACGGTGGCGGCGCCGCACAGCGTGAGAATGGTCAGTTCGGCGCCCGGGACGATGCTGGCACCCCTGAGATCGAGGTCGAGGCCGCCCATGACGGTGACCGCCGACCCACGACGGAGAGAAATGGCGCGCGACGCGAACTTGTCGCTGCCGAGGATGGCGATGCGGGAGAACTCGTTGCTGTCTTCCTGTCCTTCAGAGGTGACGAAGATCCGGGCGATCGCGGCGGCCACCAGAATGAGGACGTCGACGGCGAGTGAGTACTTGAGGACCTTCTTGACGAGCAGCATGGCACCTCCAGGAACCCGGCTCAACCGCACATTAGGCGCCGTCACGCCGGCCTGGATCCACGGTCGGGCGAGGAGCCGCACACACCGTCGGGTTCGACGGAACCCCGGGTGAGGCCGGTCGCCGCCTCGTGTGGTCTGATGG
>Ga0224512_10003145_pt1 | contig 14681 bp, 12 predicted proteins | sample SF_May12_sed_USG_4_FD_169103 | JGI IMG/M metagenome (GOLD analysis project Ga0224512, IMG submission 169103) | Sediment microbial communities from San Francisco Bay, California, United States - SF_May12_sed_USGS_13 | ecosystem: Environmental > Aquatic > Marine > Sediment | place: USA...
TCGACCCCTTCCGGGATGTCCACCTCCAGAACCATGACGTAGACGGGGCGCTCCTTCGACCCGACGACCTGCGTGTTGAGGTCGGTGATGTTCACCCTCCGCCGGGCGAGTTCCCGGGCCACGGAATATACGATCCCCGGCCGGTCGGCCCCGTACACGGAGATGATATGAGGGCGCCCGGAGAACGACTTGTCGTGGACCACCTCGTCCGCCTTGAGCGAGTGAATCGTGACCTGCAGCCCCATCTTCTGCCGCACGTCGTCAAAGGAGGGGTTCATCTCCGCAGTCGTCTCAAGCTTCTCGTGAAAGACGACCAGGATCATTGCGAACTGCCCGCAGAGGATCGTGCAGGTCGAATCCTCGATGTTGCACCCGAGCTCGTAGAGAATCCTGCTGACCTCCGCGACGATCCCCGGCCGGTCCTTTCCCATCACGCTCACCGAGAAATGTCCCATACCGCAAAGCCCCCTTCCCCCCCCCAAAGGGTCGAAAAATAGGAAATCAGGATACCACGCCCTCCCCCCGGGACAGAACCGGAGGAGCGAGGAAAAAGGCGACCCTCGCGTGGGAGGGCGCACACTTCCGCGAACCGCCAGGTTATCGGTGAGTGGATTTTCCCACCTTCCCCCGCCCGGGCGACCCCCGCGCCCGATTCGGAGGGTACTGCCGGGAAAACGGCCCGCGTACCCTTCGCCAAAGGACCGCGGCTGCGTTACGAGCCTGCCGGGCTATCTTCTGGCCTGCTCCTGGGCGCCGATACTTGGAACACCGGCTTCCAACGGTAGGCTGTCATCCTTGGACCAGCCGATCCAGGAACTGTCGTAGTTGTGCAGCTTCTCCAGTTCCCATCCAGAAAGATAGAGGGCGAAGAGGACCTGGGTGGTGCGCACCCCGGACTGGCAGTAGAAGTATTGTTCCTTCTCCGGATCGAAACCCAGTTTCCGCAGCAGGGGCTGTATTTCGGCCGCCGTCAACCACTCTGCTCTGTTCTCCCTCTTCTTGAAGAGGGTCCATTCAGCGTGCCGGCCTCCGGGGATGCGCCCAGCACGATAGGCCCCTTTCTTCTGCTTTTCCCCGGTGAACTCCTCGATGCTGCGGTTATCCCACAACTGGGCCGCGGGATTGTTGCGGAGTGCCACGATATCGGCGGTATCCACACGCAGGTGCGGGAGAGCGACTTTGGCAACGAAGTTTCCGGGCTGTGCTGAAGCGTCGGGGGCCAGCACCTCGACAGGATAGCCCGCGTCTTCCCAGGCCTTGAAACCGCCGTCGAGCACCCGCACGTCGCCCTTGCCGTAGTAGGTGAAGGCCCACCAGAGCCGGGTGGCGTCTAACTTGGAGTCGTAGACGACAACCGTGGAGTCCCGGTTGATGCCCATGCGCCGGGCCAGCTCCGTGAACCCGGCTGCGCCCAAGATGTTTCCCGTGACGCCGTTTTGGGTGTCGGGAGGCGCTGCGTAGTCGGGGCGGTCCAAATGGTAAGCGCCCGGGATGTGCGCCGTGCGGTACCCCACACTGCGTTCCGCCGCAATGATCACCAGGCTCGGGTCCCCGTCATCCAGCAGGCGCTTCAGTTCCTGGACGGTGATTAGTGCATCACCGCGGGGAAACCCCTTGTACCCGGTCTGCCCGGCATAAGAACTGGCAGGCAGAAGGAACAGAAGAGATAGGAATGCGAGGAAGAAACGGATGGAAATCTTCTTCATTTCTGGCCCCTTTTGAACTTTTGTCTGAATTACGGAACGATATACTACAATATCCATAGGATATGTCAACAGTTAATTGTTGATAATGCCCATGGGATATATCAGGAAATAGTTATTGGCGATTTTAGACCATCCCTTTGCACGCTGATTGCCGATAATTATTGGTAGGAATACGACGGGTAGACAGATGTTCCTCTGACGCAAGCGGTATGGGCCCGGAACCGGTCCGGAAGACTTGTGTGTGAGGAATTTTCGGTGATGCCTAGCCGGATGTCCCTAAACAGAATCTATCTTGTTCAACAACGCCTCGACGGTTGGACGATCTGCCGGGCCGGCGCCGATATGATGCAGATGGACGGTTCCGCCCGGATCGATCAGCACATCTCCGCCACGCTGGAAGATGTCCCCTTCCGACTTTATGAGCTTCTTCCCCTTAACGATCTCCTTCAGATACGCTCCCCATGTTTTCGGACCAAATACATCCCAAAAGGAGGCGGAGAGCATGCCATAGTTCCTGTACGTTTCGCGGGTATCATCGACAAGAAGAGGCCAGGTCAACGCAGTATCTTCAACGTAACTGCGCGCAAGAAAGCCGGCCTCAAATGTCACCACTACGATCTTTACGTTCCGCCTGCCGAATTCCTCTTCCTGATCACGCAACTGCGTGATGTGCGCCCGGCAAGGGAGTCAGCCGAGGTGGCGATGAAACACCATCAACAGCCAACTCCCCCGGTAGTCTTCGAGAAGGTGGGTTTTCCCGCTGCTGTCCCGAAGGTTGAACGGTATGGCCGGTTTTCCCGTCAAATTACTCATGCTACTTCCCGTACCGCTCCTCGTAGAATTTCTGCATCTTGTCCCGCTCCTCCTTGCTGATCCCCTTCATCCACTTGTGCTGGTCCTGGGCGAGGATGAAGGCGGTCGAGCCGGGCATAATCTCCTCGGCTTCGGGGAGAAGCTCCATGTAGAACCGCTCCGCAACCTCGAAGAACCCGTGCCACTGCGTGTAGTCGGGAGCCATCATCGACGCCCCGTGCCGCGCCCGCCGCCCCTCGTGATGCCACAGGAGGAACCAGGTCCATTCGATCTTCTCGTCGAACTGGGTCGGCGTGAGTTTCCCTGCGTCGGAGAGCTTCTTCATCAGCTCCGCGCCCGGCTTGGCGAACTTCTCGTTGTAGAGCTCGACCGTGATGTCGTACTGGGTGAAGAAGGCGTCCGAGAACTTCCGGTTGTGGCAATTGACGCACACGGTCTTCATCGTTCCCCGCTTCGTTTCCCAGTTCTCGAGCTTCTTCGAGATCGCCGGCCGGAGCGTCCAGGAGATCCTCTCTCCCGGGTCGTGGGTGGCGGGGAGGTCGACGGTCGCGCTCAGGTGGCAGGTGGCGCAGGTAGGCGCGGCCGTGTAGTCCTTGCCGAGGACCCACGACCGGGAGTCGAGGTTCATCCGGTCCCGGTTCGCGTAAAAGGCGATTCCGTGCTTGGACTCGTCGTAGATCTCCTTCTGCGGGTGGTCGGGGCCCAGGTGGCACTTCCCGCACGACTCGGGGGAGCGGGCCACCTTCGCGCTGAAGAGGTGGCGGGAATGGCACGCGGTGCACGATCCCCTAGAGCCATCCGGGTTGATCCGGCCGATGCCGGTGTTGGGCCAGGTGGTCGGGTCCACCTTACCGTTCGGGAGGATCTTTACGATGCTTCCGTGGCACTGCTTGCATCCGGAGATTGCTGCAGGCGGCCCCTCGACCACCTCTCCCAGGAAGTTGTCGAGGCTTCCCAGGATGTCTGCGGCCTTGGCGTGGTGGCTTCCCTGGAACTGCTTCGACTCCTTCTCGTGGCACTGCGCGCAGTCGTTCGGCGTCACGATCGTGGCGACAAGCTTTCCGTAGTGGTCGAACGCATCTTTGTCCTCCTTCTTCGCCTCGTGGCAATCGAGGCAGCCTACGCCTTCCCGGCCATGGGTACTGTACCTCCACTCCTCGATCGCCGTGGCCGCCACCTTCTCCTTCTGGTGGCAGTCGACGCACACCTTGCTTTCCTCGGGTATCGCGACCTCCTTCTGCGCCATCGCCGCAAACACGGTCCCGGTGGAAAACGCGATGATACTCAACGCCGCCGCTGCCCATACCCACCGTCTCATCATGCCTCCCTCCTTGCGTGTTGGATGGTTCGAACATTCAGCGCGCCAGCGCGCCGAAGAGGGATTGCGCCTTGAGGATCCGGATCTGGTTTCCCTTGACCCGGATCTTTCCTTCCTCCTGCAGCTTTTTGAGCGTGCGGGAGAACGTCTCCGGAACGGTTCCCAGGCGGGACGCCAGCACGTTCTTGCTGACGGGGATCTCGTACACCGCCCCGTCCCGGAGCGCCAGCCCCCGGCTCTTCATCTCCTCGGCCACGAAAAACACCAGGCGGGCCTCCACGTCCCTGAGCGCGAGGTTCTCGACGAGGTCCGTCATCCTTTTCAGCCACTTGGACAGGGAGGCGAGCACGCGGAGGACCATCCCCGGATTTTTCTCGAGCAGTTCGATGAACGGACGCTTCGGGAGGAACAGGAGATCGCTTTTGCAGAGCGCCTCGGCGTGCGCGGGGAAGCCCCCCCCCTCGAAGATGGTCGCCTCCGCGAAGGACTGGCCCGCTTCGAGGATGTGGAGAACCTGCTCCTTCCCGTCCTCGGAGATCTTGAAGACCTTGACGCTTCCCGAAACGGCCAAGAAGAAGCCGTCCGCGCGGTCTCCCTCCCGGAACACCGTCTCCCGCTTCGCGTAATGGCGCAAGATGGATATATCGCTTATACGGGCGAGGTCTTCCGGAGGGAGGTTGGCGAACAGAGGCGACCTCCGCAGCGCCTCGGAAATCGTGGGAAGCATGGTATCATTCTCGCGTATTTTCCCGGCCGGTCAAGGACGGAAGGCCTTATCGCAAGGAGAGGCGACGATGAAGGCAACGATCGAATCGTTCATGGAAGCGTTCGGGATGTCGGAATACCCGGTGCTGTTCCGGTACACGGACAGCCTGCCGGAGGGGACGCTGCTTCCCCCGGAGGCCACCCGGGTTTGCGTCTTCGCCCTCCTCGCGAAGACGAGGGCGGAGGGGAGGCCGGTGGCGCTCTCCGCGTCACATTACGGATGCGCAGGAGGGGGGTATTACCTGGGGTTCCTCGACCAGCCGCGGGAGGGAATCGAATACTTCCTGTCCTGCGGGATCGCCGGGAAGATGGAAGGCGAGCGCTACCTCAAGACTCCAGAACTGGCGCGCGCATATTTCGCTCGTGTTCCCGTCCACCCGGCGCCCAAACGGTACAGCCTGTTCACCCGGGCCGACATGCCGCACCTTCCGGACGATCCGGAAGTCGTCATCTTCTTCGCGTCCCCGGACCTTATCGCGGGCCTTCACTTCCTTGCTTCCTTCGACCGAAACGACGACGCGGTGACGACACCGTTCTCCTCCGGCTGCGGGGCCATCGTCACCCTGCCGCTTGCGGAAGGGGAACGACCAGACCCCAGGGCGGTGATGGGGCTGTTCGACCCCTCGGCCCGGCCCTACGTACAGGAGAACCTGCTGACCTTCGCCTTGCCGTATGTCCTGTTTAACAGGATGGCGGAAAATATCCCGGAGAGCTTTCTCGGAACCAGGACGTGGGAAACGATCCGGAAACGGATCCGGGGATAGAAGCGTACGCCCGGGTGGTCAGGGCAGGGAGACGGGGCGAGGGTCGCGGTACTTCTCGAGAGACCCCAGCACGGCGGGATCCGGGTTCCACCCGCACGCCATCGCCCTATCGCAGGCAACGATCGCCTCGTGGAATTCGCCGCGTGCATAATGCGCCTTCGTTAGTCCGGCCAGGGCTCTTGCATTGTCCGGGTCGATTTCGAGCACTTTTCGGTACTCCCGGATGCCTTCCTCCACCATCCCGTTGGCGCACAGGGTGGCCGCGAGATTCCCGAGGGTGACGGGATTGCGAGGACGCAACGAGGCCGCCTTGCGTGCTTCCGCGAGGGCTTCCGGGAACAAACCTTTCTTTGCCAGCGCCACCCCGATGTTGTCCCGGGCGACGGCCAGATCCGGGTCGAAGTCGAGCGCCCGCCGGTATTGCGCTATCGCCTCGTCAAGCATCCCCTTCTTTTGGAAGGAGACCCCGGCGTTGAAATAGACGTCGGGAAGACCGGGATAAAAACCCGCCGCCTCCCGGTACAGGCGCAGGGCATGATCTTCCCTCCCTTTCCGGGAGTAGGCGGCTCCGAGACTCTTCAGGTACACGGCGATCATCTCCTTCCTGCCGAGGGATCGCATGTACGGCCACCCTCTCGCGAGTTGAAACTTGCGCAGATACCGTTCGTCCTCCCACTCGGCCCCCTTCTCCCCCGTCTCGATGTTGATCCGCACCCCCGCGTCCTCGTACCGCACGAAGCAATGGGAGGGGACGTACACGCCATGCAACGGGAGCGAAAGCCGCTCGGCCAAAAGGAGGTAAAGCGAGGTCAGGCCGAGACAGTTCCCGCGCTTGTTCGCGATCACACGGTGCAGGAGATAATTGTCCGGGTTCCCCGCGACACAGTCGTAAGTGAACCCCTCCTCGACGAACAGGATCCGGTTGAGAGCAGCGATGACCTCACGCGGATTTCTTTCCTCCCCGAGAGCATCGCTAAGCTTCCCGGCCAGCCGGCTGATTTCCTTTTCGACGGCGGCGGGGTCGACGGGCACGCCGGTCAGGTCTCCCCCGACCGTGGACGAGATCCGGACGAGGGTCTTCCCGAGGGGGATCTCTTCGTCAGGCAGAGCGGCGTAAGCGGCCAAGCCATCGACGCCGTTCCCGTCCGGGGATGCCTGATCCCTTCCGAATTTGGTGTGTCCCGGAATCGCTCCGGTGAATAACCACACAATCGGCAATAGAAAAACGAGAATCCGGGATATGTTAGGAGTATTCCGCAATGCCTGCTCGTACCGCCACCTGTTTTTTTCTAAAAAGGATTTCCCGGGAGGTTAGCAGGATTGTCCGGAATTGGCAAGCTGATAGTAATTCGTCCTGAGTGAAAGGCCTTTGAGAGAAAAGGGAAAAGACCCGATCGGGGAACAGAATATTTCCCCCTCCCCGACCGGTCTCCTCCTATAAACGTTGCAGGTTACGGTCCCAGATCGATCTTCCTGAACGCGAGTCCACCAACCAACTGTTCCGAAAAGGGTTCCGCCCACCGGATCGGCGGCACATCCATCGTTTCCGAAGGAGAGCTTGCGACTTCACTGCCCAGCAAGGTTCCGGCTTCGACGCCCTCCCAGTATTCCCAGGTTCCAAATTCCGCCGAGGCGGTATTCATCGATTTCTTTCCGGGGTGAGTACTCGATTCCGGACTCGGCAGATCCCCGGTTTCCACCGCCATCCAGTACTCCCAGGTCCCGAATTCCGGTGATGCCGATCTGTTCATCCGATCCCCCGCCTGGGAAAATCCCGGCGAGGCCGCCAGGAACGCTCCCAACATCACGATCAAAAATACCTTTTTCGTATTCATTGCTTATTCCTCCTTGCCCCCTCTGTCCGGTTATGGTTACTGTGCAAATAATGCCAATTATTCCTATTTGATGGTGGATGCGATGACAAGTTTCGGCCCGAAGAAATTTTTCCGGGGATGCCCTCTGCTAACCCCGGCATGGCGTCATGTCGTCCGAGACGAGGATCATTCCTCGCACGCGACCGCAGGGAAACGCAAAGGAATTTCAGTGGCTCTATGCCGAGTTGGGGAAGAGGACGGAGGACCTGAAGGCAGCCGTCAAGGAGTCCGATCTGCCAAAATCCGCCGTGGCCTACGGCCGGGGCCTGGAAATATGCGCCACCTGCCACAAGAAGTTCCGGGACGGATAACGTCTTCCGGGGAAGACGTCGACCATCCCGAAATCTACGTATCTGCCGCCCATCCCTCGAGATCACGCCGTTCGCGAAGACCGAGGGGGGGCCGGCCCGCTATTTGATCTCTTTAGTGAAGGAGACCGTACCCTTCTTTTCTCCGGACTCGATCTCCACGTCGAATTCGTACTGTCCCGGCTTGTCGAGGGCGACGTCGGCCCCGAAGTGTCCCTGCATTCCCGTGAATTCATACCGGGACTGCTGCTTGTCCGGCCCGGTGACCGTTACCGACCCCTTCCCCTCCGATACATGCTTCTTCGTCCCGGTGTCGGTCAGGGAGACCATCAGGTGATGGGTGTTTTTCATCTTCGCTTTCATCTTTTCCGAGACCTTCGATTTCGCCATCTGGGCCTTCATGTCGACCAGCCGGATTTCGCCGTTCCACGGGCCGACCGTCCCCTCGAACACCCGGTGACCCATCGCCATCATTCCGTGGCCTTCTGCCGGGCTTTCTCCCTTCATGTCATGCATCGACCCATGGCCTTCCATGGGCTTTTCCCCGGACATGCCGTGCATCGACCCGTGCTCCTTGTCACCGGCAACGGCCGGTGCCGCAAACGCGAAAACCAACAATGCGGTTCCCAGAATCGCCAAATGCTTCATGCTGATATACCTCCTTCTTCGGATTGTTTAGGATCGAATCTTCCGCCTGACGCGAATCAGTGACGCGATACCACCTTCGGCCGCCATCGCCGGTCCTCCTCGGTTCTCCTCCCTTTTCCGTCCCGGATTCTTAGCCGGATCCGATATTCCTTCCAGGTATTGAAGAAGGTCTTTGGCTCGGGGTGAAGCTCCAGGGTCATTCCGAACCCGGTCGAATAGACCTCGCCGGGGTACGGTTCGTTCCCCCCGGGTGGGTAAAAAGTCGCATCCTCAATAAAAACGGGCCTATCGAAGAGGACCGAGAGGAAGGAGGGCGGCCGCCCCGCCTCTTCCTGGATCGCCATGAGCCCGAGGACTCTTGGCGAACCAATATCGATGATTTCCCCCCCCTTGGCGGCCGTGTCGAAGCCTGCCATCCCCGATGCATCAATCACCTCGACCCTTTTCGCCCTCCCGAACTGGGATACGGTAAGCGCCAGGGCCTTTGCGGCCGTCTCCTTCTGTTCGGCGGAGAGGTAGTCCGAACGGAAGTGCCCTCCGACCGTCACCTTCACCAGACCGCCGTCATAGGAGAGGGAAACCAGTTTCGAACCGTATGGGAAGGGAAGGGAGATCTCTTTGAGCAGGGCGCCCACCGGGCCCTCTTCTTCCCCCCCGATTCCCTCGACGACGGCGCGTATAACCAGCATCTCCTCCTTCCCCCGCTCCACCGAGAAGATCGGCACGGGACGGAATTTCCCCGGCTCGAGGGACGAGGGGAAATACGCCACCGAGGCGAAACCCGGCGCAAGGGCGGGTAACCGCGGCAACTCCCCGAAGAGGGCATCGAAAGCCTTTGTCGTGTCGGACAGCGTCTTATTCGAGGGGGGCTGCCTCGAGCACGCGATGAGCCCGGCAAGGACGACCACCCCCGTCGCAAGCCCTGCCGTCAGGAAGCACCGCCATCCCGGAGGAATCCCAAGGTTCCCTCGTACCCTCATTCCTTTTCCCCTAAGGCTCATCGCCGGGCCTCGAGGCAGGTCCGCCCGCCAGGGAGGTCCGGTCGTCCGTGTCCTTGAGCCCCTTCATGTGCATGAACTCGTAGATGACGGGATAGACCAGGAGTTCCAGGAGAACGGAAGTGACCACTCCGCCGACCATCGGCGCCGCAATCCGCTTCATGACATCCGATCCGGTACCCGTGCTCCACATGATGGGGAGCAACCCCGCGATGATGACGGAGGCCGTCATCACCTTCGGGCGGATACGCTTGACCGCCCCGTCCACGATCGCCTCTTTCAGGTCCCCCATCGTGTTCATGAGCCCTTTGCGCTTCATCGCGTTGTAGGCCACGTCCAGGTAGAGGAGCATCACCACCCCTGTCTCGGCATCGAGGCCCGCCAGGGCGATGATCCCCACCCAGACCGCCACCGAGAGGTTATACCCGAGCAGATAGATGAGCCAAAAGGCCCCCACCAGGGAAAACGGGACCGCCAGGAGAACGATCGCCGTCTTTTGGAGGGACTTCGTGTTCATGTAGATGATGAGGAACACGATGAAGAGCGTAAGCGGGATCACGACGAGGAGCCGCTTCTCTGCCCGCTCCATGTACTCGAACTGTCCGCTCCAGACAATGCTGTACCCCGGAGGCAGGACGACGTGGTTTCGGACCGCTTCCTGGGCCCTCCTCACGTAGGTTCCGACATCCGTCCCCCGGATGTCGACGAAGACCCACACCGTCCGCCGGGAATTCTCGCTCTTGATTCCCGCGGGGCCCTTGTGGATGGAGATGTCGGCAAGCTGCCCCAGGGGGACCTGCGCGCCTCCCGGCGTCGGGACCAGGACCCGACGCATCGCCTCGACGCTGTCGCGGAGCTCCGCGGGATACCGCACGTTCACCGGATACCGCTCCAGTCCTTCGACCGTGTAGGTGACGTTCATCCCCCCCAAGGCGGACATGATCACGTCCTGCACGTCGGCGACGGTGAGGCCGTGCCGGGCCGCCTCCTCCCGGCGGATCACATAGTCGAAGTAGTTCCCTCCCGTGATCCTCTCGGCGAAGGCCGACAGGGTCCCCTCGAGAGGGGAAACCGCCGACTCGACCTGCTCGCCGAGCCGCACCAGGGTGTCCAGGTCGTCCCCCATGATCTTGATCCCGACCGGCGTCTTGATCCCCGTGGCGAGCATGTCGATCCGGGTCTTGATCGGCATCGTCCAGGCGTTCGTCAGCCCCGGGAACCGGATGGCGGCGTCCAGCTGCTCGACGAGCTTCTCGTGGGTCATCCCGGGGCGCCACTCCTTTTCCGGCTTCATCATGATCGTCGTCTCGATCATCGTGAGGGGGGCGGGATCGGTGGCGGTTTCCGCGCGGCCGATCTTTCCGAAGACCCGCTCCACCTCGGGAAAGGTCCGGATGATCCGGTCGGTCTGCTGGAGGAGTTCCTTCGCCTTCGTGACCGAGATCCCGGGGAAGGTCGTCGGCATGTAGAGGAGGTCCCCCTCGTAGAGGGGGGGCATGAACTCCGAGCCGATCCTCAGGACGGGCCAGGCCGTCGCAGCGATCACCAGGGCGGCCCCGACGATCACGGTCTTTTTGTACCGGAGGGCCCAATCGAGAACCGGGTGGTAGACCCGGATGAGGAACCGGTTGACCGGGTTCCTCTCCTCGGGAAGGATCTTCCCCCGGATGAAAAATCCCATCCAGATCGGAACGATGGTCACCGAGAGCACCGCCGCGGCCGCCATCGAATACGTCTTGGTGAAGGCCAGCGGCTTGAAGAGACGCCCCTCCTGGGCCTCCAGGGTGAAGACGGGGAGGAAGGAGACGGTGATCACAAGGAGGGAGTAAAAGAGCGTGGGCCCGACCTCCTTCGACGCCTCGACCACCAGCTCCCAGTGCCCCCGTTTCCCGCCGTCGTGCTCCATGTGCTTGTGCATGTTCTCGATCATGATGATCGCGGCGTCCACCATCGCCCCGATGGCGATCGCGATGCCGCCCAGCGACATGATGTTCGCGTTCAGCCCCTGGTAGTACATGATGATGAAGGAGATGAGGACGGCCAGGGGAAGGGTGAGGATCGCTACGAAGGCGCTGCGGAAATGAAGCAGGAAGAGGACGCAGACGATCGCCACGACCGCCGATTCCTCCAGGAGCTTCTCCGTGAGCGTCCGGATCGCCCGCTCGATCAGCCCCGACCGGTCGTACACGGGAACGATCTCCACCCCCTCGGGAAGGCCCGCCTTGAGCTCCGCGAGCCGCTCCTTCACCTTGCGGATCGTCGTCAGCGCATTCTCCCCGAACCGCATGACGATGACGCCGCCCGCCACGTCCCCCACGCCGTCGAGGTCGGCGATCCCGCGGCGCAGCTCGGGGCCCAGGCGGACGTCGGCCACGTCGCGCAGGTAGACGGGGGTTCCCCGGTCGGTCGCGAGGGGGACGTTCCGGATGTCCTCGAGCGTCTTGATGTACCCCAGCCCCCGGACCATGAACTCCGTCTCGGCCATCTCCACGAGCCTTCCGCCCACGTCGTTGTTGCTTCTCTGGATCGCCATCCGGACCTTCTGGAGCGGGATCCCGTAGGCGGCGAGCCGGTTGGGGTGGACGACCACCTGGTACTGCTTGACGTACCCGCCGATGGAGGCGACCTCAGACACCCCCTCGACCGCCGTCAGTTCGTAACGGAGAAACCAGTCCTGGATCGAGCGCAGCTGCGCGAGATCGTGTTTGCCCGATCGGTCCACGAGGGCGTATTCGTAGACCCACCCCACACCCGTGGCGTCGGGGCCCAGTGTCGGGGTCACCCCGGCCGGAAGTCGCTTGGACACGTAATTCAGGTATTCAAGAACCCTGCTCCTCGCCCAGTAGATGTCGGTGCCGTCCTCGAAGATGATGTAGACGAACGAAATGCCGAAGAAGGAGAAGCCCCTTACCACCTTTGCCTTGGGCACTGCGAGCATCGCCGTGGTAAGCGGATAGGTGACCTGGTCCTCGACAATCCGCGGCCCCTGGCCGGGGTGTTCCGTTAAAATGATGACCTGGACGTCGGAGAGGTCCGGGATCGCGTCCAAAGGGATGCGGGCCATCGCCCAGATCCCCCACGCCCCGAGGAAGAACATGGCGAGGACGACGAGGAACCTGTTCTTGATCGATTTTTCGATGATCTTGTCGAGCACCGCCTACTGTCCCTTCGCGCCTTCCGTATGGTTCTCCATCCCCTTCATCGACGATCCGTCGTCCATTTTGTGTTCCGGAGCGGCGGGAGTGGACTGTCCGGCCGGTGCCCCGGAAGAGGGCGACGTTTCCCCGGCAGCGTTCCGGAATTTTTTGAGCGCCTCCTTGAGGCTGCTCTCCGAGTCGAGGAGGAACTGGGCGGAGACGACCACGAGTTCGTTCCCCGCCAGCCCGGAGAGAACCTGGACCAATCCCTCTTCGCCTTCCAGGCCCAGCTCGATTTCCCGGGGCTCGAACCGGCCCTCTCCCTTGGACACGAACACGACGTTTCGGATCCCCGAACGGATGACCGCCTCGGAAGGCACGAGAACCGTCTTCTCGCCCACCCTCGGGTTCAGATCGATGTGGGCGTACATGTCCGGCTTTAATTCCCCGTCGGGATTGGCGAGCTCCACCCGGACGGTCGCGGTCCTCGTCTTTCCCTCGAGGTACGGGTAGATGTAGGTAATCTTCCCCCGGTACGTTTTTCCCGGCAGGTAATCCAGGGTCACCGTGGCCGGGACCCCTACCTTCACCCACGGCAGCTCGTATTCGTAGACGTCCCCCTGGACCCAGACCCGGGAGAGATCCGCGATCCGGAAAAGCTCCATCCCCGGCATTACTTTCGTCCCGTCGAAAACCGCTTTTTGCACGACGACCCCGCGGAAGGGGGAGTAGAGCACAAGCGTCTTGCGTACCGTACCGGTCCTTTCGAGCTCCTCGATCTGTGCTTCGGCGATGTCCCAGTACGAAAGGCGCTTCCGTGCCGAATCGAGCAGGTCCTGCGCACTCTTCACCACATCGGGGAACGGGCTGTTCTTCACCTGTCCGTAATGTCTCCGGGCGATCAGGTATTCCTGCTGGGCGGATACGAGGTCGGGGGAATAGATTTCGATCAAGGGCTGCCCCTTCCGGACTTCCTCCCCCGTGGTGTTGACGTACAGTTTTTCGATCCATCCCCCGATCTTCGCGTTCACCGTCCCAATGCGTCTTTCATCGTAGGCGACCCGACCGACCGTACGGATCGTCTTCGTAAGCTCCCCCACGGTCGCAGGGGCGGTACGCACGCCGATCGACTGGATCGTGTTCGGGTCCACGCGGATGGTCCCTTCATCCCCCGCCCCGTCCTCGTACACGGGTACGAGATCCATCCCCATGGGGGACTTGCCCGGCTGGTCACTCCGGTAATTGGGGTCCATCGGGGCCACCCAGTACTGGATCTTTCGCTCCTTCTTCTCCCCGCTAGACGCTGCCGATCCGGACTTCACCGGGACGACGGCCATCCCGCAGATGGGGCACGCGCCGGGCTGGTCGGTGACGATGAACGGGTGCATGGGGCACGTGTACTGCTTCTTCTCCTCTGCGGCTTTCCCCTTCGCGCCCCTATCCGAGTGGTCCAGCATGCTCCCCCTCGTCATCCAGTAATAGGTTCCCGCTCCCCCCGCCCCCAAAGCGACAAGTATCAGGAGTATCTGCGTGATGATTTTTTTCCCGGTCATCGGTCCTTCCCCTCGCTCAAAAGAGTTCCTTCCCCACTACGAGCTCCAGCTGGGCCGCCCGGATGGCTAACGCCTGCGCCGTCTTCTCCCGTTCAATCTCCTGCTGATACAGGGCGATCTGTCCGAGGAGGACAGAGGAAAATTCGACTTCCCCTACCTGGTAGGCGGAGAGGGAGGAGGCAACCGACTCTCTTGCCTGCGGCAGCAGACCCGTGTCGAACAGGGAGAGGGAAGCATTGAGCGCGGTGATGTCCGCGGTGATATCGCGGACCCGGTTCTGCACGCCGTTCCATGCGTTCTCATAGCTGCTCTTCCCGGAAGAGAGCTCACGGATCGCTGCCTCGACCTCCCTGTCCTGTTTCCGCCCATGCCAGAGGGGCAGGGAAATCAGGACATTTGCGCTGAAGAAGTCCGGCCGCTCGGCCCCGTTTTGAGCGTTTTCGCGGAACTTGTAAGCGGCTCCGATCTGGAAATCGGGGAGGATCTGCTTCCGGGAAAGCTGAAGCGCCGACTCCTTCTGCACCACTGCATTTTCCTGCCTCTTCAGGTCGGGGTTTTCCGACCGGGCGATCGCAAGGAGTTCTTCCTCGGGAGGCGTAATCCCGGGGAGGGAGGGGAAGGGAGGGAGGTCCACCGGCGTCCCCACGGGGCGGTTTCGCAGGGTGTTCATGTCCGCAAGCAGTTCCACCTGCTTCTTGCGGAGAGAGATCAGCATGTTTTCCAGCCGGGAAATCTCTACCTGGGCCTTGAACAGGTCCTGCTGGGGCGCCTTTCCCACCGCGTACCGGGAATTCGCA
>Ga0224512_10003146_pt1 | contig 14680 bp, 15 predicted proteins | sample SF_May12_sed_USG_4_FD_169103 | JGI IMG/M metagenome (GOLD analysis project Ga0224512, IMG submission 169103) | Sediment microbial communities from San Francisco Bay, California, United States - SF_May12_sed_USGS_13 | ecosystem: Environmental > Aquatic > Marine > Sediment | place: USA...
CGATCGCGGCCAGGCGTGAGCCAACCCGGCTGCGAACCACACCAATGTGGTCGAGGCCCCGATCCAGGTCCAGCAGAGCGGTATTCAGTTCACTTTGTGCTCGCGCATGGTCGGACGGATTCGTCAGTGATGCTTCGAGGCTGGTGATGAAATTCTGCACAGTCGTAAAAATATCCTGATTCTGACTGGCCTGCACCGCAAAGGTATCGCCGGTCGCGGCTAGCCCCTCGATAGAGATGGCGACGCCGTTGAACGAGATCGCCTGTCCGGGCGCGAACGCGCCGGACTGTATCACTGCGCCTCCACTGTCGGTAACCTCATAGGCATCCGGGGCAGTAAAAGCGATGCTGTAAGTGTCCGGTACCCAGGCAGCAGCGTTGACGACCGATGCCGAGCTATAGAACGCCGTACCCGCATTGCTGCTCCCGGACTCGACAGAAAACGTGCCGTTGCCGTTGCGAATGGATTGGAATACCTCCGAACCAAAATCGTTTTCCTGGATCGTCCGGTTGTCACCAACGCGCTGGAAGCGGATGCCGTCATCCCCGAAATACGAGACGATGCCGCTGGACATGCTGAATGGCTGAGCACCGACCCGGTTTCCGGAAAAAAGATAACGCCCCTCGCCGTCCTGATGATTGGCCAGATCGAGGAGATTTTTCAGGAGTTCTCGTGATTCATTCGCGATCGCCGCCCGCGCCTCCGGAGACTTGGCGGTCCCGCCCGCCTGAATTGCGAGTTCCCGCACGCGGTCCAAGGTATCGACAACCTTATCCAATGACCCTTCTTCGAGGCTGAGTCGTCGTCTGGCCGTATCGCCGTTGGCCGCATAGTTCTCGAGGCGATCCATGCCCTGTTGCAACAGCACCATTTGCGCCGCGCCGGCCGGATCATCTGCCGCCGTCGAGATGCGCTTTCCGGTGCTGATCTGACGCTGAATATTGGCCAGTTGATATTGCTGTTGGTTAATCGCCGCCAGCCACTGTAACTGAAATGTCTTCGTAGAAATGCGCATCGCCTATCGGCCTACGACCCCAAGCAGCGTCTGGAATAGATCATTCGCAATGCCGATGATCTTGCTTGAGGCGAGATATGCCTCCTGGTAGCGCAGCAGATTAGCCGCTTCTTCTTCGAGGTTGACTCCGGAGACGCTTTCCAGGTCAAGTTCGATTTGCTCGCGCAGCGCGCTTTGCACCAGCAGATCCTGACTGGACCGCGCAGCCGTAGAGCCTATGGACGTGAGTATCGAAGCGCTGAGATCGTCGATTGACTGTTGACCGTTTGCGAAAAAGCCCTGAGAGCCTATCGCTGCCAGTGCGAGCCCATTGCCGTTATCACCGCTGCCGGCGCCACTGGGGCCGATCGAAAATGTGTCGCCCGTGGTTGGTGCACCGCTGATCTGTACCGTGAAGCCATTGAAACTGATATCGGCGCCGCTGGTATAGGCCAGCGGTCCGGTAAGATCCGCGCCGCCAGTGTCATAAATTCGGTACGTCGCGGCATCGTCAAACCGAATGTCGACGGGTTGCAACAGACCCGGGTTCGTTGCGTCGGCGATAGTGATCGGCGATAGCGTCGCGTTACCGGAATTTTGCAAAGAGACGCTGGCGGTGAGTGGACCCGCCGCCGCAATCATCGAAGGATTCGTGACTAGTGTGTCAAATTTGCCCGCTGACTGTGCGACGGGTTGCAGCAGAAATCGATCTCCGGCCGCAGCGGCGCCGCCCACGGTGATCTCGAGGCCGCCGGCGATAAACGGATCCGCGCCGGTGCCGCTGCCGGTCATAGACTTCGGCGCGCCGGTGCCGGCATCGAAGAGCTGCCAGGCGGCACCGTCGAAACGCAACACGTAGTCTTTGGCTTCGACGGCGGACGCGTCGCCAATCACGGCTGTCACATTGGCGGCGCCGGTATTATTGGCGCTGCCTGCGACAGCCGGCGCCAAATTCGCAAAAAAATCACCGCCGAGGTCACCGTTCAGGTCAATACCCTCGCGATGCTGCGAATTGAAAACGACGCTCATGCCGACGGCAACCTGCCCGAGGTCGCGGCGCACCGCATTCAGCGTGTCGTTACGAAAGCTCATCAGGCCGGCCACGGCACCGCCGGCGACCCTGTTGGAGATCAGCTGAAGCTGGTTACCATCGTTGTAGGCGAGCTCGAGCTGTGAGCCGTCGAATTCATTCGGTATCAGGGCCAGCTCGAATGACAGCGTGCCGAGTACCAGGGGTTGGCCGCTGCCCACCATCAGGTCGAACGTGCCGTTCGCTTTCTTGACCGCGGTAAAGTCCACTTGCTCGGCAAGCTGTGTCATTAGCCGGCCCTGTTCGTCCAGGAGATCGTTCGGCACATTGTCGCCGGACAGGGCAATGCGATCATTCACCGTAGCGATGCTCGCCGCCAGGTTATTGATGGTGTTGACGGATTCGCGCAAGCGGCTATCCACTTCGTCGGCGATGCCGGCCAATTGCGAATTCATCTGATGAAAACGTTGCGTCAGAGACTCTGCCTCGGCGAGCAATTGCTGGCGGTTGACCGCGGACGTTGGGTCACGGTTGAGTAACTCGACCTGATCGAAGAATCGTTGAATGCTCGGCGATATGTTCAGATCCGGGTTTCCGAGCAGGCCATCCAGACGCAAAGCCATGGTATTGAATGTCTGTGCACGATGCTGAGACATCGTGGCGCTGTTCAGTTCGGCGCCGAGAAACTGATCGTAGATGCGCTCGATTCCGGCCACGTTTACGCCGGTACCCACGCTGAAGCCGCCAATTTCACGGCCGGGATTTTCGCCGAAGTTAACGCGTTGGCGAACATATCCGTCGGTGTTTGCGTTAGCGACGTTGTTGCTGGTCGTCTGCAGTGCTCGCTGTGCTGCGAGTAGTCCGGTGAGTCCGTTGTTGATGAATAATGACATTTATGTTTACTAAACCTCGAGCACGAATATTTCTTCCATGCGTTGGATTACTAATAGGTCGGCAGTTTCATCTCGATCTTTAATTCACCAAGAGCCTGGTTAAACAGCGGGCTTTGGATAATCCCGCGAATTTTTTCTGCATAATTCGGATCAGTCGCATACCCCGCATCTTGCAATGAAGTTGCGTATGTCTCCGCATCGAGGCCACTTTCGATGGCGTCGCTGTAGCGCGGGTTACTCTTGAGAAAGCTCACATAATCCTCGAAGCCGGCCTTCAGATTTGGATACGCGCGAAACTGCGCCCACTGGCGCTGGGGTAGCGCGCCGTCGTATTCGAGCGTACCCACCGAAATCCGTTCGCCGCTCCAGCGATTGTCAGCTTTGATACCGAAGAGATTGTGCGCGCTGACACCCTGCTGATCGCGGATCAGGTTTTGTCCCCAACCGGTTTCAAGCGCAGCTTGTGCCACGATGCCGCGCGGATCCACTTGCAGGCTCATTGCGGCGTGTTCCGCAAGTGGCCATATATCCCGCAAGAAATCTTTATGGCCGCCGGGTTTCCAGTCCTGCCGCGCCGGGGCCTGGACCGGGAAGGATAAGCGCGCGATGCGATCTTGCGATTCAATCGCATGACGCAGATCGGGTTTCTCAGTGATGTTGGCCGGGGACAGTTGGCGGACGAGCAGGTCGGCAATACCGATGCCTTTTTCCCTGGTCATTTCCATGGCGACCTGGCGATCGAACATTTCCTCGTAGGTCGTGTCCCGTTCTTCGCCAAGGATAGCGCCTGCCGAGCGCATGCTTTTCAGCATCATCTGTACGAACAGCGCTTCAAACTGTCGCATTGCCTCGCGCGTCGCTTCCGGGGAGCGCTGTGCTGCGCGGGCCTGCAGGTTCGCCAGACCCGAAAAATCGTTATATATCGAAGTGGCTGCATTCATTTTTCGATCTCAATTCTCAGCTTAGATAATGATCAGCTCAGCCCTGAGCGCCCCGGCTTCTTTCAGGGCCTGGAGAATCGCGACCACGTCGGCCGGCCCGGCACCGACCTCGTTGATGGCTTGCACGACCTCGTTCAGATCCGTGCCGCCTTTGACCATAAATGCGCCGGTCGTATCGACCCCGACATCGACCCGTGAGTCCGGCGTCGTTACGGTGTCGCCGCGCCGGGCGAACGGTCCCGGTTGGCTGACGTCAAAGTCCTCCGAAATGCTGACTGTCAAGGTGCCGTGCGACACGGCGGCCGGCAGCACCGTTACGCCGGAGCTGATGACGACTGTGCCGGTGCGTGCGTTGACGATGACCCTGGCTGCGGCCAGGCCCGGATCCACGGCAAGATTTTCGATCGTCGAGATAAATGCGGTTCTTGAGGCGGCAGTCCCCGGGGCAATGATGCGCACCGAAATGGCATCAATGGCCTGTGCCGTGCCCTCGCCGAGCAGATTATTGACACTCGTGGCGAGACGCGATGCCGTGGTGAAGTCGGCACGGTTCAGGTTCAGCGTCAGGAAACCGTTCTGTGCAAAATTGTTCGGCACGGAACGCTCCACCGTCGCGCCGTTGGGAATGCGCCCGACGCTCGGGACGTTGATCGAAATATTTGAACCATCCCGACCCTCGGCGCTGAGTCCGACGACAACGAGGTTGCCCTGTGCGATTGCGTAGGTCTCGCCGTCGAGTCCTTTTAGCGGGGTAACGAGCAGGGTGCCGCCGCGCAGACTTTTAGCGTTCGCAATCGAGGATACCGTCACATCGATTGTCTGTCCGGGCTTTGCAAATGCGGGCAGTTCAGCGTGGATAGTCACGGCCGCAATATTCTTGAGCTGCAAGCTGGTGCCGGGCGGCAAGCTGATGCCTAAGCGCTCCAGCATGTTGATCAGTGTCTGGGTCGTGAACGGTGCCTGTGTGGTGCGGTCGCCGGTGCCATCCAGGCCGACCACGAGTCCATAACCCACCAACTGGTTCGCACGAACACCTGCGACCGACGCAAGATCTTTGATGCGCTCGGCGCGTGCCGGCTCGACGGCCGAAAACAAAATCAGCATCAGGCTGATCAACAGCCAGAAGAACTGGGTCCGGTTAGTTTGTAGAGAGTTGCTCATGATTTATCGTCTTCCATGCTAAGCGCATCACAGCGGCCATAATTTCATAAACAATTTGCTTAACAGGCCGGGTCTGTTGGCATCGGCGATCGTGCCGTTGCCGCTATAGGTAATTCGGGCATCCGCGATCTTGAAGGACGGGACCGAGTTATCGGGTGCGACATCGGCCGGGCGGACAATGCCGGCGATTTGCACGAATTCCTCGCCCTGATTCAGGGTCAACCATTTCTCACCGCGCACCAGCAAATTGCCGTTCGGATAGACTTCGGCGACGGTGACCGTGATGCTGCCGTCGAGACGATTGCTCTGACTGCTGGAACCCTCGCCATCGAAAGTCTGTTCGCTTTCCCAGCTGTTGTTGAGGATATCTTTGCCGTTTCTCGTGACCATGTCGCCGAGTAAAATCGGACTGCCCGTGTCCAGCGAGCTATCCTTCGACGCATCAGTGCTGGCGCTCTTCGAGGCCTGCATGCGCTCGTTGAGCACCACGGTGATGGTGTCGCCGACGCGTCGTGCCTTGACATCATCGAACAGCGAGATAGACGTGTTGGCCTGATACAGCGCACCGTTTTCCGCTGTCTCAGCTACCGGCTGGATCGGCATCGCCGGCGGATAATCGCCGGGTTGTACGCCGATCACCGAAGTGCAACCAGAGAGTTCGAAAAGCCCTGCAACAAGAAGTATCAGCGTTTTTCTGGACGATATGATCATGACTTTATTTCTCCGGCAGCGCGATATGGTGCTACAGGTTGTTGTTCAAGTACTGCAACATCTGGTCACCCGTTGCGATGGCCTTGGAGTTCATCTCGTAGGCGCGCTGGGTCTGGATCATGTTGACGAGTTCTTCGACGACATTGACGTTGGATCCCTCGAGGGAGCCCTGCACGAGGCTGCCCAAACCATCGAGGCCGGGCGTGCCGAGTTGCGGCGTGCCGCTGGCAGCGCTTTCCAGGTAAAGATTCTGGCCACGTGGCTGCAAGCCGGCCGGGTTGATGAAGTCGGCAATCTGAATCGAGCCCAATGTCGCCAGATCGGTTTGGCCGGGCAGTTTGGCCTGTACGGTGCCGTCCGCAGCGACGGTGACACTCTCAACCCCGTCCGGGATCGAGAGGGCCGGCTGAAGCTCGTAGCCGTTTGCCGTGACTACCCGTCCGTCAGAGTCGATCTTGAAGGAGCCGTTTCGCGTATAAGCCTGGCCACCGTCCGGCAACAGGATCTGAAAAAATCCACGGCCTTCGACCAGCACGTCGAGCGGATTGCCTGTTTCGACGATAGTTCCCTGCAGAAAATTTTTCTCCGTCGCGACGATCCGGACACCCGTGCCGACGTTGAGGCCGGACGGATCTTGCGTATCCTCCGAGGTGGCGGCGCCGGTCTGCGAGATGTTCTGGTAAAGCAGGTCTTCGAAAACCGCACGGTCTCGCTTGAAGCCCATGGTATTCACATTGGCGAGGTTGTTGGAGACCATCGACATGCGGGTCTGTTGAGCATCGAGTCCGGTTTTGGCAATCCATAGGGCGTCCATAGTCTTAATCCTTGTTTAATTCTTCAAAATACTGTTCGTTCATACACGTGGTTAACCACTGACTCTCATCAATCGTGATGCAGCCTGGTCGTTCTCTTCGGCGGTATGCATGGCGCGGATCTGCGCCTCGTAATGCCGCGAGATTTCTATCATTTCCACCAGCGCCTGCGCCGGATTCACATTGGATTCTTCCAGTTGTCCGCTGTTTAAGCGGACGTTGGGATCTGCCAGCGCGTCTCCGTCAGTTGTGCGGAACAGACCGCTACCTGCACTGACCAGATCAGCTGACGGTGGGTTCACGAGTTTCAGGCGATCTACCTGGGCGATCGTGTCGGGCTTCTGGCCTTGAGGAACAATCGAGATCTGGCCGTCTTTACCGAATTCAATTTTCTGGTATGCGGGTAGCGAGATGGGTCCGCCATTGCCGAGCACCAGGTGGCCCGTTGCCGTCTCCAGCATGCCGGCCGCAGTGACGCGCAGGTTGCCAGCCCGGGTGTAGGCTTCGCCGCCATCTTCAGTTTGCACCGCGAGCCAGCCGTCACCCTGAATCGCAACGTCCAGCTCGCGACCGGTATTGATCAGGGCGCCAGTATTGGCATTCCAGCTATCCGCGCGACCTACCGTATTGATGCGTGACTGGAAACCACTACCGGGGATCGGCGCGCTTTGTAGCGTATGCTGCAAAGCGCGGAACCCGGTCGTACTGACGTTCGCGACGTTATGACTGACGACGCTCTGCGCCTTAAGGGTGGCGCGAGCTCCGGTCATCGCGACATAGATCATCTTATCCATGAGTCAATTCCTGTTCTGATCGCTTACCGGATATTGATGATCGTCTGGGTTACCGTGTCCATCGTCGAAATAACCTGGGCGTTGGCCTGGAACAGCCGCTGCGCCGTGATCATTTTGACCAGTTGCTCGGTAAGATCGACGTTCGAGGATTCCAGTGAGCCGGACTGAATCAAGCCGAAATTGGACTGGGTTGCTACGCCTCTTTGCGGTACGCCGGAGGTAAAAGTTTCCTGAAACGAAGTGTCACTGGATTTGACCAGGCCTTCCGGATTGGAGAAGTTGGCCATGGCGATCTTGCCGAGTGCGATCGACTCACCGTTGGAGAACCGTGCAAAAACAATTCCGGTCTGATCAATGCCGATGTTGCGCAGTCGCCCGGCGGCCTGTCCATCCGGATTGATGCTGTTGACGACGAAATTCGAACCAAACTGGGTCGTGTTCGACAGGTCCAGATCCAGCGCTATCGACGCTGCGCCATTGCCCGGGTCGTAGGCGGGGAAGGTCAGGACGCCGTTGGCCGGGTTGGCGATGCTGCCGCTAGAAGTAAAGTCGAACGGCTGGGTGCCACCGACCACGTTCCCGTCTATGGTCTGCGAAACTTCCCAACCCAGCCCGGCCTGTGAGAAATAGTAGGTGCCGGTGTGGGCAACGCCGAGGCTGTCATAGACAACGGTCGATGTGCTGTGATTGTAAGTCGCGGGATCATTCGGATCGAACGGCACCACCGCCGGTGCCGTGGCGTCGGCTGGCAGGTTAATGTTCATGTCTATCGATGTGCTCGGCAGTGGCGGGCTCGTATCGGTTGTAATCTGCATGTCGACGAGCGTGCCGGTGTTAAAGCCGTTCCCCGTGGGGGGGTAGATCTGCAATCTTTCGCCCTGGGCGTTTTCCACGAAGCCATCCGCATCGAGGCCGAAAGCGCCGACGCGCGAGTACAACAGGCTGCCGCCGTCGTTGACGATAAAAAAGCCGTTGCCGCTGACGGCCAGATCGAGCTCGCGCTCGGTGATGTCTACATTACCCTGAGTAAACTGCTGCCTGACATTCGTCAGTCGCACACCGTTGCCGATGCCGGAAGCATCGCCCGAAAACACGTCGGCGAATTCGGCGCGCGAAGATTTGAAGCCATTGGTGTTCGCATTGGCAATATTGTTTGACGTGACTTGCAGGTCTGTCGAGGCGGCATTCAGGCCGCTTAGGGCAACTTGAAAAGACATTTTCTTACTCCTATGGATATATGCTCAATTGGGTCGTATGCGTAACTGAATTACATGATGGCCTTGACCTGGGACAGGCTGATTTCCTCGCCGGCCTCGGTCGTGATATGGGCGTTGCGTCCACCGCCTGACAGCGTCACGCTCTGGACCTTGGTGCCGACGAAAGTCGCAAGCGCTTCTTCCTCGGCGCCATTGCGCATGCCGGCAATGATTCTGTAATTTCCGGCCGGCGCACTCGTTCCATCGGTCGTGGCGCCATCCCATTCGAAGGTCGCGAGACCCGCGGCTCGGGTGCCCAGCGGCAGCTCTCTGATGAGCTGGCTATTGCTGTCGTAAATTCGGACAAACCCCGTGTCGCTGGCAAACGGCAATTCGACGCCGCCTTGCAACGGCTTGGTTTCGCTCAGCGTTGCCAGATCTCCTTCCGCCAGGATCGTGCGGCCGACCATCGTCGATGCCTGCAGCGCCTGGTTTGCAGTCAAGGATTCGGTCAGGTCCGTCATTGACTGGTTAATCTCGGTGATTCCGGACACGGTGCTGAACTGCGCCATCTGGCCGATGAACTCGCCGCCCTCGAGGGGTTCGAACGGATCCTGATTCCGGAACTGGGTGATCATCAGCATCAGGAAGTCTTCCTGACCGAGATCGGATTGCCCCTTATTCGACTCGGGTTTCGGTATGCTCAGAGATGCAAGATCGAGGTCAGAGGTAGGGAGGGTGATCATCTGGTTGGTGCTCCTTCAGTTATTGGCCGAGCGACAGGGTTCTCAGCAATAAGTCCTTTGAGGTGTTGAGCACTTCGACACTGTTCTGGTAAGAACGCGAAGCGCTGATCATGTTGACCATTTCGTCAATGGGATTGACGTTGGACATGTAGACGAATCCTTCGGCATCGGCCGCCGGATGTCCGGGTTGATGGACGCGGGCCGGGGGTACGTCGCTTTGCACGACGCCAGCCACCTTTACGCTGGCTGATGCAAAATTGCCGCCGCGTTCATCCAGCACGGTTTGAAATACCGGCTGTCTTGAACGGTAGGCTTCGCCGGCGGTCCCGGCCACAGAATTTGCGTTCGCCAGGTTACTGGCCGTGGTGTTAAGTCTCACCGACTGGGCGCTCATGGCTGACCCGGCGATATCGAAAATGTCAAACAGTCCCACGTGCATTACCTCCGTTAGTTTCGATTGCATCGAAATCTGCAAAATTATTCATACTCATCACCGCCCGGTAATCGCCAGACGCAGACCCTGAATCCGGTGATTCAGGAACGTCAGAGTGGCCTGATAGCGGACCGCCGTTTCAGCGACGGCTGAACTTTCGCGCTGCGTGTCAACGGTGTTGCCGTCCAGCGATGGCTGGTCCGGCACGCGATAAAGTGCTTCGGCGCGATTCGGACTGCCCCCGACCGCCAGATGTTTTGGATGGGTACCCTTAAGCTGCACCCGGTGCTGGCTCGCTTCCTGCATGGCGCCTTTGAAGTCGATATCGCGTGCCTTATAGTGCGGCGTATCGGCATTCGCGACGTTGGCTGCCAGTAATTGCAGACGCTGGTTCGCTATGCCCAGCGCGCGGGCGTGACCGGCAAACAACTTGTCAATATTCAGCGCCATAAATGATTCCTGGTTGCATCCTGCACAGACAAAATGCAAGACGCGTGCCAACGGTCAAACAGGCGCGAATCAAGGGTGTTGTGGTAACAGGGCGGCAACGAATTTCCGCAATAGCGGCAAGAGTGCGCACAGGAGGCAATGAATTGCCGGCCGCATTTGGATCGTGGAGTGCGGTCAGTCGTTGCGAATGGAGGTCGGCACGGTTTTTGCATCTATAGAATCGACAATCGATCGATGCACTAACAGGCGATGGAACGACGGTATTATCGAAATGATACAAATCACTGCGAACCCGGTACGGCAAAAAACGGCGACATCCAGGCTCGTATCGAGCGTCACTGTGGCCATCGGTCTAATGGTTTTGGCCGGCGAATTGCCGGCTGGCATGCCGGATGCCGGTCATGCTCATGAAGATATCAGAGCGGCTGCGGAAGCTGAGGTCAGGGCGACAAGATTATCGGCTGATGGCCGCTTCGATGTGGTTGCCGATGAATTGGATTCCCGCGTGCGTCTGAGTCCCTGCGGTCAGCCATTGTCCACGTCGATCCCTTACGGTAGCAAGCGATCGTCGCGACTGACGGTCGAAGTGCGGTGCGCGGCGCCGAAACCCTGGAAGCTTTATGTGCGCGTCTATTTGACGGTTTTCCAGGAAGTGGTGGTGGCGGCACGCCCACTCGCCCGCGGCACGATATTGGCGGCAGGTGACATAATTTTGGCGGAGCGTGACACGACCGCGCTGGCGCGCGGCTATCTGCTGCAGCCGGAACACGCAATCGGGCACCGCATCCGGCGCGCCTTGTCACCAGGCAAACCACTGACGCCGGCGGTTCTGGAGAGTCCGCCGCTGGTGCGCCGTGGGCAAATGGTCAATCTGGAAGCCCGTTCCGATGGTCTGAGCGTGCGAATGAGCGGAATTGCCAAATCCGACGGTATTCTCGGTGAGGTCATTGATGTCGAGAATAAGACCACCAGCCGCCGGGTGCAGGCGATTGTGCGGTCGCGGAAGTCCGTCGAGGTCCTGTTGAACTGAATTTCTTTATATATGGGCTAAAGATTATATCGGCTGCTGCCGATAACCTTCAGGGAGACTCCGAATCCCCACGGGAGAGATCGAGAAATGACTGACAAAATTACCAATCAAACCAATGCCGGCTTTGACATAAGCAAATCCAAAGCTCGCAATGTCGGGCGGCCCGAACAGGCCGGCGACGCTGGGTCAAAGGCTAAGGCCGATGCGCCCCGCGATGCCGTGGAGTTGACTAATACGGCCACCAACCTGAAGCGAATCGAGGCTAACCTCGCGAATTTGCCCGAGGTCGATCGGTCACGGGTAGACGATGTTCGTCATCGCTTGCAGTCGGGATCCTACGATATCGATCATCAGGCGCTGGCAGAGAAGATGCTGAAGCTCGATCAGGATCTCAGCTAAGCGTCAAAGCAGGGGATCACGACAATGAATAACGCCGGGGCCGGACCCGCAAGAGCAGAGCTGCTTGCGTTGCTCGATCAACAGATCGCTGCCATGGACGTAGTGCTCTCATGCCTGAAAATTGAGCGGGATGCTTTAGAGTCCCGAGATGTCGATCAGCTTGTGGAGATCACCGAGCAAAAAAATGCCAGCCTGATCGCGGTCAATCGAATCGATCAGCAGCGCAGAACATTGACCAGCGATGCTGAGAATGCCGGGGGAGACGGCCACGATGCTGACATGGTTCAGCGCAAGCAGAGACTTGGTAGTCTTGTCGAGGCCTGTCGTGAGATAAACGATGCGAATGGTTCGATGATTCGTACGCAAAGCCGGCGCGTCGACAATACCCTGCGATTCCTGCGTGGCGATCGCGGCGACGCGGTTGTCTACGGTCCAAAAGGCGAACCGGGCCAGAGAACGAATCCGCAGACTCTGTTGACTTCCGTTTAGGCCGGCGCTTCGCTGAGCGCATCAAACAAGTAGTTCGGGAGAGGTCCGGCCAGACCCCGGGCTCTCTTGCAACATACGGCCAGGTTTAATAACTCCGACTCAATCTTACAGCCACTGTAAGACGGGTATCGCATTGGTTCGCCGATTCCAAACGGTCGCGACTGTCCAGGCCTTGTCGGCGGCATACCTTCGCAGGGAATAAAGCGGACCGCAGGGAGCCATCCCAGCGAAGGTATGCCGCCGACAAGGCCGAATGCCTGGCACGCCGTTTCGCCCGGCGGACATTGGCGACCTGCCTCCAACAGTGGAATTGCGAAGTCCGTATTTCGCGTGATCGGACACTGTCTGTCCGATCAGATCTGACTCTTGACGGCTAGGTGATCGTATTGCCCATAGACTCGATTTCTTCCTGGCAGTCCGCCACCAGATCGAGAAATGGTTTGCCAGACAGCATGACATCCGTCAGGATTCTTTCGATATCCGCCTCGTCCCCATTTGCTTCGTTGCACATCTCGTCATAGAGCTTGGCGGCCGAGAGCAATCTGGTGTGTAAGGATAAGTCCCGCGTATCCTCTTCCAGGAATGCATCCTGGTACTCCATGGCTTCGCCAACGTGCTGAGCCATCCCCCAATTCTCCACGATCGCGCGAGCAATAGTTGGATGCCAGGCATTGGCGACGTCCTCCCAGTCGGGGTTGCTGGCAATCGGAAGACCGTCTTGGTGGGCGCGCGTCAATAGATACAGGTTGCCAAGCTGATGAAAGAGCCCTGCGACCAGAGCCTCGTCGGGTTTTACGCCATCGACATGCTTGGCCAGGGTATAGCAGATTGCGGCAACCGCGTTGCTGCGTCTCCATATTCTTTTCAGGACAGGTTTAACCGGCGCGAGCCATTCCTGTTGCTGCATCTGCTGCATGGCAAAGCTGGTCGCGGTGCTGCGCACTACGTTGAATCCGAGTAACCTGACCGCGGCCTGCAGATCGCTCGCCTCCGCGCCCTCGCGGCTGAATGCAGCGGAGTTGGCCAACTGGATTAACCGCGCCGCCAGAACCGGTTCCGAGTTAATCAGCTTTACGAGATCCCTGACTGCACAGTTTTCGTCGCCGAGCGCCTGGTGCAATTGCATGACCACGTCGGGAAACCCCGGCAATTCGAGATCCGTAGAACTGAGATCCGCGGCGAGGCTCTGCACAAATTCAAACGCTGCCGTTTTGAAATCATCTGTTGCCAACATCGGAGTTCCTTGATCGCATAAAATATAAAAGATGTTTCAGTACCTTGCTGGGCGCTTACGCGCTGCCTGCAATTGACTAAATGCATAGACTCTCAAATATCATCGGCCGAACGTTCAAAAACTTTAAGCACTGCAAAATGAGAATTTGGTCACAGTTTGTTCGTTGGCAGCACGTTCCAAAATCCAAAAACTCATTCCTGGACGATGGCAATTTCCACGCGTCGGTTCCTGGCACGGTTCTCCGGCGAGTCATTCGGCGCCAGGGGGCGCGTGTCGCCATAACCGACCGCGCTGATGCGGCTCGAATCGATCGTGCCGAGTTCCTCGAGGCGCTGAATGACGGTCACGGCCCGATCGGTCGAGAGACTCCAGTTCGAGCGGAATTTCTCCGATTGGATCGGCCGATCGTCAGTATGGCCAGACACCATGATCAAGCCGGGTGCTTCCTGCAGAGCATTAGTTACCCGCTCCAGAATCGGCATGATCGCGTCAGATATCTCGTCGCTGCCTGACGGGAAGGCGATTTCATCGGGGAAGCGGATCACGACGTTATTACCGGACGTTTCCACGGCGATAATGCCCTCGGCAATTTCACTCGCCAGGCTTTTTTGCAGCTCCTTCTCGAGATCCTGCTGCGCGCCTCCCTTCTTTCTGGAAGTGCTTTTACCGCGCTTGGACCGGCGCATCGGCGGGTCGATCATGCTCGTCGGCCCGACGGTATTGGCTGGCGGTGTTTGGGTTGTCCGCAGCACGCCACCAAAGCCGGAGGCCATCGACCGGGCGATCTCGCGGTACTTGGTCTCGTCAATGCTGGAGAATGAATACAGTAAGACGAAGAAGGTCATCATTAACGCCATCAGGTCGGCGAATGTGGTCATCCATGCCGGGGCACCTGGGGCTGCGCCGGGGGCTCCTCCCGCGCTCATTCCTCTGCTCCCATGTTAGGCTGCACCTGCCGCCTCGGCCGTGTCACCGGCCGCGTCGGGGACTTCGGCATCGTGCAGGTAGGTAGACAGGATTTCATCGATAACGTGCGGGCTTTCACCATGTGCAATGCCGAGTACGCCTTCAATGATCAGGGACTTGGTCTTGCGCTCATAGACGTAGCGTGTGAGCAGTTTGGCGGCGATCGGCAAGGCAAAGAGGTTAGCGAATACGGCGCCATAAAGCGTTGTCAACAGGGCTACAGCCATGGCAGGACCGATAGCCGCCGGGTCGGACATGTTCGCCAGCATCTGCACCAGTCCGACCAGCGTACCGATCATGCCGAATGCCGGTGCTGCTTCGCCAATGGCGCTGAAAATATTCGAGCCGAGCTGGTTGCGCGCGATCGAGAAATCCATGTCATTACCCAGCACTTTCTGCAC
>Ga0224512_10003147_pt1 | contig 14678 bp, 19 predicted proteins | sample SF_May12_sed_USG_4_FD_169103 | JGI IMG/M metagenome (GOLD analysis project Ga0224512, IMG submission 169103) | Sediment microbial communities from San Francisco Bay, California, United States - SF_May12_sed_USGS_13 | ecosystem: Environmental > Aquatic > Marine > Sediment | place: USA...
CGCGCAATTCATCGGCGAGCTGATGCAGCTCCTTGTCGCTGAGCGTCCGCAGATCCGCCGGTATGCGCACCCGGTCCAGCAGCGGCGTGGCGAGCGGCTTGGCCGGGGGCGTTGAGTCGGATGTTGAGACGGGCGTTAAGGGCGACATGGCGGCAAATGTCCAAACGCTGTTGCAGCTGATCCACTTAGCAAGTCAACTTAGGCCAGACAACCGCGTCAGGCGAGATGTAAGTTTATTGCCGCGCTGGCTAACCGAACCAATCGGATTGCCGAGGTTCGCAACAGACCTTGCCATGGCATCGGAGGTTTTCATCACCTGTGCGGTTACCGGCGCCGGCGACACCGCCGGCCGCTCGCCGCATGGGCATCCCCTATGGCGCGCCGGACGATCCGGGCACCGTGCAGGCGCTGGTTAATCGGATAGTGGCGCAAAGCGACGAACGGGCGAAGGCGCATCCGCATGGCGGGGACATTGCTGCGCTGGAGCGCTGGCGCGATGATATGCTCGTCGCCGTTCTCAAGGCTCGCGAATCGCCCGGGTCTTGATCCAAATCAACGACGGCGGCGCAACCGGCCTGCACACTGTCTGGTAAAGGGAAAGGAGGGGACTCCCATGACAATGAAACGCGATTTTGCCAAACGCCAGCAATCCCGAAACACAACCGGTCAAAGCGGAGATGCCGTCAAGCGCCGCTTCAGCCGCAGAACGGTCATGCTGGCGCTCGGCGGCGTTGCCGCGACGGCCGCCGGCGCTATGGCTTTTTCGGGGATATTCGGTTTTGGCCGCGCGGCAGCCAAAGAAGTTCTCGTCTACAAATCCCCGTCCTGCGAGTGCTGCGGCAATTGGGCAATGCATCTGCGCCAAAGCGGCTTCGATGTATTGGTCAAGAACATCGACGATATATCTCCCGTCAAGCAAAAGGCCGGCATCCCTTATGAGCTGGAATCGTGCCACACGGCTCTCGTCGGCGGCTATGCCGTGGAAGGCCACGTGCCGGCGGAAAACATCCACAAAATGCTTGCCGACCGGCCGGACATCAAAGGGCTCGCCGTGCCCGGCATGCCGGCAAGCGCCCCCGGCATGGACGGCCCCGATCCCGAGCCCTACACGGTCTTCAGCTTCGATGCGGATGGCAAGACAAAGGCTTACGCGTCTTATTGAAAAAGCCTGACAAATTGCCGGGCATCGTACCCGCTATTCGCCCTGCTCGCCGCCTTTCGGACCGTAGAAGAACACCCAGGTCGCAAAATCGTCGGTGAAATCGACGAAGCGATGCTCAACGCCGGCCGGCACGAAAATCACGTCACCGGCCTTGAACGATATGCTGCGCTCGCCGAGCATGAAGTGGCCGGATCCTTTCACCACGGCGTAAATCTCGTCCCGGTCATGGGGAATTTGCGGATCGGTGCCATGCGGCGCATACAGCATGACCTTGAGCGTGCCGTGCACGAACATGGTCGCGGTCCGCTGGTCGTCCGAGTCCGCCAGTTTGTCCAGAGCCGGCTGAAGCATGCCGTGCCAGCCATCCATCATCGTTCTTCCCCCACGTGATCCGCCGTAAAAAGCCGGCGCGCTGATCATGGCAGATTATGTCGTCTTTTCCACGCACCCGTGGCGCTTTGTCTCACTTTATTGCTCAAATAGCCGGTCGCCCTGCTCGTCGACAATCAGTCTGGCCTTGGTCAGCGAAAACGCTTCGGCGTCCTCTCTGCTGGCATGTGTGTCGGCGCGGATGAACTGGTGTTCCTTTTGCTCGTCGCCGACCTTCTTGCTGATGAAACCGGCCGTCAGCCATTGCGAACCGTCCTGCAACGGCGCCGCCTGGATCGTGAAGCCGTTATATTCCTGTGCCGCGCCGCGTTTGCCGCCGGTTCCGCCGCCAGCCCGCGCCTTGCCGCTGAGCATGCTTGTCAGGCGGGAAAATATCGAACCCATCCGCTATCCCTCCCGGTTTTTGGGAGCTTAGCACACATTGCGGAAAATATCGGCAGGCCACCGGGCTGGCCGTCAAATGGCGTTCAGTCGGGAAACGGGCCCACAGACAACAACAAGCCATCTCCGCGGATGTTCGACCGCGGAGATGGGTTCAGTTTCGATCAGTGAGGCGCTGGTCCGAAGACCGCAGGGCGAGGCATACACGCCCCGCAAACGTTTATTGCCGGGTGCTGCGCCATTTGAGAAATTCCTCAAACAACGCGTTCTTCTCCCGATCGCTGATCTTTGATGATGACAGAACGCCCTGTGCCGCTGCGAAGGTGGTGAATTCCCGTTGCAGCGAGGGATCGCCCCCGGCACTTGCCAAAGCCGGCTGCGGCGGGTGGGCGTCGATCCAGTCCTGCGCGGCCTTGAACCGTGTCCAGCCGGGAACGGAAGCGCTGATGTTCACGTCCTTCCATTTCGGGTGATATCCCTTTGTCTTCAACTCCTCGAACCTTGAGAAGAATGCGTCGACAAAACGCGCAACCTTCTTGTAGCGGGGATGATCTTCCGGCCAGTTGAAGGCGGCCAGAACATTGCCTGCCGCGATCGTTTCCACTTCCGTGCCTGCCGGCACGATGTCCGGATAATCTTCGTTTGTGAACTTCGACGGCAAATAAATGTCGGCAAGTTCAGACGTATAGGGGATCGGCAGCAGATGCAGCCCGTCTTCCTTCTTGATCCGCGCGACCGGCCCGGCAGGTTTACCCAACACATTGATATGCGCAGCCAGGTCACCTTCCTTCATGCGCGCGATCGCACGGTTGGTGTCTTCATTTTCAAGAATCGCGTTGATCCCCAGACGCTTGAAGAGAATATTTCCAACCACTGCCGAGCCGGTGCCTTTCGCGTTGATGCTGACCTTCTTGCCGGCCAGATCCTGAAGGGATCTGATGTCGTTACGCGCGACGATGTGAACTTCCGCCGGGAACATCACGGTGATGTACCGGATCCGGTTCTTGATCGAATTGATGCGCGGATCATCTTCCAGGTAAGTCAGAATATCGGTCTGGACAAAGCCGATATCGATACCTTTCAGATAAAGAATATCCCACAGGTTCTGCACTTTGCCGCGGGCCACGACCGGTATCACGCGCATGTCCTGATATTGCTCGCCCGAATCCAGCAGCGTCGAAAGATCCAGGGCCTGGATCATGAAGGGCGCGCCGAGATTGCGGGTCGTCATGATGGTGACGGTCCCGGCATTGGCATCGACCTTGTTCTGTCCGCTGTCGAGGTCAGGCGCTCCTTCCTGCGTCTGCATTTGCGCCTGAGCAACCAGTTGGCCCGAGACAGAATTTTGCGCAAAACCGGAAACCGGCCACAAAATCAACTGCCCTATCGCGAAAATCAACGTGGCTTTCTTAAGCATTTTCAATTCCTTTTTCACCGTGTGCCCAGCGCACATCATCTTCCACAATGCGCTCAGCGCACATCACCCAAATAGTTCCATGGCATTATTCTGAAGCCTTATTATGGCAGCTTGCATCTCCGCTTGGCGCCGCTATTGGCCGTAAAAAGCCCCGTGCCCGGCTCAAAACTGCTATATTTGCGGGCGCAGGCGGCGTTCCACTGCGCTGATCCGGCCTCCAGTGCATCGGGGGTGCCGGCTGCTGTGTTGCCATCGATCGTCATTAGCGAAACATCCCCGGCTTTTTTGTACCAAATCTCCGCCTGTTCGCGGTCCGGCGTAAGGCCGGTAACGGGAAGACGGGCATAGATACGCGGGTCATAGGTCATGCCGACCCCCTTTGCGCCGCGCCGGTCGCCAGTTTCCGCAACGCGCAGAAACAGCAAACGGGCGGATGCAATGTCACCGCTTTGAAGCAACTCTGTTCCGCGTGCCAGCAGGCGCTCGATCTGCGCCGGTGACAGCGGTGACAGGACAGGTGGCGCCGCAGTGACGATCGGAGCCGGTGTTATTGCCGGCGGCGGCACATTCGCCACTTGCACAGAATCGGCCTTGGCTGCTTGCTGCAAGGCCGGTTTGGCGGGCGTTTCCACGCTTCCTTGATCGGCAGCCGCAGCAACAGGTGCGGCCACACGAGGCGCTGCGGCAGTTGCAACGGGAGGCGGAGCGGGAGCTGCAGCAGGTGGCGCCTCTTCAAGAGCCAATTCGGATTTGGACGTGGCGAATTCGGCGCTGTTAATTGCCCCTAATTCGAGAACCGTTGCGCCTAATTCGAATGCCTTCTGGTTGGTTGCGCCAAGCAAAGCGGTCTGTTCACCGAGACCGGACACGCCGCTGTTCGCCGACGGCTGAACGTCGGCCCTGACAGTCGTTGTCGACACCGGCCGCGCAACTGCGGCAGAGGCCATCTGCTGATTGGAACTGACCGGCCGCGGGCCCGAAGCGGTCGTCGCGCTGGCCACACCAAACTCAGCGGACGCGTTAGAACCCTCAACAAGGCCGGCGTTCAACTCTCCGGAGAGACCACTGAGAAAGTCGGCCATGCGCGTCGGCAAGAGATCATTCAACGGCTGGATAAAACCGAATGCGGCCGACGTGCCAGTGATAATCAGTACGCTGGCGCAAAAGCTCCAGAATAATCCGCGCCCGCTGCTGCGAGGCGGCGCAATCGCCCGGGCCAGGTTCCGACCATCTGCGTTGCGCTCGTCGAATTGCTCATCGGACTCATTTGAAGAACGCCATCGATCACGGTTCAGATTGCGATATCGAGGCCGGCGGCTTTTGATCCGCGGTTTCTGGTTGGGAGCAAGCTTGTTCGCCATTTTTCTGGCAGCGGCTTCGTTGAAATGAAATTCTTCAACAGAGGGAAGTTTCTTGGCCGGCGCGGGCTCGTTCGCGGCGATTTCGCGCGGCGCGATATCGGTCGATGCAATATCGGGCCTATGGGTCAGGCCGGCGAGCAGATCTTCAAAAGTATCCTCGACCGCGGCCGGACCAAGTGGTCTCTCCTCATCGAAGAGCGGTTTGCGGACCGTACCGTTTGGGCGGTTTGCCGCGATATGCCTGATTATTCTGACCATGCCAGAGCTCCCTGTTACGCCACTACCGGTTTACACCCACCACCGGTTCATCCCCCTTGTTTCCCGACCTGTCGCCCCTCTTGCTACTCAATTCGCTGTCCCAATTCGCCGTTCGGATTGTCCGACAGGATTGTTGTCCTATGGAAGCATTTGTCGGCGATACCCCGCCGGATTCGCGGCAGGGCCCGGACACCGGCCGGTTTGGCAATGGTTGCTTCACACAGGCTGCCTGGAGCCCGTTCGGCAAGCCGGGACAGTTTCGTACGTGACATGTCCTGTCTTCTTTCGCCCAACCAGAGGTTTTGCCCAACCAGAAGGTTAATATTGATAGCCCACCACAAAAATGCGCCTTCCACACGGCCAAATAAGAATCAATGCATGTCAAAATCATGTCTGAATTGGGAACATTGTGACAGATAAACACCATCTTGCTGCCACAATTGCGCGGCGCCGCGGGCAACTACGACGATGCTTTTCTGCCGGCCTTGCCAATATCGACTCTATCTTGCCAGATCTTGCCTGTGCTCATGCTCGGCAGTTCTTGAGATTGCCTGGTTTTTGCTTCCGAATGGTCACGGTTGGTTAAACTCTTGTTAATCGAATCGCCACCAAATCGGAGCGCTGGGGAAAGCGAAGGTGGTTGTGTCAATAGCAGAGCGCCCCCAGCATTTGTTTCGGATCGTCGGCCACTCGTTCCTTGCGTTCGTGCTGACGCCGGAACTTCCCGTTGACGACTGGGTCGATGGTCTGGATGCCTGGATCGGACGGTCCAAGGGATTTTTCACCGGCCGCCCGGTAGTTGTCGATTTCTCCCGTGTCAATCTCACCAAACCGCAAGTCGCCGGGCTCCTGGCGCAGCTCCAGGCGCGCGGCCTGCGGATCATCGGTGTCGAGGGGGTGAGCCCCGCCTGGGTCGGGCCGGGGCTCGGGCCGCTGCCCAAAAGCGGCAAGTCGACGGGTATCGTCGAATTGCCCGATGATCGTGACTGCAAGCAAGCCGTGGCCGACGACCATGCCGGCCCGGAACACAATGCGCTTCTGCACGAGGGTTCGGTCCGCTCAGGCCAATCAATCATATTTCCCAATGGCGACGTTACGGTGACCGGTTCGGTCGCCTCCGGCGCCGAACTGATCGCCGGCGGATCGATACACGTCTATGGCTGCCTGCGCGGCCGCGCCATCGCCGGCTCGAAAGGCAATTACCGGGCGCGTATCTTCTGCAACAAATTCGAGGCGGAACTGCTCGCCATCGGCGGCCTCTACAAGACCGCCGACGACGTCGAACCGCATCTGCGCGGCCGCGCCATCCAGGCCTGGCTCGACGGAGAAGTTTTGATGACGACAGCACAGGACTGAATGAAAATGGAGAACACGAACATGGCGAAAGTCTTAGTTGTGACATCCGGCAAGGGCGGCGTCGGCAAGACCACCACTACTGCTGCCCTGGGTGCCGCATTGGCGCAAAGCGGGCAGGAAGTCTGCGTCGTCGATTTCGATGTCGGTCTGCGCAACCTCGATCTGGTCATGGGAGCCGAACGCCGCGTCGTCTACGATTTAGTCAATGTCACGCAGGGCAACGCCAAGTTGGCGCAAGCCCTGATCAAGGACAAGCGGCTGGGCACCTTGTCGCTGCTTGCCGCATCGCAGACCCGCGACAAGGACGCGCTGACCGAGAAGGGCGTCGCCCGCGTCATCCGGCAGCTGCGCTCCAAATTCGACTGGGTCATCTGCGACAGTCCCGCCGGCATCGAACGCGGCGCCGTCCTTGCCATGCGCCACGCCGACATTGCCGTCATCGTCACCAATCCGGAGATTTCGTCCGTCAGGGATTCCGACCGCGTCATCGGCATGCTCGATTCCAAGACCGTCAAGGCCGAGAAAGACGAGACCATCGAAAAGCACGTCCTGCTGACCCGTTATGATGGGGCGAGGGCGGCGCGCGGCGAAATGCTGGCGGTCGACGATGTGCTCGAAATCCTGTCACTGCCGCTGCTGGGCGTCATCCCGGAAAGCCGGGAGGTGCTGCGCGCCTCCAATACCGGATCGCCGGTAACGCTCTGCAACCCGGCGAGCGCGCCGGCGCGGGCCTACCAGGACGCCGCGCTCAGGCTTAACGGCGAGAACGTGACGATGACCATTCCGCGCGACAGGCGAAACCTGATGGGCGTGCTGTTTGGCAGGAGGGCCGCATGAGCGTGTTCGGTTTTTTCAAACGCGGCGGCACCGCCACGGTCACCGGCCATGGCACCGCGCCGGTTGCGCGCGAGCGGCTGAAGATCCTGTTGGCGCATGAGCGCGCCACCGCCGGCAAGTCCGAGCTGGTGGTGGTTTTGCGCAAAGAGATTTTGGCGGCCATCACCAAGCACCTCTCAGTCGAACCGGAAAACGTCCACGTCTCCATGCAATGCGAAGACGCGATCTCGACCCTGACCGTCGACGTGGAGATACCCGGGCCGGTCGACATGCTGCTGGCGGCCGCCGGTTGAGCGACCGGGGTCGACCCGGTCGGCATAAATCCAAAGAGAACGGACAATCTTTTTATTCACGCATTTGAGAATCCCGTCTAAATCAGGCGGTCCTGATCGTTGAACGGCAATGATCGGCGGCCCAATGAGGGAGACGGAGCGGTTATGGCGAGCAAGAGAAATGTCCCGATCATCGCGATTGAAGAGCATTATACAGATCAGGAGGTCGCCGAGCTCCTCGGTACAAAACGCCCGCCGCACCTGGCCGAACGCCTGAATGACCTTGGCGAGAAGCGGCTTGCAGCAATGGACGCGGCCGGTGTCGACATTCAGGTTCTGTCCCTCAACGCGCCGGGCACGCAAAATTTCGATCCCGAAACCGCCGTGGCGATGGCCCGTGGCGCAAATGACCGGCTGGCTCAAGCGATCAAGGCACATCCCGATCGCTTGGCCGCCTTTGCCACGATCCCGACGCCGGATCCGGTGGCCGCCGCCGACGAACTGTCACGCGCCGTCAACGACCTCGGCTTCAAGGGCGCAATGGTGCATGGCCTGACCAATGGCGAGTTTCTGGACGAGAAGAAATTCTGGCCGGTCTTTGAACGCGCCCAGCAGCTCGATGTGCCGATCTACATTCACCCGGCCACCCCGGACAAAACCGTTACCAGCCGCTATTACGAGACCTATGCTGAGGATTTCCCCTGGATCCTCTCGGCGGGCTGGGGTTTCACCGTCGAGGCTGCGACGCAGGGCGTGCGGCTGGTTCTGTCAGGCGTGTTCGACGCCTATCCCGATCTGAAGATCGTTATCGGCCATCTGGGCGAGGGCCTGCCATTCTTGTTGCGGCGCATGGATGAGGCGTTTTCCCGGCCCGGCAACAGGCCGGTTGCATTCCGCGATACGTTCTGCAGCCATTTCCACATTACGACGAGCGGCAACTTCTCCGACCCGGCGCTGCAGTGCACGTTGAGCGAAATGGGCGCCGACCGCGTCCTGTTCGCCATCGACTATCCCTTTGTCATGAACGAGCCGGGCGTGGAATGGATCGAACAGGTCATGCTGAGCGAGGAGGACAGGGCCAAAATCCTCAGCGGCAATGCCAGGCGCCTGCTGCGGCTGTGACGCCAAAGGCCCCGACTATTGACCCATATGATGGCCCAAATCGTCTGCCGGCAAGGCGCGTCCCGAAGTTCGATGCGGGGCATCATCTGAGGGACGCAACGACGTCCAGAACCCGCATTAATGCCGGTCATATGGGTCAATAGTCGGGGCCTTTGGCATAACGCATTTCCGAAAATGGGAACTGGTTTTCGGACAATAATCCGCCCAAACCACGAACCCGGACCGCTATGGGTAGGCCGGTCGCACGAAAGGCGCACCACTCAAGGTCCCGAACCCGCCGATTATTTATGGAGGTAGAGCGCGCGGATTTCGTTATAACCGCTGGTCACTGAACCAATATTGACCTGTACTTTGTTGTTGCTGGCGGCAGCCGACAGGGCGGTGGCAAGCATGGCATCTTTTTGAGCAGCCCTCATGATGTGCCATTTGTTGGTGAACGGACCGGTTGTGCAGGTCAGGGCGACGTAGTGGTTGCCCCACCCGGCGCCTGTCCTAATAACGTCGCAGGTGTGCCAGCCGGTCGCCGCGGAGATTCCGCCATCCGCCGATCCCGATCCGTCCATCCCCATCAGAATCTGACCGAGTTCAGCTTCGGCATTTTGCGCAGTTGCAGCATGAGGAGCAGCTACCGCACCCACGAGCGCCAGAACCGCAGTGATTTTTTTGATCGAAAACATTGCAGTCTCCCTTTTCTGGACGTCTTCAGTTAATGTCATGAACACAAAGTCCTAGTCCTTCAGCAGCAGATGTAGCCACGGCATGGCCGATGCTTGCGCAGGGGGCAGAACTGATGTTGCTGCACCGGCATCGACAATCCCGGCCCCGCAAATTGCGGTGCTGCACTGGTTACTCGACACGGTCGGAAATGCCTGCGCAGTGTCCTGAAGAATCGTTGAGACCAGTGTCGGGCTGATACTGGGTGACAGCTCGTACAAAAGCGCTGCCACACCTGCAACATGAGGCGCCGCCATGCTGGTGCCCTGATAGAACACATAGTTGTCCGCACCCGGCGTTGTCGTCCCGGCATTCAACGTCGACAAAACGCCTCGGCTTGTTACCGGATTGGTTTCGCCTCCAGGTGCTGCGATCTCCACTACCGACCCAAAATTGGAATAGTATGACCGTGCTCCTGCCTGATTGGTTGACGCAACCGTGATTACTCCGGAACAATTCGCCGGGCGGAAATTTGAGGCGTTGGAGTTGCTGTTGCCAGCCGCGACAACAACGGTGGCCCCTGCAGCGACGATATCGTCGACAGCACTTTGATAAGTCGGTCCACAGGCTCCCGATCCGCCCAGACTGAGGTTCAGAACTTGTGCCGGGCTGGGATTGGCCGGTGCGCCCGGAACCGGCAAGCCTGCGGCCCACCGCATTCCGTCTGCAATATCGCTAAGACTGCCGCCACATTTACCAAGCACCCGAACCGGCACTACTCTGGCGTTTCGCGCCACACCTGCGACTCCCAGAGCATTGTTGGTCACAGCAGCAACCGTTCCGGCGACATGAGTGCCATGCCAGCTGCTGTTGCGCGGACTGAGCGGACACCAGGTGTCGCTTGCTGCGATCCAATCGCCCGGGTCGCTCGCATCCGCATCACGTCCGCCACCGTCATTGGCAACCGTGGCATTGCTGATAAAATCATACCCGGGCAATTGCAGATTATCGGCAAGGTCAACGTGTGGGCGATATCCGGTATCGATCACTGCGACGATGACGCCATTGCGGATTGAATTTAGCCAGCCATTGACCAGATTAATGCCCGTAACCGGCATGGTGTAGTGCCATTGCTGCCCGAACAGCGGATCGTTCGCCTGCTGTATTTGCATGATCGCATCGGGCTCGGCATATTCCACCGCCGGATCGGCTGCGATGCGTTCGGCAATGGATTTGACTGTTTCGATTGCCTGGGCGCGTTCCGGCCCGGTCAGTTCAAACCCGGAAAGGCCAACCACCTCGACGATCTGCGCATTGCCGGACATGATTTGAACGTGTCGAAGCTGGACACCGGCGATCGTCTCCAGATTTTCCACCGCGCTAAGTGCTGCCGCCTCGCTTGCGACTCGGGCGGATTCGTTTTCGACATATTTAACGATGATGCGCGTTGCCACCGGCTCGACTGCATTGGTGACGATGTCAGGTCGGCCCTCGGTGGGTTCTGCCGGTGTCGGCTCCATTGCAAATCCAGGGTTGGTGGCCGCAACAAGCGCTGCCACGCAGACCAAACACGTCGCAATTCTGCCCAATAGACGCGTGAGACATGATTTGTACATGCGTATCTCCCAAAACCGATTAGGTGTTTAGAGGACTTGAATTTTTTACAACTTGAAATTGTCAAGATTATAACATGATCTGACATTCGGAATATGTTCAAAATAATTCCTATGTACATTATTCGGATATGGATACATGTTATTGATTTGATTATTAAATATGCTTACGTTAAAAGCATAGCTTATTCGACTTAGTCCGCTTATTTGCTGACACCAACGTAAAGACGCAATCTTCCGCTACGTTATTTGTGGCGGTTTTATGGCAAAAAAGAGTAACCCGCCGGGAGATGAACGAGCCGGGCGTGGAATGGATCGAACAGGTCATGCTGAGCGAGGAGGACAGGGCCAAAATCCTCAGCGGCAATGCCAGGCGCCTGCTGCGGCTGTGACGCCTGGCTGTAGAGCCTCAACAGGCTGTCCTCAGTCAAGCCGAGGCGACTGATTGGCGTTTGATCTTTTATGCCACTGCGGGGTCGATGCCGATTATGGAGGCGTGTCCGCAAGGGCAGGTCTGCGGCACGCTGCTCTGAGGTCTGACAGGCGCGGGCGTAAGCCCATTGCCGGATCGCGTCCTTCCATAACTCGGTCGAGAAGTTCCTTGTCGATAGCCATGTGATGATTCTCCTTTCCACCATCATGGCCTCACGCACAAAACTCCTGACAGTCCCTCCTGGCGATATCGACCAACCACTTCCCTGCCGTGCGCGGGCAAACCCCCATAGATCGTGCGGCGGCCTGCGGGGTCCGCCCGCTAGGCATCATCTCAACCAACCGCTCCCGACCGCGCGGCATTAAACGGGCATTCTCATGCATGTTCATTCGGGCTGGCCTCCAAGGATGTGTGAAGTTAGGTAACTCCAGTCTCCTCGGTCCGGTCCGAATGAACAATCTGTTGAAAGCTCACAGCTAGAGCGAGCAGGTCATATCCTGGCCGCAGCACATCGGCGACTTGACCTTGCCGTGGCCGTCCGGACACTCGGAAATATGGACCGTGGTTCCGTCTGGTTTGGTCAAGGTGGAATGCGCCAGCTCCTTGCCGCATTTTCCGCACGTCATCGTACCGATGCTCATGCCGCATTTCTCGCATTTATATGCCGCCATTTGATGGTCCTCCTAAATTCGATCTGCGGGTAGAAAGCGTGAATCGAATTCGACCTGTTTTTGGGCGCCATGGCAATGCCTTGTCATGATTGCGGCGCGGATTTCCACTTTCAGGCGGCACCCATACACGACCGAACGGACATTATCGGCAGAAATCCGCAGTCGTTTGGGTTGAAGGTTCGGCTGCCGCCCGCTCACTCTGCCTGGAAAGGCTCCACGCCCTGCGTCTCGCCTTACACATTGGCGTTGAGCTTTTCGCCGCGCTCTTAAATGTGTCGTGGGGCTAGCATTTCGTCGCGCCTTGGTAGATTGCTGTCTGCATGTCGAAAACCGCACTGCGTCAAAGCCTTCCCACGATTTCGGACGTGACAAAGGGGGCGTTGTATATGACGGCCGCCGCCTTCTTGTTCTCGCTGATGAATACACTTGTGCGCGTCGCGTCGGCCGACCTGCCACCTCTGGAGGTCGCATTTTTTCGCAATCTGTTCGCTCTGATTTCGATGCTGCCATGGATGCTGTCGAGCGGTTTCCCCGGACTGGACACGCACCATCTCAGGCTTCACCTGGCGCGTGCCGCCGTCGGCGTTTTCGCCATGGGGTTCTGGTTCACATCGCTCGCCCTTGTGCCGCTGGCGGAAGCCGTGGCGCTCAATTTCACCATGCCGCTTTTCATCGTTGCCGGGGCCGCGGCCATTCTCGGGGAGAAAGTCGGATTGCGCCGCTGGAGCGCAACCGCAATAGGCTTTCTCGGCATGCTGGTGATTCTGCGGCCCGGGATTGCTGTGGTGTCGCCAGTCATGGTGCTTCCGGTCGCCGCCGCTTTCTTCATGGCGATATCTGTATTGTTACTCAAACACATGTCCGCCACGGTGTCCGCCGGAACCAGTGTGCTCTATATGAATTTGCTGATAACGCCAATGTCGCTTGTGCCGGCGGCTTTCGTTTGGGCATGGCCGCATTGGCAGGATTTATCCGTCCTCGCCGCGCTCGGCCTCATTGCAATGCTGGCCCATCTTGCCCTGGCCCGCGCCCTTGCGGCGGCGGATGCGTCAGCGATCATGCCCTTCGATTATGCGCGCCTTCCCTTCATCGCGCTGTTTGCCTTTGTGCTGTTCGGGGAGGTTGCCGAAATCTGGACATGGATCGGCGCCGCGATCATCGCCAGCTCGGCCTTCTACATCGCCAGGCGTGAAAGCGTCCTGGCCAGGCAGGCAGACGCAACGCCGACCATCGCGCCGGTCGCACCGGATCTGTAATCGGCGAGAACCCGGTACGGAAGTCGCCGGCACCTCCAGCCCTATTCCGCCTCGAACGGCTCGACGCCCTGCGCCTCGCCCTCGGCGTCGGCCTTGACCTTTTCCACCCGCTCTTCGGCCTGGCGCAAAAGTGTCTCGCAACGCGCCTTCAGCTTCTCGCCGCGCTCGTAAAGGGCGACGGATTTTTCCAGCTCCACCTCGCCGCTTTCCAGCGCCTGGACGATCTTTTCCAGCTCCGCAAGCGCCTTTTCAAAGCTCAGGCCGTCGACGGCAGTCTCTGTCTTGTCCGGCACGTCGTCACTCCTCAGGCTGTCATCAGCTGGCGGATATGGGCGGCGGCCGACGCCGCCAGGCCCTCAAGATCATAGCCGCCTTCCAGCAGCGAAACGACCCGGCCGGCGCAAAATTGCCCGGCAATGTCCATCAGCCTGTCCGTCGCCCAGGCAAAATCGGCCTCATCGAGATTGATCTGCGCCAGCGGGTCGCGGAAATGCGCGTCGAAGCCGGCCGAAATCAGGATGATGTCCGGCCTGAAATTACGCAGCGCCGGCAGAATGCGTTCTTCGAAGGCGGCGCGAAAGGCGTCGCTGCCATCGCCCGGCGACAGCGGCGCGTTGAAAATATTGCCGACGCCGGTTTCCGTGCGCGCGCCGGTGCCCGGAAACAGCGGCATCTGATGGGTCGAGGCGTAAAGCACGCTGGCATCGGACCAGAAGATGTCCTGCGTGCCGTTGCCGTGATGCACGTCCCAGTCGACGATGGCCGCCCGCTCCATGCCATGGGTTTTCTGCGCGTGGCGGGCGGCGATGGCGATAGAGTTGAACAGGCAAAAGCCCATCGCGGTGGCCACCTCGGCGTGATGGCCGGGTGGCCGCACGGCGCAAAAGGCATTGGCGACCTCGCCGCTCGCCACCGCATCGACGGCCCGCATCCCGGCGCCGATGGCGCGCAGGGCCGCTTCCCAGGAGCCGGGCGAGGCGGTCGTATCGGCATCGATGCGGGTAAACCCGTCTTCCGGGATCGCCTGGTGGATCGCCTCCACATAGGCCTGCGTGTGGACGGCGGTGGCGGCCTCGGCATCGGCCAGCGGCGCCTCCTCGCGCTTGAGCGCGGCGAAGTCGGCATGGTCGAGCGCGCCATGCAATGCCCTGAGCCGGTCCGGCCGTTCGGGATGGCCGACCGGCGTCAGATGCTCAAGAAAAGCGGCATGGTGGAGCAGCAGTGTCGTCACGGGATTGTCTTCGTTGGCCTCCGGGACATCTGACTGGTGCGGCAGCGCTGCGTCAATCCTTTCATGCCGGCCGGCGGCTTTTTTCGGTCCCGGCGGCGGCGCGGGTGAGCCGGTCGTTGATCGCTTCGCCCAGGCCGCTGTCGGGGACCGGCATGGCGGCGATGGCCGTGGCGCCGGCCGCGTCGAGTTCGTGCAGCGCCCCGAACAGATTGGCGGCGGCCTGTGTCAGGTCGCCGGCCGGGCTGAGATTGCGCGCCATGACCG
>Ga0224512_10003148_pt1 | contig 14677 bp, 12 predicted proteins | sample SF_May12_sed_USG_4_FD_169103 | JGI IMG/M metagenome (GOLD analysis project Ga0224512, IMG submission 169103) | Sediment microbial communities from San Francisco Bay, California, United States - SF_May12_sed_USGS_13 | ecosystem: Environmental > Aquatic > Marine > Sediment | place: USA...
CCGAGGTTGCCACGTCACCTACGTGTCTTTGTACGGATCGACGGAGAGCTCGGACCTGGGGCAGCGCTTCATCCATCCACGCCTCGAACAGCGAACGCTGCCGGCCATGCGTTCAGATGAGTTGTTATCACGCTTCGCCGGGCCGGACCGTTTGCTGCTTCTTGAAGCACCCGCTCCGGAATTCACGGACGTCGTGGCTGGTCTGGCGGCGGGGGGCTTCACGGTGGCATACGACCTCATCGACGATTGGACCGATCCGGCCCTTGGCGGTGATTGGTTCGACGAGCCGCTCGAGAAGCGATTCGTGGAGATGGCCGATGCCCGCGTTGCGGTTTCGCCGGACCTGGCAGCTCGCCTTGAAACATTCGGTGTCGAGGTAACGGTCGTGCCGAACGGCGTGAATGCATCGCTGTTCAGCAGCGAGCCGGGTCCACCACCTGGCGACCTGGATGTGGCAAGGCCTGTGATCGGCTATCACGGCTCGCTTTATGGCGATTGGATCGACTGGGATGGCGTGCGTGAGGTATCTGCTCTTGGCTCGGTGGTCATGATCGGCGATGCCCGCTCGGTGCCGCCAGGTCTGGGTACGAACGTTCACTTCCTGGGACCGAAGCCCCATCACAGCCTGCCGCGCTACCTGTCCCGATTCGACGTCGGCCTGGTTCCCTTCCAGTTGAGCGACACCATGCATGCGGTGAGTCCGTTGAAGGTCTTCGAGTATCTGGCGGCGGGCGTACCTGTGGCGGCTCCGCCTCTTCGATCGCTGGCGGGGATGGAAGGTGTCTACTGCGCCGAGCGGCTGATCGACGCGGTGCAGGCGGCACTGGAGGCCCCGCGCCCGGATGCATCGGTGGTTCTAGAGCACCATTCGTGGTCGGTGCGGTTGGAGGCGATCTATGCGGCTGCGGGCCACAGACTGGGACCAGAACGCGACGGCGGAGCTCAGGTCCTAATCAGACCCGTTGTCCACTACGGCAGGAACCAGCGAAGCCTCTAACGGGTTGGCGACCAAGAACAGCAAGGGCAGGCTCAGTAGAGCCATCACGTAGATTCCGAAGGCGTAGCGGAACTCCTGTGCGGGCGTGGTGGCAGCGACGTTGATGATGTGGGCCAAGATGAGACCGCCTGGCCACAACAGCACCCGCAGCCGTCGGCGATAAGCGATGGCGGCGTAGGTAGCCAGTGCCGCCCAGATGGCGAGAGCCGGACGCCAGGTGAGCCACAGAGGGCCTTCGGCCCACCTGAAGATTCGATCGGTGATCTCGAATGCTGTGTCGGATATCGGGGAGCGGGGATAGGGATTGTCGGGAATCGAATAGGGGGGCCGCTGGAAATAGGCATCGGCCGGCTGGCCCGGGATGAGCAGATAGTTGGCGGCGCACCAACGATGTCCGGCCACCGTGTCGAGGTCACGCAGAATGGCGCGCACCACAAGCGAGCGGAAGGCGCCTGGCTCTCGGTCGATCTGGCCGCTATCGAACCGGGGATCGAACGAGAGGGCCGTGCTGTCGGTGCAGGAGTACTGGTTATCCCATACCTCAAGTGGAGCGATGGTCCCTAACTGGCGCAGATCGGCTTGCGTGAAGTTGGATGGCTCGTGATGGAACGAGGCCGCAACGTCGGATATGAACGTGGCCGAAGGCTCAATGGCGCCACGATCGACCGGCAGGACGCGATAGAGCACAACCTGCACTCCAACAACGATGGCTACGACGATCGCGGCGGCCACGCCGACGCGCTTGAGCTGAGATCGGAAGCCGAAGCCAAGCGCCACCAGCAGTATCACCACGGTGATGAATCCGTTGTGTCGCGTCACCCATACCAACCCAAGCGCCATGCCCAAACGGGCCGGCCCCCAACGCCTCGCCCAGAATCGGCCTGGGTCTCTCGCCATGACAAGCAATTCGGTGAAGGCCCACAGCAAGGCGAAGGTGAACGGCACGTCCTTCCAGATCGTCAGGGTCGTGGGAGCGATCGCAGGGAGGAGTGAGATCGCCCAGGCGGTGCCGATCGCCACCTTGGCAGGAACACCGAGTTGGGCCAGCCGCATGGCGGCCAAACCCAACAAGCCACCCATAGCCAGAGCCTGGAAGAGACTGATGGTGCCGGGCGATGACCACGCGGGGCGGAGCAACCACAGGTAGAGGCTGTGGATGGCGGGGTGATGATTGAAGAACTCGAAGTTTTCGGCTTGACCAAGCTGGTCGACCGAATCGCTCGACAGGATGCCTGGATACCAGCCGAGCCACCAGAACAGCAGTGGCAGTGCCGCCGCCGACCCCCATAGCCAGGTTCGGCCATCGACACCGAAGATCTTCGAACGTGGGGCGGTCACTTCCCCGGGGGAGCTCACCGAGCAAGGCTAGGAGGGAAGAAGGGAGTAACCCCTCTGGTTCGCCGTCGGCGCCGTACGGTTGGGTCGGCTGCCTAACCTCCGGTGGATGAAGGGTGTCGTGCTGGCTGGAGGGAAGGGAACGCGTTTGCGGCCCTTTACTCATTCGACGGCCAAACAACTCGTGCCGGTCGCCAACGAGCCCATACTTTTCTATGGGTTGCGCGATCTGGCAGCTGCCGGTATTGAGGATGTCGCTCTGATCGTTTCACCCGATACCGATGCTCTGTTCCGCGAGTCCGTTGGCGATGGTTCGGAGCTGGGGCTGGCGATGGAATACATCGTTCAGCAATCACCAGATGGGCTGGCGGCAGCCTTGGCCCTCGCTTTGCCTTGGGTGGGAGATGACGACTGTGTCATGTACCTGGGCGACAACATGTTGAAGGGTGGGGTGTCTGGCGTGGTTCTTGACTTCCAGGAGCACCGCCCCAATTGCCAGATCTTGTTGGCCGAGGTGGGGCATCCCGAGCAGTACGGCGTGGCGGAGCTGGCCGATGACGGGTCGATCATTCGTTTGGTTGAGAAGCCGAAGAACCCACCCTCCAACCTGGCACTGGTTGGGGTCTATCTGTTCGACTCGACGATCGCCGAAGCCGTGGCGGCCATCAAGCCATCGGCGCGGGGTGAGCTTGAGATCACAGATGCCATCCAATATCAGGTGGATGCTGGCCGCTCGGTGCGGGCCAGTCTGGTCGATGGGTGGTGGAAGGACACGGGCCGCAAGGAGGACCTGTTGCATGCCAACCAACTGGTTCTCGATGACTTGGACGGTTTGATCAAGGGCGAGGTGACCGGGGGCGAGATCAGGGGTCAAGTGACAGTAGGAGTCGGTTCTCGCCTCGTTGATTGCGCCGTGACGGGGCCTGTGATCATCGGCGCCGGTTGTGTCATCGAGCGCACCATCATCGGTCCCTACACCGCCATCGGCGATGGCTGCGACCTGACCGATTGTTCGTTGGAAAAGTCCATCGTGATGGAACGTACCTCCATCCGAGATTGGAAGATCCGTGAGGGTCTCATCGGGCAAGACGTCGTCATGCGCGGACCAGCGCCCTCCACCTTTGTGCCGGTGACTTTGGGAGAGAACTCCGAGATCGGCTGAGGCGGTCTCCTACCCTCGACGTCTATGGACCAAGTCATCGCCGCTGACGTCAGGCTGGGAGCTCGCCACCACGCAACAGTCGCCGCGGTGGCCGAAGCGCTTGCCGCCGCCGGATCGAATGTCCGCCAACTGGCCGTGCCGATATCCGGTCTGCCGCGCGGCGACACCCCAGCTCGTTTGTCGAAGGCCTTCGTCGCGACACCGGAGGTACTCGTCGAGAGCTGGCGGGTAGCCCGCCAGCTGGAGCATGCCACGGCTCCCGGGGACATCGTATTGGTATCGGAGTTGGCGGCGGCGGGCGGGATCTTCGCTCTCGAGCAGGCCATGAAACCGCAAGCCGAGCGTCGCTCGGTGGTCATCGCGGCAGGCGATGGTGAGATGCTGCAGCACCTGGCGGTTGTCGGAACGGTCGAAGGCGTGGGGCCCGAGGCAGAGGCCGCCATCGACTGGGAGAGGGTTGCCTATCGGTTCGCATCGGCCGTGGTGTCGACGAACGAGCGTGCCACCACGCTGCTGAAGAGCCACGGTTTCGACGCCACGACCCTTGACCTGGCAGAGCCGCCCGCCGTTGCCCCGCTGCCTGATGGATCCGTGTCCGGGGCTCTTGGCACCATCGTTCTTCCTGAGCCGGTGAGTCGTTTGGCCCAGACCCCAACAGTCCTTCGAGCGCTCAGCGGAATCCTCAACGAGCTGGCATCCGACGCTGAGATATTCGTGAGCCCGGAGGATCGCCCGGACTTGGTGTGGATCGGCTCGACGTGGGAAGTGGTCGATCAGCTGCGCGCCACAGTGGGACCTCAGTTGAAACGGACCATCCCCGACCGCGCCGACCTCGTCATCTTGGGCGATCCATTCGCCCAGCCCGACGAGGTAGCCCGGCGATTGCGCGCTGGCGGAGCACGAGTCCTGGTTGCGGCCGGTAGCGCTGCGGCCAACCGCTGGCCCGATGCCGAGGTATGGAATTCTGAGGACGATCTGGCTGAAGCCGTGTTACGCCCCCGAGCCGCCCCCTGGCGCCCAAGCTTTTCGGTTCCCGCCTTGGCACGACCCCCGGACGATCCGTCGCGGGCGCAACGAGTTTCTGTCGCGGTACCGGTGTTCAGAGAGCTGAGCTACCTCGACGAGTGCCTGCAGTCGATCATGGAACAGAGCCAGTCACCCCACGAGGTGATCCTGATCGACGATGGCTCGGCGTCTGAGGACGTCACGACGGCATTACAGCTATGGCAGTCCAAACACCCCGATGTGATCCGCCTGTTAACCCAGACCAATAGGGGAGTGTGCGTTGCGCGCAATCACGCTATCGAGGCCATGTCGGGAGATTCGTTCGTTCTCGTGGACTCCGACGACACGCTCCACCCGGATTTCATCAGCGAGACGGCCCAGGCCTTGCGGGCCGACAGCGAACTTTGGGCTGTCGCCACCTGGACGGAGTTCTTCGGCGACTATCACGGAGTTGAGGCGAAGCCGCCGTTCGACGAGCGAGTAGGCAGGCGGGAGAACCCCATTGTTTCCACCTCGGCGCTAGTCGACATGCGACTGCGCGACACGCCTATCCGTTTCGTGCCCGACCTGGCATTTCTCTATTGCGAGGACTGGGCTGTGTGGTCAGAGATCGTTGCGGCCGGGGGCAAGATGGGTCTCGTCACGAAACCGTTGGCGCGCCACCGCGTCCATTCGGCATCCGGTGGATTTCGTCGCTCCGAGCTGGCTCACAGCCTCGGGAAGGCGAGGGCAACCGCCCCGCTGCGTTAGTGGTGCGCCGCACAAATGATCACTGCGTCTCTCCGGCCCTCGACGTCCCTGGCGGCGTCCTCCGCCTCGACGCAGCTACCACTGCGCCTTCGTTGTGCGTCCTTGCCAGATGACGCCGAGGTTTCGGAGACGCGCGGGCGCTATTTCCACGACACACCATTAGCCGACGAAGTCTTCCCACAGCGATTGGGCGATCGGATCGAAGCGGTCCATCCAAGTTCGAGCTCGCTCGACAGCCTCGACTTGGTTGGCCAGGAGCTCGGCGGCCGCGGCGGCGATCGCGGAGGGATCATCGATCTCGCCGACGGATGCCAGCTGCCAGAGGTCGTCGTCAGATCTGAACAGATCGCTGGTGCGTGACATGAGACAGGGAACGCCCGCCAGGTAACTCTCAAGCGGTGACATCGGATGGCACTCCGAAAGCGATACGTACAGGTTGAGGTCGACACTTCCCTGAAGTTGCACGAACTCGGCGTAGGGCAGCTCGCCATGCTCGACGACTTCGAGGTTCGACAGATAAGCGTTGCCCGGCATCGCCATCACGTGGGCTCGAGCAGACGGCATCAGCGCGATGGCACCTAGCTGGGTCGTCAGATTCTTGCGCCACATGGGCTCGACGAAAACACCAACCTGGAGCCCACTGCCCCCCAGTGAAACCGGCTCAAACGGTGGAAGTTGGGGGGTGCGGTTCGGGACGTAGTGGGCGGCGTGACCCAGCGCAGTGAACGCCTCCGCCTGGCCCTTCTTCACGAATCCGACCCGCTCGACCACTCCTTCGTCTGCCAGGCCCAGAACGGCCTCCACCACCGCGGCCTCGCCAGGGTCGACACCGTGTTGGGCCATCGAGGAATGCAACACGACCCGCGTTGATAGGCCGCCGTTGTGCGCTGCCCGCAGCAGTTCCGAAGATCTCGGTGGAAAGCCTTGCAGCACTAATACCGACATGTCGGTTTGGGCCATCCCGTCGATGATGTCTGTGGCGTGTGCCGCTGCCTCTGAAGTCTCCAGCACCGGACCGCGCTGGCTGTAGGCCGCAGTCCTTACCCCGCGCCAATCCGGGTGGCATACCGACAGGACCTTGCCCTGGGCGTCTGCCCACTCTCCAGCCGAGAGCTTCCAACCTTCCTTCTTGCCTCTTCTCATGTGGTCTGGCTCACGTCAGGTACTCGGTCAGGGCAGCGACGCATCTTTGCGATGCTGTCCCATCTCCATAAGGCGATGGGAGTTGGGCCAGTTCGCCATGGACCCGATCGAGATCGGCCAGCAGCGATTGGGCAGCGATCCCTATCGCGTCGCCGGGCTCCACCAGCGTTGCAAAGGTCCCCAGTACCTCCGGTCGCTCGGTGGAGCGGCGTACCACGATCACTGGGCGCTTCAGGACCGACGCCTCCTCTTGGATTCCGCCCGAGTCCGAGACGAGAAGTGCCGACTCGGCGGCCAAACCCAGAAAGTCCCGGTACCCGATGGGCTCCACTACCCGCAGGCCTGTCAGCAGTGACTCCAACCCGAATTCGTTCACCCGAGCCGCGGTGCGGGGGTGGAGCGGCAGGACCACGGGAAGCGGGAGGGCTGCCAGCTCCGACAGGATCGCTCGGAGTGGGTCGGCGCTATCGACATTCTCCGGACGGTGGAAGGTGGCAAGGACGAACTCGTTGGGCGTGACCTCGAAGCGCTCCAGCAGCTCCGAGCGGTCATGTGGCAGAAGTTGTTCCAATGCCTCGACGACGGTGTTGCCGGTGACGACGACTCGGCTGCCTGTGATTCCTTCCGCCTCCAGGTTCGCCTTGCTGGTGGGAGTGGCCGCGCAACAAAGCGCTGAGAGATGATCTGTCAGTATCCGGTTGTGTTCTTCTGGCATCCTGCGATCGAAGCTGCGGAGGCCCGCCTCGACATGCATCACCGGTACGGTGTTGGCGTTGGCCGCCAGTGCCCCCGCCAGGGTGGCGTTGGTGTCGCCCTGAACCACCAGCGCCCGCGGCCGCGAATGGGCAAGGTCCTCCGATAGCAGCGCGGCCGCCTCGCCTATCTGTTGGCCTCTGGCATCACCACCGATCGATAGCTGCACGGCGGGGTCTGGCAACCGGAACTCGCTAAAGAAGATCTGGTTGAGCTCGTGATCCCAGTGCTGGCCCGTGTGGATGAGACGGGCCGCTGGGCCCAACCGCTCGATAATGCCAGCCAATTTGATCACCTCGGGCCGCGTGCCGAGCACGACAGCTACCGATTGCGGGGAAAAGTCGAACGTCATGGAGCCCTCACCGACGCGGGGGTACGCTGCGACGATGTTACGGGTTCTGGCTCTGGCGGCCCAGGGCGTGCTCATGGCGCTCATTCTCTACGATCTGGTGGTCTCGCTTTGGGGGTGGCGCCAGCCTGCGAGGTCGCTTCCGGGTCGGCGCGATCTGAGATTCCGGGTGGTGATAGCGGCCCACAACGAGCAACAGGCGATAGGCACCCTGTTGAACGACCTGGCCGCGCAGGACCACCCTGCCAACTTGGTGCGGATCTGCGTCGTCGCCGATCGCTGCGATGACGACACCGCCGCCGTGGCATCAGCCAGCGCCGAGGTAGTGGAACGCACCGACGGACCAGATGGCAAGGGTGCCGCCCTGCGCTGGTACCTGGAGGGATATCCCCTTGACAGCGATGAGACATTGGTCGTGCTCGATGCTGATAACCGGGTGCCGCTCCAGTTGCTGTCACGTTTCGGCGACGAGTTGTCGCAAGAACGCCCGGCCGTACAGGCGTACCTCGACGTGACCAATCCCGATGCCTCGTGGTTGGCCACCGCGTCGGCCTTGACCTATTGGGCCAGCAACCGGATGGTCCAATTGGCCCGCCGCAACCTTGGCTGGTCCCCAGATCTCGGCGGAACGGCGATGGCGATTTCGGCAGCTGCTTTGGAGTCGGCAGGCGGCTTCGGTGATTCGCTAACCGAGGACAAGGACCTAGGAGCTCGACTGGCCCTGGCCGGTCACAAAGTGGGTTGGCTGCATGACGTCAGGGTGCGCGACGAGAAACCAGAGACGACGGCCGTCACAGTTCGCCAGCGGGCTCGCTGGGTTGCCGGCAAGCGCTCGGTTAGTCGACAGCACTTTGTCCCGCTGCTGGGGGCGGCCATCAGGCGAGCATCGCTTGGTCTGTTCGATCAAGCGATGCGATTGATCCATCCGGGAAGGTCTCTGGTGGCCTTGATAGCCGCCGTGATGGCGGTGGTAGCAGCTCTCATAGATACCTCGTTGATCTTTCCATGGCCCTTGTGGGCGGGGGCGGCGCTGATCTACTTTCTCGCACCCATCGCCTTCTTGAAGCGCGACGGCGTGTCGGGCCGTTACCTGGTGCGCTACCCCGTGGTCGTGTTGCTAGCCGTGCTGTGGCTGCCGATACGGGTGATGAGCATGGGTGGCCGCGGTTGGTATCACACTCCGCACGAGGCCACGAGCGAATCCAGCCTCGACGAGCGTCCCGACCGGCCGTAGCTATCGTCAGGCCATGAGGGCCACCCACCACGAACTCGATGGCCTGATGGTCGTAGATCCTGATGTCCACCTGGACTCGCGCGGTTTCTTCCTGGAGAGCTTCAATCAGCAAGCCTTCGGCCACGCCACCGGAGTGGACGCCACCTTCGTACAGGACAACCAGTCGCGCTCTTCGAAAGGAGTGCTGCGTGGGCTGCACTACCAATCGCCCCAACCTCAGGGCAAGTTGGTGCGCTGTGCCCGCGGCAGTGTGTTCGATGTTGCGGTGGATATCCGCGCCAGCTCGCCGACCTTCGGCAAGGTGGCTGTTGTCGAGTTGTCGGAGGAGAATCACCGCCAGTTGTGGGTGCCGGAGGGGTTCGCCCACGGATTCCTCGTGACATCGGACGTGGCAGATCTCCTGTACAAGACCACCGGCTATTACTCCCCAGGGTCGTCTCACACCATCGCCTGGGATGACCCCGATCTCGCCATCCCATGGCCACTCGGTGGCGACCAGCCCATCTTGTCCAGTGGCGATTCGGCTGGAGTTGCCCTAGCCGACGCTGTCCTCTTCCCTTAGTTGAGCTGTCCTGTTCGCCTCAGCTCAACAGTTGTCTCAAGCCGTCTTCTAGGTCAATCTGAGGACTCCAGCCGGGGAGCACCGTCCCCTGCCACGGTTGGCGAATGGAGCGGGCTCCGAGTTCGTACGCGCCTACCGCGACGGGGACAGGCGCCCCCGAAGCCTTCTCCCACACCGTGACTATCTGGGCCAGCGTCAGTGCAGTTTCGCCTCTCAGCGCGAAAGCCTGGTTGCGCAACGAGGCCGGATCGGACAGTGTCAGCTCAGCGGCGTGGATCACGGCCCTGGCGATGTCGTCCACGTGGATCAAGTGCATGAACACGTCCTCGGCCGGCAACCCAAGTGGAGCTCCGCTTCGTTGCGCCTCATGTATTGCCTTGGTGAACTTGGGGCGATCGTCGTTCGGTCCGTAGACGTCATAGATGCGGAGTCGAGCGACGGCGAGCTGGCCGGCATCCTCGTAATAGCCGGCCAGGTCCTCGCATGCCTGCTTGGTGGCCGCATAGAGGCTGAGGGGTCGATATTGGTCGCTCTCGAAGTGCTGGAATGCGGTGCCGGTTATCACCATGCCTTTGGTCTCGCTGGTGACCGCGGCGGCTTCGGCCACCTGAGCGCAGAAGGCGACATTGGCGGCGATCAGGTGGTCGACATCGTTGGGGGAGTGGTCCTTCACATAAAGGGCCGCAAGGTGCAACACGACCTCGGGACGGGATGCGGCGAAGAGATCCACCATGGATTCTGTGGTCCCGCCATGCACCAAGACGTTGGTTCCCTCGAGGCCCTCGGTGTCCGAGGTGGACCGGACGATGGCATTCACCTCTACGCCCGCGGATACCAGTTGGCGAGTGACGGCTTTGCCCAGGAAGCCGCTGGCTCCGCTAAGCGCGACGCGGTTCATTCGTGTCCGGCCGATCTGCCATGTTGGTCAAGCTAACTCCGGGGCCTCCGGATGCAAGCCCTCTAAGCTGGCGCCGCAGCGCGACATGCGTGCAAGGCAGCGAGACAAGAGCGGATCGGGGCCATGAGAACCGTTGTAGTCGTACCCGCATTCAACGAGCAGGACTCCGTTGGAGAGGTGGTGAAGCGCATTGCGGCAGCCGGTCTGCCGGCAGTGGTGGTAGACGACGGTTCCACCGATTCCACAGCCGTTGAAGCCGAGACAGCAGGCGCACGCGTGCTGCGCTTACCAGTCAACATCGGGGTGGGCGGTGCACTGCGCACCGGATTCGCCTACGCGGTCGGGAAGGGCTTCGAGCGGGTGGTACAGGTCGACGCAGATCTACAGCACGACCCTTCCTTGATTCCAGCGCTGCTAGAGGCAGCGGACCACACCGGTGCCGAGCTTGTGATCGGTTCGCGCTTCGCAGCCGGTGACTATGCGGTAAGCGGGGTGCGGCGTGCTCTCATGAGAATGCTGGCCCGCCTGGTATCTCGCACCGTCGGGAGCGAACTGGACGACGTAACTTCGGGCTTTCGAGTGATCTCCCAGCCGCTATTGCGCCGCTTCGCCGCCGACTACCCGACGGAGTACCTCGGCGACACGGTCGAGGCGATCCTTTTGGCCCACAAGCACGGCGCCACCGTTGCTCAGGTGCCCGTAGAGATGGCGCCCCGGTCCAGCGGCAGCTCAGTCTCCCGTGTCCACGCCGCCGGGCAACTGGCTCGGGTGTTGTTCGCCATGGCGGTTCGATCGTGGGGGAGGAACCCCTCGTGAGCACAGCAGCACAGATCTTGGTGCTGGGCATAGCCGGCATCGCCCTCGTCCTCATCGTGTGGCTGGTAAGGCGCGGGAGCCTCAAAGAGCGATTCGCGCTGGTGTGGACCGCGATCGGTGTTGGCATGGTCGCCCTTGCATTGCTGCGACCAGTGCTCGATCGGTTGTCAGAGAATCTCGGCATCGAGTCCGGCACCACCACGCTGTTCTTGATCGCGATCTTGTTCCTGCTTGGCCTGGTGCTGCACCTGTCGGTGATCGTCTCTCGGTTGGAGGAGAAGGTGCGAGACCTGGCCGAGGCTCATGCCTTGGCCGAGGCTGCCCACCAGGACGGGAAATCAAATAAGTTCGAGGCGACGGTCCGCCCGACGGACGACGGGTAGCACCAGCTTTCTGTAGCCGCCGAGGATCCGCCCGGCCAGGCGGGCGCCGCGAGGTACTCGCACCTCTGTGATCCCACCGAAGCTTGACCCCATCGCCTCCAGGAGCGTCGCATCACCCACCGTGCGCTCCTGCTGGATGCGGCGATACCACTGTTGGATAGAGCGTCTCTGGCGCCAAGCAGCAGGCCAGCTGCGTAACTTGGCTCCCGCCCACCCGTCTCGCACCGCAACGACCAGTACGCCGATCTCGACCAGGACCAGAGCAGGCACCAGCAACACCAGCGTGCCGCGTCGGTAGTTGGACCAGAGCAGTACCAGTCGGTTGCGTTCGAGCAGGAACATCTTTTCGGAGTTGCGCGAGAAGTCATAGTCGTGCACCACGACAGAGCGGGGCACCCGAACCGAACTGAGCCCGAGAGTGCTGAGGCGCCACCCCAGATCGACGTCTTCGTGGTACATGCCCAGTTCTGGCCTGAAACCACCGCTCCGTTCCCACACGGAGCGCTTCATGGCCATGGCGGCGCCTGGTGTGAACGGAACGGTGACGAGGTCGGAACCTGCGTCCAGAGAGGATCCGATCTCGCTGGCCCAAGCAAGACCGAAATAGGACAACTCGCCGCCAGTCGTGTTGGTGGTCCCCGGTTGGGCCGCTAGTTCCAGCGTTGCGGTGGCCGAGCCAACGGAATCGTCACCCAGGGCGTCGACCAGCAGCGGGAGCCACCCGGGACGCACCACAACATCTGGGGTCACGAAAGCGAGGGTGTCGAAACTGGCCGCCTCTACGCCTCGATGGCACCCGGCCGCGAGGCCAAGGTTCTCTTCTGCGGCGATCAACTCGACCGGATAGCCCGCGACGATGGCAGTTGTGTTGTCGCTTGATGCGTTGTCCACAACGATGATCTGCTCGGGGCCCGCCGGGTCGTCCATCAGCGCAGCCAGACACGCACCAATATGGCGTTCGGAGTTGTAGGTGACGATCACGACCGATGCCGTGACTCGACTCACGGCCCCCAGAACCCAGCGACAGGTGACATGTTGGATGCACCCATCTCGATCACCACGTTGGCGGTGGGTTGGGAATAGGTGTCCCGTAGATAGAACGTCACGTCGGAGGGTCGGAACACGCCGACGGTGTCTATGCCGTCTCCGTTCCAGTCTCCGGCGAAGATGCGATCCCCTGCCTGGGCGCCCGCGTACACATAGCTGAACTCCACGAAAGTGGTATGCCCACCGGTGAAGTAGACGGTCTTGTTGGACGGCCGATAAACGGCGACGGTGTCCACCCCATCTCCGTTCCAATCCCCGGCCAGCGGGATATCGCCGCTGTCGCCAAACATGAACTCGATATCGGCGATGCCCTGGTCGTTGGTATTGCGCAGGTAGAACTTGCCCTCCGATGGCCGATAGATGGCGACGGTATCTACCCCGTCTCCATCCCAATCACCAGCTATCGGGACGTCTCCCGGGTCGCCGTAATAGATTTGGATATCGGCGATGCCCTGGTCGTTGGTGTTGCGCAGGAAGAGGAATCCGGTGCTCTGTCTATAGAGGCCGAGAGTTTCCACCCCGTCGCCGTTCCAGTCGCCGGTGTATGGAATGTCTTCGTTGTTCCCGTAGTAGAAGGACTTGATCGAGCCGTCAGGGTTGCGCAGATACCACAATCCAGTTACCGGATCGTGGAGTCCGACGTTCTTCGGCGTCGGTCCGGTGGCGGCGAATATGGTGTTGACATTGAACCAGATGGATTTCACGCCCAGGTTGGACCGAGCCCAGTCGCCGGTGTGGTGAACCTCCGTCGAGCTCCCGTCCTTGATGCCTCGCATGACGAAGTCGGTAACGGCTTGGCCGCCGAGGGTGCGGGCCAGGACAGCCACATTGGAAAGGACATCTAGCCCGGCTGCCGCCGCCACTGTCTCGCGGCTCACCGCCTTGGTCCACGAGGAGTTGGGGTTGAAGGCGTCGAGCGAGCCGGGATCCGGCACCGAAACCAGATACGGAAGCTGGGCGCCTCCCCAGATCTCGGAGTTGTTCTCGGTACGACCTGCCGACGACGACGAGTAGAAGGCAGTAACCACCTGGCCCCCATAGGCCACCACCTGGCCGAGAGTGTTGTTGACTGCGTTCACCCAGTTGACGTCGTCAACGCCGTCCTCCTTGATCCAGCCAACGTAGGCCTGATCCCTAGTGCTGGAGTACAGATGGCATCCACATTCTGCCCTGGTCGTCTCGGGCGAGTAGCCAGCGGCTAGGGCCTTGCTAACCGCATAGCTGCGTCCGGCTATGGCCTGTGCCTGGAGGGCCTGTGCATGCCAAGTGGAGGGCATCTCACCCAGCCCGTACAGGTACTGTTCGATGTCGATCGCGAGGTTGACGTGGAAAAGGCTGGTGTCGGAGAACTTGTGCCTGATCTTCAGTTCGCCCCGTGCGTAGATCAAGCCGGTGTCGGGGAGGTAGATCTTGCCGCCCGGCTGTGATGACCAGTTGATGCTGGCATGGCAGTCACCCTCGTTGCCCTGGGGTACCCAGGCCCCTGCCACGTCCTTGAAGAACTGGCACCGGGCCGGGATGGCGTCGCCCACCCGGAGGAACCGCCAGCTTTCACCTGCGGCGGGATGGACCGACTTGCCAGGTGGACACTCCCCTTCCAGGTCTCCCCGCTGACACAGATCGACAGTTGCATCAGCAGGCCAGGGCAGGTTCTCGCATGGTCCCGGTTGGTTGTCGCAAACCACGAAGTCGAAGTAGAAGCGATCCTGCAGCAGCCCGATCCAGAGCGGGTTGGGGAAGGTGGTAAGACCGCTCACCGGCGCCACCGTTGCGCCCTGGTAGTAGTACGAGATGATCTCGGACGCACTGGACCCGTTGGTGGCCATGTACTGAGCCCCATATTGGGTCATGCCGATGCCATGGCCCCAGCCCGCTCCCTCGAATACCACCTCGTCGGCTGCCGATGCGGGAGCAGCCATCACCCCCGTCATCAAGGAAACCAGGGTGAGAACTTGGATGGTGTTGCGGACGGAGCGCATGGTCACAGAATCGGCCTCGGTTTGACGTCTCTTGATTGGCGACCTCCGCCCGAGGCGCCCGCCGAGATTCTAGGGACTATTGGGCGTATCCCCCGTCTACTCGACCGTCCAGGTGCCGACTGACGTCAGCAGCTGGGCTAGATCACCCGGCCCTTTGGCAGATTCAGCGGCAGACAATTGCATGGCCATCTCTGACTCGTACGACGGTCGCTCGACCGATCGGAACAACCCGACTGGGGTCGGACCTAGCGGGGTATGGGACAA
>Ga0224512_10003150_pt1 | contig 14674 bp, 14 predicted proteins | sample SF_May12_sed_USG_4_FD_169103 | JGI IMG/M metagenome (GOLD analysis project Ga0224512, IMG submission 169103) | Sediment microbial communities from San Francisco Bay, California, United States - SF_May12_sed_USGS_13 | ecosystem: Environmental > Aquatic > Marine > Sediment | place: USA...
AGCCTCGGAATCTCCCTATGCCCCGCCGGGACGCGTATGGGAAGATAAGTTCCCGCAGCAACGAAAGAGGAGAGGCCATCATGGGATTCGCGTTATCCGATATGAAATTGACGAGCTCCGCCTTCGATCACGGTGGAAGCATTCCTACGCGCCATACTGGCGAAGGCGCCGATGTCTCGCCGGCTTTGTCCTGGTCGGGTGCGCCCGACGGCACGGCTTCCTTCGCGCTTATCTGCCACGATCCGGACGCACCGCTCGTCTCGCCCGGCAATTATGGTTTCGTGCACTGGGTGCTTTACGGCATCCCGGCGTCGGTATCTCAGTTGGCAGAGGGAAGCGAAGACTACACCCAGGGCGTCAACAATTTCGGCAACAACGGCTATGGAGGGCCTATGCCGCCCGAGGGTCACGGGCCTCACCATTATTTCTTCTGGTTACTCGCCCTGGATTCCGAGCCCGAGCTCGAGCCAGGACTTGCGATGTGGGATTTGCTCGAGAAGATCGAGCCTAAGGTCATTGCGATGAACCGCCTCGTGGGCACGTACGAGCGATCCTGAAGCCCGGTTCAGAATCGGCCATCAGCAGGGGCACGAGGGGAAAAATGAAACCAGTCAGGGCTGCGGGTTTGCTCGCCACGATGTTGCTCGTCGGTTGCGTAGTGACCGTCAATGACCGGGTATTGGTTGGCAAAGATCGCGTGGCGCTGTGGCAAAACAAGCTGGTGATTGCACACCGCGGAGCCAGCGGCTATCTCCCCGAGCACACACTCCCGGCGAAAGCGATGGCCTACGCCCAGGGGTCGCATTTCATCGAGCAAGATCTCGTCATGAGTAAAGACGATCACGTGGTCGTCCTGCACGATCATCATCTCGATACGGTGACCAATGTCCGTGACTTGTTCCCGGACCGGGCCAGGGCTGATGGTCGCTATTACGTCATCGACTTTACTTTGGCGGAACTCCGCCAGCTGGCCGTGTCGGAGCGCTTCAAGATGTCTGACGGGGTAAAAACTGCGGTTTTCGAGCAACGGTTTCCGCTGGAGAAGTCGTCGTTCCAAATTGCAACATTCGCCGAAGAGATCGAATTAATCCAGGGTCTCAACCAGTCGACCGGCCGCTCGGTCGGAATCTATCCGGAGATAAAGAGTCCGGCATTTCATCGTGGTGAAGGAAAAGACATCTCTGTTGCAGTACTCGAAGTACTGAAAACCTACGGCTACGACGAGCAGCAGGACAGCGTTTTTCTGCAGTGTTTCGATGCTGCTGAATTGCAGCGTATTCACAACGAGCTGCTACCCGCCATGAACATGAACGTGGCGCTGGTCCAGCTGCTCGGCACGGGCCCCGAATTTCGGGCGGCGCTGACGCCGTCGGGCATGAAAATGGTCGCCTCGTACGCTGGCGGCATTGGTCCGTCCATGCAATTGATCGTAGCGCCTGGTTCAGTCGCGGGAAAACTTCAGATCACCAACCTGGTCGAGCTCGCACACGATCTGGGTCTTGTCGTACATCCGTACACATTTCGCCGTGATCTGATGCCTGACTATGCCGCCGATTATGACGAGCTCCTGGAAATTTTCCTGAACGATATCGGCGTCGACGGTGTATTCACCGATTTCCCCGATCTCACCGTCGAGTACATCGAGTCTAATCTTTGATCGGTTTCCTTAAACCGGCAGCGCATCGCAGCCCATTACCGGATGGCAAGGTCGATGCTACCTACCGACGCCTCCGGCTGCAGGTGTTCCTCGGCATTTTTGTCGGCTACGCCGGCTATTACCTGGTGCGGAAGAATTTCTCACTCGCGATGCCCTACCTGGTCGAGCAAGGCTACTCGAAAACAGACCTGGGCCTGGCCTTGTCGGGGGTGGCGATCGCCTACGGCCTGTCCAAGTTCATCATGGGCAGTGTGTCCGACCGCAGTAACGCACGCGTCTTCATGTCGCTGGGGCTGTTTTGTTCAGCGCTTGTCATGATCGTGATGGGCACGGTGCCGCTTGCCACGAGCTCGGTTACCTTCATGTTCGGGCTACTACTAATCAATGGTTGGTTTCAGGGCATGGGCTGGCCGCCGTCCGGGCGGGTGATGGTGCACTGGTTCTCGACCAATGAGCGCGGCACCAAGATGGCCATCTGGAACATTGCGCACAATATTGGTGGCGGCATGGTTGGCCCGATCGCAATTCTCGCGATGGCCATATTCGCGGACTGGCATGCGATCCTGTATGTACATGGTTTCTTTGCGATCGCGATTGCGGTTTTCATCTTCCTGACGGTCCGTGACGCGCCACAGTCGGCGGGTCTGCCGAACATCGAGAAACATCGCAATGATTACCCCAGGGATTTTGCTTACAGCGAAACTCACGAGCGCGAATTCTCGGCGAAAGCGATTTTTCTCGAGCATGTACTCAACAACAAACTCTTGTGGACGATTGCCCTCGCGAATGCTTTCGTGTATTTCGTGCGCTACGGGGTGCTGGACTGGGCCCCGACTTACCTGAGCGAGGCGAAGCAGTTTTCGTTTGCTGACTCCGGCTGGGCATACGCGCTTTACGAGTTTGCCGGGATCCCCGGCACGCTGGTCTGCGGATGGCTGTCCGACAAGGTCTTCAAAGGGCGTCGCGCGCCGGCATCGATCCTCTTTTTGCTGCTTACGCTGATTTGTGTGCTGGTCTACTGGGGGAACCCGGTTGGCCACCCCGAAATCGATATTGCGATGCTGATCGGTATCGGCTTTTTCATTTACGGGCCGGTCATGCTTATCGGCGTGCACGCGCTGGATCTTGCGCCGAAGAAAGCGGCTGGAACCGCGGCCGGATTCACCGGGCTGTTCGGCTACGTTGGCGGTGCGGTCGCGGCCAACATTGTCATCGGCATGGTCGTTGACGCGGCTGGCTGGAACGCGGGCTTCGAGTTGATCGCAGCTGCTTGCGTACTGGCGATCATCCTGATTTCGTTTACCTGGCAGGCCGAAAAACAAACGCCGCATCGTTAGGTTTAATGCCAAATCGCCTCCGGTCAATCCTGTCGGGTGCGTTATATTGTTCAATCAGATATACACTGTAGCTATTTCATGAAAACGGCGTTTTAACCAGCACATGACCAGTAACAGCAAGAACAAGGGCATCAGCACGAAAGCGATTCACGCAGGCGAAGACCGGCGCTCGAGTACGGGCGCGTCCGCACCGGATCTGGTCATGTCGAGCTCGTTCCTGATCGACGAGGAAGTCAGTTTCTCCGCTACCAACCTGGATGCGGACTCGCCTTACATCTATACACGATGGTCCAATCCGACGACCGCACAGCTCGAAGAAAAACTCGCAGCACTGGAACAGGCAGACGCCTGCATCGCCCTGGCATCGGGCATGGCGGCGACGACCGCCGTTCTGCTGCAATTCCTGAGCAAGGGCGATCACCTGGTCATCAGCAACACCAACTATCCGGGAACGGCCGAGTTTGCACGGCAAACGCTGCCACGGTTTGGCATCAGCGTCACCCCAATCGACACGCGAGAACCCGAATACATTCAAAACGCAATTCGCAGCGAAACGAAAATGATCTGGCTGGAATCGCCATCCAATCCGCTGCTCCGGCTCGCGGACATTGCAGCGGCAGCGGACGTCGCGAGGAAACAGGGTGCGCTGTTGGTCGTCGATTCCACGTTCGCCACACCGATTGCGACTCGACCCCTGAAGCTCGGCGCCGACCTGGTGGTGCATTCGTTGACCAAGTACATCGGTGGGCATGGGGATGCAATGGGTGGCTCGATTTGCGGATCGCAGGAGCTGATTTCGGCGCTGCGGGGCGAGGCGCTGACACACTATGGTGGTGTAATCAGTCCGTTTAATGCCTGGCTTATCATGCGTGGCATGGCGACGTTGCCAATGCGCATGCGGGCGCACGAAGAGAATGCGTTTGCTGTCGTTGAGTTCCTTCAAAACCACCCGCGCGTGGAAGTCGTGATTTATCCCGGGCTCGACTCGCACCCGCAGCACGAACTCGCCAAACGGCAAATGGACAACTTCTCCGGGATGCTTGCCTTTCGTGTGGCCGACGCCAAGCGAGTTGCCGAACGCATGATGTCAGATCTCGAGGTGATCCATTACGCCGTTTCACTCGGGCACCACCGCAGCCTGATTTACCTGATGCAGACTGAAGACCTGGTGGGATCCTCCTACCGCCTGGAGGGTGAGGAACTTGCGAGCTACCGCGCGACCGCCGGCGAGGGCCTGTTCCGATTGTCCGTGGGTCTCGAGGACGCCAGGGACCTTTGCGAGGATCTCGGGCGCGTGTTGTAAGGCCGGGTGGGGAACTCGGTGCCTTGAAATCGGCTCAAAAGGACTCAGAACTGATCCTCGATATCATCTGGAGAACCGACAATGTTCAAGCGCGTAGCGCTGTTTCTGGCGACCAACCTCGCCGTCATACTGGTGCTGAGCGTCGTGCTGCGGCTCCTCGGGGTCGACAGCATCCTCGACGAACGCAATGTCGGCATCAATTACGAGGCCCTGTTGATCCTGTCCCTGGTCATCGGCTTCGGTGGCTCGTTCATCTCGCTCGCCATCTCAAAATGGATGGCCAAGCGCAGCACGGGCGCGCGCGTAATTACGCAGCCGTCTAATGCGGCGGAATCCTGGTTGCTCAACACGGTCGAGCGCCAGGCGCGTCAGGCGGGTATCGAAATGCCTGAAGTCGCGATCTACGACGCTCCGGACATGAACGCGTTTGCAACGGGTGCGCGCCGCAACGCGGCACTCGTTGCAGTCAGCACGGGTCTCCTGAACAGCATGCCAAAAAATGAGGTCGAAGCAGTCCTCGCCCACGAGATCTCCCACGTTGCCAACGGCGACATGGTCACTTTGACGCTGATTCAGGGCGTGGTTAATACTTTTGTTATCTTCCTCTCGCGCGTCGTTGGTCACTTCGTCGATCGCGTCATCCTGAAAAACGACAGGGGCTACGGTATCGGTTACTTTGCCGCCGTGATTGTGTCGCAGCTTTTGCTGGGTATTCTCGCGAGTATGATCGTGATGTGGGTATCGCGTTTTCGCGAATTCCGGGCCGATGCGGGTTCGGCCAAGCTCAATGGTCGTGAGCCGATGATCAACGCACTGGCGCGACTCGAGCGGGGCAGGCCAGGCGAATTGCCCGAGGCATTGCAGGCGTTCGGTATTTCGGGGGGCGCCAAGAAGAAAATGTCACGCTTGTTCATGAGCCATCCGCCGATCCCGGAGCGGATCGAGGCGCTTCGCCGGCTATAAGGAATAGACACCAACGACCGGAAGATGGTCGGAAAGGTCCAGTGTATCCGCTTGCCGGATGTAAGCATCGTCCAGCGACCACTGATCGCTGTAAAACAGGTAGTCGATCGTGCGGTCGGGTCCGGTGACCATCGGGTCATTGGGGAAGTGCGTATACCAGGCCTGCGCCCCGCTTGACGTCAGATGCTGCAAAGCGGGGATGCCACGATACCTTTGATAAAGCAATTCGATTTGCGGCTTCTCATCATAATTGCCGGTGCCGGAGGCAAGAATCTTTTTCCTCTGGCGATCGTCATCTGGCGGCAGCAAGTTGAAATCGCCACCCATTACCCAGTGAATATTTGCACTGTCCAGCGACTGCAGAAGTTCTTTCGTCTTGGCAATTTGTCGGTCCATGATGCCGGTGCCGGCGCCCCAGGCATCGAAGTGCGTATTGATCAACGCTACGGTGTCACTATTGTCCGTGGCTATGTGAGACTCGAGTAAAGCGCGCTGAAAATGAAACGGTGTAACCAGAAAATTCCTCAACTTTCTCGGTAACTGGTGGCGCAGCGATTTGGTAATGCGGTATTTCGACAACGTCAACAGCTTCATGTCCACCGGCCCCAGTACTGCCGGGTGAAAAATGAATTCGGCTTTCCAGTAGGGCGCCTCCGATCGGCAGGGGTAAAGAGCGTCGGGAAGCCTGTTCAGTAGTTCACTAGCCTGGTCTGTGTAGTACGTTCGGCTGTCCTCATTGCCATTTATTTCCTGTAGCAGGACAACGTCGGGATTTTCCTTTTTTATTACGTCCGCAATTTTGTCCAGCGTCCAGAAGACATGTTCTTCGGACGGCTGACTGGCAATGGTCTTGCCGGCTTTTTCCAGGGCATCAACTCGCGTCTGATCATTAACGTCAACGTCGTAGAAAAAAACGTAGTTTTTGCTGGCCATGTACTGGACGTTATACGTCATGACTTTGAGCGGCGAATCAGCGTTCCAGGCTGGCGTATCTGACGGGCAACTAATGTGGGCTGCTTCCATGTCGGCCGGCAGATAGGAACGCACCCACAGCACGCCAATGGCGATTGCGAAGACAACAACCAGTGCGAAGAACAGTTTAACGACCGATGAAAAGATAGCGAACGATCCTGTTGGAAAAGCGGCGGTATACTAGCCTATTCGTGTGGCAGCAGTGAATACCAATAAGCTGTAATTTGCGTGCTCGCAACAATTCGATAGAAAACAGCAGGCTACAAAGCGATGAATGAAGATAAGGGCCGTGGCGTTGGGGCGAGAATCGCCAAAGCGCTGTCGGGCGTGGAAGCGAATGAGCTCAAGGCGACGCTTGTTTCAACGCTGTTCGTTTTTATCCTGATGGCGTCGTACTACATCCTGCGTCCGGTTCGCGATGCAATGGCCAGCGACTGGACGGACACTGAAGTCAGCTTCCTCTGGAACATCAACTTCTTCGTTAGTGCAGGCATTGTCGCGGCTTATGGTTTCGCCGTTTCCCGGATCAGGCTCAAGAGCATTGTGCCGGCGATGTATGGCTTTTTTGCCGTGACCTTTGTCGGCTTCTATTTCGGTGTTGCGTCGATTTCGGATCGCACGCTTGTCGATAAGGCTTTTTATCTTTGGGTCAGCGTTTTCGCGTTGTTCCATGTATCCGTGTTCTGGACATTCATGGCCGATACTTTTAACAAAGGTCAGGCCAGGCGTTTATTTGGGATCATTGGCGCCGGTGCCAGTGCAGGAGCGCTGTTCGGTCCGGCGATACCAACCCTGTTCGCGGGCACGCTGGGTACCGATAATCTCATGTTGATCGCGTCGACCGGCTTATTGCTCGTCATACCGCTCGTGTTTTACCTGTACCACCTCAAGGCTGCGGAGCTCGGGAATGAAGATCTTGCCGCGGATACGAGTAAAGCCGTCATGGGCGGCAACTGGTGGCACGGGTTTAAAGCATTTGTTGCCAATCCGTACCTGCTCGGTATCGGGGCCTTCATATTGCTGTACGTCTTCATTGGCTCTTTTGTCTATTTCGAACAAAAGAATCTGCTCGCCGATTTCACACGGGCAGAGCGCACCCAGATCCTGGGGGGCATTGACTGGATCGTGAACCTGCTGACGTTCGGCCTGGCGTTTTTTGTTACGGGCCGGATTGTCGATAAGCTGGGGATGCCGGTGGGGCTTGCGCTGATGCCGGTCCTGGTTTGCATTGGCATGCTGATTCTTGCCTTCGCACCGGTGCTGACGGTGTTGCTAGCTTTGCAGGTTATACGGCGCGGCGGGAACTACGGCCTGACACGACCGGCACGAGAAATGCTGTACACACATGTCAGCAAGGAAGATCGTTTCAAAACCAAACCCGTCATCGACATCGTCGTTTACCGCGGCGGCGATGCGATGAGCGGATCGTTGTTCGCGATACTGACGGACAAGATCGGGCTCGGGCTTGCGGCCGTCGCGCTGGTCGGGTCTGCCATAGCAGCAACCTGGGCCTGGGTTGGCACGAGGCTGGGCCGGGCGTTCGATACAAAAGAAATCGACGGCGCCAGCGGACAGGAGTAGCGCTAAATAATCTGGTTCGGGATAGGTTGCCGCGCTATGCTTTCGTTATGGAATCCAATAGCTCCTGGTTCGACTCTTACCTCGATGCGGTATGGGATCAAATCAAGGTTGGCGCCGACTATATTCCGAACCTGTTGGCTGCAATCCTGCTGCTCGTGTTTGGCTGGGTCGTTGCTCGCCTCGTCAGGCACGCCATCAGGAAGCTTGCGGAGGCGTCCAACAGTTTCCTCGAGCGCGCTTTTCCGAGTGGTCTCCTGGCCGAAGCGCGCGTATCGGCGCTCGTAACGACCCTTCTGGGCGAGATCGTATTCTGGGTGATTATCCTGATCACCGTCACGATTGCCGCGGGCATCGCCGGGCTGAGCGCAGTCGCTGAGTGGCTCGATCGAATCGCGGCGCACTTGCCGAACCTGGTCGCGGGTATCGCTATCGTCGTGGTCGGCTTTTTCCTGAGCGTTTACATTCGCGAACAGGTGGCCCCGCAGGCAACGCCGGGCGGTTCCAGGCAACGCTTGCTTCTTGGACGAGTCGCGCAGGGCCTTGTCATATCCACGGCGCTGATCGTCGGGCTCGACCAGATCGGAATCGACGTCGCCCTGCTCGTCGCTCTGTCTGTCGTCAGCGTCGCCGCGTTGCTCACCGGCCTCGCAGTAGCATTTGCACTGGGTGCACGCAGTCATGTCAGCAACCTGATCGGCATGCGTTCCGCCCGCCGACACCTGAGTCCCGGAGTGCGAATTCGGATCGACGAGATCGAAGGCGAGATACTCGAGATTACGCCGACGCAGATTGCTCTGACTAACGAGCAGGGCAAGATCCTGGTGCCGGGCAGGCTCATTGACGAACTACCCGTCACGATTCTGACACCGGACACCGGGCAGGACGCGGAAGATGCCTGATACTTCCGACCTGACCATTGCGTTTATAAAGAAGCGTCCGGAGTCTGCCGGGCGCGTGTTGGCCGCCATGCGGCCGGCCGTTGCGGCCGCATTTCTGGAGTCAATTCCGACCCGGTTTGCGCTTGAGGCAGTTGCCCACATGAATCCCCGCCCTGCGTCTGAGTTGGTTCAAAAAATGGGCGTAACCTCGGGCGCGGCGCTGCTTCGCGATCTGAGTTTTGCGGAAGCGTCGGCGATCCTGCGCCAGATCGACCCGGCCAGTCGAAATCAGTTGCTCGAAGAACTGCCGCGCCGGCTGCGCCGCGAATTCGAAATGTCACTGGCTTTTCCGACCGATTCCGTTGGCGCGCATATGACAACCGCGATCGCAACGCTATCGGAAAACGACAAGACGTCCGATGCGCTCGAACTCATCAAGCAGATGGAGCGCGATCACGTTGACGTTGTCCTTGTTGTTAATGATAAGCACAAGCTCGTCGGCGCGGTTACTGTGACCAAGCTGTTGCGGCGGCCGACGCACATTCCGCTCGCCGACCAGCTCGATACGTCGTGCGTAACGCTCTCCGCTCACGCGCGGCTGGACGCCGTCGCGGGCCTGGAGGCGTGGGATGACTACAACCAGCTTCCCGTCATTTCCCGGCGTGGTGAAGTCATCGGAATCCTGTCGCGAAAGGTCCTGTCGCGTGCCCATCTGCTCGAGCATTCGGATAGCGATTCCCGCCCACCGTCGTTGGCTGAGTCATTGATCGATGCATTGGCGGCAAGCGTTGCAGGCCTGGCGGATTTACTGACCCCCGTATCCGCGAGCCCGTCTGGCCCGGGAGATCTCGATGAGCGTTGACCTGCTGCGCGTTGCCGACGCCATGAACCGGCAGTTTTTTGTCGAATTCCCGCTCGATGCGGCGCGTGAAATTGAATCGATCAGCATCAGCAGTGCGGCGGAAGCAGCGGCCCGACAGCCGGCGAAAATTCTAACGCCAGTCTGGCGCCGTTTGCTGCCCGACAGGGCAGCAATGCTGATGCGGGAAATGCCGGACTCGTTGACAGATCGACTGCTCGAGGAACTGCCGCCGCCTCAGGCCGTGCGCATCCTTGGATGCATGTCGGAGGAGGAGCGCGAGCAGCGCATTGCGCGTCTCGAACCGATGATTCGCGAGGACATCGAGTTGATGATGTCGTTCCCGCCAAATACGGCGGGTCGACTGATGGACGTCGGTGTCGCGACCTATCGGCGGACGATGACTGTCGAACAGGTTCTGAAGCAGTTGCGCAAACAGAAAATGAAAACGGCCCGCAGCCTTTTTCTCGTTGACAACGAACACAAGCTGATCGGCAAAGTAGCGCTGCAGCAGCTGGCCCTGGCGTTCCCGCATACGACGCTCGGCGAACTGGAAGAGCCATTGAGCGTCGCCCTGCGTCCGGTAGATCCGCTGGAGGAAATTACGGCGGCGTTCGAAACTCACAAAGCACTCGATATACCGGTCGTCGATCTTGATGGTGTGTTCCTCGGGGCCGTGACACATGATCGGCTCGCGAAAACCATGCAGCAGCAAGCGTCGGTGGACATGCAAACGATGGTGGGTGCGAGCAAGGACGAACGAGCGTTATCCAGCCCGGTATTTACGGTGAAAAAACGCATGCCATGGCTGCAGGTCAACCTGCTGACGGCTTTTCTCGCGGCGGCCGTCGTCGGCATATTCGAAAGCACAATCGCGCAGGTCACGGCCCTGGCCGTCTTGTTACCGGTGGTCGCAGGACAATCGGGCAACGCAGGCGCGCAGGCCCTGGCCGTCACCATGCGCGGTCTCGCATTGCGAGAGATCACGGTCAAACAGTGGCTGCGAGTCATGCGCAAGGAAGTGCTGGCCGGCTTCATGAACGGCGTCGGGATCGCAATCACCTGCGGGCTCGGCGTCTATTTCTGGAGCGGCTCTCCCGCTCTGGTCTGCGTCATTGCAGCATCGATGGTCCTGGCAATGGTCGCGGCCGGCTTCGCGGGTGCGATCATTCCGATCATGCTGACGCGCCTCGGGCAGGATCCGGCTACTTCATCATCCATCCTGCTTACAACAGTAACCGACGTTGCGGGCTTTTTCTCGTTCCTTGGCATTGCAACAATATTCATGCGCTTTCTCTGAGCGCCGTTTTCACAACGGATCACTGCTTTTCGTTTCTGTATCGCCGACAGCACTCAAAACCTTTGAAACGCGTTCTTTGTAGGCCGCATTACAGGCCAGGCAGCCGTTGAGCATGTGCTGATTGTCGGCAATGTCGCGAGCGCGATGATCAAAAGAGCATCGAGTATTGACACGGTGTCGTCGAGCAGGCCTTGCATGATCTTTTTCAAATCGGGCTCGGGGGCCGGGTTGGCCAGTGCCAGCGCCGATAAGACAACGCAAGCAAGAACCGCAATGGATCTTTTCAAGTTCATCGAGTCACCTCTTTGTCGAAAAAAATTTGTAGCCATTTTACGACGCAACCCGGCTAAGCGCCTCACGAAATTATTGCGTGCGAGTCATCCAACCTGAAAACGAAGTCGGCTTTTTCCGTGAGCGCAGCAAGGTTGGCCCTTGTTAGTCGCTCGTAGAATTGAATGAATCGTGTGATCTGCTGTTTGTTCATCAGTCCTGGTGAATTCGAGGGCGAAGCCGCGGCGAGCTTTTCTTCCTGTTCGATGCGCCAACGAAGAATTGCGTCAAAATTCGGGGCGCCAATAAATATCAGCGCATCGAGCTGGGCAAATATCGGTTCGTATTTTGCTCTCAGCTGATCATTGACATACCGACGCCAGGCGCCGTCAGCATCTTCATCATGTTCCAGGGCGTTTACCGGCCGCTGCAGTTCGACGTCGGACTGCGCCTGTGTTCCAACACACCACCCTTCGAGGATTACGAGGTCGATCGGGCCTTTGACGACGGGCCATTGCGACTCGTCTGCGCGGTCATCGATCGATTTGTCGAAACGCGGTAGTGCTATGCGTTCACTCTCGTCCAGCTGCTGCAGCCGTTCGATGTATCGGGCAAGCATGTCGGTGTCATGCGTGCCCGGTACACCCCGGGTTTTTAGCAGCGGGTGCACGTCCTTGGCGAGCGCTTGTCGCTCGGCCAGAGTGAAATAGAAGTCGTCGATCGACAAAACCGCGACGTTCCAGCCGAACATCGATTCTGTTGCAAGCCGGAGAAAATCGGCGAGCGTTGATTTGCCGGTCCCCTGGGCACCGTTGACGCCGAGCAACAGCTGGCGCTTGCCATCGCGCATCTGCGCCAGTCGCTTCGCCAGTGGCAAATAGTGCTGTTCCGCAATGCGCCGGAACTCCGCGGGCAGCCGATGTCGCGACAGGAAATTGGACATCTGCCGGCCGGAAACCTCAAGTGTGCTTTGTGTCACGGCTGCTGTCGTCGCAATGAACTGGTTTGTATAGCTACGGTGGCCCCTGATAGCATGATGGCCGCGTTCCCGCAAACAGAATCACAATGCCTTGCAGTCGTCGCAGGCAGACGCAAAGGAAAGCCGCCATGGCTCTATTTAACAAACAGTATCATCCTGCCGGGACGTCCCCCGGGACACTGACGGAAGCTCGGTCGGCCGATGCGGCGCCTCTGCGAATTCGGCTCATCGACTATGATGCCAACGAGGTTTCGATCCTCGACGACACGTCCGCAGAAAACTGCGAGCCATATCTGCAGCGCGATACGGTGACCTGGGTGCACGTACAGGGCCGGCCGACAGAAGCGGCGTTGCGAGAGCTTGGTGCATCTTTCAGTTTGCATTCATTGGCGCTGGAGGACGTACTCAACATCGGCCAGCGACCCAAGGTCGAGCCGTTCCCGGACCAGCTGTTTATCGTCGTTAGCCTCCCGATGATCGTGGATGACTATGTTGAAGTGCACCAGGTCAGTTTGTTTGTGGGCAAAAACTACGTTATCAGTTTTTGCGAAGCTGATTTCACGCCTTTCGAACCGATTGTAAAGCGGCTTCAGGCAGTCGGTGGCCGCATGCGTATGCGTGGTGCGGATTACCTCATGTACGGCCTTCTGGATGCCGTCATCGACTGGGGCTTTCCACTGCTGGAGACCATAGGCATGCAGCTCGAAGAGCTTGAGGAGCAGGTGCTGGAGTCTGCCGATCGAGATTCACTGGCGCAGATTCACCTGATGAGGCGCGAGCTCATTCTGCTGCGGCGTAACCTGTGGCCACAGCGAGAGGTGATCAATTCACTGCTCCGGGACGACAGCGCCTTAATCCAGAAAGACACGCAGCTGTATTTGCGCGATTGCTACGATCACACGATCCAGATCATAGACCTGCTCGAAACCTACCGCGATATGGCGGGCAGCTTGCTGGAGATCTATTTGTCGAGTGTCAGCAACCGCATGAACGATGTAATGCGCGTGCTGACGGTCATAGCAACCATTTTCATTCCGCTCACGTTTATTGTGGGTGTTTACGGCATGAATTTTGATCGTGGTGCCGGACCTCTCAGCATGCCGGAACTTGGCCAACCGCTGGGCTACGTGTCCCTCTGGATCGTAATGATCGTCATCGCGATCGGCATGGTTATTTTCTTTCGCAGCCGGAAGTGGTTCTAGGGAATGCTTCTGCATTCACGAGTAAAAAGATGTCGACATGAATGACATTCTAAGCAATTTGAATACCCTGTCTTTGCCCTGGCGGCTCGTCGCTTTCGCCGGACTCGCGGTTGCGACACACCTCGTCGTTATCGTGCTTCGCCAATTTGGCCAGCGTGCTTTATCGAGTCAGCAGGTCAATCGCCACCAGAAGCTGCGCTCGATCGCGACGCTGACGACGAGCGCGCTGGTTTTTACCTTGTATTTCCTGGCGGTCGGCCTGATCCTGCGCGAGTTCGGTGTCTCACTGACCGCCTATCTCGCCAGCGCATCAGTCGTCGGGCTCGCGATCGGCTTCGGTTCGCAAGGTATCGTGCAGGATGTGGTCACGGGGCTGACGTTCATATTTTCGGATCTCGTAGACGTCGGCGATCTCGTCGAGATATCAGGGCAGACCGGCATCGTCAAAGCGATTACGATGCGCTTTGTCGAACTCGGCAACGCAATGGGTGCGACGGTATTCATTCCGAATCGGACGATCAATAACGTCATTAACTATCCTCGCGGGTACGTTCGCTGCATCGTCGACATAACGTTGCGCGGTGACGATGCGAGCCGGGACGCCATTGAAGCCTCGGCATTGCGCCTAATGAGCCTCGTACAGCAACAGTTTCCGGGTATTCAGATGCGGGAGCCTTCGAGCGAGGGCCGGATCAAGTTCGATGCCGGAAAAGAAATACTGAGAATAAAGTTTCGTATCTGGCCTAATCGGGAGAAACCGATCGAGACGACCTACTTCCAGGAACTGATCTCTGAGATAAAAGGGATTATTCCCGACTACCAACCCTGGATGGTTTCGATCAGCTACGAAGTCGAGAAGCGAGTTGCGCGCGCTGCCAAGAAGTGGCTGTGGCAGTCGTGACGGCAAACGCTATTCCATCGCGAAGTAACGGTCGGACATCGGTGCGATCATGCCTTGTTTTTTCCCCGCTGTGCTCTCGTCGAGTATCTTGACGGTCTGCGCAAACAGTTGCTGAGCTTCTTCAGCGCTGTTGCCGATGCAGGTCACGCCGAGCTTGCCGTACTGTGACAAGGCGCCAATCATATAGAACAGCACACCGGTTCCGGTCGCATGCCGGAAGCCGATGCCATGCTGCCAGATGATCTCGAACAGGTCTTCGGGTAGCAGCCCGCGGTAAGCAGGTGACTTCAGATTATCGGTCGCAGTGTAGAACTTCGCCTGCCCGTTCGGCGCCACGAAAAGCCCGCTGTCGTCGTTCAGCTCGCCGCCCGTGAGAAATTCAAGTGCATGAAACGGCGGAGTCGTGCCGCCCATGCGCAGGTTGATCTCGATGGCATGCGTGGCCCAGCGGCCATTGTTGCGCGAGGCAAAA
>Ga0224512_10003151_pt1 | contig 14674 bp, 14 predicted proteins | sample SF_May12_sed_USG_4_FD_169103 | JGI IMG/M metagenome (GOLD analysis project Ga0224512, IMG submission 169103) | Sediment microbial communities from San Francisco Bay, California, United States - SF_May12_sed_USGS_13 | ecosystem: Environmental > Aquatic > Marine > Sediment | place: USA...
GACTCGACGGACGATATCGATGACGTCGACGACACCGACCAGCCTGACCCGATCGACGATCCGGACGACTCAGACGACGACGACTCAGACGACGACGACGACTCAGACGACGACGACGACGCAGACGACGACGACGACGACGCAGACGACAACGACGACGACGACGACTCCGACGACAACGGCGACGACGACGACTCAGACGACAACGGCGACGCCGATGACGACCCCGGCAACGGCAACGGCAACGGCAACGGCAACGGCGGCAACGACGACGGCGACGACTCAGACGACGATGAGGGCGATGAGGGCGATGAGGGCGATGAGGGCGATGAGGGCGACGAAGGCAACGGCGGCGACGACAACGGAGACAATCAATGACACTACGACTCGGAACGGCCCCCGACGCCCGTTCGTCAACTAGCCGGAGGCGTTCCATGCCGGGCATGCGAATCAGCCTTCGATCAGTGCGCTCATCGGTCGTGGCAAAACCGTCGACAAATCTCAGACGATCCGCCTAGAGACGAGTCCCCTCCTCGAGACGCGAAAACGGCCCATCACTCCGGGGCCGTTTTCGCGTAACGGTTTATCCGTCAAGAAGAACTCGAAAAGAAATCCCGCGGAACCCGTAACCCGTTCGTACATCGCAACGGTTACAACGGTGATATGACAAAAGGCCATGATCACAGCGCGCGTCAGGTCGACTCTGCACTGGCCGGCAGCGGAGCGACGACCCCCGGGCTCGAGGAATTGAGCGCTTGGGCTGATGCGGTGCGGCAGCAATCCGTTGCCCCGATCTCTGATGTCGTGGCCGCCAATCATATTTCTTCGATCGCGGCGACTGCTGCTGCGTTCCCCGGTGACGGTGGACGGGTCCCAGCGATTGCCACACCATCGCGCTTCGAGCGGCTCCGCCGGCGCGTAGTGCTCAGCTCGATTCTGTCAGGAGTGGCCGCCAAAGTTTTCGCGGCCTCAGTCGCATTGGCAACCGTAACCGGCGGAGTCGTGGCAACCGGCTCTCTTCCGGACGCCATTCAGGACCCCATCGCCGATGTCTACAACTCGGTGGGATTCAACTTCCCGACATCGGACGATGACAACTCAGTCGACACGCCAACATCCGATCCGGCCGTCCCCGGCGCCAACAACGGCGAACCCGGTAACGGCAACACGAACGGAAACAACGGCGAACCCGGCAACGGCAACACCAACAACGGGAACGGAAACAACGGCGAACCCGGCAACGGAAACGAACCTGGCAACGGAAACGGACCCGGCAACGGAAACGGACCCGGCAACGGAAACGGACCCGGCAACGGAAACGGCAACGACGACCCGGGAGGCGATCGGGGCCGCAACAACGAAGATCAAGGTAACCAAGGCGGAGGAAACAAGGGATGACGTTGAGGTTGGGCGCTGCACCCGAATTGCGTCAGTCAGGAAGCCGGAGACGCACCTTCCCCGGCATGCGCCTGAGCTTGCGATCGGTAAGACCTGCCGTCGTGGCGAAGGCGCCGAAGACCCTCAACCGATCCGCTTAGGCGGAGACCCCCCTTGTTCCAACGAGCGAAGCGGCCCCTTCACCCCGGGGTCGCTTCTGCTTTGTGGGCCACAGCCGAAAGTGCCCGCCGGTCCCGAAGATTCCTTCCGGCCAACGACTTGGCATCCAGGACGGCGAGCTGCTCCGAATAGACAGGTATCCCCAAGGAGCTGCCCTGAACACCGACTACCCTGCCGCGATCTCTAATCCAATCGACCAAGGCACGGCATCGAGGTTGCGCCGTTTCAACACCCTGATGGGACTGCTCCATTTGGTCCAGGGGATCGCCGTCCTTGCCCTGACCAATGACTTCGTGTTGCCGGTGACGGCTACGTTTCTCGAGGGCCCGCCGGGGGGCGGCGAAACCGCGCTTGTTGAATTGTTCGAAGTGAGGCTGGGATGGGGTGTCGCCCTCTTTCTGTTCATGTCCGCAGCCGCTCACTGGTTCTTGGCGAGCCCGTTGTACTTCGCTCGGTACATACGAAACCTGGAGGAGCGTCGCAACTATGCCCGTTGGGTGGAGTATGCGTTCAGCTCCTCTGTGATGATGGTGCTCATCGCGATGCTCACCGGCATCTCCACCATCGGAGCCGTCACCGCCATCTTCGCTGTGAACGCAACCATGATTCTGTTTGGCTGGCTGATGGAGAAATACGAACAGCCCGGCAACGCGAGCTGGCTGGCATTCACATTCGGGAGCCTGGCCGGCATCGTGCCGTGGGGGATCATTTCGCTCTACCTGTGGAGCCCGGGCACGGACGCCAGCCCCCCAGGCTTTGTCTATGGGATCTTCATTTCCCTATTCGTGCTCTTCAACATCTTTGCCGTGAACATGGTGCTGCAGTACCGCCGTGTCGGTAGGTGGCAAAGCTACGTCTTTGGAGAGCGCGCCTATATCGTGTTGAGCCTGGTGGCCAAGTCGCTGCTGGCGTGGCAGGTGTTCATAGGCACTCTCGCGTCGTGAGCTGCGGTCGGCGCTACGCGCTTGGCGGCGCCCAAGGGTCGTAGCTTCCGAACGACCATACGTTGCCCTCGTGGTCTTTCAACGTATAGGCCGACCCCCCGTAATCCTGGTCTTCCGGCTCCACGACGATGTTGGCGCCAAACGACCGCGCCTTGTCGGCGTGGCCATCAACGTCGTCGATCACGATGTAGATCGCCCCACGGCCTGTCGGGTCGCCTCCGTCTTCAATGGCCTTCTCGAATTCGCTGTCGCCAACGGAGCTGAGCATCACCATGCCGGTGCCGTGGGTGAGCTGGGCATGCTCAATCACACCACCGTCACCCTCTACGACCATGACCGCCTCGAAACCGAGCACATTCTGTAGATACTCGATTGCACCTTGGGCATCGCGGTAGCGCAGAGTTGGAATGATTGTCCCGGACATGGTGACTCCTCAGGTAACGGTCGTTCCACCCAAAGTAGCGAGTGAGCCAAACTCAGGCCTCGTAGGCGTCTCCAGCGAACGCATCGCGCGCTTCGTCAGACATCCGCCAGGAACGATTGCCGCGCCAGATCATGTAGGACGCGGCGCCGAAGGGAATCGGGAGCACGTAGGTGATGGCCCGAAACAGCAGGATCGCGGCGACCACCTGGGCCGAGGTGGCGTCGTCCATCCCGATCGTTAGCACCGCGGCGTAGCCCAGCTCGACAACGCCCACTCCACCGGGCGTCACCGGCAGTGCCGAGATCAGCCGAACGAAGGCGAATGCCGCCAGCACGGCGATCCAGCTCAGATCCGACTGGCCGACGCCGACGTTTCGCAGGGCAACCAGCAGAACGATGTATAACGAGACGTGGCTAACCACGGACGAGACGGTGAGCGACAACCAGCGATTGCGCAGCAGCCCGATGGTCTCATGACGAAAGCGTTCGGCACGGTCCCCCCAATCCCCCAAAGGTGGGCGCCGGATTACTCGCCGCATCCAGTCCACGATCCGGCCGAAGCGAGTCCCAACGGCGCGGGCCGTCCGATCGCTACGCAACATCAAGCCGAACGCCGCTATCGCCCCGACCAGCGCCCCGATCCCTATCACGGCCGCCACCAGGCGAGCCGCCGTCACGTCTCCCTCGACAGCGAGCAGGGCAAGTGCCACCACGGGCATTCCGAGCTTGACGAAGTTGTTCCATATTCCGGTGACGATCGTGGATCGCGTAATCGACACAATGCGGAACCCCCAGGAGCGCAGCATGGCAACGGTCACGCCAACGCCGATTGCTCCCCCGCCGGGAAGTGTGTTCGACACCGCAGTGGAAGCTTGATTCACCACAGCGGCCTCGCGCAGCCGCATCCCGGGAAGTGCCGCCACCAGTACAAACCAGTATGTGGCGAGGTTCCACAGACCGACCAAAAAAAGCCCACCGATCTCGAGACCGGTCATGTTGCGGATCGTGTCCCACACGTCGGTGTAGTTGGCGATCTGGGGCATCACCCCGACGAAGATGCCGACAACGATGGCGAGCGACACAAGACTCTGCAGTACCCGCTTCCAACTGAGGAGCGGCCCGGATGAGGATGGCGGTTCGGCAACCGCTACATCTTCATCGATACTCACCGGTTGGCTCCCGTCGCTCGCAGCGCAGTTGCGTTTCAGGCTACCCGACGATCCCTGTGGCCGGTCCGAGGCGGTGCCGGTCCGGGGACGAGAGGAGGGTCAGTAGCGGAACGAAGCCGCAACGGCGGTCGTTGCCGGCAGAGACGGGTCGGCGAACACCCGGCCCCTATGGCGCAACGTCGCTACCGCGGCACGGTTGACCAGATCTTCTCCGGTCCCTTCTCGCGCCAGTACCAATGATCCAGTCGCCGCTTCGTAGTGACCCCAGCGCTGGTGAGGTCCAATGAGGAGCGCATCGACCCTGCCTTCTACAGCCGCCGGTACCACCTCTGTGAGCGCATAAGACGCCTTGCCTGACCCCTGTAGGTCTTCGACGTGTTCCCGGATGCTGTGCACCTGTGCCGACCGAACATCCGACAAGACATCGTCGGCGATGCCGCGTAGCTCCTGGGCCGAGACCGCTTCAGGGTTCTTTCGAGCCACCCGATCCGCTACAACTTCGAGGCGCGTCACAGCTCGATATTCGCTTGGCATCTCGTCCGGGCCCACCAAAGCCACCGGACCGGGCGCCGCGGCCACCGCAGCATGAACCGCGTGATCGATGGCGCGCAGGTAGTTGCGGACCTCTTCGATGTCGCGGCCCTCGCCGATGCCGTGGCCGTGGTAGATGGCAGCACCGCCACCGCGGCCCGCAGAGGCGGACTGATGGGACTGCAGCTGGCGCTCCAGATCAAAATGCTCCGTTGCCGCCGCCAGATCAGCCGGAATGTCGGGTAGATCGAGCGGTTCCAGCGACGTTGCATCGGCCCGGTAGAGCGCCGCCCCTCCACGCGAAACAGTCAGCACGTAGCAGTGGCTTGGCTCGACGAGGCCGACGATGTCGCTGAGGTGGAATTCGACACCGACGGTCGCTCGTTCGAATATTGGAACGGGCCAAAGAGCCGCCTTCGTATGATCGGTGGCCACATACACGGCAGCAGTGCCGTGGCGGGCCATCGCCAGCCCGGGGTCTTCGGCAGCTTCGCCGGCGCGTTTCACGATGGCGGCAGCTTCGCCAGGCGTCATGTCCCAATCCCGCAGGCTGCCGGTGATCCTCTCCAGCATGTGGCGCAGGGTCAACGAGCGCAGCTTGGCGTCGGCGCTCGCGGGGATCTGCAGCGTAACTTTGGGGGTCGTCGGCACCGTGAGAAGCTCATTGAGAAGGTCCTGCATTTGGTTTTCCTCCGTTCACGCAACCGCACTTGGCGTCAATTGTTCGATCTCGACGATTCTGCCGAGCGTCTCGGCCAGGCCCACGTCGGAAAACCACCGGATCATTGACATAGCTGCTCCTGGAGCCTCGATTGTCTACAGCGTGAGGCCAACCCGGCTCGCTTTGTAGAGCCACAAGGCCCTGCAACGCCGGAGGGTCGGCCCCAACGTGGCATCCGGGAAGCCTGAGCAGCCGACGGTCCGAGTGGGTCCGATCTGGGGTAACTTGGCCGGGCAGCGAATCGCCATCTCCGACAGGTGGGGCGACGTAGTTGGCTCCGAAACAGTCGGGTCGCGGTGCGGCCCAATAGCCGCCCACGTGACGGGAGTGTTCTCGATGCGGCGGTCGGAACGTAGGTGAGTTTGTCCGGAGAGAACGCACAAGAAGAAGATCAGGGGTTGAGCCAACTCCTTCTGGAGGACCACCAGTGGGCGATGCGCTTTGCCCTCGTCCTGTGGGCTGTCGCCGGCATGCTGTTCGTCGCGTTTGCTATCCCCCCGGTACGCGATGTGCTGTTTTCGATGGACGAGTGGATCTACGACACCACCTATCCGATCAAGATTGGAGTCCTCACTGCGGCGGCGTACACCCTCAACTTCATAGGTAGTGGGTTGTTCGCTTGGCCCTTCCGATTGCTCATAACCTTGATCCTGGCCGGCAAGAGGCGCTGGGATGCCGTTGCCGCCTGGCTACTGGCGCTCGCGTTGAGCGAGCCTTTCATATGGAGCCTCAAGGCCCTCTACGGACGGGCGCGCCCGCCCGAGGCTCTCGTCGAAACCGTTTCAGCGTCGTTCCCTTCTGGCCATGCCATCGGCGGCGCGGTGATGGCGGTCGGCCTGGTGATTGCATTTGTCCCCGCAGGGCCGGCGCGACGCAACCTCGAACTCGTGGCTGCCGGATTCGCGCTGATCATGGGGGGTAGCCGGATCTACCTGGGCGCCCATTACTTCACCGACGTCTTGGCGGGTGTGGCGTTCGGGTCGGCGGCAGCCATCGGCGCTGCTGTTCTGGTGCACCGGTTCCTGTTACGTCGCTTCGTCCGCCACCGCCAATCCGCTCTCGAAGCGTTGCAGGCACGGCAGTCGTAGCCTCAATCACGAAGGGCAGCGGAGTAGCCTGGGCGCATCTAGCTTGGACGATCGCCAGCGAAGGACAACTGCCGGTGACGAGGCCAAAACGTATGCGGCACAGCGCGACTGGGGTGGCCGCATTCGCGCTCACCATGATCCTTGCTCCGGCAGCGGGCCTTGCCCCCGAAATCGAGATCAACCCGACCAGCGGTCCATCCGGGACATCAATCACGGTCATCGGGACTGGTTTCGTCGCAGATCTGACGATCCGCGTGCAATGGGATGGAGTCGACCAGATCCTCTCGACAGCCGACGCCCGCGGCAACATGAGCGTTACCTTGGAAGCCATAGGCAAGGCTGGGGATCACACAATCACGGTCTGCCAGGCAAATCCAGCCTCCGGCGACCTGTGCCCCTCGCCGCCAAGGGCAACATTCGTCGTCGAGCCTGCGGCCACAACAACGAGTACCACCTCGAGCACAACGACGACAACGACGACAACGACCACTTCGACGACCTCGACAACAACGACAACAACGACAACAACGACCGCGACGCCCACAACGTTGGCGCCGAGCCCCACCACAGCCACTACATCGCCGGCGGACCCAACCACCACCACGGCGCCGGCGCCACCGACGACGTTGCCGGAAACGCCAACCGGAGTCGACCCGCTCTCTGCAACGGGTCAGGGCGGATTCAATTGGGCCCCGTGGCTGCTGGCCCTTGGGCTGGCTTTGGTCGCCGGCGCAGTTGCGGCCCGCCGCCGCTACAAGCCGCTCACAGTGGTCAAGCCAGTTGACAAGTCACGGCCGGCGCCCGCCGGGCCGATCCCGGTGCCCTACCCCAATACTGCGGACCGCCCCGGGCCCGCAGGCAAAGACACCTCGACCCAGGCGGCACAGCATCGGGAGAGCGACCAGCAATTCCTCAGCGAGCGCGCCGAAACAAGCCCAGAGCCGCTGGCTCCGCAGGGCCGCGTCAAACCCAAGATCAACTGGGACGACACCGACGAAATCGACCACGACTGGACCACGGACGATTCTCCCGAGGGTTCGGAGGCCTGATCGGCCTGCCGGTATCTCCCCCGTCGCCCTCCTGCGGGGCGGCCCAACAGCCCGCCACGGACGACCTCTACTCGCGTCCCTCGCGGCTCTCCTCGAACGCGATGTCCCATAGCTGATAGCCCGGGTAGAAGCCCAGGTTGGCAGTGGCGTCTGCAGCGACGGTGCCGGAGAGCTGGCCTTTGGTGTCGAAGGTGTAGGTGATGCAGCCGCCCTCGAACGTGAAGAACCATTGTCCCCGGTAGAAAGGCTCTGGCGCCAGATCTTCGATGCGCTCGAGGGCATCTTGGGGGCGGGTCTGCGGAAGTGCCAGGCCTCCAGGAGTGCGCATCTCCACCGTGTCCTCCGCCGCGTCGAGCTCGTCTATCACCCACACGAAGTGGTCGGCCGATAGTGCCCGATCGATGCGCTCAGCGATCGGTTCCTCGGTTGCAGTGTCCACGGCGAAGACAACGAGCCGTTCGTCGAACTCAGCTCCAGCCCAAGTCCTAGCCACGGCCTCGGCGTTGGCCACCTCGCGGTTCCCGGTCGGGATGATCGTCACCGTGATATCGACGGGGATGCTCTCGATGTCCTCGTACCTCCGGATGTCGATGTGCCTGCTTTCAACGGGCCGGGCATCACCGATGTCGCAAGACGCGGTGACAATCGCCGTCAAGAACGTCACGGAGTCGCGCTGCACCGCAATTCCGGCTCGGCCTGACTCCGCTTCGAAGTCGACGTCGTCCCACCCCAGGTCGAGGCTGCTGAAGCACGGGGTATATCGGGCGGTCGGCACCGCTTGAACGGTGAGGACGTTGGCGGCGGACGCGCCTCTGGCGGACGTCTCGCAACTCTGATCGCCCACGCCGAGGTTGCCACAGGCGGCCAGCAACAGCCCGAGCGTCGCCAGTAGAGCCGCCTTCCGCCGGCTCACAGAACACCCCTTCCCCTGATTTCCGACCAGATCCTGGCCATGACCAGCGCTGCCGCGAGGCCGGCTATGACGGTGCGGCCGAGGCGACGCGAACTCCAGCGTTGAATCGTGATCGGCTCGCGGTGCGGCGAGATGTCCTGGAATTCCTGGAGGAGATCACGCCCCCGGTCGCGTTCCGCCGCCAGTAGCGCCCTGGTCTGCGAAGGAATCGTCACACTGCGGGTAGCGGCAAAACCTTCGGCGATGTCGGCCGGGGCGAATTGGCGAAGCGCTCGCTGGTAGACCGTCGGAACATCGGTTTTGAGCGCCAGAATCAGCATCATGTTGGCCAGATCGACGGCCTGGCGCCAAGGGCTGGGACGAATCATCCCGAACGCAACGTCGATAAGCACCACCTTGCCGCGACGCACCATCACGTTGGCCGGTTTGATGTCGCGATGGGCCAGGCCGGCATCCCACATGAGGCGGATGGCACGGAGCGCATCGTCGATTGTTTGTTCCGTGACCTCGGTGTCTGCGATCTCCTTGGCGCGATCGAGGAACTCGGTCACCAGCAGATATTCCCGCTCAGGGGTTATCTCGACAACCGCGATCGGCGCCGCGCTCGGCACGCCGCATTGGACCATCACACGTTGGATGTAATCCTCGTATTCGACCAGGCGCCGAACGCTGCTGAAGCGCACCTCATCTTCGAGTGATCCGTAGAGAATCGATCGGCCCAGCTTGTACCAGCGATCGGAATTGAGGTGCGTCTGGCTGTACAGCTTCGAGAACAGGTAGGCGTCGGCGACGCTGACATCGTGGGCGACCTTCAGCCGAAGCGGTGTCGAGCCTCCAGACCCATCCAGGTTGAACGGCTCGATGGCCAGCACGTCGACTCCGATCTGTTCCTTCACAGCGCGCCGGATGGCGGCGCCCCGTGCGCCGGTGATGTCGAGGTGAGCCTTGACCCCGGGCTTCCAGGTAACGGGGAACACCGAGTTCGGGGCGAACCAGCGGAACATCACGAATGCCACCGCGGGAGCGAAGAGGATCGAGACGAACACATCGGTGGGATGATCCACGCCGAGGTACATGCGGCCGGCGCCGAGCAGGAGCGTCAGGATCGCGCCGAGGTACATCGCTATCGCCCGATATCGGCCCTTCGGCACCAGAGATAGCGACATTGCCATTGCCGTCACCCCGAATGCCGCTACGGGGCGGGACGGGTGCGCCGGCCCACTCCACGTTCCGATGATGTCGACGGTCGGTCGAATTCGGCCGACCGCCTCTTGGATCGCCGACACCGATAGCTCGACAACTACGATCGCGATCAGCACCGCAAAGAGGTGGCGCCATCGGCGCACGACCATCAGGGCCACGAGCGTTCCGATGCGGAGCGTCCGCACGACCCATTCCGAGCCGAGCCAATGCAACGACTTGGCGATCGTCGTCCCCAGCTCGGTGCGCAGGCCGACCATCCACTTGAGCACGGTCACGTCGCGGTCGGTCCACCAGTCTGTCGTCGAGGGCACCGCGAACAGTGACAACCAGATCAGCAAGACTCCCACACCGGCTGCCAGCCACATACGGCCGCCGAAGCTCAGCTCCCTCGGCAGTGGAGCCCGCTCGCCACTGGGGCGGCGCCGCCGCCCGGCAATGCGGATTCCGGCGAATCTGAGTTCACGGCGCTCGCCGAGCAGATCGAGTTCGGCGGCCACCGGTCGCAAGGGGATGGGATCGACCGGGTCGGGCAGTCTGATATCGGCATATGCCTCCGGCGCAACCGGCGCCGGCGCCTCGTCACCAAGGTCCTTCGAGGAACCTTCCACCGTCCTCCATCCACGCCTGTGTACTAACAGCCTATCGGAGCGACGAGGTGGCCCCCGTTCGTTGTGCTTAATCGGCCCGTATTCGGGCCGTTTAAGCACAACGAACGGAATTAAGGTCCCCTACGGCGTCGCCTCAGGGATCCAGGGACCGGTCCACTCGAAGACCTTTTTGCCGTCGATGTAGGTGGCTTTGACTGGATTGCGGGCGTCCCAGGGGTCGGCGTCGAAGACGATGAAGTCGGCGTCCTTGCCGGGCTCGAGGCTCCCCACGCGGTCGTCGACGTCGAGGATCTTGGCCGGGTTGATCGTGAGCGTCTCCAGCGCCCGATCCTGAGGCAATCCGTCGCGGATGGCGATGATCGCCATGTCGCGGAGGTGCTGGACGGGATCCACGGGAGCGTCGGTCATGATGGCCACGGTCGCCCCCGCCGCCATCATCACCCCCGCCGTAGCCGCGGTGCGGTGCCGGGTTTCACGCTTGCCGCGGGCCGCCCCCACTGGGCCCACCGCGATCATGATCTGGCGAGACACGATCTCGTCGGCGATCTTGTGGCTCTCCGTGGCATGGTCGATCACCAGCCGGTAGCCGAACTCCTCCGACAGCCGGATGGCCGTGCGGATGTCGTCGAGGCGGTGCGAATGATTTCGTATGGGAATCTCGCGGTCGAGGACCTTCACGAGAATCTCCTTGCCGAGGTCTCGCTTCGGTTCGCGCACCGGCTTGCGCTCCCCTTCCGGTTTGGCCTGCTGGGCGGCCACCAGCTCCGCATGGTGGGTCCAATCCCGCTGATACTCCTGGGCAGCGACGAACGCCTCTCGCGCCAGGTAGGCGGCACCCATGCGGCTATTCGGTTGCCGGCTCATCCGGTCCCCGACGCGCTTCGGGTTTTCACCTAGCGCCATCTTCACGCCGGCGGGTTCGCGGATAACCATCTCATCCGCGATCAGCCCGGCGGTTTTGCAGGCAGCCACCTGACCCCCGATAACGTTGGCCGAACCGTGCGTGATGCCCAGCAAGGTGACGCCACCCCGACGGGCATCCTCGAAGGCTTGGTCGGCGGGGTGGATCGCATCGAGCACCCTCACGTGGGGCGTGATCTTCTCAGAGGTCTCGTTGACGTCGTGGTCATCCCAGGCTCCGGTTGAGGCAACCCCGGCGTGGGAGTGACAGTCGATGAGCCCCGGCAGGATGATCTTGCCTGACAGGTCGATAATCTCGGCATCTCCGGGGTCGACGTCGACGCCAACGGCGACCACCTTGCCTTCCGCGACGAGCAGGGTCCCATCGATGATCGGCGGCCCGGCGGCGGTGTGAATCGTGGCGTTGGTGTATGCGGTGCTCATGCCCCGACGCTAGTCGGCCCGCCCGCAGCGATCCGCCTCGCGAATGGCGGGCCGTCTACCCTCAGCCCATGTCGATTGCCGGACGCCTCGAGCCCTTTGGGCAGACGATCTTCACGACGATCACCCAGCTCGCCGTGGAACATGATGCGATCAATCTGGGTCAGGGCTTTCCAAATTTCGATGGGCCCGCCTTCGTCAAGGATGCGGCCGCGGCAGCCATCGAACGTGGCGAAAACCAATATCCCCGTTCGTTCGGCATCGCCCCTCTCGTCGAAGCGATCGCAGAACGTTTCACGACAGACACCGGGCTTGCGGTCGATCCTTACCGACACGTCACGGTCACCAGCGGCTGCACCGAGGCACTGGCTGCCACCTTCCTGGGTCTTGTCGAGCCGGGCGACGAGGTGGTTCTCATCGAGCCCACATACGACGCCTATCGGCCGGACGTGGCTCTGGCCGGGGCCGTCCCTCGTTTCGTGACGCTGCGCCCACCCGACTTTCGCCTCGATCCCGATGAGCTACGAGCCGCGTTTTCCGATCGTACCAGGGCGATCGTGGTCAACACGCCGCACAACCCAACCGGACGAGTGTTCACCCGCGGCGAGCTAACTGCGGTTGCGGAGCTGTGTCACGAGTTCGATGTCCTGGCAATCACGGACGAGGTATACGAGCGGATGGTCTTCGACGGGAGTCACATCTCGTTGGCCTCGCTCGAGGGCATGTGGGACCGCACGGTGACACTGTCATCTCTCGGCAAGTCGTACTCACTCACCGGATGGAAAGTGGGATGGGCCGTTGCCCCCGACCATCTCTCGGCAGGCGTGCGCGCCGCCCACCAGTTCCTCACCTTCACCACCGCGTCTCCGCTCCAGCACGGTGCCGTCGCCGCGCTGCAGGCCCCAGACAGCTACTACGAGGAGCTGGCGGCCGCCTACCGATCCCGACGCAACCTCTTGGCCGACGGGCTCGCCGCCCTGGGGTTGGAGGTCTTCGTCCCGGAAGGGACCTACTTCATGCTCGCCGATCACACCCGGTTCGGCTTCGCGGACGACGTCGCCTTCGTCCGCCACCTGATCGAAGCGGCGGGGGTGGCGGCCATCCCGCCTTCGGCGTTCTATCACCATCCGGCCGATGGCGCCGCGTTCGTCCGGTTTGCCTTCTGCAAGGACGAGGCGACCCTCGAGGCCGCGATCGGGCGGCTCAGCAAACTGAATGCGTGACCGAACGGCTCGTCGGCTGTCAACACTCCATGCCGCTACCTTCCGGCTGACGGGAGGCAGGATCGGGCGCCGGTTCGTCAAAAACGACATACTGCTGCTCACGACCGTCGGTCGCCGGAGTGGCCGCCCCCACTCGGTTCCCTTGCTCTACCTCCGCGACGGCGCGGACGTGCTCGTGATCGCGTCCTGGGGAGGCCGTGACTACCCGCCGGACTGGTACCTCAACCTGATAGAGACCCCAGCGGTGTCGGTGCAGGTCGACGCCGCCCGCTGGACAGCCACGGCGGCTGAGCTCAACGAGCCGGCGAGATCACAATGGTGGGAGCGAGCCGTCGCCGCATACGAGGGCTACGCCACCTATCAGCAACGAACCGGCCGAACGATCCCGATCATCAGGATCAGTCCCGGTACCTAGGTCCAGGGCAGCATCGCCCGCATCGTCCAGTAATCCTCCGACTCTTCGGCCATGTCGGGGAGATCGAGGTCGAGCCCGACATCGAAGGCATGCAGATTGCTGTGCAGCTGCGCCTCGGTGGCGGCGCCGCTGAGGACCATGTCGGCCCAAGGCTGGGCGAGGGCCGCCGCAATGGCGACCGCATCTCGGGGCTCGTCGTGGACCGCGTGTTGCAGCGCCATCGCAACATCGGACTCGGAATGGCTCAGGCGGCCGTTGGCCAAGACCTCCTTGACGATGACGCCGAGGCCGGCGCCGTGAGCTTCGGCGAGTGCCTCTCCGGCCGACGGCTCGAGCAGGTTCCAGGTCGCCTGAACGGTGCCGAACAACGGGCTCCCGTGCACCTCGACCTCGAGAGCACGCCGAATGGTGCGCGCTTGCTCGGGCCCACTCGTCGTTAGCCCGACCACAAGGCCCTCGTCGCGCAACTCGCCGAGCCGGATCAACACGTCGGCATCTTCGAGGACGTGGCTGTCTTCAGTTGCGGAATGAATCTGATAAATGTCCAGATCACCATCCAGCAGCGCCAAGCTCTCGTGGAACTGGCGGTCGAGGCTGGCCCGGCTGTGATCCTTTACCTCATGCACCGCGGCATGGGGATCCCAGTCGGCGACATAGGTGTATCCCCACTTGGACCCGATGACCAGGTCGTGGAGAGTCCCCTGGCGCCCGTCGATCCACTGTGCCAGGAACTCTTCGGCTCTGCCGTAGGAGCGAGCGGCGTCGATGTAGCGGATCCCGGCGGCCAGTGCCGAGTCGAGAACGTGGTGGGTATGGAGGGCGAGCCCGGCCACATCGTGGCGTCCGGCCAGATCGGTCTTGTGACCCAGGTTGATGTAGCCGGGGCGGCCAAGAGCGGCGAGTCCGAGGCCCATCCGGCTGACCGTGAGCCCGGTCTTTCCCAATTCACGCAGCTCGATCTGTGTCATCACCCCCAGGCTACGACGAAGCGGCGCCAGTCGCGTAATCGGCAGCCCACTCCGGCCCGCGAGGGCGTACGATTGGATGTAGTGGATCGACGGTTCAGGGGAGCTCCTGCTCAGCGGCACCATCCGCTGAGCAGGTTGGGGGGGCGAACACCATTCATCGACCTGCCCCGCCCGTGGAACTCCACCTCCATCCTCACTCCGCCAACGGTTCGAAGCACACCACGGCGCGGTCACCAGCCTCCAGCATGTCGGCGTCGGGCAACAGGGTTGGACCAAGGCATTCGGCAGCGAGAATCGTCACCGTGAGCGGCTCACCGTCGGCGGCTTGCCGGACCCACACCACCCGGTAGATCCCCTCGGTGTCGGTGGTGTCGCAATCGACCGCTACCAGCCTCTCAGTCGCTTCGCTGCTGCCTGTGCCGACGATGTCGACACAATCGCCCGGCCTCAAGTCGGCCTGCCCGGCCGAACAGGATGCGAGAAGCAGCACGAAGACAAGGATCCTGTGGAGTTGCATCGCA
>Ga0224512_10003152_pt1 | contig 14673 bp, 13 predicted proteins | sample SF_May12_sed_USG_4_FD_169103 | JGI IMG/M metagenome (GOLD analysis project Ga0224512, IMG submission 169103) | Sediment microbial communities from San Francisco Bay, California, United States - SF_May12_sed_USGS_13 | ecosystem: Environmental > Aquatic > Marine > Sediment | place: USA...
TTTGGGCGGATACCTCGAAACCCATCGCGGCGTTTTCGATCGCGCTGGCAGCGAATATCAACACCGGCACGTACAGAGGCAACACCAGTAACGACAGGATTATACCACCTTTTCTCAATCCCACAGTAAGCGCGACACCGATTGCTCCGACCATACTCAATATTGGGGTTCCGATCAATATGGTCAACAGCAGGGTCGCCTGCGCCTGGCCCGGCATGCCCAGCATTTCGGCGAGTAACGGCGCGACGATCAACAGTGGCAAACCGGTAACCAGCCAGTGTGCGCTGACCTTGGCCAGCACCAGGATCGCCACCGGGTGGGCGCTGAGCAGAATCTGCTCGAGCGAACCGTCGTCAAAATCCGACCTGAAAATGCTATCCAGCGACAGCATCGCGGCGAGCAGCGCGGCAACCCAGATGATCCCGGGCGCAATTCGCGCCAGCAGTTCGGGTAGAGCGCCCAGCGCCAGCGGGAACAGCGTTATGACCAGCACGAAAAACAGCAACGGCATCGCGTACTCTGCGCGATTGCGAAACGCCAGCAGCAGGTCGCGCCTCAATAGAAAGACAAACGCCTGCAGCAGCGAAAGCCGGCTACTCATGCCGGCTGCCCGAGGTTCAGCCGCTGCAGCGCGAGCGTCGGCAGGGTGATATCGTGGTGCGACGTGGCCACGATGATCCCGTCACGCTGCAGGTGCTGCTCGAACAGCGTCGTGAACATCGCCATGCTGGACTTGTCCAGCGACGTAAAGGGTTCGTCCAGGATCCAGATCATCGAATCGGTCGCCAGCAGGCGCGCCAGCGCCAGGCGGCGTTTCTGGCCGGCCGACATGCTGCCGACCTCGCTATCTCCGTAGGCGTAAAGATTGACCTGCTCGAGCACGTCGTCCAGGTCGCGCTCCGACGGAACTCCCATGGCCCGCGCGAGCCGCAGGTTTTCGAGGCAGGACAGCTCGTGCTTGACCCCGTCGTGATGCCCGACATAGGTGACCTGCTCGTAGTAATCGCCGGCAAGCCGGTCGATCGGTTGCCCGCGCCACAGCACTTCTCCGCTGTCGGCCAGCCTGAGCCCGGTCAAAATCCTCAGCAGGCTGGTTTTGCCGCAACCATTGGGGCCCTCGACGACCAGCATTTCGCCGGATTCGAGCGTAAAATCGAGATGCTCGAACAACGCGCGATCGTTGCGGATACAGCTGAGATCCTGGGATTCGAGTAAGGCGGTTTCGGGCATGCAATGGTCGGGAATCTGGGTGCCCGAAGGTTAGCTCCGCCCTGACCAACGATCAACCCATTTTTTGATATTTATCAGTCAAGCAGGTATAAACGGTAGTAATGTATCGATATACGGATCGGAGTAACACGATGACAACCAAAGAGCAATTAATCGATCAGCACATTCGAGAATACGAGTCCCGGTTGAAACATATCGATGAACTTTACGAGCGGGCGCGCAAGGTGACCGAACACCTGGACGACGAGCACGAGACGCGTTCTGAGTTGCTGGCTATCGCGCAACAGCGCGCAGAGCTGAAACGAAAGGCCGACGAAATCAAGACCATGCCGCTCGACAAGTGGCGCGAAGAGACGGTGCGTAGCGCGGGCCCCATGGCAATCTGGGACATAATCGCGCAAAAGCTGGAAAACTTTCTGGAACGTCACGAGTAGCGGACTTAGGATCGGGCTAGCGTTTTTCGGCTACCAGCAACCAGCCGGGACGCTCGAGCCGCGTCATGTAGTTGAATTCTTCAAGCTTGCGAATTTGCCACAGCCCGTCGGACTCGAATTTTCTGAAAGCCAGGTCGAATCCACCCGAGTCGTAATATTTTGCATTCATGATGATGATGAATAGCCCCCCGAGCCTGATCGGACGCAACAGCCCGGGCACATGCTCGGCGCCCACATGTCCGGCACCCATCGAACCGATGCAGACCCCGGCCTCGAATATCCCGTCGGCGACCGCGATCTCCCGCGTCAGATCGGCGCACACCAGGTTGCGATAGACCCGCTTTTCGCGCGCCTGCTCGAGCATCCCCTCGGAGATGTCGATTCCGTCCACGGTATCGAAACCCAGTTGCCGCAGCGCCTCGCCGACCAGCCCGGTGCCGCAACCGAAATCGATGATAGCCCGGTCGCGCCAGTCGACAGCCGCGCCCAGTTCACGCGCCGCGACGGCCGGGGAAATGTAGCCGAATTCTTCGATAAGATGATCGTCGTAGCTGTCCGACCAGTCGTCGTAGATTTCGCGCGAACTGTCGCCGTCCTCGAGATGGCTGACGCGGCCCAGTATTTCGTCCGATTTACCCATTTTTATCATGCTAGCTATCTGGCGGATATCGCTTGCCGCGTTTCCCCGCCTCGACAAATACCCGTTTTATCTCCGGATACTTTTGCTTGATCGCCTGGTTGATGGCGGCGATATCGTCCTCGACCTGCTGCGAATCGATCGAGTCGGTGAATTCGACGCTGATGTTGGCGAGAATGAAATCGGGGCCCATGTGCATGGTCAACACTTCGTTGATGTGATCGATGTTTGGTCGCCCTCGCAATGTATCGCGAATACCGCGAACCACCGATTTATTGGCGCTTTCGCCGATCAGCAGGCCCTTGGTTTCATGGGCCAGCCAGATCGCGGTGCCGATCAGAATAAGCCCGATAACTACCGATGCGGCGCCGTCGAACACCTCGATACCAGTGACCTGGCTCAGAAACACACCAACGAAGGCGACCATCAGGCCGAGCATCGCCGCGCTGTCCTCGAACAGAACCACGAAAATCGTTGGATCCTTGGCGCGCTGTATGGCTTCGAGATAACCCCAGCTACCCCTGGTTCGGCTGAATTCACGAAATGCAAGATACCACGCGCCACCTTCGAAAATCATCGCCAGGCCCAGCACAATATAGTTCAGCAGCGGGTTGCTGATCGGTTCAGGGTGCCGGATATGCTGAATTCCCTCGTAAATCGAGATGCCGCCGCCGAGCGCGAATATCAGGATTGCGACGATAAAGCTCCAGAAATAGACCTCCTTGCCGTGGCCGAACGGAAAGTCCTCGTCGGGCGGTTTGGCGGCGCGCTTCAATCCGTAAAGTAGCAATACCTGGTTGCCGGTATCGACCAGCGAATGAATCCCCTCCGACAGCATCGCCGAACTGCCGGTTATGGATGCGGCGACAAACTTGGTCACCGCGATCAGCGCGTTACCGACCAGCGCCGCATATATCACCAACTTCGAACCCGATGCCATTCTCTATCCCCCGCTATTTTCCGCAGACACTATATCTCGTCGGCAAACCGGAGTGAAAGAAACGGCCTGCACCGAATTAATGCGAAGGCGCTAGCCGCGCAGGTATTCGTTGGCTGGGTCGAATAGCGGCGCGCGGTAAAGCCTTGCAGGGATCATGTCGCCGAGGATTTCGATTTCGACCTCGAGCCCTTCCGCGGCCAGTTCCACGGGCACAAATCCGAAGGCGATGCTTTTTTGCGTGAAATGCGAATAGCCGCCCGAGGTGACGTACCCGACCACCGCCCCACCGTACCAGATGGGCTCCCAGGCCACGGCATCCGCGTCCCTGGCGGCGACCTCGAAGCTGCAAAGCCTGCGCGTAACGCCCCGCCCTTTTTCGGCGAGCGCCGCGGCCTTGCCGATAAACTCGACGGGCTTGTCGTAATCGACGAAACGATCGAGGCCGGTCTCCAGCGGGGTGTAATCGGGCTTGTATTCACGCATCCATGAGCCGAACGACTTGTCGAGTCGCAGGCTCATCATCGCGCGCATGCCGAATGGCCGCAATCCCAGGTCTTTACCGGCCCCGGTCAAAACCTCGTAGAGAGCGACCTGGTTGTGCCAGGGCACGTAGATTTCGTAGCCGCGGTCACCGGTATAACTGACGCGTTGCACGATCGCCTGACACTGACCGACGTCGATTTCACGCACCGACAGGAACGGCAGCGCCGCGGTCGACACGTCGGCGCGCGTCACGCGGCCCAGCAGTTCCTGCGCCCTGGGTCCGGCGATCTGGAAGCCGATGCGTTGCTTCGAAAGGTTGCGCAGGGTCACCCCCGATTCGGGCAAATGCTGTTCGAACCAGCGCATGTGAAAGGCCTGCGCGCCGAACGACGCGGTCACCTGAAACAAGCCCGGCCTGACCTGCGCAACGGTAAAATCGCCGATGATTCTGCCTTTCGGGCTTAGCATCGGATTCAGGCTCAGGCGACCGACGGCCGGAACCCGGCCGGCCATGATACGGTCGAGGTATTCATGCGCGCCCGCTCCCGCGACTTCGTACTTGCCGAAATTATGCACTTCGTTGAGGCCGACGTTTGCGCGCACCGCACGCACTTCCTCGGCCACGGTGGCGAACGCGTTGGAACGCCGGAAACTCGGAATCTCGTAGGGCTCCTCCCCCGCGGGCGCGAAATAATTGACATGCTCCATGCCGTACATGGTGCCAAACACAGCGTTTCGCGACTTCCAGATTGCATAAACCGGCGTGGTGTCCAGCGGCCGCGCGGCCGGCAGTTCCTCGTTCGGGTAGGACACGCTGAAGCGCCGCTGGTAGTTCTCGCGCACCTTCAGCCGCGTATAGGCCGGCGTGCAGTAATCGCCGAATCGCGCGACGTCCATCGCGAACACGTCACGCGACGGTTCGCCATCGATAATCCATTCGGCGAGCGTGAGCCCGACGCCGCCGCCCTGGCTGAAGCCGGCCATGACCGCGCAGGCCGACCAGTAGTTGCGCAGCCCCGGCACCGGTCCGACCAGCGGATTGCCGTCGGGGGCAAAGGTGAACGGGCCGTTGATAATGGTCTTGATGCCGGCCTCGGCAAGGACCGGAAAACGCCGAAAGGCGAACTCCATCGAATCGCCGATGCGGTCGAGGTTTTCTTCGAGCAATTCGTGGCCGAAATCCCAGCGCGTACCGTCTACCGCCCAGGGCACGCAGTTTTGTTCGTAAAAACCGATCACGAGACCCTTGCCTTCCTGGCGCAGGTAGCTCTCTCCCTCGGGGTCCATGACGTGCGGCAGTTCGCTGTCACGCTGGTACACCTCGGCGATATCGGCGGTGGCGAAATACTGATGCTCCATCGGGTGCAGCGGCAGGTAAATGCCGGCCATCGCGCCGACCTCGCGCGCCCACAGCCCGGCGGCGTTAACCAGCTGCTCGGCAACGATCGTGCCCTGCTCGGTGACTACTTCCCAGCTGCCGTCGCTGCGAGGATTAGTCTCCAGCACCGGGTTTCGCAATACGATTTCAGCGCCCTGCAGCTGCGCGGCTTTCGCGTAGGCATGCGTCGTCCCGGATGGATCCAGATGGCCGTCCAACGGATCGTAAAGCGCACCGAGCACGCCATCGGTATTGGTAATCGGGCTTAAGCGCCGCACCTCGTCGGGCGAGATCAGCTCGGTATCCAGCCCCATGTGGCGATGCATCGCGCGCGCGGATTTGAGAAAATCGAGCCGCTCGGGGGATTCGGCGAGGGTAATGCCGCCGACATGATGCAGGCTGCAGGATTGCCCGGTGATTTCCTCGAGTTCGCGGTAGAGCCGAATCGTATAGCCCTGTAACGCCGCCATGTTGGTGTCCGCATTCAACGTATGAAACCCGCCCGCCGCATGCCAGGTCGACCCCGAGGTTAGCTCCGAGCGTTCGATCAGGACCACGTCCTGCATACCGAGTTTGGTCAGGTGATAGATCACGCTGCAGCCGACTACGCCGCCGCCGATAACCACCGCCTGTGCATGAGATTTCATCCCGTGCTACCCCAATACCGAAAAGCTGCTGTCCTGGTTGACTTCGCGCAGCCGTGAAAAAAAACCGCTCGAAAAAGTATGACCGATATGCTTCAGGTGAAAATCGATCGGGTTGGCATCCTGGTCGTTGCCGTTCTGCGTCGCGTCGATGATATTCGCCATCAGTTCGCCGGCAATCGGCGCGTTCTTGAACTGGTTGCCGCTGGTGCCGATAGCGAGATAGAAACCGGGCAGATCCGAATGATCGTAAATCGGTATCCAGTCTTCGGTGACGTCGTACAAATCGACCACGCCGCGCATCCGGCTCGGCACGCCGAGATTCGGCACGCGCTGGCAAACGCGCAGCACCTGCACTTTCCACTGCTCGCTGAAATCACGGTTGTAATCGTCCGGGTCGACCCATTCGTGCGGATCGCAGGGCGGATCCTCGCTGCCGATCAATAGCGCGTTGCCCTGCTCGGGGCGGGTGTAGAGACCAATATCGCTATCTGACGTGACGCAGGCGGTTTCGAGCCGGTAACCCTCGGGTAGCGGCACATGCGCGACTTCCTGGCGCAATGCACGGGTTTTGACTTTCATCGTTTGCTCGACGTCGGCCATTTGATTAACCTTCGACGAATGCGGTCCGGCCGCGTTGAGCACGACCGGACTGTCGATGGTTTCGCCGTTTTCCAGGGTAACACCGCAAACCCGTCCGCCGTCGCGGCGTATCTCCACGACCGCGGCGTTGTATCTGAACTCGCCGCCGCCGCGTTCCGCCGCGCGCATGATGTTGTGCGTCGCCAGCTGCGGATCCGAGATATACCCCGCGGCATGAAACAGTACCGCGCCGCTCAGCGGCTGGTCGTTGGCAACGCCGAACTGCGGATCGTCGGGACGCTTCACCGGGTAGAAGGACTCGGTGTTCCACGCCGGGAGTTTCTCGCGAATCTCGTCGGGAGAAAGCTCGCTATACGGCGAATCGAGCCGATCCATCAGCGCCAGGGTCGGGCGCAGGTAATCGTTCGCCTCGGTTTTCATGACCAGCGAGCCGACGTTGTGATACTCGATCAGGCCGCGCTCGTCGAGGTCCGCGCCACCGAGGTACTCGGCCCAGTTTTTCCAGTAGAAATGCGACTCGTAGGCCATCGCCGAGCCGTCCAGGGTTGAATAATAGGGGCGGATAATCGCGCAGGATCCCGAAGTGGAGCCGTAACCCGCCGCCGGCAGACGGTCCAGGTTCAGTACCTTCCAGCCCTTGCGGCCGAGCGCCAGCGAAGTCGCGCAGCCGATAATTCCGGCGCCTATTATGATTGCATCGAAGTTTCTGGCCATGTTCCCTGCCTGTCTTTATTCATTGACCGCATCATACGCGGATGCTCGGGAACTCCCGCGACCACTCATTTCGCAAGTTCCAGTTCGCGGCGCCGTTCGCCGACGTAGTGTTCCAGCGACTGCCGTACCGAGGCATCCATATCGGGCGGCTGGTACTGCGCCAGCCGCTCGCGGTAAATGCGGTTGGCGCGCTCGAACGCGGTCAGGCCGCCGTTTTCGCTCCAGGTTTCGAAATTGCTCCAGTCCGAAACCAGGGGCTCGTAGAACGCGGTGGTATAGTTTGCCAGCGTGTGCGCGGTGCCGAAGAAATGCCCGCCGTGGCCGGCCTCGCGGATGGCATCGAGCGCCAGCGTCGACTCGTTTACCTGCAGCGGCGTCAGGGTTTCGCGCATCATCTGCAGCATATCGATATCGATGATAAATTTCTCGAACGATGCGCACAGACCGCCCTCGAGCCAGCCCGCGGCGTGCTTGATAATCTGCGCGTGGCCCATGACCGCGCCCCATAGCGACATCTGCGATTCCCACGCGGCCTGCGCGTCGACGCAGTTCGAGGCGTTGCTGCCGGATGAGCGAAACGGAATCTGGTAACGGCGCGCGAGCTGGCCGCTGGCCCACGCGGCACGGGTATATTCGGGCGTGCCGAAGGCCGGCGCGCCGGTGCGCATGTCCGCGTTGGAGGTGAAACCGCCGTACACCATCGGCGTACCCGGATTGACGATCTGCGACAGCGCGATCACGCCGAGCGCTTCCGCGTTTTGCTGCGCCAGCGCGCCGGCGATCGTGATCGGGCACATCGCGCCGGACAGCGTAAACGGCGTGACGATAACGGGCTGACCCCACTCGGCCATCTCGATCAGGCCGTCCAGCATCGACCCGTCGACGCGCAGCGGCGAATTGGTGTTCACCACGCTGTTGATGCTCGGTTCCGACTTCAGCGTCTCCATGTCGACACCGCGCGCGAGCGCGGTCATGCGGATGCCGTCGATGACGCGACCGCCGCCCAGGCAATAAAGGGAAAAGGCCCGGTCGGTCAGCGTGAAAGCCGCCAGGGTCGCGTCCAGGTGCCGCGTTGCTGGCGGGATGTCGATCGGTTCGACGGGGTAGCCGCTGAAGAAGTCGATGACGTCGAAATCCTGCGCGAGGCGCAGGAAATTGCAGAAATCGGCCAGGTTGCCGGTGCGTCTGCCGCCCTCCAGGTCGGAGCTGTTGGGCGCGCTCGCAACGGTGGTGAAGTTGATCGCGTTGCGCCCTATCAGGCGATTGCGCGCGGGATTGGGCGCATGCAACGTGAATTCCGCCGGCACCGTCTGGATGCGTTGCATGACGCTGTTTCGATCGAGGTAGACCTTCTGCGCGTCCCAGTCGACGCGAGCGCCGTCCTGTTGGTACAGCGCGAGCGCTTTTTCGTTCAGTATTTCGAGCCCGATCTCCTCGAGAATGCGCATCGATCCATCGTGGATAAGATCCAGCGCTTCCGGGTCCAGCGCGGCAATCGGAGCATAAGGGTTGAACAGCTGCCCCGCTATGGGCTTGACCAGCTCGGCGGGCGCCGGGTTGCGTTTGCGAGCTCTTCTTCTATTCATCACGGGCTTCTCGACAGGGACCGCCGATAGTATTTGACAGGTTTACAATTGTCTATCCATGGCGCTACTCTTTGTTGGCAAATCGACCTGGAATTAGCGGCGATCCCGGCCCGGGTCGAAGGGGCTGGTTTTTAAGACCGCAGGCAGCTACCTTGTGCACAAATGAATGACGAACGCTTCATCAGCTGCGGCATGTACACGCTGAGTCGGGAGCTGAAAAATGCCTGGCAGGTTTTATTCGATCGCCTTGTGGCACAGATCGATCGGGCTGCGGGACTGTCGCGCGAGCTGGTTTTCGACGCGAGCGAATCCATGTTGCGCGACCGCAGGCTTTTCATCGGCCATACCTGCGGGTACCCGCTGATGACGCGCCTGCAGGATGCGCTGGAGCCGATATGCGTGCCGATATTCGACGTGCCGGGGACCTCGGGCAAACTTTATTGCAGCCAGATCGTCGTTCCCGCGGATTCCGTCATCGACTCCCTCGACGAATGCAGGGGCAAGATCGTCGCGGTCAACAATGCCGATTCCAACAGCGGTATGAACCTGCTGCGACATGCGCTGGCTGAGCTCGGGGCGGAGGCGCCTTTTTTCTCCGAGGTGCTTGTTACCGGGGGCCATGCGCAGAGCCTCGAGTCCGTTGCCGCGAACCGGGCCCAGCTGGCCGCCATCGACTGCGTCAGTTACCAGCTGATCGCCGATCGCGATCCCGCGTTGATCGGGGCGGTGCGCGTGATCGGCCACAGCGCGCATACCTGCGGCCTGCCCTTCGTGGTGCCGAGGGATCGATACTCCACGCAGCAGCGTGATGATCTCGTTGCCGCGCTGAATCATGCGCTGGCCGATACGCCCATCGACGTAACACAAAAACTGCACCTGGCCCGGTTCGAACCTGTCACGTTCGACGACTACCGTGCCATCGTCGAACTCGAGAGATTCGCGATCGACGCCGGCTATCCGCTGCTCAAATAGTCATTGCTGGCATGCCTTCGCTCAACTAGAATCCGCGCTACTTTTTTGGCTGGCCTCCAGTCATAACCCGGATGCCTCAATCTATGTGGAAAGACCTCGGCGCCTCATGGGCAATATTGCTCGGTATCGGCTTCATGATGCTGGCCAACGGCCTGCAGGGCACGCTGCTCGGCGTGCGCGCCGGGATCGAGGGATTTTCCACCTTCAACACCGGCATCATGATGTCGGGTTACTTCATCGGCCTGTTCATCGGCTCGATGATCGCGCCGATCCTGGTGAACCGGGTCGGTCATATCAGGGTGTTTTCGGCGCTCGCCTCGCTGGCATCGATATCGATCCTGTTTCACGGCGTTTACATCGATCCATGGATCTGGATGGCGATGCGCGTCGTCACCGGGATCAGCTTCGCCGGGTTCTACGTCGTCACCGAAAGCTGGCTCAACGATCGCGCCAGCAACGAAACCCGCGGCAAGGTGTTATCGGTCTACATGGTCATCGTCACCGGCAGCATGGGCGCTGGACAATTCGCGCTCAACCTCGCGCACCCGGCGAAGATCGACCTGTTTATCCTGATCTCGGCGGTGATTTCGCTCGGCCTGATTCCGATCCTGCTGACGGTCAAACCGGCGCCGAACTTCAGCACCTCGTCGAAGATGTCGGTGGTCGAGCTCTACCGGGCCTCGCCACTCGCCGTCATCGGCAATGGACTGACCGGCATGGCGCAGGGCACGATTGTCGGCCTCGGCGCCATTTACGCCACCCAGGTGCTGTTCGACGTCAAGGCGATATCCCTGTTCATGGCCAGTTTCATGGTCGGCAGCCTGGTGTTTCAGTGGCCGGTCGGTTATATCTCCGATCACGTCGGCAGGCGCGGCGTGATGGCGGGTTTATCGCTGGCCGCGATCGTTTGCTGCGTGCTGGCGGTGGTCACGCCCAAGGACGGCTGGCTGTTCTACCTGGTCATCGTCGGGCTCGGCGGCGCGGCGATGCCGATGTACTCGGTTTGCATCGCCTACGCCAACGACCGTCTCGAACCGCATCAAATCGTCGGCGCCAGCGGCAGCCTGGTCATGGTGGCCGGTTTCGGCGCGATGACCGGCCCGATCGCGATCGCGTACCTGATGGAGGTGTTTAATGTCGATTTTTATTTCTGGGGAACCGCCGGCGTGTTTGCGGTCATTTTCTTTTTTACCCTGATCAGGATAGGGTCCAGCCCGGGTATCGCCGTCGAAGACCAGTCTCACCTGGTGGCAGGCCCGTTCGGCACCCCGATCGCCGAGTTCATGGCGCCCGATTCGGTTGAATACGCCGAGGCGTCAGCCAGGCACGAACTCGAACAGCTGGACCAGCGCGAGGACATCACGGAGCGCCAGCTGTAGGTCGTTTGCCGATCACGGGTCGCGCCGGCGGGCGGACGTGGATTCTATAACGACCCGGGCACAAACCCTGCCCGTCCAGAGCGATAACCTAGAGCACCCAGCGCAGATCCAGCAGGTACTGATCCTCGCGCCCGCTATCGTCGCCGAGCTCTTTCAACGGATGCCCCCACAGCAATCGACCGCTGAAATTTGCATCCCGGAACAGCAGGCCGAGGCCGACGCCATAGATTTCCCCGCAGGCGTCGGCATTATCCGCCGCGCATTCGACTTCACCATAGTCGACACCGAGCGACAATGCGATCATCTTGGCGAGGTTTCCCGCGCTGTCGGAATCGACCACGGTTTGCATCTGCCTGGTGATGTCGCTACGCAGATACCAGGCGTTGCCGCCGCTCAGCGCGGAAGCGTAGCCGCGTACCGTGTAGGGACCGCCAAGATTGAGCTTGTCGCTGTCGAACAGGATATCGTCGCTGTATTGCAAATGCAGGTTATGGCTTAACTGCCAGCGCGGATCCGCCAGGTAGACCAGCAGCCGGCTGTCGAGGCTGAGTTTTTCGAACTGCAGGCGCGCCTCGCTCCCGGGTGCGCCGCCGCGCGTGTAGAACTCATCGTCCCTGGCCCCGAAAGAATCCAGCCCCTGGTGAAATATGTAGCGCGTCACCAGCTGCCCCCAGGGCCGGTACCAGTCGTGACGCAACTCCAGCTGCAGCTGGCTCGTCTTATAACTCGAAACCTCGATCAGCTCGCCCTCGAGAAAGTTTCGCGTATCCTCCAGTTTCAGGGACAGGCCCAGGCTAAGCCTGCTGGCCCGGGTCCTCGCGATGACCCTGCTGACACCGAGCTGATCGGCGAGGGTATCGCCGTCGGCGACAAAGCTGTCGTTGACCCCCTGGATGCGCTGCGTGTAGCTGACGTCGCTGTGGCTGAATTCGACCAGGTAGGCGCCGAGGGGAAAAGAATAGGCCAGTTCGCGGCTACTGTTGCTCTGGTAGGTTTCGCGAACGTCTCCGCTGTTGAACCTGAGCGTCAGTATATCGTTGATATCCAGCGGATTATCGAAACCCGCCTGGAAACTGAGCCGGCTGTCGAGATCGGTCTGCGCGTTGGCTCCGAGTTCCAGGCTAAGCGGATTCGTCTCAACCGTCCTGATCGCGATAACACTGCTACCCTGCCGCGTTCCCGGCCTGATTTCGAATTCGGCCTGCACCGAGTCGGCCCGCTCGATCATTTCGAGCGAGGACTCGAGCTCGCGCAGGTTCAGCACGTCGTCGTTGAACAGGAACGCGGTGGCGATTTTTCGGTTGCTGGCGCCAGTATCCGCATCGACGATGGCTTCGATGGTGCCGACCAGCACGCGGATTTCAACCTGGCCGTCGTTGATGTCCTGCTCCAGCAGGTAGGGACGGGTCGTGACGTAGCCGTTATCGATAAAGTAGCCGGAAATTCTGGACAGGATGTCTCGAAGCAGTGCTGTATCGATACAGCTGCCGAGCAGCGGATCGATCAGTTCCCGCCGCGTCGCCGCAGGGAGCTGCCCGTCGTCGACCTCGATATCGACACCTGCCAGCGGTATGCAGGCCGCGCCGGCAGGGGCCGAAACCTGCAGCAATAGATAGACCGCGAGCGCTTTAAAACCAGAGCGAAGCAAAAAACCGGGTAACCGTAGCATCAAAGCTGTAAAGCGGCTCGCTACCCACTGGAGCAACCACGGTCAAGTCACTGAAATCACTGTATCTAAAATTGATAAAGTCGAGTTGAAGGTTCAGGCTGCCGCGCTCGATCGCGCTCCAGGAACGACCAAACTCGTAGCTGGCACCCACCCCGAATGTGGTACTGGTGAAGGTACTGAGTTCCTTGTCGCGGGCAAGAAAATTTTGCGCATCCTCGAATGGAAACAGGTCGCTGTAAAAATCCGCGCTGCCCTGATCATGAAATCTATAGCTGGTTTCAATGATCAGATCTTCGCCATAGGGAAAGGTGTACCCGACTTCGTAGGTCGTCGCCTCTATACCCCAACTGTCATCGAACACCCTGACTCCGCCATGCAGCGCGGCGCGTTGTGGTAAATAATAATTGGCACGCAGCGCGATCGCGTTGCTGGTGCGCGTCTGCGGGTAAACTTCGGGCTGGAAACTGTAGGTACTCCCATCGGGATTGAGATAGCGCACCGACCGATAAGGGTTATTCAGATACCCCTGATCGGTTATCGCTTCAAAGGTCAGGGCCATCAGCAGATTCTTGGTAAGAATCTGCGAAATCCCGACCCGGTAGCTGCGCACCTTCGCGGTTTCCTCGAATGTATCGTCGCCGTTTTGCCCGACGATATTGTCACCGAGCGCAAAGCTCATGCTGACGGTGGTGAGATCACCGAACATGTCCTGTGATATCCCCAGGCTCACCGTGGTTGCATCGAAATCGCTTTCCTTGCTGGCGGTATAGCCGAGACTCATCGTCGTTTTCTGGCGCAGATAGTCGATGTTGACGGAATTTTCCTCCCGATTCTCGGTATACTCGCTCGCGTTGACGAGTACATCGATCGAAGCGCTCGTCACGTTGTCGACGTAATGGTTGAGTCCGACAGAAACGCTGTCGCCGAGATTCTTGCGTACCAGGAACGAGGGTCCGTCGATAACCGCGCCGCCACCATCGTAGCTGTGATACAGCATATCGGCTCGCTCTTCCGGCAGCACTGCCGCCAGTGCGTTGCCGAACAGGCACAGAGAAAGCAAACCCAGAATTCGCATCGATCGCTTAAGTCAGGAGGTCAATTGCGCCAGTGGCATCAATTGCAGCCACATCCACCCCCGGTCGCAATGCCGGCGCCGCGGGCGCCTTCACGGGAGTCGTAGACGTGGTGAATATAGCTTGCCGACACCGGATCACGATTAAAACTCATGATGGGGTCAGCCAGATTGGCGCGCTCATAGGGCTTGACCCATGGCTCGGTGGCGCAACCGCCGAGCAGCACCGCAGCAACCAGCAACGGGTAAAGAAGTAACCGTTTCATCGCATCACTCTCGCACCAGCTTTTTAACCATCTTGGTGTACTTGTCTTCGTCACCGGGTTTGTATCCCTTGTGCAGATAGCGCATGTTTCCATCGCGATCGACCACCACCGTGGTCGGCATCGCAATGACGTTGTATTGTTTACTTACCTTGTTCGTGTTGTCCAGCAGCACCGGGAAGTTAACCGGGAAGCTTTTCAGGAATCCCCTGGCGTTATTGACATCTTCCTCGACATTGACGCCGATTACGGTGAATCCCAGCGGTTCATACTTCTTATGCAATGCGTTCAGCAACGGCATTTCCTCGCGGCAGGGTCCGCACCAGGACGCCCAGAAATTGATAAGCACGACATTGCCGGTCATTTCGCTGAGTTTCAGGTTCTCGCCGCTCAGCGATTTTAACGTAAAGTTAGGCGCCGGGCCCTTGACCGACGCGGCGCTCGCCAGGCCCATACCTGAAATCGACAGAAAAAATACCAGCGCCAGGCTGAGGCAGGTTCGAGTTGACAGGTCTTTCATATCCATTCTCCTTAGAAAAACAGGTTTAATGACACCGTGAATTCGAGATTGTTGGTCGATTCCTCGGTGCCGAAAATATCCAGGTCAAAAATTAAATCTCGCATTTCGATATCCAGGCTGAATCCATCCGCAAACAGGGTGCGATGCCC
>Ga0224512_10003153_pt1 | contig 14668 bp, 14 predicted proteins | sample SF_May12_sed_USG_4_FD_169103 | JGI IMG/M metagenome (GOLD analysis project Ga0224512, IMG submission 169103) | Sediment microbial communities from San Francisco Bay, California, United States - SF_May12_sed_USGS_13 | ecosystem: Environmental > Aquatic > Marine > Sediment | place: USA...
AAGCTCGACCAGGCGGGCTGGGCCATGGACTGCCTGAAGCGCGCCATGAAATGGGACGAGCAGCGCTTCGGCCTGGAGCTGGATCTCGAGCAGTACAAGATCGTGGCGGTGGGCGACTTCAACTCCGGCGCCATGGAGAACAAGGGTCTCAACATCTTCAACACGCGCTACGTTCTGGCGCGGCCCGACACCGCCACCGACGCCGACTACCTGGCGATCGACGCGGTGGTGGCGCACGAATACTTCCACAACTGGACAGGCGACCGCGTCACCTGCCGCGACTGGTTCCAGCTGTCGCTGAAGGAAGGCCTGACCGTGTTCCGCGACCAGGAGTACAGCTCGGACCAGTACTCGCGCGCCGTGGAGCGCATCCAGAACGTGAGGATGCTGCGCGCCGGGCAGTTCGCGGAGGATGCCGGGCCGATGCGCCATCCCGTGCGGCCGCAGTCCTACATGGAGATCCGCAACTTCTACACCATGACGGTGTACGAGAAGGGCGCCGAGGTGGTGCGCATGCAGCACACGCTGCTCGGCGAAGAAAAATTCCAGGCGGGGATGCGCCTGTACTTCCAGCGGCACGACGGCCAGGCCGTCACCTGCGACGATTTCGTGCAGGCGATGCAGGACGCCTCCGGCATCGACCTGGCGCAGTTCCGGCGCTGGTACGACGCCGCCGGCACGCCGGTGCTCGATTGCACGGGCGAGCACGCCGACGGCACGTTCACCCTCACGGTGAAGCAGTCCATGGACCCGCCTCTTCATATCCCGCTCGCGGTGAAGATCGGAGCGCAGGAGCGCGTCCTGCAGGTGAAGCAGGCAGAGGAGAAATTCAGCTTCCCGGCTGCGGAAAAGCCGACGCCCTCGCTGCTGCGTGGTTTCTCCGCGCCGGTGATTCTGAATTATCCCTACAGCGAAGCCGAGCTCGTTCACCTCGTGGCGCACGACGACGACGCCTTCAACCGCTGGGAGGCGGGCCAGCGCCTGGCGGCCGACATCATCCTGAACAAGGGCGGCGAGCCTTCGAGCGCCTTCCTGCAGGCCGCGACGCGCCTGCTCGCGAGCAAGGACCACGCCTTCGTCGCCGAGGCGCTGGCGCTGCCCTCGGAGGCGTTTCTCGCCGAGCAGCTCGAGGTGGTCGACCCCGACGGCCTGCACGAGGCGCGCAATACCTTGCGCCGCCGCATCGCCAAGGCACTCGAGCCCGAGCTCGCGTCGACCTACCGCGCGCTCAAGTCGCAGGCGCCCTACTCGCCCGACGCGGCGGCGGTTGGCCGGCGCGCGCTGAAGAACCTGTGCCTCGGCTACCTCGCCGAGCTGGGGCTGAGCGCGCTCGCCGACGAGCAGTTCCGCCGTGCCGACAACATGACCGATGCCATGGCGGCGCTCGGCTGCCTCGCCAACGCCGATTGCCCGGAGCGCGAGCCGGCGCTGCAGGCCTTCTACGAGAAGTGGCAGGGCGAGCCGCTGGTGGTGGACAAGTGGCTGTCGGTGCACGCGATGTCGCGCCTCCCGGACACGCTGGCGCGCGTGCGCCAGCTGCTCAAGCATCCCGCGTTCGACATCAAGGTGCCGAACAAAGTCTACGCGCTGGTGCGCGCTTTCGCCGCCAACCACGTGCGCTTCCACGCCGCCGACGGCGCGGGCTACGCCTTCCTGGCCGAGCGGGTGCTCGAGCTCGACCGGCTCAATCCGCAGGTCGCGGCGCGCATGGCGCGCGGCTTCGATCGCTGGCGCAAGTTCGACGCTGCCCGCCAGAAGCTGGCGCGCCGCCAGCTCGAGCGCATCCGCGACGCCGCCGGGCTGTCGCGCGACGTCGCCGAAATCGTCACCAAGTCGCTGGCATGAGGGCCCGAACATGGCGATGACCGTCCTCGGGGTGTTTGCGGTCGTGTACCTCGGCATGATGCTCGGCGGGCTGCCGTTCCTGCAGCTCGATCGCACCGGGGTGGCGCTGCTGGGCGCCATCGCTCTGGTCGCGCTGGGCGCGCTCTCGCCGCTCGAGGCGGCGCAGGCCGTCCACCTGCCGACGTTGCTGCTGCTGTTCTCCTTCATGGTGATCTCGGCGCAGATGCGCCTCGGCGGCTTCTATACGCGGGTGACGCTCGGCCTGGCCGACCTTCGGATCTCGCCCCCGGCGCTGCTCGCCGCTGTGATCGTCGTCGTCGGCACGCTCTCGGCGATATTCAGCAACGACATCATCTGCCTCGCCGTCGCGCCGGTGCTGGCGGACGCCTGCCTCGAGCGCCGGCTGGACCCGGTGCCCTACCTGCTCGGCCTCGCCTGCGCGGCGAACGTCGGTTCGGCGGCGACACTGATCGGCAACCCGCAAAACATGCTCGTCGGGCAGGTCCTGGAGTTGTCCTTCGCGGGTTATTTCCTCGAGGCGATTGCGCCGGTGCTGCTGGGCCTTGCAGCCACCTGGGGCATCCTCGTCTGGCAAACGCGCGGGCGCTGGCGCACGGTCTTCGACGACCCGCCGCCCGAGCGCCGGAACGACTACGCGATCTACAACCGCTGGCAGACGGCCAAGGGCCTATGCGTCGCCCTCGCGGTGCTGGGCGCGTTTCTGCTCACCGACGTGCCGCGCGAGGTGGCGGCGCTGGCGGGCGCCGGGCTGCTGCTGATGAGCCGCAGGTTCCACTCCCACAAGATGCTGGGCCTCGTCGACTGGGAGCTGCTCGTGCTGTTCATCGGCTTGTTCGTGGTGAACCGCGCGCTCGCGCAGACCGGCCTGGTCGCCACCGCCATGGACCAGCTGCTTAACTCGGGCGTGCCGCTCTCCGATACCGGGCCGCTGTTCGTCGCCACGCTGCTCCTGTCCAGCGTCGTCTCCAATGTCCCGGCGGTGATGCTTCTCCTGCCGGCGGCGAGCGAGGCGTTCGCCGGTCCGATGCTGGCGCTGGTGAGCACGCTCGCCGGCAACCTGCTGATCGTCGGCTCGATCGCCAACATCATCGTCGTCGACGCGGCCCGCCGGCGCGGCATCGCCATCGACTGGCGCACGCATGCCCGTACCGGCGTGCCGGTGGCATTGGTCACGCTGCTCGTTACCGCAGTCTGGTTCGCGTTGCGGCATTGAGCGAGTCGGGCGCAGGCGACGAAGTCGCCGCGCTGCACCAACCGCATCGCCGCAAGTTGCCCAACTCTTCACGAACGCGCTCCGCTGGGCCGGGAAACTGCGCAATTTGTCCTTGAGCGTGGCGTACAAGCTGGCATTGTGTGCACGTTTGACCTCGCCTGACATCACCTCGCGGCTGGCCATCACCGGCGGACTCCTCGTTCGCTCGGGGATCGAAATCGGTCGTATCCTGGATTCGATGGTCGAGGACGGCGACGCCGTGACGGCGAATCTGCCGGCGCAAATGCTATTCCTCTCAAAGCTGCTGCACGTCGAGCCGGACAGAGGCTACATTCTGCTCAGCTACTCCGATCACAAATTTGCCAACACCGCGGCGCTGGCGGCGCCCACGCTCACATTGCGCTGCAATCATCGCGGCGCGCATTTCGCGTTTACGGCCGACAGGCCGCGACATTCGGCGCATTCGGGACAGCCTTGCATCCAATGCGAATTGCCGAAAGCGATGCTGGGAATGCGGCAGCGGCGCGCCCAAGCCCGCATCCAGGTGCCGGCGCAGGCGCCCGTGGATTGCGAATTGCGGATGGGCGAGGAGTCGTACGCTTCCAGGGTAGTCGACGTCAGCCTCGACGGCATCGGCATGCTGGTCTCCGACCCCGCCATTCCGCTCTCTGCCGGCACACGGCTGGAGCGCGCGATCGTCCGGCATCCCCAGTGCGCGCCGTTCTGCGTCGACCTCGAGGTGCGCGAGGTCTCCCGGGTCACGCTGGCGAACGGCGAGCGTGCCAGCCGCATCGGCTGCAGGATCGTCGGCTCGCGCCAGGTCCTGGAGGAGCTGATCCGGCTGTTCATCATCGACCTTGCCTGAGCGGCACGGATTGCCCGAGAATTCGGGCCGTCCAACACAGGCGCCCATGCAGTGGATTCCACGCTTTATCTGATCCTCGCCACGCTGTTGTTTCTCGCCATCCACATCGTGCCGAGCACGCCAATACGCACTCTGGCGCTCAAGGCGCTCGGCGAGCGCGGCTACCTCGGCCTGTTCTCGCTCGCCTCGCTCGGCGGCCTGGCCTGGATGTCGATGGCGTACGGGCGGGCGCCCTTCGAAGGGCTGTGGCCCGGGCTGCGGCTGGTGCCGCTCGCCGTCATGCCGATCGCGTTGATTCTGCTTGCCTGCGGAGTGCTGACGAGTAATCCGGTGCTGCTCGGTCAGGCCGCGATGCTCAAGCGCGAGGATCCCGCGCGCGGCATCGTTCGCATCACGCGCCACCCCATCATGTGGGGAATCATGCTGTGGGCCGCGGCGCACATTCTGGCGATCGGCTCGCTGCAGGCCGTCATCTTCTTCGGCGGTCTGCTGCTGCTCGCCGCGGCCGGCACGACGATGCAGGACGCGCGCAAGGCGGCGCAGCTGGGCGAAGACTGGCAGCGCTTCGCCGCACGCACTTCGAACGTGCCGTTCCTCGCCGTCGCGCAGGGGCGCAATCGCCTAGTCTGGCGCGAGATCGGCTGGGTGCAGCCTGCGGTCGGGCTGGTGGCGTTCGCAGTCGTGATTGCCTTTCACGCCTGGCTGTTCGGCGTAAGGCCGTACTAGCCTGCGGGCTCTTTCGGCAGCTCGAGCCCCGCCAGCGCCGCGTAAACCTTCACCACCGACGAGTCGTCTTCGAGCCCGTGGCCTTGCGCGGCGGCCGCGAGGTAGAGCTGGTGCGCCGCCGCGGTGAGCGGCAGCGGGAAGGCGAATTTCTTCGCCGTATCGAGCACGATGCCGAGGTCCTTGACGAAGATGTTCACCGCCGAGAGCGGGGTGTAGTCGCCGGCGAGGATATGCGGCACGCGGTTCTGGAACATCCACGACGAGCCGGCGCTGTTCGAGATCACCTCGTAGAGCGTCTGCGGGTCGGCGCCGGCGCGGATGCCGAGCGCCATCGCCTCGCAGGCCGCGGCGATGTGCACCCCGGCGAGCAGCTGGTTGATCATCTTCACTTTCGAGCCCTGTCCCGCGCGCTCGCCCAGCCGGTAGGTCTTGGCGGCAATCGCGTCGAGCACTTTCTGGCACTTGGCGAAGGCCTCGGCCGGGCCCGAGGCCATGATCGTCATTTCGCCGCTCGCGGCCTTGGCGGCGCCGCCCGAGACCGGCGCATCGAGCATCAGGAGCCCCGCTTCGGCCAGCCGCGCCCCGAACTGCTCGGCGACATCCGGCGCCAGCGTCGCGCTCGAGATCACCACACCGCCTTTCTTCATCGCGCCCGCAGCGCCCTGCTCGCCGAACAGCACCTTTTCGGTCTGCTCCGCGTTGACCACCAGCACCACGACCACGTCGCAGGCCGCGCCGAGCGCCGCCGGGCTCGCCGCCGCCTTGGCGCCCTGCGCGACGAAGGCCTGCCTCGCCTCCGCCCGAACGTCGAACACGTGCGCGTCGAATTTCGCGCGCAGCAGGGATTTCGCCACGCCGCCGCCCATCGACCCCAGGCCGATCACGCCGACTGCCGTCATGATGTTTCCCCCTTCAATAGCTTGCGCTGCACGCGCTCGTCGAATTTGGCGACATTGACCACCACGCGCTCATGCGTGCCGTCGCCGATGAGGTCCTTTTCGTCGCGCGCCTCGAGGCGAAAGCGGATTGTCCGGCCCTCCACGGCGGTCACCTCGGCGCTGGCGGTAACGCGCATGCCGACCGGCGTCGCGGCGATGTGCCGGACATTGAGCACCGTGCCCAGGCTCTGGCGGCCGGGCGGCAGCAGGCGCTCCACGGCGTCGAGCGCTGCCGCCTCGAAAAGATTGATCATCACGGGCGTCGCGAGCACGTGCACGCGGCCGCTGCCGACGCGCGGTGCGGTATGCTCCTCGCCGACCAGCAGATCGGCACGGCCCTGAAGTCCCGGCTTGAGCGCATCCATAGAGGACCTATGATAGCCGCATGACTCCCCGCGTCGTCATAATCGGTTGCGGCTTCGGCGGCCTGTTCGCTGCGCGCGCGCTGCGCCGTGCGCCAGTGGACATCACCGTGGTGGATCGCACCAACCACCATCTATTCCAGCCTTTGCTCTACCAGGTGGCCACCGCCGGACTCGCCGCACCGGCCATTGCCGAGCCGATCCGGCGCATCCTGGCGCGGCAGCGCAACGTCACCGTGCTCTATGGCGAGGCGCAGCGCGTGGATGTCGCTTCGCGGCAGGTGGTGCTGGAGAACGGCGAGGCCCTCGCCTACGACCGGCTGATCCTCGCCACCGGCGCCACCGACAGCTATTTCGGCCACGACGAATGGCGCGCGCACGCGCCGGGGCTGAAGACGCTCGAGGACGCCTTCGAGATCCGCAAGCGCGTGTTTCTCGCTTTCGAGCACGCGGAGCGCGAAGTCGACCCGGTGAAGCGCGCCGCCTGGCTGACGTTCGTGGTGATCGGCGCCGGCGCCACCGGGGTGGAAATGGCGGGCATGCTCGCCGAGATCGCGCGCCACACGCTGCGCGGCGAATTCCGCCGCTTCGATCCGCGCAATGCGCGCGTCGTCCTGGTCGAGGCCATGGACCGGGTGCTGCCGCCCTACACGCCGGACCTCTCGGAGCGCGCGCGGCTGCAGCTCGAGCGCCTGGGCGTGACGGTGTGGCTGGGCCGCAAAGTCACGGGCATCAATGCGCAAGGCGTGCAGCTCGGCGGCGATCGCCTGGAAGCGAAGACCGTGGTCTGGTGCGCGGGCGTCGCCGCAAGCCCGCTGGGCGCCACGCTGGGCGTGCCGCTGGCGCGCGGTGGCCGCATCATCGTCGAGCCCGACCTGACGGTGCCCGGCCATCCCGATGTCCAGGTGGTGGGCGACCTCGCTTTCCAGCCCGATCACCAGCCGCCCGTTCCCGGCGTCGCGCCGGCCGCGAAGCAGATGGGCCGGCTCGCGGCCCGCAATATCGTGTCCGCACTCGCCGGCCGGCCGACGCGGCCGTTTCGCTACAGCGACTACGGGCAGCTCGCGACCATCGGCCGCAGCAAGGCGGTGGCGATGTTCGGCAGGATCCACGTCTGGGGCTGGCTCGCCTGGTTCGCCTGGCTCACGGCGCACATCTACTTCCTGATCGGATTCCGCAACCGCCTGGTGGTGCTGATCGACTGGGCCTGGGCCTACTGGACCTTCGAGCGCTCGGCGCGCATCGTCGATCTCGGCGCACGCCGGCGGGACGACTGAGCGGCTAGCGCCCGCGGCGCGATTCCCCGATGTAGAAGCGCGCGCGTCCAGCCTCGTCGACGCAGCGATCGAAGTTCTCCAGGGTCTGCTGGGTTTTGGCCGCGGTCAGCAGGCCCACCGCCTTGGCATAGCTCACGGAGCCCGCGAACCCCTCGACCTTGGCGATGTCGAGTTCCTTCCAGGCGAGGTCCAAAGTGGCGGCGCAGCGATCGCGACCCAGCAGGGTGGTGCCGCAGCCGGCGAGTGCGGCGAAGAGCACTGCGGTGACGAGGATGCGTGACATGCGCGAATTCTACTGCGGCGGCGGCGGGCCGCCCCACAGCCACGCCGCACCGCGCACGCCGCTCGAATCGCCGTGCATGGCGCGCACCAGCCGCGTAGCGACGTAGTCCGAGAAGATGTAGCGACCCCAGATCTTCGGCACGTTGTCGTAGATGCGCTGCACGTTGGACATGCCGCCGCCCAGCACCACCACGTCGGGGTCGAGCACGTTGATGATGCTGCCGAGCGCGCGCGCCAGGCGCTCCTCGTAGCGCGCGAGCGTGGCCTCGGCGCCGCGGCGCACGATCTCCTCCGGCGAGAGCCGCTCGCCGGTAGCCTGCTCGTGGTCGCGCGCGAACGACGGCCCCGACAGGTAGGCCTCGATGCAGCCGAGGCGATGGCAGTAGCACTCGCGCAATGGCAGGTCCTGCGCCGTCGGTAGCGGCAGCGGATTGTGGCCCCATTCGCCGGCGATGGCATTGGGGCCGGTGAGCACCTGGCCGCGAACCACGACGCCCCCGCCGACGCCCGTTCCGAGAATCACGCCGAACACCACTTCGGCGCCGGCGGCGGCGCCATCCACCGCTTCCGACAGCGCGAAGCAGTTGGCGTCGTTCGCCATCCTCACCTCCCTCCCCAGCGCGCGCTCCAGATCCTGCTTGAAGGGATGGCCGATGAGGTGCGTGGAGTTGGCGTTCTTCACCAGGCCGGTGACCGGCGAGAGCGCGCCGGGAATGCCGATGCCGAGCGATCCCTCGCCGGCTTCGCGCGCGATCGCTGCCACGGCCGCGAGCGTGGCGTCGTAACCGGAGGTCGGCGCCGGCACGCGCTTGCGGAACACTTCGCGTCCCTGGGCATCGAGGGTCAGCGCCTCGATCTTCGTCCCGCCCAGGTCGATCCCTATTCTGTGGCCCATGACTCTACAATCCCCGCATGCGTGAATTCGGCAGTTTCGACTACGTCATCGTCGGCGCCGGCAGCGCCGGCTGCCTGCTCGCCAACCGCCTCAGCGGCGATCCGAACACCCGGGTCCTGCTGCTCGAAGCCGGCGGCCGCGACGACTACTTCTGGATCGACATCCCGGTCGGCTATCTCTACACCATCGACAATCCGCGCACCGACTGGTGCTACAAGACCTCGCCGGACGAGCACCTGGCCGGCCGCTCCATCCACTACGCGCGCGGCCGCGGGCTCGGCGGCTGCTCGTCGATCAACGCCATGATCCACATGCGCGGCCAGAAGGAAGACTACGACCACTGGGCGGCGCTCGGCAACCGCGGCTGGACCTGGGACGAAGTGCTGCCCCTGTTCCAGTCGCTCGAGGACTACCAGCACGGCGCGGTCGACACCTACGGCGCCGGCGGCGAGCTGCGCGTCGAGGATCCGCGCGTGCGCTGGGAGATCCTCGATGCCTGGCGCGCGGCGGCCGCCGAGTGCGGCATCGCGCCGATTCGCGTGTTCAACACCGGCGACAACACGGGCTGCGCGTATTTTCAGATGAATCAGAAGCGGGGGGTCAGGTGGAGCGCGACCAAAGCCTTCCTTAGACCAGTCCTGCATCGCAAGAACCTGACTGTCGTCACAGATGCGCATGTGACCGGCCTGCAAATTGAAGGCCGGACGGTTTCCGGGGTCACATTTCGCGCCGGCCGCGACTCGCGCTTCGCCAAAGCTTCGCGCGAGGTGGTCCTCGCGGCCGGCGCGATCGGATCACCCCAAATACTGCAATTGTCGGGTGTGGGTCCGGGTGGCTTGCTGCAACAGTGTGGCATTCCGGTTCTTCACGATTTGCCCGGCGTGGGCGAAAACCTCCACGACCATCTCCAAATCCGCCTGCAGTACAAGGTGAGCGGCGTGAAGACCCTCAACACCATGGCCAACAGCCTGTGGGGCAAGGCGGCGATGGGGTTGGAGTACCTGATGTTCCGCACCGGGCCGCTCACCATGCCGCCGTCGCAACTCGGCGCCTTCGCAAAAAGCGACCCGTCGCAGCCCACCGCCAACATCGAATGGCACGTGCAGCCGCTGTCGCTCGACAAGTTCGGCGACCCGCTGCACCCGTTCCCGGCGATCACGCCGAGCGTGTGCAATCTGCGCCCGGCCTCGCGCGGCTGGGTGCGCGTAAAGTCCGCCGACCCGTTCACCTATCCGGAGATCAAGCTGAACTACCTGCAGGCGCCGGAAGACCGCAAGGTGGCGGTGGATGCAATCCGCGCCACGCGCCGCATCATGGCGGCCAAGGCGCTGGCGAAGTACCGGCCCGAAGAATTCAAGCCGGGTGCGGCAGTGCAATCGCAGGCGGCGCTGGAACAGGCGGCGGGCGAGCTCGGCACCACCATCTTCCACCCCATCGGCACCTGCCGCATGGGCAACGACGCGCTCGCGGTGGTGGACGAGCGGCTGCGCGTGCGCGGCCTCGAGCGCCTGCGTGTCATCGACGCGTCGATCATGCCGCGCATCACCTCGGGCAATACCAACGCCCCGACCACCATGATCGCCGAGAAGGGCGCGCGCATGCTGCTGGCGGACGCCTAAACGGCGTTCAGCGTCCAGTCGTACTCGGCGTAGCGCAGGCGCAGCCGCAGGCCGTGGCGCGTGGCGGCCGCCGCGATGTCGTCGCCCTGCATGCGCGAGAGGACGAACTCGAGCACGCCGCGTTTGCCGCCGAAATCCGCCGCGTACCAGTCGAAGAGCTTCGGCACCAGGAGCGAGGCGCCGTCCGCCGAGAGGCGCACATGCGCCGATAGGTAGTCGCACGTGGCCCGCTCCAGGGACTCGGCGAGGCCTTTGGCGGCGTACGCCGCCGGCGGCGGCGACGAACGGCAGGCCGAGTACATGGCGAAATGCACGCGCTCGTCGAACATGTACGGCGCGAGCGCGTAACGGGGTCCGTCGCGGCGCAGCGGCTTCGCGCCGAACGCGAGTCGAGGCGCGTTGATGCGCAACAGGCCGTGCTCGATCTCGTCCAGCGAGAACACGTGGCCGCCGACCATGTATTGCGAGGCCGTGAAGAAGTCGCCGACGGCGCGCACGCCAGCGAGCGCGCGGCGGGCGACGATCGCATGCAGCACGAGCGCGTTGTAGACGTTCAGCCAGAACGTCAGCCGCAGGCCGATCTGCAGCGCGGCGGCATCAAAGTCGGCGAGCGCGCGTGCGGCCATGCGCAGCTCCGAAAATTCAGGTGACTGCGCGAAGCGCGCGTAATCGAAGACATGGCGTGCGGCATCGTAGTGCGCCGCGCAGGCGTCGCGCACGGCGGCGGCGAGCGTCTCCGGTACCTCGCCGCCCAAGGTTCGCGAGCCCTGCTCGATCGGATTGAGCACCGGCATGGCACGCCGCCGCCGCGGCTAGAAGACTTCCTCTTCGTCCTCTTCCGGCGGCTCGGCCTGCGGCAGCGACAGCGAGCGCAGCCGGAAGCGCCCCTCGTAGTCGAACAGCCAGGTCTCCGTGATGGTGACGCTGCTCGCGCCTTTGAGGAGCTTCATCGAGGGGCGCGGGAGCGGCTCCGCCTGGCGCATGGTCTGGGCGACGAGCTCCGCCAGCCACGGGTCGTGCCAGGGCGCGCGGACCAGGTCCAGCCGGCGCGCCTCGCCCAGAACGTCGATCTCGGCGCGCATGACGATGACGGCGCGCAACGGATTGGGCGGCGGGCCCTGGAACACCATGCCGCGATTCGCCGTCTGCAGGAGGCCCGCGACCTCGCGCTGGTACTCGGCGAGCGTGGTGGCGACCGACGGCGGCGCCAGCGGGACCGAAGCTTCCGGCATGCTGTGGAAGGCCTTGGCCACTTTGCCGTCACCCGGCCCCGGCGCGGCGCAGCCGGCGAGCAGGGCGCAGAGCGCCGCCAGCACTTGAATCCAGCGGCCGCAGGCCCCACCTTCCGCTACCATCGCGCACCCTTTTCCAAGCGCCATGAGGAGACATCATAAATGAAGCGCGTCGTCCTGTTTTTGGCCACCAACATCGCGGTGCTGCTGCTCCTGTCGGTGGTCATCAGCGTGCTCGGCCTGGACCGCTGGCTCACGGCCGAGGGCATAGACTATCGCGGCCTGCTCTTGTTCTCGGCCGTCCTCGGCTTCGGCGGCGCGTTCATCTCGCTCGCCATGTCGAAGATCATGGCGAAGTGGTCGACCGGCGCGCACGTCATCGACGGCACCGAAGGCACCACCGAGCACTGGCTGGTGCAGACGGTGAAGCGCCTGGCCGACAAGGCCGGCATCGGCATGCCCGAGGTCGCGATCTACGAAGGCGCGCCGAACGCCTTCGCCACCGGTGCCTTCCGCAATTCCTCGCTGGTGGCGGTGTCCACCGGCCTCGTGCAGTCGATGAGCAAGGAAGAGGTGGAAGCCGTGCTTGGCCACGAAATCGGCCACGTCGCCAACGGCGACATGGTGACGCTGACCCTGATCCAGGGCGTGCTCAACACCTTCGTCGTGTTCCTGTCGCGCGTGGTCGGTTTCTTCGTCGACAAGGCGATCTTCCGCACCGAGCGCGGCATCGGCATGGGCTACTACATCACCGTGATCGTCTGCCAGATCGTGTTCGGCATCCTCGCCTCGATCATCGTCGCCTGGTTCTCGCGCCAGCGCGAATTCCGCGCCGACGCGGCCTCGGCCGACCTGCTCGGCAATCCGCGCCCCATGATGAACGCGCTGGCGCGCCTGGGCGGGATCGAGCCGGGCGCGCTGCCGCAGTCCATCCAGACGGCGGGCATCACCAGCAAGCCGTCGGGATTCGCGGCGCTGTTCTCGACCCACCCGCCGGTCGAGGAGCGCATCGCCGCGCTGCAGGCGCGGGCCGCCGGCCGGGCGTAAGCCGTACGGTGGGCCGTTGGCCCACCCTACTGATACGATTCCGGTCATGAAGATCGGAATTGTCGGTGTGAGCGGCTACGGCGGCAGCGAGCTCCTGCGGCTGGCCGCCGGCCATCCTGCTTTCCAGATCGCCTACGTCGGCGGCGAGTCCACCGCCGGCCAGACGCTCGCGCAGCGCTTTCCCGCCCTTGCCGGCCAAACCGCCGGCAAGCTGGTGATCGAGCCCTTCGTCCCCGAGAAGGTCGCGGGCATCGACCTGCTGTTTGCCTCGCTGCCCACCGGCAAGTCGCGCGAACCGCTTGCCCGGGTTGCAAAGGCCATCCGCATCGTCGATGTCGGCGGCGACCATCGCTTCGTCGAGGGCTGGACCTACGGCCTCACGGAGTTGCCCGGGCAGCGCGACAAGATCCGCGGCGCGACCCGCATTGCCAACCCCGGCTGCTATCCGGCGGCGTCGCTCCTCGCCCTTGCGCCGCTGCTCAAGGACGGACTGATCGAGCCCGAAGGCATCGTCATCGACGCCAAGAGCGGCGTCACCGGCACCGGCCGCGGCGGCGCCAGCGACTTCGGCTACGCGGAAACCAACGAAGACCTGTTCGCCTACGGCCTCGAAGCGCACCCGCACGTGCCGGAGATGGAACAGGCGCTCGCGCAGGTGTGCGGGAAGAAGGCCACTGTCGCCTTCACGCCGCACCTCGTGCCGATGACGCGCGGCATCCTCGCCACCTGCTATGCGCGGCCCAGGGGCGCCGCGGACGCGAAGCGTCTGTACGCGGCGGCTGAGGGCTTGTACCGAGACGAGCCGTTCGTCAAGGTCGTGCCGCTCGAGAAGGGCCGCAGCGCGCACACCGGCTGGGCCACCGGCTCGAATCTCGCGTTCCTGTCCTACGCCGTGAACGCGCGCACCGGACTGGTGGTGGCGCTCGGCGCCATCGACAACCTCGGCAAGGGCGCCGCGGCGCAGGCGGTGCAGAACGCCAACCTGATGACCGGTCAGCCCGAGACCGCCGGCCTCGCCGGCCTGCCGCTCTGGCCCTAGACAGTCCCGCATCGCGCCGCTGGGTCGATACCCTGCTGGCGTGGTACTTCGTGACGGTCTGGGGCTCGGGCTACATCGCCACCAAGATCGGCATCCAGTACGCGGCGCCGTTCACGTTCCTGTCGCTGCGCTACGCCCTCGGCATGCTGTGCCTCCTGCCCGTGCTGCTGCTCCTGCGCCCGGAATGGCCGCGCGCGCCGCGCGAGCTGGCGCACGTCGTCGCCGCGGGCCTGCTGATGCACGGCATCCAGCTCTCGGGCAGCCACTACGCGCAATACCTCGGCCTGTCGGCCGGCGTCGTCGCCCTGATCCTCTCGGTGCAGCCGCTGATCACGGCAATGGTCGCCAAGCGCTGGATGCACGAGCGCCTCGCGCCGCGGCAGTGGACCGGCATCGCGCTGGGCCTGGCGGGCGTGCTGCTCGTCGTCTGGCACAAGATCGACGTGCGCGTGATGACGCTGGGTGCGCTCGTCGCCATCACCGTGTCGCTCGCGGGCGTGACCGCGGGCACGCTCTACCAGCGAGTCTTCTGCCCTACCGTGAACCTGTACAGCGCCGCCTGGATCCAGTTCGCCGCGTCGCTCCTGCTGCTGACGCCGCTCGCCTTCGCCTTCGAGGGCGCCCGGGTGCAATGGACCTGGGCGCTGTTCGGGGCGATCGCCTTCCTCGTCGTGTTCGCCTCGATCTTCGCCGTCAACGCGTTGCACACCCTGATGCGCCACGGCCAGGCCACGAAGGTAACGAGCATCCTCTACCTGACGCCGATCTTCGCCGTGGTGCTGGAATACCTGCTGTTCGGCGTGGTGCCGAGCGGACTCACGTTCGTGGGCATCGCCGTCACCTGCCTGGGCGTGGCGCTGGTGACCGCGAGCGGCCAGCGGCCAGCCGCGGCGTGACGCTGCGCCTCGTCTTCGTTCTCACCATCCTCGCGCACGTGGGGTTCGTCGGCAGCCGCGTGACTGTGTCGCTGTACGCCATCGCGCTGGGCGCGACGCCGCTCACGGTCGGGGTACTCATGTCCCTCTATGCCGCCCTGCCGATGCTCCTTGCGGTGCACGCCGGGCGGCGCATCGACCGCGGCGGCGCGGCCGGGCCGCTGCTCGCCGGGTTGGTCGCGGTCGCGGCCGGCGTGCTGCTGCCGGCCGCCTGGCCGAGCCTCGCCACGCTGTTCTTCGCCGCGATGCTGATCGGCATGGGTTTTCTGTTCACCCACGTGGCGCTGAACAATGTCGTCGGCGCGCTCGCTGCGCCCGCGGAGCGTGCGGCGAGCTTCAGCTGGCTGGCGCTCGGCTTCAGCCAGCTGAAGC